>BNJS01000519.1_pt1 | contig 118483 bp, 137 predicted proteins | sample 8540461 | NCBI WGS metagenome assembly BNJS01 (sample SAMD00202454, study PRJDB9452) | human saliva metagenome | isolation source: human saliva | place: Japan | reverse complement strand
CGTCAACTCCTCTGGTACCATCGGAATAGCACTTGGGCGTTGTCCGGTCCAAGCTTCTTGGAGAGAAGCGACTTCCTGACGCAAGTTGTTGAGGACTTGTGCATCATTGGCACCCGCTACTGGCAAAGCCAGCTGGATAACATCGACTTCGTCACGCTTCATGAGTGCCCGGCCCTTGATGTCTTCCATGGTCGCCGCCAGAGGTGTAGAGCCCACAATCGAGCGGACTTCTCCCACATCATTCTGTGGCAGACTCAGCTGGTGCTTGAAGTTGGCATAGAACTGCGCTCGAAGGTTGGACTGACGGCCCGCTGTCACCAAGAGGTGAACACCGATACTGAGACCTTCACGGGAGATCCGCACCAAGAGCTTGAAGAGCTCTGCTTCATAGGCCTCTTCCTTCATGGACTCATAGCTATCCAGTAGGATGACAATTGCCGGCTCTTGCTGACCGCTAGCCTGACGGTAGAGCTCTAGTGTACCAACACCATAGTCAGACAAGAGCTTCTTACGCCGGTTGAGTTCCCGTTCCATGATACGTACAAACTTGGCAATCTTCTCCGTCTGATCCAAAAGCAGGGTATCAGCCACCTGCGGTAATTGGCCCAGTGGTGCCAGACCATTGGTCCCGAAGTCCATCAGGTAGAGGGTGACATCTTTGGGACTGAACTTGCGAGCCAAGTCCATGGCCGCACTTTGCAGGAAGGTTGTCTTCCCCGTACCAGGACTTCCGTAGAGCAGGATATGCCCATCCTTGGACAGGTTGACAGAGACGGGCTCTTGCTTCTGCGCCTGCGGAATATCCGCCATTCCAAGAAGGACGGAGACCGGCTTCTTCTGCTCCCAGGCTTCCTGCGGCTGGATCGGTTCCAGCTCCTGCAGGGTCATCCGCTCTTTAAGCGGTGGCAGCCACGGCTGTGGTACCGGTGGGATTTGCTGGCTCTCTGTCAATAGTTGAATCTGACTGACAATGGCCTCCAGCTCCGTCGGTACTTCCTTGATATCCTCGGCTAAGTCAAGACCTGACAGGTCTTGATTGAGCACTTCGTATTGACCCAGGTCATTGATCAGGTAGATAGTATGGTCTTCGATTCCCATCTCGTCCTTATCCGGCTGGTAGTCTGCCCCTGACCAGGCTGACTGGAAGAGTTCATAGACTTCATTATTGCCAACCTGCAGATAGGCCCGACCTGTCTGGGTAATCTCTGCCGCATCTGGCGTCTTAAGCATTTCCATCGAGTCCGTCCGGTCTGCCACCTTGAGCGCTAGTTTAAAGCGGGAGTTGGACCAGATCTGGTCATCCACCACCCCAGAGGGCTTTTGAGTAGCCAAGATCAAGTGAACCCCAAGGGAACGCCCAACCCGAGCGATAGATACCAGCTCCTTGATAAAGTCAGGCTGGTTAACCTTGAGCTCTGCGAACTCATCCGAGATGAGAAAGAGATGGGGCAGGGGTTCAGTTGCTTCCCCGTTTTTAAATTTCTTTTGATATTGGTTGATATGATTGACTTCAAACTCTCTGAAGAGCCGCTCCCGGCGGTGAATCTCCGCATTGATGGAAGCCAGCGCTCGCATGGATTGGGCTCCGTCCAAGTTGGTAATGGTTCCCAAGAGATGAGGCAGGTTCTTGAAGAGGTTGGCCATTCCCCCACCCTTGTAGTCAATGAGGAGAAAGGCCACATCGTGTGGGTGGAAGTTGACGGCCAGACTCAGGATATAGGACTGGATGGTCTCTGACTTCCCAGATCCCGTTGTCCCGGCAATCAACCCGTGCGGGCCATGAGCCTTTTCATGCAGGTTGAGGTAGACCAAGTCTTCCTTACCCCGCAGGCCGATAGGTACTGCCAAGCTCTTATAAGGTGCATTCTGTTGCCACTTTTGCAAAACTTGCAGGTCCGAGAAGGTCTCTGCCCCATACATCTCCATAAAGGTGACCGTATCAGGGATTGAGCTCTTGAGATTCTGCAAGTGATTGAGCGGTGCCAAGGTCCGAGCAATACGCTCCTTGTCATAACCTTCTGGGAAATGATCCAAGCGGAAGTCAATTTCTCTGAGGATTCCTTCTTCCATGACTAACTGACCAGTGTTGCGGTCCTTGATATTGACAACTGTCTTGATATTCTCAGACAGCGAGCTCATCACATCCTGTACGAAGATGAGTGAGCAGCCTAGGTCCGTCGGATCTTCTGTGAAGAACTCCATGATGATATGGTCGAGAATCAGCTTTTCATCTGTGACCAATACCACATAGTGAGGGCTGTAGAGGGTCGTCTCCTGCCGGGTCGCTTCTTCCTTCTGAGTCTTGCGCAGTTTCAGGATTTGGTTGAGACTGTTTAGACCTGATCGTGCGTCCGTTGGTTATAGACAAAGCCACGGACGTTCAGCTCTTGCAGAGTCGCATGCGGCAGCCAGCGCAGCCAATCCCATTGGTCGCGCTCCTCCTCTGGCATGATGGTAATCACCTGCACATCGTGGTAGGAGTGAAATACTGCCAACTGCATGACCAAGAGCTGGAGCTGTTCCAGAACAAGATTGCGCGGACCAATATATCCGACCGGTCCATGACTGAGATTAGCCACGATAGGAAGGTCGGGAATTTTCTTATGCCGAGTGTAGAGAGCATAGCCCTCCTCTTCCAGTGCATCTTTCTTTCCGCTTCGCTCCTCTTGACCGTAGGTCAGCTTATAGGAGGTTGGCACCTGTCCAAGCCCCAAGCGATAGTAAAGAAAGTCAAAGTGCAGCGGTGTCTTCTCGTAGATGCGGTGGCTGTAGTCTGTCACCAGACCCGTCAGTTCGTTAATGTTTGGGAAATGGTAAAGCATCCCATCACGCTGCTCACGTTCCAGCTTGTTCAGCTCAATAGCCTTGTCTTTGAGATAGAGGTGATAAAGATCGATGCGCTCCTTCTTGTCTTCCTTGAACTTCTTGCGATTTTTGAAGAAACCGCGAACCGAGAAGATAGCACTGGCAATCGACATAGTCACCGTAACGAGGATATAAATCCCCCGCGGCTGAACCAATGTGATTAAGACCGTCACCCCAACCATGAGAAGTGGCGGCACAATCAGTCTCAAGAGCTCATCATTAGGCTTTTGAGGCTCCTTGCTTGGCGGAGCAATCTGAATCTTGTCCTCTGAACTCCGATAGATAATCCGCGGTGAGCGGTGATAGTCTGGATAGTCTGGATAGAAACCATGGCGAGAAGCCCCCCGCAAGGTCAGGTTAGAACTGACCGTAGCTGGACCCGTCACCCAGATTTCTTCTGGATAGACCTTGAGGCAGATGCCTTCCAAGCTTAGCTCGTCGCCTGCTTCCAGCTGAATTTGGTCTCCCGTCCACTCAACGTGATTGAGGTAGACTTGACCTCGCATCTTGGTCAAAAGCCAAGAATCATTCGTTCGCTTCAAGAGCAACTCCAAAGGCGCTTCCAGGCTGATGGCTGCCCCCTTCTGGTCGCTGATGAGTAACTCTTTTCTGTCCAGTAGGTCATAAACAGCCGGTTCTGAATCAGATTGATACAAGGTCAGATTACCCAAGGCCATACCGTCAGTTACGACACCCGTTTCTTCCCCCATCTGATAAAAGACTTGACCTTCAGCTAGCTGAAGCTGGATAGGAGTCTCCTGATGAGGCAGGTAAAGCTGAGCCTTCTCACTCGCTGCTAGAGAACTTTCTTGTCCTCTGTCAGCTGCAGCTCATAGCGCAGATGGTCTGTATAGATGATGATTGTCTTGCCCATACTTACTCCTTCGCGCTACTGCTGGATGACCCTTCACTGCTGGAGGAAGAGTTTGCTCCTGAAGAACCTTCCTCGCTAGAAGCGCTTGAGCTAGAATCACCAGTCAAAAGCTCCTTGCGGCTATCCCAGTATTTCTTATACTCACCTTCCAAGGACTCAAGCTTAGTCTCCCGATCCTTACCAGACAAACTATCGTCCTCACGCACCTTTTTCATCTCCTGCGTCAAGGCATAGATGATCAGATCTGAGTCATTAATCCGTTTGGCTGTGTCCAAAGCATCTTCAAAATCATTACGTCCAACTTGAATCCAGTAATTGAGATACAAATCATCTGATTTTAGTGTGACATTGTTCAGGATGACCTTACGCTGATCATCGGAAAACTCTAGCCCCTGGATATAAGAGTAGGCCAGTTCATATTTCTGTGTATTCGGTAGGCTCTTAGGAGAGATTCCTTCCAGCTCATCGATGACTTTACTGTAGTCCACTTTGATAAAGGCAGTATCCGCCTGTAACAGCTTTTCCTTGAAAGGATTTTGTATGAAAATTAAGTAAATCAAAGGAATGGCCAAAATCACAACAGCTGCAGTCAGCCAGATGGTCGCCAGTTTGAAAATTTTATGCTGGCGCTTGGAAACCAGTGTCTGCTTCTCTGCTTCTTCTGCGGCCTTTTCCTGATAGGATTTCTCCAAAACAGCAACCGCATCTTCCAGACTGTCAGCTTCACGCAACTCCACTAGGAAATCTGGCAGAGTTTCTAGCTCCAACGAGCCCTTGTAAAGCTCCATAAAATCCAAATCTGCAAAGAGAGTCACTGCAAAGCACTTGGCCTGACGCAAAAAGTCCTCCCGAGAAATAGCCTGAGGTATCATGATGCCCGGAACTCCGCGATAAGCAATCTTAGCCTGCGCATCCTTGGTAATAAAGAGATTGCTAGGATGCAGCAAAAAAGTAACCGGCAACTCTAGTGCAGCTTCTAGGGCAAACACATTGAGAGCCAGACGAATCCGCTCAGAAATCGTGCGCTTTTTCAATCTCTTCCTTGGACAGCCCCAAAGGCTCAATCTGATAGGTGAAATAGACACTATCATGGTCGGCCTTAGTCTCCTGCTCCAAGAAAAGTGGATGATGCAGGTCCAAAAAGCAAGAGCTCCCTGCAAATCCTGCGTTGCCACATCCGAACGCTTCAGTGTTAGGCTCCAATTCTTGTCATTTTTTTCATAGATAAACTCTTGTTCAGCAAATACAAATTTTTTTCCTCAGTCACCTTAAATCTCCTCAATCTCTACTAAATCTCCCGTTGTGACTGGATAATCAGCCAAAACCTTGCCCTCATCCAGTATCAACCCCTTGTTAATAATCCGCAGCTGATACTTATGGCGCTTTCCTTCGATATTGAAAATCTGATCAATCTCCCGAATGAAGCGACGGACCTCAATCCGCTTAGGAATGCGAATATCCACATCCTTATCTCGCAAACGGAGGGTGATATTGATATGTCCTTCCATGTTATACTTCTCCCTTACTGATACGATAGCTGACAAAGACAGTCATACTGACCAAGAGCGTGGCTGCTACAAAGTAGACCACTCCTGGCAGAAAGTCATCCCAACTGCTCTCCTCATCGCTCTTCAAACTCGTCTGCAGCTTGGACAATTTTTCCGTTCCCGGCTGAAAAAGCTCCTTGGAATGGTAAATATCCGTCGGCCCCTGTATAGCAGAAAACAGTTGTCCCGCTTCTGTGGCCAACTGTTTATTTTGATACTGCTTCATTTCCTGAATTTTTTCCTGATTCTCAGCAACGAAAAGAGACTTGGTGCCTTCCGATTGTGCACCAAAGTTCAGTTCTTGCTCTTTTTCAATCCGCGAATTATCTATCTGCAGACGATTATCCTTTAGCTCATCTGCGGCGACAGCCGTCACCGCAAACGAACTTAGGACTAGGAATAAAAACAGAATTTTTTTCATACTCTTTTAAACTTCCTCAGTTTAATGTTCTAGTCTTGATAAAGATATTAGCTGCAACCAGCAGAGCCAGTAGGACAATCAGACCAAAGATGGCAAAGAAACCAGCGGTCTTGCCGTCAAAGTAACCTGACAGCATGCCTTCTAGCACTGACAAGGCATTCAAGCTCTTGATAAAAGCTGGGAAGCCAGTCAAGCTAGCTGTTGTACCAATGGCATTAGATAGGTAGACAAAGCTGATAATCATGAAGAAAGCTAAGCCCATACCCATCACGCGCAGATGCTTGAGGAACAAATACTGCCCCTGAATCAAGACAAAGCTAGCAACCACAATCAACAAGACCCAAGATGGAACATATTCTTTGCCGATGTGAAGCTGCATGCTGGAGACAATCCCAATGACCAGACCAATCGTCAGAGACAGGAAGCCTAGGATGCCCACAGTCGTAATATCTGTATCTTGCAGTTTATTAAGTTTAAAACGGTCTTTAACCTTGCGCACAATATTTTGCGTTGCAAAGAGATAGGCCGTAAAGAGACTGACAATCTCCAACAAGAGAATCCAAGTAAATGGACGGTAAACATTGACAGTTGCTTTGACAGACGAAGAAGATTGAGCAACTGGATTAGATAGGAAGTCCAGCAATACTTCATTAGGAACACCGTTCTCATAGGCATTGTTAAGAACCTTGACAAAAGATTCCACAAAGTTGCCATTATCTTCCAATTCCTTATTGAATTGTCCCATCAAGCTTTCAGCATTCGCAGACAATTTCTCTGTCGTTCCTTGTGCATTTTCCAGCTCACGATTGAAGCTGCTGAAGATCTGGTTGACACTATCAGCTGCTTGCACATTGGTCTGTGAAGAAGACTTAACGCCAGAAGTTGAAGACAGCAAGGATGAGAATTCTGAATTCAGAGATGACAAATCGGTGTCTGTCTTTTTCAGTGCATCAGTAGAAGTTTCCCGAGAAGTTGAGATGCCTTTCAATTTCTCTCGTACATCTTTGTAAAGATTGAGCTGTTTATCAATCTCAGTTGCGAGTTCTGAATTGGTCCCTTTGACGTCTTCTATCTTGTTTTTCAAGTTATTAATCGTTTCATCCAAGGTTTCTTTAACCCCTTGACTCTTACCATCGTTACTTTTAGACAAGCTATTTTGATAGCTATCTAGATTCGAATTAATAGCATTTATCAAAAGGGTAGATAAAGATTCAGACATATCTTTATTTTTTAACTCATCAAAAGAATTATAAGCTTGGATTAAAGACATAACGTGTTGATAGGCAGAAGAAATCTCTTGTACTTTAGCTCCATATGCCGCTGCCGCTTTTTGTGCATCCTCTACATTCACCGGCGCACTTGCAACCTTAATACCATTCAGAGAAATATCAATTGAGCTGTCAACTGAAGTGGCTGCAGCATCATTAGCTACACTGAACTGCACATTAAAATTAGCCCCCTCAGCTAAATTAATTTCTTGTCCATTTGCTACTGTTTCGCCATTGTATGTAATAGTTTTAATTGTTACACCTGTTGGTGGAGTGACTGACAAAGTAGCCTTTCCAACCTGGCTATTAACTGGGCTGGCTGTAGAGCTAGCCGCTTTCTCTGCAGCTGCTGCCAGATTGTCTAACTCAGCACTTCCATTTCCTTGTGGTGTTCCAAATTGCGAAATGGTTGAATAGTCAAGAGCAGGAACAGGCAATCCGAATTTCACCTCTGTTGGTTGAGAAGCTGGCAAAGCTTTTACTGCTTCAGCTATTTGTGCCTTCAAAGAAGCATCATAGCTTGTTATAGCATCTCCTAACACTGCGCTAAGAGTAATAGGCTTTCCTTCTTCAACACCATAGTAGGTCCTTAATTTATTATCAACAAAGTCCTTAATCTGTTGTTTATGGACATCTAATTGCCCACGTTCTGCTTTTAAGGCAGCTTCCAACTGCTCTAGTTGCTTGCTGACATTATCAGATTGATTTTGATTTGGCTGATTATTATTATCGTCTGAATCATCACTAGATTGTTTTTTGGCAAGTTCAAGCTGTGCAGTCAATTTTTGTTGCGATTCGCTCAAACTATTATAAAGCGTCTCAGTTTCATTTGCCAAAAGCTGACGATCCATCTCAATCAGCTGGGTCATAAATTCTTCATAACTAGTTTGGTCACTAACTCGCTGTTTGAGAAGACTATCAAAATTCTTGCTATAAGTGGCTTGAGAGTTATCCAAGTCATCAAAAGCCTTAGCATAAGTTTCCAGAGTCGTCTTCAGAGAATTATTGGCTTCGACAGATGAGGCAGACATACTAACCAACGTTGGGAAGATATTCTTAGACCCAATAGCAGACTCCAACAAGTTGGTTCGATAATTGCCAATATTGGTAATTTGCACCTCTGAACTAGCCTGCACATTTTGCTGGGCTGTATAAAGATTGCTCAGGATGCTAGCCATATACATATCAACCAACTGGCTATTCAGATCTGCGATAATATCCTTAGCCAGACTATTGGCCTCATTTTCAATCTGCTGATTTCCCGCAGCATTGACCTTATAAGTGACGATTGTCCGATCTGCTCTGATAGCATTAACATCTAGCACCTTCTCTGAAAAGTCACTTGGAATTGTCACGACCAGTTGATATTTGCCATTTTCCAAACCAGTATCTGCGGCTCCACGCGTCACAATATACCAGTTTTGAGAGTCATCTCGTTCCAGATTCTTGACATAGCTAGCACCAAGATTGTACTCTTTCTTGTCAACCTTGACAGCCCGATCCTCATTGACAACCGCAACATTCAGTTTAGTCTTTTGATCTGTTTTGATTTTGCTGTCTCTAGCGCTGCTTGTATTCTTCTGCACTGCGACATTCAGCGTCACTACTGCAGCCAACAAGGCGATGACTAAAATAACGTTTCCTATATACTTAAGTAATTTTTTATTTCCCATGGATGTAAATTTCTTTTTCTTTTTAAATTTTTTAGTTTACTGTTACATAAAAGAGCACACAGAAAGACACAAACAGCTCTAACAGTCTAATTCAGATATTGATTCAGATTGTCAGAGCTTGCCTTTACATTGCAGCGATTTTCTTATCAAACATGAAAGAAACTGCCATTTTTTCATTTTTAATCTTTACAAAAATAGGAAGGCTCTTGCCTTCCTAAAGCCGTTATAACAAAATTAGTGAATTTGTGCAGCGATATCTTGGTCAGTTTGCTCAACGATGTCAGCAACTTTAATCAACTGAGCATTGATATCTTGGAGCAATTGTGCAAATTCTTTGATTTTTGGAGACAATTCGTTGAATTGTGCTTCAAAGCTATCAAATGCAGAACCATCCCAGTTATCAGCAATAATTGCTTGTTCATTAGTCAATGTAGTCAAAACTTGAGTTACATTTTCAGAACCTTCAGTGTATCTGTTTGCAGATTGACGAAGTTCTTCTGGAGTTAATTTAATTTGTGCCATAGTTGTTTCTCCTTTAGCAAATTTATATAACGGGTACATTATATCAATAATCACTTTATGTTTCAAGCTTTTAAAGATAGTTTTTTAGAAAATATATTGACATATTGTCAACTAATTTCGCTCAAACGACTGATACTATAACCTTTTCACCTGTTGGACTCAATCCTTTAAAACCCCAATTTCTCAAAAATAAGCTGATAGTTTTCTTGGATTTGGTCTAAGCTAACAGTAATCTCCTCACGATTATGGTTGTTCTTAACAGTCACCTGACCGCTCTCCACTTCGCTTTCACCCAAGGTGATAAGAGTTTTGGATTTAAAGATATCAGCCGACTTAAACTGAGCCTTGAGCTTGCGATCTAGATAATCCCTCTCTGTCGCAAAGCCCTGTGCGCGGAGAGCCTGCACTAACTCCAAAGCTCTGCCATTGGCACCAGTTCCTAAAACAGCTACATATACATCCAGAGCGGTTTCAATCGGCAGCTCTACTCCTTGCTTGTCAAGTACAAGAAGTAGGCGTTCTAAGCCCATACCAAAGCCAACACCTGGCGTTTCAGGGCCACCAAAGTAAGCAACCAGCCCATCATAACGGCCGCCAGCACAAATAGTCAGCTGACTGCCAGCCACCTCTGTCGTAAACTCGAAAATTGTGTGATTATAATAGTCTAGCCCACGAACCATGTTGGTATTGATAACATAAGGAATCTGCAAGGTCTCTAGCATGGAGCAAACAGCAGAAAAGTAGGTACTGCTCTCCTCATCCAGATAGTCCAGAATAGACGGTGCACCTTCTACTGCCGCCTTGTCTTCGGGTTCCTTAGAATCCAGCACACGCAGCGGATTCTCCTCCAAGCGCCGTTGGCTATCGGCTGAGAGGCTAGCCTTCAGTGGATTCAGATAATCAATCAAGGCCTGACGGTAAGCAGCTCTGCTCTCAGGATTCCCCAGCGAGTTAAGCTCCAAGCTGACATTGGTAATGCCAATATCCTTGAAAAATTGAGCCGCCATGGCAATCATTTCTACATCTGTAGCAGGATTACTGGATCCAAAACACTCTGCTCCAATCTGGTGAAATTCCCGCAGACGGCCAGCCTGAGGCCGCTCATAGCGGAACATAGATCCCATATAGTAGACTTTTAGAGGCTTTTGCACTTCAGGAGCAAAAAGCTTATTCTCTACATAAGAACGTACTACTGGCGCTGTCCCCTCTGGACGCAGTGTGATATGGCGGTCGCCCTTATCATAAAAGTCATACATTTCCTTGGTCACGATGTCTGTCGTATCCCCGACCGAGCGGCTGATGACCTCATAGTGCTCAAAAATTGGCGTGCGGATTTCGCCGTAATTGTATTTTCTAAATGTCTTGCGGGCAAAGTCTTCTACATACTGCCACTTGGTTGATTCTTGAGGAAGAATGTCCTGAGTTCCTTTAGGTTTTTGTAATTTCATCTTCTGACCTCCGCCTTCTTTAGTACTTATATTCTATCATAAGTCCGCCATTTTGAGGAGCCCGAAAGGGATTTTTCATTTGGAAGAACTAAATCCGTTTTCATGTTCCAAAATAGCTTGAAAAAAAGTCTGAATTGTGAGAAAATAAAAACAATTCAACTCAGAATAGAAGGGGATAGCCATGAGAGACGATATCAAAATCAATGATCGAGCAGCTGCCATTCAGGATAAATTGGTGGAGAAGCTCGAGCGTATTTATGATCCGGATGTAGAGCTGGATGTCTATAACTTAGGGCTGATTTATGAAATTAACTTAGACGAGAATGGCCACTGCAAGGTTGTCATGACCTTTACCGATACAGCCTGTGATTGTGCTGAGAGTCTGCCCATCGCCATCATGGACTCTCTTAAAAAAATCGATGAGATTGAAAGTGCCTCTGTTGAGGTTACTTGGTCTCCTGCTTGGAAAATCACTCGTATCAGCCGTTTCGGCCGCATTGCCCTGGGGATCAGTCCTAGATAAGAAGATAATTAACTTATCAGCATTTAAAACAAAAACACCAAACCCGCTAGAAAAACTAGCGGGTTATTTTGTCATATATAGGCTATTTCTTGCCGGTTTCTTCTGGTTTCCAGAAGTCAGTAACAGCACCTTTAGCGGCAGAGGAAACCATGTGAGCATATTTACCAAGTACCCCGCGACTATAAAGCGGTGGAATAGTCGTTTCTGCCTTACGTTTCGCCAGCTCTTCGTCAGAGACTGCCATAGAAATTTCCTTGGTATCTTGGTCAACCGTGACCATATCGCCTGTACGAAGATAGGCAATCGGGCCACCATCCTGAGCTTCTGGAGCAATGTGTCCAACAACCAAGCCGTAAGTACCGCCTGAGAAGCGGCCGTCAGTCAGAAGTGCCACCTTATCTCCTTGGCCTTTCCCTACGATGATAGACGAAAGTGACAGCATTTCTGGCATACCAGGGCCACCCTTTGGTCCAACGTAGCGAACTACAACCACATCGCCATCGACCACTTCATCGGCCAGTACCGCATCAATAGCGGCTTCTTCTGAGTCAAAGACCTTAGCCGGTCCCACGTGACGGCGTACTTTAACACCAGAAACCTTAGCAACAGCACCATCTGGAGCCAGATTACCATGCAAGATGATAAGCGGACCGTCTGCACGTTTTGGATTTTCAAGCGGCATAATGACCTTTTGACCTGGTGTCAGATCAGCAAATTCTGCCAGATTCTCTTCCACAGTCTTACCTGTACAAGTAATGCGGTCACCATGCAGGAAGCCGTTCGCCAAGAGATATTTCATCACAGCCGGCACTCCACCAACCTCATAAAGGTCTTGGAAGACATACTGACCGGACGGTTTCAAGTCAGCCAAATGTGGTACCTTCTCTTGAATGACATTGAAGTCATCAAGCGTCAGCTCAACATTGGCCGCATGCGCCATGGCCAGCAAGTGCAGAGTAGCATTGGTCGAGCCACCCAGAGCCATGGTAACTGTGATTGCATCTTCAAAGGCTTCACGTGTCAAAATATCAGATGGCTTCAGCCCCATTTTCAGCATTTTTACAACAGCACGACCAGCTGCTTCGATATCCTCTTGCTTGTCCTTGGACTCAGCAGGGTGAGAAGATGATCCTGGCAGACTCATGCCTAGAACTTCAATAGCCGTCGCCATAGTATTGGCCGTATACATACCGCCACAGCCACCAGGACCAGGGCAGGCATTACACTCAATGCGCCGCACTTCCTCAGCTGTCAAGTCACCATGGTTCCATTTCCCGATTCCTTCAAAGACAGAAACCAAGTCAATATCCTTGCCGTCCAGATTCCCCGGCGCAATCGTTCCGCCGTAGGCAAAGACAGCAGGAATATCCATATTAGCAATGGCAATCATGGAGCCAGGCATATTTTTATCACAGCCCCCGATAGCTACAAAGGCATCCACATTATGCCCACCCATTGCAGCCTCGATGGAGTCTGCGATGATGTCGCGTGAGGTTAGAGAGAAGCGCATCCCGGGCGTTCCCATGGCAATCCCATCCGCAACCGTAATAGTTCCGTACTGAACTGGCCAAGCACCCTCTGCTTTGATGCCTTCCTTGGCTAGCTTGCCTAAATCATGCAAATGGATGTTACAAGGTGTATTTTCCGCCCAAGTGGAAATCACCCCAACAATAGGCGTTTCAAAATCTTTATCAGTCATCCCCGTCGCTCGAAGCATGGCACGGTTAGGAGATTTAACCATACTGTCATAAATCTTACTTCTGTGACGAATGTCCTTATCTGTCATATCTTTCCCTTTCATTACAGTAATCTTTGTGCTTTATTATACCACACTTAGGCTGTATTTTACAGAAGAAAATTTTTAAATTTTCAGAAGATTGGGAAAATATAGAGGCGGATTTGAAACTTTTTCCTATCAAGTAAAAAGAAGACAACTAGAAGATAAGGTTTTTCTCAAAAAGAAGAAAAAATCTGTCAAGTAACTTTACTTTACAAAAAAGTTTTGTTATACTGTTAAAGTTGATGAAAATCATCAAATTGAATCGAATTCATAAACTAAAAGGAGAAACAAACAATGGCAGTACCTGCACGTCGCACTTCCAAAGCGAAGAAACAAACGCCGCACTCACTACAAAGTGACAGCTCCAACTGTAACTTTTGACGAAACTACTGGTGACTACTCACGCTCTCACCGTGTATCCCTTAAAGGATACTACAAGGGCCGTAAGATCGCCAAAGCTGCTGCAGCAGAATAATAGAAGGGAGCTACCATGCGCGTAAATATTACACTTGAACACAAAGAATCTGGTGAACGCTTGTACCTTACTTCTAAAAACAAACGCAACACACCAGACCGTCTTCAATTGAAGAAATACTCACCAAAACTTCGCAAGCACGTTGTGTTTACAGAAGTGAAGTAAGCATTCAATACGAATCAATACAGAAGAAAAACGCTGATTTCAAGCGTTTTTTCTTTTTGCCAAATGCGATATATTGCACTGTATTTCAATTCAAACTCTACCTTTTTCTCTACCTTTTTTAGATAAATATATCATCTGGATATTGAAGTTAAGCCCTGCTATAATTTCGATGGCAGGGCTTTTTAATATTTGGTACACTACCTTCTTATCTATATTTTGATGGAGCTGAAGTTGACATCTACAAAGTTTAATGTTAAAATACATTCAAAAATATATTTGAATGAGGTGTTTTATGGTTCAAAATGTTGTTACTTCAATAATCCTGTATTCTGGGACAGCCGTAGACTTACTTATTATCCTAATGTTATTTTTTGCCAAAAGAAAAAGCAGAAAAGACATCATTAACATCTATTTAGGACAATTTCTAGGCTCTGTTAGTCTAATATTCCTAAGTTTGCTTTTTGCATTTGTCTTAAATTATATTCCTAGTAAAGAGATTTTTAGGTTTACTCGGTTTGATTCCAATTTTCCTAGGCCTCAAAGTTTTTGCTTTTTAGGAGATTCTGATGGAGAAGCTATTGCAAAAGATGGTTTTGCGAAAAGACAATAAAAAAACCTGATTTTTTTCTAGTCGCTATGATTACTTTTTGCAAGTTGTGGCGCTGACAATATTGGTGTCTTTGTCCCATATTTTACCACCTTAAATTTAGCGAATTTGATAGTGACTTTACTTACTTTTTCTAGTCATGATTTATCTCTTGGTTTTTTTCTGCCCAAAAAAATTGGCACAAGTCCCTTCTATTGGAGAAACCTTGGAAAAATATAGCAGATGGTTTATTGCCGTTGTTTATTTAGGATTGGGGATATATATCCTGATTGAAAACAACAGTTTTAACATGCTATGGACTGTGTTAAGCTAGGAGAAAATATTATGAAAAAAGATAGTATCTGCCAAGTGAATGTTATAAATCAACAAAATGTTACAACCGCAACGAACTACCTTGAAAAGGAAAAAGTCCAAAAATCACTTCGCATTTTATCAAAGTTTACCGATAATAAACAGATAAATATCATCTTTTATCTCCTTGTTGTTGAAGAACTCTGTGTCTGCGATATAGCCTGTTTACTAAATCTCAGTATGGCATCTGCCTCCCACCATCTTCGTAAACTAGCCAATCAAAACATCTTGGATACTAGAAGAGAGGGGAAAATTATATATTATTTTATAAAAGATGAGGAAATCAGAGATTTTTTTAATCAACTAGGATAACAACTATTTTTTTACTACTTTTCCATGATTATATATAGGACTTATCTATGAAATTTTTTTGATGAAAAATTACTCACAAGAAAGACCTACTCGTAGCAAATGTTTAAGAAAAAAAGTATAATTTAAAAGCAAACCGACTTGGACTATAAAGAAATTATTTTCTAAGATATTACCAAGTTTGTTGATGATTTGTTTTACCACTGCTTCAGCTCTATTATATTTAGAGATTTAGAAACTGTAGATAGAAGTGAAATAATTGAGATAAAGAAAAGCCTTTGAAATCAGTATTTCAAAGGCTTTTTTTCTTTTATTCGTTCTTAAACAAAAAATCGATCTTCTGTTTTTATGAGATTCACAGTTTCTCTGATATCTAACTGATCCGTATAAAGGAAATGCTCCTGAGTAATATTTTTAGCTAGAAACTCTTTTCTAGATTTGATTGATAAGTCACCCGTTCTTTCTATTTCATTTCTGGATAGGTCCCTTTCTTTAAGCTTTTCTTCTTCTGCCAGCAATACACAGTATTTTAATCTTGTTTGTCTGGCCTTTAAAAAATCTGTAATTTTTTTGATTTGTTCCTCGAATATGACATAGTCTATGATGATAGTCATGCTTCTATTAAGTAAATTGCTGGTAAGACTAATGATATTGTCCCAGAATAAATCCATGTAGTAGCCATCGTCTTCCCAAGGTGCTACTAAGCCGCTTTTAACCATTAAATAAATCATGTCGCCTTCTATCACAGCACTCTTGTCAAAAGAATAGGCTAATTCTTTACTGACACTGCTTTTTCCAACACCTGGAGGACCCGAAATGATATAAACACAATTTTCCAACCTAATACCTCTATACTCTACATACTTGCTCATATTATAGCATTTTTTGGAAAAAGATAAAAACGATGATTCATATACAAATTGAATACTCTAAGCAGCAAACTGCCTAGAGTATTCTGGTTTATGTCACTAGCAGGTCTCGAAAAGAATTATGCCTCCTCTTTCTGTCTGAGTTCAAAGAGATCTTCCACTTTAAGGTTAAAAACTTGAGCAATTTTGAGAGCCATTTCCAGCGAAGGGTTGTAGCGGTTATTTTCCAAGTGCAGAATTGTCTCGCGCCGCATGCCGATGCGGTCGGCTAGCTCCTGCTGGGTCATGCCCATGGATTCGCGAACGGATTTGAGATTAGTGATAATCTTGCTTTCTTTGGCCATGGTTATCCTCTCCGCTCCAAGATAAGATAGACAACTGCAAAGATGCAAATCAAGGCAGCTATGCTAATAAAGATCTGGCCCATGTAGAGAGTGAGAGAACCCATGTACCCAATGATAACTGCTAGGATCATCAGTGCGCCTAGTATAAAGACAAACATCAAGCTAGCTGCCTTAGCTAAATTAGCATAAAAGCGTTCGTCTGGAGTTTCCTTGACATTTTTCAAAGAGAAAAAACCAAATACAATCGCTTCAATAACGAGGCCAACTCCCAAAATCCATTCCTTAATACTGGATCCTTCGCTTGGGGTTGCAACCCAAATTCCTACTGTATAAAAAATGGTTGCTGCAAACAAAAGCATCGTGTAAAGCTTAGCAGACAAGTCAAAAATAGTCTTCCCCTTACCTTTCTGACTCTTATGAGGCCATGGTTTCATGTGCAGCCAGCCCCAAATAGCTACAATCTGACCTAATACTGAAATACCGAGAATAATCAACTTGGGACCCCAACTAAGATTAGAACCAAGTAAAACAGTAAAATCAATAAAAAGAGCTGCGGCAATCATTGTAATGAGGCCACCCGTTTTTTGACTTTTTTTCATGATAGACTCCTTTCCTTATGTTAGAAATATTTAACACTCTTTATGTTATAAATATATCACACTTCAATTTGGAAAGCAAGAATTTATGTGCCAAGGTGGCAATTATTTTAAAAAATTCTATAATAAAAACCCTCGCCAGATAAATGAACTGCACCCCAAAAGTTAGACATAAAATCTAACGATTGGGGTGCTATTTTTATGAAATTGAGTTATGAAGACAAGGTTCAAATCTATGAGCTCATAAAACAAGGTTTAAGCTTTAACCAGCTTTCAAAAAGATTTGGTGTGGATGTTTCTGGACTAAGGTACATGATTCGCCTGATTGACAGGTATGGGTTAGCCATTGTCCAAAAAGGGAAGAATAGTTATTATTCTCCAGAACTGAAACAGGAGATAATAGATAAAGTTCTGATTGATGGGCAATCTCAGAAACAGACGTCCTTAGATTATGCCTTACCAGATTCTAGTATGATTTCAAGGTGGATTGCGCAATACAAGAAAAATGGCTATACTATTCTTGAGAAAAGAAGAGGGAGACCAATAAAGATGGGGTGTAAACCAAAGAAGACTTGGGAACAAATGACAGAGTTGGAACGACTCCAGAAAGAATTAGACTACCTTAGAGCGGAGAATGCGGTGCTAAAAAAGCTGAGAGAATACCGATTGAGGGACGAAGCAAAGCTCAAAGAGCAACAGAAATCATCCAAGAATTAATCGGTCAATTTTCCCTAGCGACTCTGCTGGAAATCCTTGATTTATCACGGTCAACCTATTACTATCAAGTCAAGCGACTAGCTGCTCAAGAAGATCAGGACATGGTCTTAAAGGAGCTCATTCAAGGCATCTATGATGAACATCATGGCAATTATGGCTATCGTCGCATCCATCTGGAACTAAGAAATCGTGGTTTTATCGTCAATCACAAAAAAATACAACGTTTGATGAAGAGGTTAGGCTTAAAAGCCCGTATCCGCCGCAAACGCAAGTATTCATCATACAGAGGGGAAATAGGTAAAAAGGCTGATAACCTCATCAACCGTCAGTTCAGTGCATCTAAACCTTATGAGAAGTGTTATACTGATGTGACAGAGTTTGCTTTAGCAGAAGGAAAACTCTACTTGTCCCCTGTGTTGGATGGTTACAACAGCGAGATTATTGACTTCACTGTGTCACGTTCACCAGATTTGAAACAAGTTCAGACCATGCTTGAGAAGGTCTTTCCAGCTAAATCATATAGTGGAACAATCCTTCACAGTGACCAAGGCTGGCAATATCAGCATCAATCTTATCATCATTTTTAGAGAACAAGGGCATTCGTCCATCCATGTCACGTAAAGGGAACAGTCCTGATAACGGAATGATGGAATCTTTCTTTGGGATACTTAAATCTGAGATGTTTTATGGTCTTGAGACATCATATCAGTCCCTGGATGAGCTTGAGCAAGCTATTGCGGATTATATTTTTTATTACAACAACAAACGAATTAAGACAAAACTAAAAGGACTTAGCCCTGTTCAATACAGAACTAAATCCTTTGGATAAATTAATTGTCTAACTTTTGGGGGTCAGTACAAAATAACTAGCAAGAGCTTGTGTTTCTATTGACTATTCATAGAGTAGCAAAGTCTCTTATTCCATCTCTCTGAGATAGTTCAAAGCTTCGTTGAAGGTTTTGACAGGGACGATTTTCATTTTACTCTTGATTTTGATAGAAGCACGAAGTGCCTCATGGTAGTTAGAGCGCAGCTTGGGATTGTACTGGGCAATATCGGCGTCAATGGTATCATCAGGGAACAAAGAAAATCTCCGCGCCTGCCTTATCAGCAGCCATGACCTTCATCTCTATCCCGCCAATCCGGCCAACATTTCCCTTGTGGTCAATCGTTCCAGTACCAGCAATAGCTTTTCCTTTGGTAATGTCTTCAGACACGAGCTGATTGTACAGCTCCAGACTGAACATGAGTCCACCAGAAGGACCTGCTACACCGTTGCTCTTAAACTCTGTCAGAGGATTCATGGCAACACTGGCTTTGGAACCCAATGCAATCCCCTAAACCAGGCTTACCAGTTGTCTCATCCACAATCACAGGACCGCTAGCCAAACCGATTACACCATTACGGCTGTACTCAATTGATACCACATCGCCGACTGTCCGCTGTTCCATCTGATCAACGATGTCGTATGGGACTAGTGTAAGTCTGATTGTCAATCTTTAAAATCACATCGCCTTTCTGCAGCTCCTGAGCTAACGGCGTCTCTTGGCTGACAGCATCCACAAAAATCTCTTTATGTCTAATCTCAACAGTACGACCAGCAGCCTGATAAGCTACCTGCAAGGCATTGAGATGGGAAGATCCCCATAGTGCTGTTCTCTCGCTCTTCCCGTCCCTTTTCCTTATCGAAATAGTTTTCAGGAACAGAGACATACTCTGTTTCCAGCCTGTAATTAGGCAGCAGAGTCAAAAAGAGACTGAACACTCGGGCCTTGGAAACACCAACAGCCATGACATAGATTTTACCTTTTCCTTTATCAGTTCCTCCTTGAACTTGGACAAAGTCTTTGGCATTCAAAGCCGGCCTCACGGTCTCTAATTCATAAGGGAGAGGAATAAAGCCTATCCCAGTTAGCACCAAAGCTGTTATTAAGATTCTTGTTACTGATTTCATACCCTTCCTCTTGTTTCTATCAAGTATTGTCTGGTCTTTCTACTTCCTAAATTAATCACCAAAATCCACCACTTCTGTATCATTTTCCATCAGAGTATCAGCAAAAACTGTCCGAACAACCAGAACAAATACACAGTAAAAGCTACTGAAAACTAGGACAGGAATCATCTGAATCAGGCCAAGTAAATCATCCAGTTCCCCCAGCAAGGGACCAATATACTGCCTTATCAGATCCATCAGGAGATGAGTACCCAAGCCAATCAACCCACCAAAAGAAGCTAGAAAAAAGCTGAGCAGAACATAACGACCCCTGCGCTCCTTCATCAGTAGGACTGACTTTCTCAAACAGCCATAAAAAGAAAGCGGCTTGGCCAGATTGTCCCTGGAGCTAGTATCCTGAATGATATAAGACAGCAAAAAGAAGTGCGAATCAACCAGATAAGTGAAGAGCAGGTAAAAAACCATGAACAAGAAAGGAAAGAGAAACTGGAAAATCACAATGGCCTCTGGACTTACTGCTCTCCGATAAAAGGCAAAGAGACTAGCCACCCCAAGATTGATGCCGATTGCCGACCAACCCATGTACAAAATCAGAACCTGGACTGCACTGACAATGAAGGAATAAAAGAGGCGAGTAAGCAAGCCATCTGAGATACTGTACCAAACTGCATAGCCAAAATAGAGCTTAACCATCTGCGGATTTCGTATCACTGTCAAGGCAAATTTATTGACGTAAGCAAAACCGAAGGCAATTATAAATGCCAAACAAGTCAAGACTAAAATGGACCGGTAAGACCAACTCGAAACCAGCGGAAAAAGAAACCAGCCCAGCACTGCAAGCGGGATTCCGACCAGCAAAAGGCCTTTCAGCCAGACAAAATAATATTCTGTAACAAAAATCCAAGCTTCTCTGAAAACCCTTGTTACTTTTACATCATTCATCGTTCATTATCCTAAATCCTAAAACCCTTTCTAATTTTTTTCATAAATATTAATCTCCAAAATTAACTATTTCCCGATCATAAGACATCAGGATGTCGGCCATAACCGAGCGGGCTGCCAAGGCATAAATCAGCAAAAAGCCATTTATCATACTAACAATCATTCCCACAACATTAGACACGCCATCGCCAAAAAGTAAACTCAAAACTTCTATTAGACCCAATACTACAGGAATAAGCTTTAAGACAAGCTCTACCAGTAAGTAACGCCCCCTCTGACCATTCATACGAGAAAAGGACTTGCCCAAGCTGCCAAAGGCTGACAGAGGACGCAAGAGGTTATCAGAGGAGTTGGTATCCTGAATAATATAGGGCAACAAGAAGAAGTGAGAGACTATAAAATAACTGTAAAACAAATGGAATACCAAGTTAAACATTGGTGCTATTAAAAAAAGCAGGAAGAGCATGCTAGCTATCTTCTCTTGGTTATTTGCAACCCAAATCATCCAAGTTCCCATATTCTCTCGAAAATTTGCATCTGGCATCAAGACATTATAGAAGTATACAAAAAGAAGTAATATAGCCAAGAAAGATATAAAGACGTAAATAGACATAGAAAGCAAACGCCCAAAAAAGCCATCAGAAATACTGTAGCCAACAGCCCTCCAGAAGTTTCTTCGCACCATCTGCGGATTACGAACCATGGTCAAGGAAAACTTATGGATATAAGCAATCACAAAAGAACACAGAAATCCCAGCAGAATTATTCTTGGAAGAAATGTAGAAGTCAATGGAGAAAAAAATAGAATTAACAGCCCCAGAATAAAAAATGGCAGTTGAATGATAGCAAGCCCTGCTGTCCATACAAAAAAGTAATCAACAGTCAGTCCCCAGGCTTCCTTTAACACATCGCTTACGTCAAACTTTCTTTTTCATAAATCCCCTAATTAAGTCATTTTTCGCCATAAAAGACGATGTAGATGTCTGCAGAAGCAATTTTTTTGTTTCTAGTCCCGAGAGGATGATGATTAAGAACTTTTTAGAGCCCCAAAGAGCAAGAAAAACCCCGTCAGTCGCCTCACCAAAAGAAATTCTTTCTATAATAAAGCAAGCTGAGACACGATTGTCCCAGCCTCTTTAACCTTTTTTCAAAAAATTTCGAATACGAATCATAATCTTGCTTGACCAAGTTTTGTCAGATGCGTATCTTACATTGATAGCAGCCATGCTCTTACCATTGTAGAACTGACCGCCAGGCTTGAGATAGTGCTCGCTGAGATAGCGGGCAACGGTATCTATACCATCGTCAAATGTTGCGAAATTTCCTGCACTGGAAAAAGGACTGGAGTCATAAGCCATGAAACCAAACAGGTTGTGCTTGGCCTGAGCAATCTGACTGCGGCCGTAATCCGATTCGTGAATAGCCAGCCCTACGAGAAAAATTGCATTAACTCCATGATCTTTCTCTGCTTTCTTGAAAGCTTTTCCCAATCCAGCCATCGGCGTGCCAGCCAGACGACTATCAATGAAATCGGCTGACACTGTGCTTGGCACTGTTACATCTTCTGAAAAAACGACTGCTCCTGTTTTCTTGGCCTGAAACTGATCTGACACCTGCACTAAAGACGGATCCAGACTGGCCTTTTCATTTGCCGCTAGGCGGCTGACAGGCAGCACACTGCCTGAAAAGGACAGTAGCTGTCGCCAATGCTATGATAACTTTTTTCTTCCTAAACATTTTTTCTATCCATTTCTATGTCGCTTTTGGTTTCCTAGATTCCTCCCCAGAAATATAGGATGACCGCCATGATGCTCATAGCAGGACCAAAAGGGACTTCTTCTTTCAACTTAAATTTGAATTTCTTAAAGATGGTTGCGATTAAGAGAATAGCTCCAGCCACAAAGAAAGAACCATATCCCAAAATCAGCGTATTCAAAGGGCTAAACCAACTGCTCAGAGCAGCTAAGTAGAGAATGTCTCCCATCCCGAAAGCTTCTTTCTTGTAATAAGCCTTGGCTCCAAAATAAATGAGAGAGTAGAGACCAGCACCAACTAGCAGCGAAAGGAGCAGTTCCCAATTGAACTCATTGGTAAAAAACGTAACAGCCATACGGCCCAGCCAGAAAACCAGCAGAACCGAGTCCGAGATGTACTGAGTATCAAAATCGATATAACCGATAATGAGACAAAGCGACACCAAGAGACAGGCTGAAACAACCATCCATGGTCCCCTGATCTTGAAAGATCAGATAAGAGGCCAGCCAGAGCAGACCCGTCAGGAGCTCCACAATGAGATAGCGCGGTGAAATCGGCTCCTTGCAGTGCTTGCATTTAAAGCCCTGCATGATAATCGACACAACCGGAATCAGCTCCACCGAAGTCAAGACATGGCCGCAGGACGGGCACATAGACCGACCTTTGGCAATGCTCTTTTCCAGTGGTACACGGTAGATGACGACATTGAAAAAGCTCCCAAATACGACACCTAATATAAATACTAAACTTGCAATCATAATTTTTCCCTTTTTATACTCTTTGAAAGTCTCAGGTGACGATGTCAAACTTAGACTTCCCTTGAGTATCACTTAGATGCCAGAATGATGGATACTTGCCCCTCCTCCAAACTTAATGAAAATACCATATCTGTTTCTGTATTGTTTTGAATGGTCAATTCGGTCAAACCTTCAGCCGGCGTTCCGACGTTGAAATACTGTCCTCGATAGGAAATAACATTGGTCCGTGAAAAGGCGAGCTGCTGAATGGCATCTATAATCTGCTCAGCACCCTGACCGTAAACTTCTTTATTATCCTTGTCCTTGACCGGCAGGTAGCCGGACTCTGCATTCAAAGCGCCCAGCAACTCTGAGATAGACTTGGTCTCACCAGGAGCCAAGTAAACATTCTGCAGCTTGTAAAAGGCTGTCTTCATGTTTTGAGCTTGGGCAGCGTTGGTCGGCAGTGGTACTTCCTTACGCTCAATAAAGTGCGTATATTGGCTCAGAAGCTCACTCTGATCTTCTGCTTCAACAGGCGTGCTCTCAACCTTGACATCATCAAATTTACCAGTCTTGGCAATCTCCTCAGATGCTTGGATAAAAGCAGCAGGGTCAATCTTATAGCCATTAGACTTGTCTCCCACCTTTACATTAGACTCGCCGTCCATGACCAGGTGATTGGTCGTTGGAAGCTGACTGAGAACATCAGGATGGGCAGCTAAGACATCGTTTAAAGGTCTAAGCCAAAAAAGACGGTTAGGATAGATGGAAATCTGTAGATTTTCCTTGGTATCGAAAAACGGTGTAAACTTATCCCAGACTGTCTTGGCTGAGATATTATCCAGCCGCTTGAGCTCTTCTTCTGTGAAATAGCTCAGTCCTAAAAAGCGCATATCTACAGAGAAGTGTTGCCCCGTAGACAACTGAAATGTCGCCTTATAGGGCAGTTCTCTGTAAACTTCAATCTCAGCTTCGCTCCGAGAGCGGACCTTCATAGAGGGACGGCCATTGATACTCAGGTCAATCGTTGGATTAAAGACAAAAATGACATAAAATAAACTACCCAGCAGAAAGGCAGCAAGTGTCGCTGCTGGAAGTAGTTTTTGATATTTTGATGAAACCTTTCTTTCTTCTTGACATGAATCTCATCCCAACCTTATACTACGCATTCAGCTAAGCGGATAAGGAATTTACGGTCGATACGGCGAAGAAAATCAATGATGTCATCAGAAACAGTATCTCCGGCATTCAGGATAACTCCTCCATCTGCATTAATAAGGTCTTTTTGCAGTGTTTTTCCTACCAGAAGACGTTTTTGCTGATCGATAAAGTCGTTAACAGCTTTCTTTGCTGCAGAGTCTTCCTCAGCAACTGGCGCTGTGCTGATAGTTGTTTCAACTTCCTCAGCAGGGGCTGCCAATACTTCTTCCAAAGCAGCATCCAGACTCAGTGCTGCATCTGTTTCATCAACTTCTTCTTCAGTTGGAGCTGTCTTTTCTTGTACCAAGTCTTGGATTTCTGACTCTTCTGCTGTCTCTACGACTGCTTCAGAAAACTCCAAGTCAGAAGCAGCAGCTCCCAGACCTACAGCAGCCAAGGCCTCTGTCAAATCTGTCGCAGCTTCTTCTTTTACATCTGCTTTTTCATCTACAACTGGCTCGAATACAGGTGCTTCAGCAACTACTTCCTCAATTTTTTCGGCAGGTTTTGCAGCTTCAGTCTCATGGAGCAGATCTGCTGCAGCCAGACGGCCCATCTCTACATCTGCTTCAAGATGAGGAGCTGTCTTTTTTTCATCATTGAGGATGATGTACTCTTTACCAATCATCAAGATGCGTGATTTAGGAATCTGAATTTCCTCGCTGGCATCTTCAGAATTAACCACCAAGTAGCCAATTTCATTCTTTCGTCAATGTGATAGTCAACAACAGTTCCCACCTTGTTTCCATCAATTGTAATGACGATTTCGTCAAAGACGCTACCCTGCTTGTCGTTCAAGACCTTCAGGTCAGCTTCTTGCAGCTCTTGAAAGACTGAGCTGTTTTCTACCATGACCGCAAAGTCACCGATGCCTTGGATGTTCTTGCTAGAAAGCAAGGCAAAAGGCTGTTCAGATTGTTTTGACTTAATGACAAAAGTCAGATTGACCCCCTCATCAACAAAGACTTCATGGACTTCACCCAGTCCCATCCCTTTTTCAATCTCAATGACAACGGTCCCTGTGATTGTTTTACAACTTTTCATAATTTCCCCTAAAACCCTTCTAATTGATTACTATCAATTGTATGTTTATATAGTATTAATTTTTCCCGATTTTGTCCAGCATGTTGAACGCTTCTTGACGAAGATTCTGATCTGAGCTGCCTTGGACAATCTCTTTCAGGTAGCTCTCAGCTTCTTGAACTGCATTAGAAGCCAATAATTCCTGACTTTCCAGTAGAAGGAATTGGAAATAGACTTCTTTATCTCCCGCAGTTGTTGTAGCTGGTCTTGCTTCCGCTGCTTCCTCAGCTTTGAGGATGTCAGTGATTTTCTGAAGCAAATCTTCTTCTGTCTCATCTGCAGCTGGAGAGACTGAAGCAGCCTTGACTTGTGCCTCCTCAGCTTTGAGGATGTCAGTGATGCCCTTGAGCAGGTCTTCTTCTGTCTCATCTGCAACTGCTTCTTGAACAGGCCCAGCCTGTGTCCAAAGAGTGTCTTCATAAACTGATTGAACAACTGCTGGTTCAGCAACTTCTTCAAATTCAAACGTTTCAGCTGCAGGTTCGAAGTTGCTTTCTTCCTCCCAAGTTTCTGCCACTTCAGCAGTCAAATCTTCCTCTTCAGCCCCAAGCAAATCATGCTGAATCTGGCTGAGAATGTCTTGATATCCCTGAATATCAGCGCGATCACGACTAACCATAGACTCTTCAGTAGCAGAAAATTCTGGCTCTGAAGCAGCTTGACTGAAGGCTGAATCCATCTTAACTTGTGGCTCGGTTTTCTCCTCAGCAAAGAAGAGAGATTCTAAGCTGTTTGCTGCTTTTGACTCTTCTGCTCTAACTGGTTTGATATCTCCCGTAGCAGCAAAAACATCTTCCAGGCTGTTGCCTCCTGCTTCTTCTGCCACCGGCTGCTGAGCTTGTTCTTGCTCAGTGAAGAATTCTTCCTCATCCTGAGAAACAACACCTGTCACCTCAGCCGCCTGCGGTCTGAAGTTGCCATAGCTAGACTCCGTATAGGACATCGGTCTAATCTTAGACAGAACAGCTGTTTCAAAGGCTGGATCATCTATATCTGTATAGCCTTGATTGCCGGCTGCATTTGCTTCCGTAGGCTGAATCAGAGAGTTGGCCACCTTAATCTTGGTAGAACCCTTGCGGTGATGAAGCAGAGACTGCAAAAATTCATCATTGGCTTTTTGTGAGCTGTGGTCCATACCCACCATGCCGACCTCAGCTGCCGCTAGCTGACTGTTTGGCTCGTATTCTCCAAAGGCAGGAGCTGTAGCCAAGTTATCAACAGGGTAGAGAGGCTTTACTTTCTCAAATCTTGTCATATCCTTTTTGATAGAACGGTCTGCTAGGGTGCGACCAGAAGCAGATACTTTCTGCCTTACCGGACTTTCCTCAGCCTGAACCCTTTCTTTACTTTCCTTTCTCATCCTGCCGGTTGAAGCATTGGAAAAGTTCAAATCTCTAGCGGATGACAAGCTTGCTTCCTTAGCTTCCACTTTCTTCCGCGAGCTCTTAGCATGCTTTTGGCTTCTGCTTCGCGTAGAAGCAGTTGCTTTTTTCTTGACCGGAGCTAGCTCCTGTGAAAAGAGCAGCACCATATAGACAGCCAAGGCCAAGGCACAGAGTCCAACAAAGGCTATGCCGGGAACTTGTTGAAAGAGGAATGGAGCACCAATCGCAAATAGCATGACCCATACTACGAGAAAAAGGCGCTTTATTAAAGAAATCCTAGAAACAAATAAAATGCTAATCGTATGCAGCGCTATAAGCCCTGCTCCAAAAGGTAAAAAATATGCCATTTGAGTATTTTCGACACCCCCCACTTTCTAAATGATATTAAACTTTTTCAATGCAAAACCAGTCTTGATTTTGTTTTTCCATAAACTCCATTAAAACCCAAAATAGACTCGGGCGTCTATTCTGAGTTTGCTTGTATTATACTTCAAATATCTCTATGTTTTAGTTTACTATAAATGCACCGTGAATACTAGTCTAATAACTTGGTTTTTAGCATTTTTTTAAGAAAAATTTACACATGCTCTTGAAATTTTAAACCATAGACTTATTTGGTATTTTCAAAGTATTTTAGCTAACTACCAAGTTGTTCACAGATAGGTTATCCAGTTTCATAGTCGTTTCAGGGCTTTCTCCGCTCGGAGTTTCGAAGTAGTAACCCACAATGGTCATTGGATAGCTGAATCCTGGAATGTTTTCAGGATCGAAGCTAACTTCGCGCCAGCCAGTCCAGCTGTTGGGACGAATGACGTGAAGGTAAATCTTCTGCCCGCTGGCATTCTTGACAATCAGGCCAATCTTGCCCTGCCATTGATTAGACAGAGATAGAGAGAAGCTGATAGCATCCGGCTTATTGTTCAAGGATACATACGGTGCTGCAAATTCCATTTCATACATGGTAGAAGACTTGGTTGCTGGAATCTTAACCACATTGGAACCTGAACCCTCTAAGAAGTCCGTATTGTCAACTGTCACATCGTACTGATTGCTGCCGCCTGACTGAGTCAGCTTCAGTGGTGATTCGAAGCGGTAGATAGTTGATGAATTGTAATAAGCTGACAGACCATCATTTCGACTAGACTGAGTGCTAAGCTGCTCCAGATAAGACGGAGCCAGATTGGTACTGCTGTTAGCATTCGCGCTGCTTGTTGTATTGGTTGTTGCGGCCCCCAAACTGCCCTTATTGCCAGTTGCATCAGTGCCGCCACCAGCTGTCGTTACAGATATAGAACCTGCCTGCCACGTTGGAATGGCAAATGGAGACTGCCAGTTAGCAAACTGAATCGGTGTCTTATCGACATTGCTCTCCAGAGTCACATAGCGCTCAACGTCTTTAACCTGATAGAAACGCAGCTTGATTTTACCGCTGGTTAGATCAGGGTTCTTGTTTTCCTCCGTGCTAGACAGGCTTTTCTTTCCGCCCAATTCCAGCTCACTGGAAACGATTTTTGTTGATTGCCATCAATCAATTCCAACAATTTCAGAACCTGTGTATAAGTTCCTTCGAACTCAATGTCCGCTGTCATCTGCGTGATGTTAGTATTATTGGCCGTTCCGTTCCCTGGTGTCGCTGTGTTAGCTGCAGTTGTTGTTGCGGTATTGGCATCTGATGAAGAGCTGCTGCTAGATGAAGATGAGGACGATGTACCAGACGAGCTAGAGGTCGTACTGGATGAAGAAGACGTCTCACTCGAGCTTGAACTGCCAGTCGTACCAGAAGAGTTGGAGTTTTGCCCCTTGGACGAAGTCGCAGCCAATCCCTCCTGCTGGAGTTCCAACTCTGTGCTCTCAGTGTAGTTGACAGACTTGAATTTAATACCGCTTTCGTTGACCAACTTGTCAATCAAGAAGATGAACTCCCCTTGATTGGTCGTACCATAGTATTTCTTAGCCTGATCCAGAGTCTTAGCATTCAAAGTTTGGAGCTGCTTGGTAAGAGACTTCCTCTGACTAATCTTGGCATTCTTACCTTCCAACTCTGTCGAGATAGTTGCATGCTCTTCAGCTAACTGCGCCATCCGTGTATAAGAATTTGTTACCAGATACCCTCCACCAGCAAGTACCGCTACTCCTCCGACACAGGCCAACAATTTCTTGTCACGCTCATTTAAATTACTCAGGATTTTTTTTTCTTTTCTTTCTCATTTTTGCTCTTCATTGAAATCTACATCCTTCGTCAAAATTTTAATGTTAAACTTGTACACTGTATTGTTATCCTTTTCTTCGCGAGTAATGTTATCCACAAAAATATGGTTAAACTTCTCAGACTTACGAAGCTCTTCCTCGAACTTAGCGATGGAAAGATGCTCTTGAGACGAACCATTGATTTCTACATTGTCGTTATTAATCTTGATATCGTCAAAGACCAGGTTCCGTGTCACGTTTTTATTAAGGAAGTCCATAAAGGCTTTGTTTACTCGGTGCAGGCGGCGGAAGTCGCCTTCCAGGCTGGTAAAGAGAAGCTCGTCATTCTTGACCGTAACAATCTTATCTTCAGTCTCAGAGACTGCCTTCAGCTCTTGAGCCATTTCTGGACTCTTGAGTGTCTGCTCCGCTCGGTCAATCTCGCCTTGGAGGTGCATAGCGCTAAACTGGAAGAAGCCAATCAGCACAATCATAATCGCTACAATCCCAGCAAAAGCGGAAATAGCAGCAAGTTTTAGTGGACTGGTTTTAGCCGGTGCCACATGATATTTTGAAAAGTAGTTTAAATCTCTCCGCATTAGTTTGCTCTCCTAATCAACATGGCTGTAGCTGGAATGAACTCCGCATTAAACTCAGCAGAACCTTCCCACAGTACATTCTCATAATCTACATTATCAATTGAGATGAATTCCCGATTCATGCTCTGCTTCAGAATAGCTGCCAACTGCCAGCAAATGTCCTGGTCACCAAAGACGTAGAAGCTGTCAATGTTGAGGCCAGTTGACCCGCTAAAGAAGTTTTCAGTATTGAGAATGTGGTTCTTCGCATCAGCCACCCACTCATCCAAGGCCCTCTTCAAGAGACCTGTATCCAGATCATCTGAAGCCACTGCTGGAAGCTTCTGCAGCAGACTAGCGTCGTCTGCATAGCTTAGGATGTCCTTGTAGCCACGGTTGAGATAGTTACTAGTCACAAACTTTCCTTCTGAGTAGAGATAGACACCGATGAAACTCTTGCTCAGATGTACCATGCCGACATTTTCCTTGGTCAGCTTCTTAGCACGATTGTTAACCGCCTGAACGCGTTCCAGCCATTTTTCAAAGGTATTAGACTGAAGGTCAAAGACATAAGGTGTCAGCTTCAGATTATTAGCCAAGCCCAGATATTGCTCTACCACGCCTTTTGGCACAGCATAGACCATGAGTGAGCGAGTATCTTCATCAAGCGGAAAAGCTGAATTAGACTCTTGCTCTTGGAATTGAATAACATAGGAAGTCGGATCAATATCCAGGTATTGCTGGAGCTCGTAAGATACCAAGCCCTCAATATCCTCATCATTCTGCACACTAGCTGCCACATCAACCGAACGGGCGATGATATTGGTATTGCCAAGTGCAAAGAATGCATACTTAGCTGTGATCGCATGCTGCTCCATCAGGTCGCTGATAATATTTTTGAGAGTAATCGGGTCGATAATCTCACTATTCAGTACAACACCTTCTGGCAGATTGGCAGATGCCATCTTGATAATCTCCAGCTCATTGCGCTTCTGTCTGGCAACAACCAGAAAGACTGATTCGTCAGTGAAGTCAATAGCCATCAGATTGCCCTTGATTGGCTTGCCAAACATCGTGTAAGGTGCATGCATTCTAGTGACCGGTTGGCTCGGCGCACCACTGCCTTTCTTAGCAAAGAGCGAACGATTACCAGACTTAGCAGGCATGTCATCGCTGCCACTATTCTTAGAAAAGAGCGGCTTGTTGAGCTTGGTTAAGAAGCTCCCTTTTGCCGTTGACTTTTCCTCATCGTCAAAGTCTTCTTGACGATCTGACTTGATCTGAACTCCTTGAATAGATAAGTGTTCTTTATGTTTCCCTTTTGATGAGAAGAGCGGTTTATTTAATTTTCCTAAAAATGAGCCTTTTTTCTCATTGTCTTCTTCGTCCAGAGCTCTTCTGCGCCCCTTGGACGAAAACATATTTTTTGCCATAATCTCCTAATCTCCCTTATTTTTCCTAAAAACTATTTCCCTATTGGCTCGCCTTATACTTATCGCGGAAGTATTCAGCAAGTTTTTGTATATTGCTGTTATTCAGACTTTCAGTATAAACTGCAAACTCATTAATATAAGTATTGCCACCAAAGATAATCTGACCACTACTAATATTATGCGTCGTTCTGTTTCTGGTCAGCGAAACTGTTTTATTATAGACTGATTGTCCATTGATAAAAATTTCAATCCCTAAAGAGCCATTCTTCGCAGCACTACGCACTTGTATAGAATTATCATTACTATAGTCTAACTTAACATTTTGTATATATTCCTGACCACCGTTATTAGCTGTAGTTGTATCTACTGTTTATAGCAATTCTACCATCGTTTTCCAGATTAATCCCCCAAGTTAGTGTATCATCTAGTTTATAGGTTAGAAGCGGTCCGGTCTGCTGACGATTCCCAATCAATACAGAGGTTGTATAGCCATTATTAAAATTATGATTACTAAACTGCATCGTACGGCCATCAAGTGCTATTAACTGTCGAGTCTGGTTAATTGCAGGCTCTTTATAATTCAGAACAGGGATAGTCGCACCATAAGCAACATCATTAAAATAATCTCTTACTTCTGTATTAGTATGTGACTGATTATCAGTTGGTATAAGCGAGGTAGTATTCCCATTCTTTAACAGAGCCAAGTCAGCATCCGTATGAAGACGCAAGTTTTGTGTAACTGGCAGACCCATAATCCAGATACGGTCAGCTTCCTGATAATTTCCTACCCGTCCATAAGAGTTAATGGCTCGAGCAGCAAAAGTCAGGTACTTCCCTCTCATATCATCTGTAATATGTATCCCGGTTTCTAACTTTGATAATTGTTTAAAATCTGTTGGCATTTCTGGAAAAAGCGTCTGAGATATAGTGCCGTCACCTTTTTGGCCTATCGTTCCCACTGGGACAATGCCAGACACCCCTTGTCCTATAGCACGATCACTTAGAAACCATCCAGATTCTGTGTAAATCCTAGTTTTACTCTTTTTCTTACTATCAGCTATATCTACTTTGCCGCCGGGAGTCGTTATCCCCATACCAGCATAATAATACCTTTCCCATTAGGGATAGTAACCTTCATATCAGGAAGTCCCAGCGGGGTTTCGATTGCATTAGCAGCAAAAAGATGGATTTTTTTGATTCTATCATTATAAGACAGATTTGTACCTTTTACATCAATACTCTGCTTGGTTCCATTACCGATTTGGTAAGTAAAGGTTTCAACATCTGTTCCTGTACCTTCGTGTTTCTTGCTTTCAGCCAGTTGTTTCTCGAAAGACTCCTGAATATCAAAGTTGATAGCATTCTGACTTCGCTGACGGAGAATATTATTAAAACTCCCAGAAAAGAAGGTCAAGAACCCTGCCGCAATAACTCCAATCAGAATCAGAGAAACCAAGACTTCGACCAGTGTAATCCCTCTGTGTCTCTTTAATCTTTTCATCTCTGCTCCCTTCTACGGCCCTGATACAAACCACAAATCCTGTTGAATCTGCTTTTTAATGTCAGAAAAGGTCTTTTGCAAAGCTTCTTCATTCGTAGCTGATACATATTTAGTCTCCATACCACCCTCGCCAATCCTATCTGTCAAGCTTTGACCATAAGCGATTTCGTGGTTCACACCAGAAAAACCAATCACATTGACCCGCTTAACACCAAGGCCAAATTTTTAGACACTTCTCCAGCATAAGCAATAGAGTTTTCACGCGTTATGGAGTCTCTAGAATACAAATCATAACCCAGACGACTGTACTCATACCCTAAAGTTGGGGACAGATCATAAATAGGATTGTTAAAAGTTACACGACCAGCTCCCTGGCTAAGATCTACTCTATTGCCAGCGTACAAGGCCCTTGAATCTACTAAATAAGCATTAGGTATGCCATCTGTCAATAGAACTATATATTTAAGCTGAGCTGGTTGAGACTGCAGACTAATCATCCCATAGCGAAGTCCGTCCCCTGGATTTGTAACACCATCCGGTTTTAAATTTTCACTTTTAGTTATGGTGTTTATAATAGTATTTGTACCGTTATCTAAATTAGAAAAATTTTGTTGAATATATTTTGCTGAAGTAGAGAAGCCCACTAAGTTCACACTAATATTCCCAATTTCCGCAAGGTCCTTGATCATGATTACGGATTTCTTTCGTAGAATATCCATACGACTCTCATTACCAGTTTTTTTAACATTTCTTCCCAGCAAATCCCAATCCATGGAACCAGATGTATCAAAAACAAAAGAAACGGCAATATTCATCTGCCCTTGAATAGGATCAGTTCGATAAGCAATAGCAATCCCTTTCTTGCCTTTAGCAACTTTAGAGAAAACCTGCTTAGTATTAAGAGCTGATATAGCTGTATCAATAGACAACTTATTGTTAGTATCTGGATATTTACCAGACAGGTTATAACTAATCAAGCGATTGTCCTGATAGGCACCTTCTGTCTTAAATTCCAAGTCCAACTTCATATTATAGAGAGATTTGGTTCCCAGCTCGCTGACATCCCAGTCCTGTTTTTGCTTATTCCATACATAGTTCATGACCTTCTTGCCATCCTCAGATAGGCCGATATAACTCCATTCTCTGGTTAGTCCTTGCTTGGAACCTTTGAACTTGGAATCATCCAAGATAAAGATTGAGGTTGCCTTACCAACGGTTCGATCCACATACTGCATGGAGGTTCGCATTTCTGCTTGGATACTGGCTTCACGCTCGATCAATTCTCGGCTGGAAAACATGGTGTTAAATATAACACCAATGATGAGTGCTATCAGACTCATCAACATGATAGCCATAATCATCTCGACCAGGGTAAAACCTTTTTGTATTTGTTTCATCATTCCTACCTATTTTTTTACTTTTGTGCCGATCTTACATGGCCTTCTTCTGAGCGAATTCCTTTTGTGTCAAAGTTGAATGTTACAATATGCTCATAATAGTCATTGGACCCAGCTAATTTTGACTTCGATTTAATCGTGATATTATAATTTTCCGGACCTGTCAGACCATCTACAAGCTGACCATTCATCTCGATCTCTGCTACACCGCCATCCTTAAAAGTATGGGTTGACTTAATCGGCACTGTTGAAGGATCCGTGCTATGAGCCCGCTCGTAAAACTCTTCATAAACCGATGACGGATTGCCATCAACAGGATCCAAATAGGCACCCCAAGCCAACTGCGTGCCAGAAGTCGCTGTGTACTTAGCTTTTAGGTAGCTAAACATGCGCTGAGTTTGGGTTTGCCCAGTATCTACGATAGATGCTAAAATACCAATCATAGCGACCAGAATCACAATGGTCACAATAACCATGGGCAACGTAGACCCCTGTCTTTTTTTTTCCTTTCATTTTAGTCTTCTCCTAATATTTCTACTTTTGATATTGCCAAAATAGTTGTCACAACCTGACAACTACTTTGGTAATATCCGACTGCCGAAGCAGTCGGAGTAGAGAAATTATCCCTAGTTAGAATTTACACCAGACGATGACCAGTCGTATTCCCAAGTTTTAGCTCCCTTATCAGTAGCAGTTTTACCAGATGGGATAAAGGTTGAAGTCAGCTTAGTGCCATTAATAGCATGGGCTGTATTCTCACCATTCTTAGCTAAGCTTTCTACAATTGTAGAGGCATCTTTTTTAGCGGAATTTTTAGAAATGTATGGTGCCAGATCTGCAATAGTAATATTCTTAACGTCTGATGGATCATCCTGAGCCCCAATATAAGACTGGATAGCTGATACCAACTCACGGTGTTCTGATTGAATACGTGAACGACGGGCATTATCTTGGAAAGAAGTGATAGCTGGAATCGCTACAGCTGCAATGATAGCGATGATGATAATCACCACGATCAACTCAACCAAGGTAAAACCTTTACCTTTTTTCTTCAAGTCCTGACGGAATTTTTGCAATTTGTTTAACATTTTAATATTCTCCTATTTTCTTTTTATCTTTGTTTTCGCTGAATGTCAGCTTAATTTTTAAAACTATTTTAGGTTAGTTGGTATTTGAACCACTATATCTCCAATCGTAAAACCAAGTTTTATCCTTAGTTTTATCAGTTCCTGCTCCTGAGGGATGGAAGGTCGAAACCAAAGTTGTTCCATCAATTTTATGTGCTGGCCCCTTATCATTCTTAGCAAGGGCATCCATAATCTTAGTAGAGTCACCTTTGGAATTTTTAGAAATATATGGTGCCAGTTGCTCCATTGTAATTGATGTTACAGTTTCCGGGTCATCCTGTGATCCGATATAAGATTGAATAGCAGTTGCCAACTCACGGTGTTCCGATTGAATACGTGAACGGCGTGCGTTATCTTGGAAGGAAGTGAGGGCCGGAACCGCTACAGCTGCAATGATAGCGATGATGATAATCACCACGATCAACTCAACCAAGGTAAAACCTTTGCTTCTTCTCTTCAAATTACGACGAAATTTTTGCAATTTGTTTCGCACTAACTTCTCCTAATTCTTTTTCATAAGGGCTGTTGAGCAGCCATTTCATATCTCTCAAATGTAGGGTTTTAATTCATCTTTTCTTAGATGATTTGATAAGTATTGCCACTTTTTGAAATTGCCTAACTAGACAGGTTATCCCTAGTTAGAATTTACACCAGACGATGACCAGTCGTATTCCCAAGTTTTAGCTCCCTTATCAGTAGCAGTTTTACCAGATGGGATAAAGGTTGAAGTCAGCTTAGTGCCATTAATAGCATGGGCTGTATTCTCACCATTCTTAGCTAAGCTTTCTACAATTGTAGAGGCATCTTTTTTAGCGGAATTTTTAGAAATGTATGGTGCCAGATCTGCAATAGTAATATTCTTAACATCTGATGGATCGTCCTGAGCTCCGATATAAGACTGGATAGCTGATACCAACTCACGGTGTTCTGATTGGATACGGCTCTTACGAGCGTTATCTTGGAAGGAAGTAATAGCTGGGATAGCTACAGCTGCGATGATAGCGATAATGATAATTACCACGATCAACTCAACCAAGGTAAAACCTTTACCTTTTTTCTTCAAGTCCTGACGGAATTTTTGCAATTTGTTTAACATTTTGAATAGATCTCCTGTTTTTTCATAATTTTTACTATTTCGCCCACAGGGGCATTTGTTTTGTTCCTAGCTGGGAGACCCTACAAACTCCCAGTATCAGAACGATTTCCTAACTTTTTGTGCAGAGCAGTTACCCTGCTATCTCCTAAACTTTTCTGAAGCGCCTTCTTACTGATCAGCTCCAGCACCTGCATCCACAGCGTGAGCAAGCTCAAACATTGGCAACATTACTGAGGCAACGATACCTCCGATGATAACCCCCATGACGATGATCATGGCTGGCTCCAAGAGTGAGAGCAACTGCTTGATCGCTGTTTCAAGCTCTTCTTCATAATAATCTGATGTCTTGACCAGCATGGACTCCAGAGACCCAGACTCCTCACCGATTTTGACCATCGAGAGCATCATAGGCGGGAAGAGACCGGTTGAGGTAATCATCCCTGTCAGACGTTCCCCTTTTTGCAGACCTTCATTGGCGATCTTCATCTTTTCAATGACGACAGCGTTGTTGGTCGTTGCAGCAGCAGACTCAATAGCCTCGACCAGAGGGATACCCGCACTGGTCAGGATAGCCAAGGTGCTGGCAAAGCGAGCAGTGACAATCTTCTGCATTGGACCCTTGATGACCGGCAGATTAAGCTTGAGGCGGTCCAGTTGGTAGCGTCCTGCTTCTGTGCTGCGATAGCGTAAGAAGAGAAAGACCAGAATCCCTGTCACACCGAAGAGGATGTACCATGAAGAGCGGACAAAGTTACTAGCTGCTAGTACGATACGCGTTGGCAGTGGCATGGCCATCCCACTCTGCTCAAAGATTCCTGAGAAGCTTGGGATAACGACATAGAGCAAGGCCAAGACTGCAGCCACAGCCAGAAAGGCTAGGACTGCGGGATAGATCATGGCTCCCTGAATCTGGCGGCTGGTCTTGAGTTCTTTAGTATAGTGCTCAGACATCTTTTCCAGCACCTCGTCCAGCTTACCAGTCTTTTCACCAGCCTGTACCATACGGATCAGGAGATCGGGAAACATCCCTTCCTGATCCAGCATAGCCTTGGACAGCTGACTACCTTCTTTTAGGCTTTTGCTGACGATTTTAAGACTAGACTTGAGATTCTTTGAAGTAGCCTGTTGCTCTAGGATATCCACTGCATTATTGAGGGGAATCCCTGACTCCAGCATAACTGACATCTGCTTACAGAAGAGCGATATGTCCTTGAGCTTGATCTTCTTGCTTTGGAAAGGACAATCTCCTTAGAACCCATGACCTTTTCTTCGACACTGATTGGCTTACCTTTGAGACGAATCCGATTGACGGCGTCAGTCCGGTTGGGAGCGTCCACCTCTAGTGTGACGACCCCTTGCCTAGTGTCTAAGTATTTACAAACATATACTGTCATGCTCTAGTACCCCACTATTCCTAGTGATTTTTCGACTTGAGCACGATCCACTGAGTAGGACAACAGTGTTCTCTGATCGATGACATTGCGACGGTAGAGTCCCATGAGCGAAGTGTCCATGGTAATCATGCCTAGCTGAGCCCCTGTTTGGATTGGCGTCAGCAGCTGGTGGGTCTTCCCTTCGCGAATGAGGTTGCGAATAGCGGGTGTTCCCAGCATGATTTCAAAGGCAGCTACACGACCCTTGCCGGTCGCTGTACGCATAAGCTGCTGCGATACAACCCCTTCCATAACGGCTGAAAGCTGTACGCGGATCTGCTCTTGCTGCTCGGCTGGAAATACGTCGATAATCCGGTCCATGGTGTTTACGGCACCGACCGTGTGGAGAGTTGACAGGACTAAGTGACCTGTTTCCGCCGCACGCAAGGCGATTTCAATCGTTTCCTTATCCCGCATCTCACCGACTAGGATGACATCCGGGTCCTGACGAAGGGCACCGCGGAGGGCATTTCCGAAACTCTGCGTATCTGCTCCCAGCTCACGCTGGTTGACCAAGCACTTATTATGCGTGTGCATGTACTCGATCGGATCTTCAATCGTGATGATGTGCTCGTCCCGCAAGCTGTTCATGTAGTTAATCATGGTTGCCAGGGTCGTTGACTTTCCGCTTCCTGTTGGTCCGGTAACCAATATCAGCCCCCGGCGTTTCTCAGCCAGTTTTTTGATAACTGGTGGCAATCCCAGAGATTCCATAGATGGAATATCCTTGGGAATGACCCGCAAGGCAATCCCGCAGTTGTTTTTCTGCTTAAAGATATTGACCCGCAAGCGATAGCCATTATCAACCTCGTAGGCACAGTCCACTTCACCGACTTCTAACAGATGAGCGATTTGCTTCTCATTTAAAATGTGCTTGGTGAAGCGAACCGTGTCTTCGTTGGTCAAAATTGTATTGTTGAGTTGTGTTAACCTCCCGTGCAGACGCATGCTTGGTGAAGCGCCAACCGTGAAGTGGATATCTGATGCACCCGCTTCAATCGCCTGCTTAATTAACTCATCCAAATTCATCCTAAACTTCCCCTTCTAGACTGAAGGCAATCTTCATTGCTTCTTCAATCGTTGTAGTCCCCTGTTTTGCGATATCAATGGCCTCCTCCGCCAAGTCTCGCATACCATTTCTTAGCTTCTGCTCGAAGCTGTGACGTTGTTCCACCATCATTAATTAGTGACTTAATCTCCCGTGTCACCGCCATGATTTCGTGGATGGCAATACGTCCATAGTATCCCGTACCGCTGCAGTAGTTGCAGCCGCGTCCGCGATACAAGGTGTCTCCTTTGTGAATACCGATACCTGCATGTTCATTTGTTTCTACAGTGTACTCAGTCTTACACTTAGGACAGATACGCTTAATCAAGCGCTGTGCGATAATACCGACAGTCGCCGTTGAGACCAGATAAGGCTTGATGCCCATATCGACCAAACGGTTGACTGTACTAGCTGTGTCATTGGTGTGGATAGTCGAGAGAACGACGTGACCAGTGATAGCGGCCCGAACCGCGATACTAGCTGTCTCTTCGTCCCGAATTTCCCCCAAGAGAACGATGTCCGGGTCCTGACGCAGGATACTTCTCAAACCACTTGCGAAGGTCAGTCCAGCTTTATTATTTACCTGAACTTGGTTGACCCCTTCCAATCGGTACTCAACCGGATCTTCAACGGTGATGATATTTTTTCCTACATCATTGAGCTCACGGAGCGCTGTGTAAAGAGTGGTTGTCTTTCCGCTTCCTGTAGGACCAGTCAGCAAGATAATGCCTTCTGGCGCCTTAAGAATATCTTCAAAGAGCTTCTGATTGGTTGGCGAGAATCCCAACTCCTCTTTACTGAGGAGAGTTGCATTCCGGCTCAAAATCCGAATAACGATTTTTTCACCGAATACAGTAGGCAAGACTGAAACCCGCATATCGACTTCTTTGCCGTCGATGGTTGTTTCAATCCGTCCATCCTGAGGAATCCGCCGCTCGGCGATGTCCAGACCACTCATGATCTTAATCCGTGTCGCAATGGCTGAGTGAGCATTGGCTTTCAACTGCATGTTTTCCACCAAAGTCCCGTCAACCCGGAAACGAACACGAACAACTTTCAAAGGGCTCAATATGGATATCGCTGGTCCGCGTCTTGATTGCCTGACTGATAATCGAGTCAATCAAACGTACAACCGGAGCGTTTTTAATTTCGAGATCTTCTTCGATGATCTCTTCGTCCACATTAAAACCTTCGATTTCGGTCGCTGCCTGTTGGGCTTCTTCTCCTTTAGAATAGTATTGATCAATATACTTCTCAATATCATCCCGAAAAGTTACATAAGGTTCTACCGCCATCTTAGAAACGATTTTAACGTCGTCTAGGGCGATATAGTTGCTTGGGTCTGCCATCGCAACTACTAACTTGGGTTCTTCTCCCTCTTCCCCATCTGCGAAAGAGATCGGAATCAATCCATGACGTTTAGCAACTTTTTCTGAAACCTTCTCGACAGCTTCCTTTTCTATCACAAACTGTGATAGATTGACATGAGGTACACGATAATAGTAACTCATGACTTTCAGCATATCTTCTTCTGTCACATAGCCCTTGCTGATTAGATATCTCTCTAACTGCATGTTTGATTGTGGCATATCTTGAAGAATTTCTTCTTTTTGAGCTGCCGTTATCAGATTGAATTGAACCAATATAGCGATTAGTGCCATTTGTTTCTCCTGTCTGTGATTTTTTTGTAAAAATCCTTCAATTCTTTCTATGCGTTAATAGATAACAGCTTTCTTAAAAAAATCTCCCTCGCTTAAAGATTCCTTTAAGGTTTCTTTAAGCTTTTTAAGTTAGGCTAGTACATGGAAAATTTACCAATAGAACCAAACTTAATGTTTTAAGTTAGATGCTTTGAGCAGTATCTCCATTTGATAAACCTAGCAAACAGTCCTTAAAACAATCCTAGGATTGATAAGGGGCGTTTTAGATTTGTCAAAAGGGGCGCAAAAAAGCAGATGCCAAAAACATTTGTTCTTGCGTTCTTAAATACTATACAAAGCAAGTTCTCTTGCAAAATTTCTCATGCTTTTAGATGCAGGTTAAACCGTGTGTGTGTGAAGTTGGTTTAACCCGAATCATCAAGCAGCCAGTGCCATAAGATAAGAATTCTTATCTTATGGTTTTTCTTTTTACCGATATGCATATTTTGGTAGGAAATGCTAGGAACAAAAGCTTTATTTGCTTTAAAAAACATTTACCTATCACAGTATATGACATAATTGACATCTTGTCAACAGGTTTGCCTCGAAAAAAATGATTACATTTAAAAAAATGTTTAATTTTGATAAAAGCTTGTTATATCAACGTTTCTAACGTTTTTTTAATGACTTTTTTTCTTTCGAGGTTTAAAAAAAGCAATTTTTCAAGGGAATTTCTCCCCTTTACTGCTTCTTTTTCAACCTTCAAATGGACAGTGTGACAGCATCTGTCCTCTTCTAATCGGTAGTCGATATGCTTAGGAAAGGCGCTTCAGGACAAGGCTTAGCAAGCTTTGCCTGTTTCTTCCTACCCAATAGTATATGCTACAGAAAATGCATTGTCAATACATTTGCATTTTATTAGATGTAAAACTTCTCTAAAAATGTACAATGTAATCAGCTTGTCTATTTTTTATAGAAAAACCACAAAATCAAAAAGCTAGAATTTTCAGACAGGGAAATAGAGGAATTAAATAAGAAGAAAATCGTAAAAATAGAACCAGTTAATTGATGAAAATTAGACTGCAAAACAAAAAAACAGCCCGATATATCGGACTGCAGAGATATAGTTTATAGTAGTACTATTTAAGTATGAGGTTTTAAATCGCCCTCTCCACCTATGCACCACTCTTCATGTTCTTCCAAGCTGCTATCCGTCTGGATAGTGATTTTGGTAATACCGTAAGCTTGCAATTCTTGACGCAGGGTGGCTTGGGTCTCGGCCAGAAGCTCTGGATTTTCAAGACAGATATGGATCATGGCAAATTTTTCCAAACCGTCTGTGGTCCAGACATTGAGCTGAGTAATAGCCTGAACGTTTTCAACCGCCAGAATTTCCTGATAAAGCTGGCTCAAATCAATATCGCTTGGGATATGATCCAGAAAAATCTTGATGTTTTCCCAGAACTTAGGCAGGGCCTTGCTGACGATGAAGCCTGCAATGAGCAGGGAAAGCAGCGGATCAAGAAAATACCAATCGGTAAAGCGCAAAACGATGGAGACTAGAATAACAGCCACCCAGCCCAGAATGTCCTCTAAGAAATGGAGACTGAGAATAGACTCATTATGACTGTGTCCATGCCCATGACCGACCACCTTGCCGGCTGCTAGATTGACTATAATGGCAAAGATACCCAGCACCAGCATGCCGTCATAATTGACCTTTTCAGGCGCAAAGACCTTGGGTACATTTTCGATAATCACCAAGGTCGAGCCGACTAGTAAGATGACAGAGGTCAGCAGGGCTCCTAAAAGGCTGTAGCGCTTGTAGCCCAGAGTGTATTTCTTGTCTTCTTTTTTATTAGAAATTTTTTCAAAAAGGGTGGAAAGTCCGATGGCCATCGCATCTCCTGTGTCGTGCACAGCGTCGGCTAATACAGCGCTAGAATTGAACATGAATCCAAAGATAAACTCAAGAATGGCAAAGGAAAAGTTTAATAGAAAAGCAATAGTCATATTTTTACTAGATTTCACGGCAGCCTCCTTTCAGTTTGGCTAAATTTATAGTATAATGTAATCAAAACGGAACACCTTGTTCAGTTTTCTTCATCTTTATTATCCCTTATTCTCAGAAAGGAAACAAGAAGCAATTGAGGGGCTTTGTCCGTTACTGAACAATCCTGCTCTTTTGTTCCGAAATGCTATGGACAGACGAGTCAAGAAATCACGCGCAGCTATTTACCAAGCTTTTATCAGCCTGCTGCATCAAAAAAGTTATGAAAGCATTACAGTGCAAGAAATCATCGACCTGGCAGACGTTGGCCGGTCGACTTTTTATGCCCATTTCGATACTAAGGAAGCCTTGCTAGAGGAGGTTTGCCAAGACCTCTTTCAGCATACCTTTCTTGAGCGCGACGACGGCAAGGATCTCTTTGAAGCAACCACGCATATTTTCCAGCATTTTCAAAAGAATCAGGACAAGATTGCAACCTTGCTGCTTTCGAAAAATATCTATTTCACCAATCGCTTAAAGATTGAGCTGGAAAACTATCTCTTTCCGATGATTCAGGAGCAGCTCCTGCAGAAAAAATCTCAGCTGCCGGAGCCTTTTCTGAGAAATTACGTGACCTCTACCTTTGTGGAGACGGTCAGCTGGTGGCTCCAGCAAAAGAAAACATTGCCAGAAACAGTTATCAGCCAGTATTTTCTGGATTTGATGAACTGATTTTATTTTGATACTTATATAGGAGGAAATTTAACTTTATGAAAAAGACACATTCGAAATTTTTACTTCCAGGTATTCTGATGGTGGGGGTTGTCCTACGGACGCCTTTTGCAGTGCTACCTGTTGTGCTGGGCGATATTGCTAAGGGACTGCAAGTTCCCGTCAACTCACTGGGACTGCTGACTAGCCTACCCTTGATCATGTTTGCTCTCTGCTCAGCCTTTTCCCCACGACTAGCTCAAAAGGTCGGACTGGAAAAGCTCTTTACAATAGCCATGATTGTGCTGACTCTGGGCTCTTTTATTCGTATCTTTAACCTGCCTCTACTCTACGCAGGTACAATCATGCTAGGGGCTGCCATCGCTGTCTTAAATGTGCTCCTGCCTAATGTCATTCAGGCAAATCAGCCAGAGAAAATTGGATTTTCTAACCACGCTCTATATCACTTCTATGGGACTGGCCATCTCAGTCATGTCTCCCTTGGCTGCGCCTATTGTCCGCTTAGCTGGCTGGAAAGGCTTAATTCTCGTCCTGACCCTCATCTGCTTACTGGCCTGCTTAATCTGGCTTCCCAACAGCCGTCACAATCACAAACTGACTAGTAAAAATCGCGAGCAGCAAATGGGCTCCCTGCTAAAAAATCCTAGAGTATGGGCTCTGATTGTTTTCGGTGGCCTGCAGTCCTTACTCTTTTATACGGCTATCACTTGGCTGCCGACTCTTGGTCAGTTGGCAGGACTTTCCAATGATGCTACTGGATTCTTGGCCTCTGTCTTTTCCTTTATCAGTCTTCCTCTGGCTATGACGATACCTAGTCTGACAACGCGTCTATCCGCTAAAAAACGCTTAGGAATGATTGCTCTATTTTCTGCAACTGGTATGGTTGGTCTAGGTATGCTGCTGGGCAGGACAGATTCCTTTGTCTACTGGCTCATCCTCAACTTGCTAATCGGCATGTCTGTCAGCGCCCTCTTCCCCTACCTCATGGTTACTTTCTCGCTGAAAACCAGTACTCCTGAGCAAACCGCTCAGCTATCTGGCTTAGCCCAGACTGGTGGTTATATTCTGGCCGCCTTTGGTCCTAGCCTCTTTGGATACAGCTTTGATTTATTCCATTCTTGGACTCCAGCCATCCTCATTCTCATTGGCTTGGCTGCCATCGTGACACTAACACTCTTTTACATTGAGAAGTTTGACAAGATATAGTAAAGACGAAAAAAACGCTTAGAAATCCTAAGCGTTTTTGCAATAGTTGAGACACTCTTCCAGGTCCACATCCCGCTCTAAATGCTCTGGTGTCTATCCTCTCGCATAATTTCTACGACTTGGTCAAAAATCTCTGTTTTCTTCATCCTTTACTCCTTCTTCCAGGTGTCCTCATCATCCAGCAGGCCTCGCTTGGGCACTTTTTGAGACATGACGATTGCCAGTCCACATAAAAGCCTAAGGGCTCCTCCCGCCAGGCATCTGTGCAGGTCACGCCAATCCGCGGACGGCTGGCAATCTGATTCGGGAGTCAGGTCATGGGCTAATTGCAGACTGGAAGTCGCTAAACTCTGTCCATCAAAGCGCTTATCAATCCCAGCATACTTGGTTAGCTTGCCAGGACCATTAGCTAAAAGTCGGCCATCCGGTAGCTCCAAGGCTCGAATCAGTACGGCTTCGGCCACATTTTCAGCCTTGGTCACCAGATTCAGCATCTGATGACCATGAAATCTGATAAACATACCAGTGACCAGCTGGCAGATACATGGATTCATTCTTAGGGGAGCGGCGCCCTCCAGCCGAATGGCAGGCACTGTCCTGACTTCCCTAGATAGGCTTCTGTTTCGACAATTCGGCCTAGCTTCTGGCCATTTAGAATCAATTGCATACCTAGCAAAGCTCGCGCTGCTGCAACTGTGTCTGTCTCGATTAGTTTCTGAAAATCTCTTGATAACATAGGTTGATTATAGCATGATTTCTCCATTTACAGAGGAAAAGAAATGTTGCAAAAATGTTATTTTTCTCCTTCTCATGGACAAGAATTTTGTTACAAAAAAATTACGCATCTAAATAAGCGAAAAAAATCGTGAAAAAAAGCTTTATAAAATCTATTTATTTGTCTAATTGCATTGCATATATTTTGTAACATTTTTTTATTAACAGAGTATGTTATTTATGTATCAATCCAGTTTTTCATTGCTTCAAATGAAATATTTGTTTAATATTATACTAGAAGGAGGGGTAAGATGAAAAAATTATCTAAAATTTCTTTATTTTTATTACCACTAATTGCACTTTTCTTTTTAGCAGCTTGCGGAAATTCTGCAGATAAGAAGACTGAAGAAAGCTCAAGTTCCAGCTCAAGCGTATCTTCTTCATCTAAAGCTAAGACAAGCTCTAGCAGCACATCTGAAGAAAGCGGCAGTGCCAAAGTCAACGTAAACGGCGGAGATACTAGCGTTAATGTAAATGGCGGAGACGAAAGCGGAGATGCTTCTGTTGAAACTAACGGAGACGGTAGTGCTAATGTACAAACTGACAACGCTGGTGTTAGCGTAAATGAAGATGGCGTTCATGTTCAAGGCGGCGGTGTTGATGTTAAGGTCGGCAGCGATGGATCTGTCAATATTCAAACACCTTAATTGAAAAACATGTTTCGATTATTATAATCCATGAAAAACCGAGATTTCGCTCGGTTTTTTTGATCTTTCTCCTGTGCATTTAAAAGACTTTCAAAACATTAAAAAGACTTGTAAAAACTTATCCGTCATGTTATACTCTATTTAGAAAAGCAAGGAGGGACAAGTATGTACCAAGAACAACGCTTAGCTGAAATCTTTAGAGCTCTTAGCTGAGAAAAAACAGCTGTCAGCCAAGGATATGATTGAGCATTTTCAGGTTTCTAAAGATACTATTCGGCGAGATTTTTCGATTTTGAGCGAGCGTAGGCTTGTGCAGCGCACCCACGGAGGTATTATCCCGCTAGACACTAGCCGTCAAATACCCTCCTTTAACGACCGCATCAACCAACTAAATCAAGAAAAAAAGGCTATTGCCCAGAAGGCCCATGACTTTCTCAAGCCGGGAGCAGATTGCTTTCTTTGATGTCTCAACCATCGTTCTCCATCTGGCCCAGCGCATCAAGGAGCCTATGACAATCTACTCCCATTCTCTGGATAATGCAATCATGCTGAGCAGTCAGGACAAAGTGGACTTTCATCTCTTAGGTTGGGAAAATTTTATCCCAAAAACCGATTCTACTACGCGCTCAATGAAGCAGAGCTGTTGGATCAAATTTCCTTTGACATTGCCTTTATCAGGGGCAGCTAGTGTCTCTGATGGTCTGGTCAGCTTTGAAGACGAGGCTGATGCTCACCTGAAAAAAACTGGCTTTGAAACACGCCAAAGACTAAAAGTCTTTGCTGGCTGAGCAAGACAAATGGCAGAAAGAGTCCAAGTACATCCTGGGGTCCTGTCAGCGACTTTGACTACTGGATTACGGACCAAGAGCCCAGCCCTGAAAGTCCAAGAACTGATCGGAGACAAGGTTAAAATAATTTATTAAATCGATCCATTAGACACAAAAGGAGGACGCCCCTATGACAAAACAAGCGATTCGCCTGATTATCAGCGACATTGACGGCACCATTTTGGATGACCAGCACCAAATAGATCCTAAACTCAAGGACATGATTCCCCTGCTAAGCCGAGAAAAAATCCCTTTCGTTCTCGCTTCTGCTCGCTCTCCTCTAGGCATGGAGCCGATTGCCCGTGAGCTGGGGCTGGGAGATAATCCGCTGGCCTGCTACAATGGCGCTCTGGTCATCAAGGGTGATCCGCAAGCTTACGAGACCATTATTGAGCATCCTCTGGACAAGAAAGAAATCCGCACTTTTCTAGAGCTGGTCAAGACTGAATTTCCTAGCGTGTCCATCAATCTCTATTCTGGTAAGGATTGGATCGCTGATCGTCTAGATAAATGGGTGCAGATAGAGGCTGAGATTACAGGTGAGCAGCCGATGATTCAGAATGTGTTAATGCCAGTGCTGGATGTTCTAATGCCTGCTCACAAGTTACTCCTCATTGATGAAGCGCCTATCATCCAGAAACTCCATGACTACCTACAGACTTTAGACTTTCCCAAGACAGCCTTCTACCTCTCTAAGGACAACTACATGGAAGTCACAGCCAAGCATGTCTCCAAGGAGCAAGCTTTGTACGAAATTGCCCAGCACTACCAAGTGCCTCTAGAGCAGGTCATGACAATCGGAGACAACTTCAATGACCTTCCTATGCTGCGCCTGGCTGGACTTGGAGTCGCTATGGGCAATGCCCCCGAAGCAGTCAAAACCGAGGCAAAAGCCGTCACCAAAAGCAACAATGAGCACGGAGTTGCAGAAGCTGTAGAAAAGTATGTTTTGATATAACGCAAAAAATCTGCTCAAGGGCAGATTTTTTTATTGATGATAATCATAAGCCAGGCGAGGACTGCCGTCAGCCACATAAATAATGCCGCACTCCCTAAAGCCGTAGTTCAGCACTGCTGCCTGCATAGGCTGATTGTCCGCATGGGTATCGATTCGCAAGTAGGGAATCTGCTGGCAGCAAAAATCGAAGACCTGACGGGATAGACCTCTAACTTGGCCATTTGAAGCGATGCGGTGAATGGTGCCGTAAGGCTCTGCAAAATGCCAGCTACCCTTTTCGATGACCTGATAGGTCGGGTCTTCTCCAATGATAAAGGCAAAGGTACCAACCGGCCGCCCTTCTTCCTCGACAACAAAGGAGTGGCCAGTCGCAATGTCATCCTCAATCAAGCTCGCGCTGGGATAGCCTCCATCCCACTGAGTCGGATTGCCTTGGTCTTTCATGAACTGACGAGCCACATCATAAATCCCCATAATGGCTGGGATATCTTCTAATTGGGACAAACGAATATTCATCTTTCCTCCTTTATAAAAATAAGGCTGGAAAGTCCCAACCTTATTTGAATTCTTCTGGTTTGCCAGTATACTGAGACCATTCCTTGCTAAAGAAGCGGTCATTGATCTGGTAGTTTGGCGCCGGCTGTGGATTGGCTACAAAAGGATCAACCGCCTTGTCAAAGGCCAGCCAGCCATTCCAGCCCATGTGAATAGTGTCCTGCATGAAGTAAGGCTTGTCGCCGTCCTTAGAAAAAAATCAGCAATGTTGGTAAAACCCTGACTTTCCAGCTGGTAGCGAATCTTAGCAACCGTCCGCTGGTACATTTCTGGACTGAGTCCTGTATACTCCATCCACTTAGAATTAACCGGTGGAATGATGAAGATGACATTAGTCTTTGACTTGGCGAAACTGATCCAGAACCAGCTGCAAGTCGTTGTACTCAGGGGATTTTTCATAAGATTGCTTGGTTTGAAAACCTCTGAGCTTGGCAACCTTGCCGGCCAGACGGGTCTTGTAAAAATTGATTGTCTATGCCGAAATTGATTGTTACTGGTCTTCTTCTTGGCCTCTGCTGTAGCAATCTCTTCCAAAGCCTGATAGGAGAAGATGTCTGGCAAATCAGCCATATAAGGCAAAATTCGCTGATCATAATTTTCATTATTAAGGGCAGCAAAGTTGCTAAAAAAAGCATCTTGGCGCTCATTAAGATGAGCCATCATCTCAATATGACGCTCTTCAAAGCTGCTCAGCTTTTTACCTTCAGACAGCTTCTGGACGCTCTCTGCCATAGCGACATCTGGATAGAGCTGCAGGAGGCGCTGGGCTGCATATTGCGCCGCCGCATCTCCTTGCTGCTGGGACAGATAGGCCGTCAGCTGATCACTGTTGAAGTACTGCTGAAAGGCCGAAGCATCATAGCCAGTCTTGGTAAACCACTGGGGCGACACTACATAGACCGCCGTTTGCCCCTCCAGCTCAGAGGACATCTGCTGCATACCAAAGTACTGATTAAATGATGCTGCCCCGCGCTGGCCTAGAAAATAAGGCCGATAGGAGCGGTCGTATTTCTCAGCCAGAACCGCTGGGTGCATGCTATCAAAGCGCAGCCATTCGCTAGAGCCAAAGAAGGGCACAAAGCGCATCTTCTTATCGGTCAAAGCTGTCACCTTCTTACTGCGGCTCTTGAAGTTTTCTGCTGTCAGGGTCACTGCCGAGCGCTTCTCTGCTTCTATATCATGCTTTTTATCAAGCGGATAGAAGAAAAAGAGCAGGACAACCATGGCCATGGCGCAGAAAACCGGCCCCAGAATCAGCCAGAGTCGTTTAAGCATTGCGAAGCTCCGTCACGCCTTCAACGATTTTATTGGCTGTGTTCCAGTCATCGCGGCCAAACTCTGACACTGGCACGCGAATATCAAAACGGTTTTCCAGCTCAACAATCAGCTCGACCGTTCCCATACTGTCTAGGACACCAGCGTCAAACAAATCCTCGTCCATCATGTCTGACACATCTTCCATAAATAGTTCTTCAATAATTTCAATTACTTCTGCTTTTTATATCCATTTTTTTCTTCCTCATTCATTTTTATATTTTTTTAAACCAAAGCTCATTTAAAAAAATCCAGAAAAAGATCAAAAATGAGAACATAACTGCGTGAAAGGTCACCACAACTCCCCAAAGCTTGAGTCCATTTATTGTCTGGCAGAGGCGGAAGTCCCCTTAGCCTTGCGCTCTTTGTTTAGCGTTTTCTTCTTGCGCAGCCAGGCATCATTGACGACCAGACCAGCTCCATGAAAGAGACCGTAGGCGATATAGTACCAGGTTACACCATGCCAGAAGCCCATAATCAGCATGTTGATCAGATAGGCCACACTAGAGGTCGTGTTGCGGTTTTTAAAGACCTTATTGCGCATCAGGACCATGACCAGCCGCATAAAGACAAAAGTCACGGAACCAAAAAGACAGACTCATGTGCCAGCGATTCCAGAAATTCTTTCAAATCACGTGAGAGAAAAGGGCTTATCAAAGTTGATAGGGCTCTTGATTCCCATGAGGTTGGAAATAGCTAGCGCAAACATCGAATAACCGGCAAAGTCAAAGAAGAGATCCAGACCAAAGACATACATAACGCCCAGAGTTCCCAGATTAAAGAAACCGCCGGTATAGAGAGCATAGGTCTTGACATGACCCAGCAAGAGATGTCCAAAGATATGTGCTAGGATAAACTTATAAAGGAAGCCTAGCATGATATACTTGACAGACTGCTCCAGCATATCCAGCAGCTCATCGCGCTCAGGAATGTTCAAATAGTCTTCATTGAAACGCTTGAAACGATCAATAGGACCGCTTGAAAAGGTCGGCATGAAGAGCAGGAAACGCAAGAACTCCCAGAGCGTGAACTCTGTCAGAACCCCATCGCGCATCTCAATCATCATCCCTACCGAGCGAAAGGTCAGATAAGAAATCCCCAAAAAGCCAAAGAGAGACTGATGACCGCTGATCGCGGGCTCTACCTTGACAAGCACAAGCGGCAGAACCGCCAGCAAGGTATGCAGATAAAAGATCCACTTGCTGTCCCGCGACCGGCGATAGAGCTTGTATGAATAAACCCAGACTATCTGCCAGATGACATAGCCTAACAAAGCACAAAGCTGCGCCAGACTGGGACCTGTCAGCATCAGGACGATAAAGACCAAGCTGACCAAGGCTTCATAAAGGGGGAAGCGTTTCTTAAAGAAAAGACCAACAAAGATTGGCAGAACTGCTAGAACGATATAGACAAAGTAAACTGGGTTGCCGTAGGGTTCCAAGTGAGGCAGCTGTTTCAAGAAATCCATCATCGTTTATTGACCTCGCTAATCAGCCCCTTAATGTCAATCTTGCCATTCGGAGTCAGAGGCAGGGTCTCTCGATAGAGAAACTTGGATGGCATCATGTAGGACATCATGATATCCTGCAGATCTTCCTTGATTGCCTTGGTAATATCGATTTCCCGCTCAAACTGCTTAGCCACACCGTCTTTGAGAATGACATAGGCCAGCAGATTTTGGACCTTGTGGTCCTTGTTGTAGCGGGGCACAGCCACTGCAGATTCAACGTATTTCGATTTGTTCAGGTTCTGAGACACATCCTCCAGCTCAATACGGAAACCATTAAACTTGATCTGGAAGTCCATCCGGCCGCCGTAGAGCAGCAAGCCTTCATCTGTCATCGAGCCGACATCTCCTGTATGATAGGCTGGCAGACCTTCAAATTCAAAGAAAGCCTCCGCTGTCTTCTCAGGATTATTCAGATAGCCTTTGGATACGGCTGGACCGCAGACGATGATTTCTCCCTGCTGGCCATTCGGCACCTTCTGTCCCTTCTTCGTCAATGACAAAGGTCGGAGAGTCCGCCTTGGTATAGCCAATCGGCAGGCGCTTGCAATTTCTGCAGCATCTCATCTGTCACTGCTACTGCAGACAGGGCTACTGTTGCCTCAGTCGGACCGTAAGCATTGATAATGCGAGCTTGAGGGAAGCGATCGCGCAGCTTCTGAGCTGTCTTGACTGTCAACTCCTCACCGTCAAAGTAGAAATGCGTCAGCTGAGGCAGCTTCTGGCTGTTAAAGTCATCCGACAGCAAGGCCATGTCCGCGAAAGGAAGGTGTCGAAGTCCAGATAGCAATAGGCAGACTGAGAATCGTCTCAAACAGCTGCTTGAAATCCTGAGTCACAGCCGAAGGCAGGGCAAAAAGAGTCCCTCCCAAGGCCAAAGTCGGCGCCCAATACATGACCGACAAGTCAAAAGAATAAGGAGGCTGAGCCAACATTTGAGGACGCTCCGGAGTCGCAAACTCCTCATCCGTAATCATCCAATTCGTAAAGCTGAGCAGATTATTGTGGGAAATCTGCACTCCCTTAGGTTTGCCAGTCGTTCCTGATGTGAAAATGATGTAATAGTTATCATCTCCCTGAACTGGATGGATAAGCTCATAGGATGCTCCCTCTCTGAAAGCTGTCTGAACTTGCTCCGCACTGAAAATAGGAGCTGTCACATCTGCCAGTGGAAAATCATTGATGGCAATAATCAAGCTTGGCTCAGCAACTTCCACAATCGCTGCTACGCGCTCTAAGGCTGAATGACTGTCGATAGGAATGTAGGCATGACCAGACTTGGTCAAGGCCACAAAAGTAGCCAGCATTTCGTATTCCTGACCACCAAAGACCACAACCGGAGACTTGTCAGGAAGTCCCAAACGGTCAATCTGAGCCGCCAACGAATCGGAATCCTTCTTTAAATCACCATAAGTATGAACTTGACCTAAAATATCATAAACTGGAAAATCCGGCTGCACCTGAGCAAAATGCTCAATCGCTTCAATCATATCATGTATCACTTTATTTGACATTGTTTCCTACTCTCTCACATTAAAATTCATTATAGATAAAGCCACCCTGACCCTGACCCAGATAGCTAAAGAAATAAAGCAAGGCCAGAAAGATAACAAAATATAGTAGGGTTTGGCCCAAAAATTTATATAGGGTTTGATGTTTTTTCATTGATCTCTCTTATATTTTTAGTTAGACTTACACCATTTTACCATTTTATGGAAGATGTTTTCAACACAAAAGCTAAGGAAGATGTAAAGTTCTTGTAAGGAAGAAAGGTACTTTGATGTGCCTTATAAACAGCCATTAAAAGACTTTTTAAAAAAATATATAAAAATTTTATATATTTTGCTTGACTTTTTCCCTAAGAGGTTGTAGACTATATATAGAAAGATTATATATAAATATTTTACACAAGGAGGTGGTCCTATGTCTTTCCCCACATCATCGGCTTTGATTGAGTTTCTCATCTTAGCCATCCTTGAAAAAGACGATTCCTACGGTTATGAAATCAGCCAGACAATCAAGCTGATTGCCAATATCAAAGAATCAACACTTTACCCCATTCTGAAGAAGCTGGAGCAAAATGACTGCCTCACGACTTATTCGCAGGAGTACCAAGGACGAAAACGAAAATACTATTCACTCACTACCTACGGGCACGAACAGCTACTCACTCTAAAAGAAGAGTGGCAAACTTATACCATGACCATCAGCGGTATCATAGAAGGGAGCATCCGTCATGACAAGAACCGAGTATCTAGCTGAGCTAGAAAAATATCTGAAAAAACTGCCACGCAAGGACTATGAGGAAACTATGGATTACTTCACTGAGTACTTCGACGAAGTAGGCCCAGAGGGCGAGGCAGCCGCTATTGCTGATTTAGGCAGCCCTAAGGAAGCGGCCCACGAGATTATGTTGAATCTTTTGGACAAAAAAGTCGAGGAAGATAATCAAGACAGCAGTTCATCAAAAAACACTAAGAACATCGTCCAGATTGCTATCCTATCCATTTTGGCAGCACCCTTGGCTATTCCGCTCTTTATAGTAGCAGCTCTTTTGACTTTCGTTTTCTTCCTCTTCGTCTTTATCTTTGCTCTAGTCATGGCTATAGGTGCCTTTGCCTTCTTTATCTTTGGCATCAGCCTAATCTGGGACACTTTGACAGTGGGACTGACGACATCTATCCCGGCCTTCCTGTTCACTCTGGGGCTCAGTGTTCTAGCTCTGGGACTGTCTGGCATCTTCTACGCAGGCATTTCTCCTGTTACTCAGTTTGGCAAGGCTGGCTTTGTCAAACTAGCTCAACTTTTCGCAAAGAAAGGAGCACGTCATGGCTAACATCAAATTGAAAAAACCTCTTTTATCTGCAGCTATTTTAGCCTGCCTCTTTGGTGGAGCCCTTGACAACTATCGGCTCCACTACAGGCGGTGTCAACGACTTGGTCAATTCTGCCAAAAGCAAGGTAAAACTCACGAAAAAAGAAGAAAGCTTCTCTGATCTTTCTTCCCTAAATATCAACTTAGCAGCTAGAAACCTCGTCATCAGCGAATCTCCTGATGACAAGGCTCACTTGACCTATTACCAAAGCGATGGTAACTATCAGATTGACGGAAGCTCGCTTGGAAAACATCACGACAAGTTCTGAAAACGGAAACTTAAACATCAAGGAAGATGGTGCAGGCTCCTTCCACATAAGCGCTGGCATCCGCTCCTTACTCAGCTTATTTGACCAAGAATCTCAGGGAAAGCGTACTGTGCAGCTTTCCCTGCCCAAGGGGACCAAGCTTGAGACATTCAGCGGCAGTTCGTCATTAGGAGATGTTACGCTGTCCAATCTATCAGCCAAAAATGCTGACTTCTCTCTATCTAATGGCTCGTTGACTGTGAATGATAGCCAATTCGCATCTGGTAAATTTAAGAACTCTCTGGGAGAGATTTCCTATCAATAACAGTCAGATTAGCTCTGGAAAAATCAATGATTCTTCGGGTACCATCACTCTGAGCAACAGCCAGTTCGCATCGGGCGAAATAGCAAACTCTCTGGGAGAGGTCAATCTAAACTCGAGCAAAATCTCCGACAGCACTCTGAAAATCTCAAGCGGCTCACTGAACTCTGAACAGTTGGAATTAGCTGGTACAATCTCTATCACTAACCAACTGGGCGATATTAATCTGCATCTGGTTTCTGGCAGTTTGTCGCAGCTATCCTTTGATCTGAAAACGGATCTAGGTGAAATTGACATCCCTAGTAGTATAAGTGTAGAGCACTCCAAAGGCCATGAACTTGGCGGCTCTGCCATCCGTAAAGTCGAAAATCCGACAACTACACTTACTGCCAGCGTCGAAAGCGGTAGCATTAAGCTCAGCGAATAAATCATAGAAAAGAATATATACAATCAGGGAGTCCTCAGCGACTCCTTTTTTGATGAAAAATCCCGCAATCCCCTAAGATTGCTTTACAGGCCTTGGGCTTTGTGCTATGATATTCTATAAAAATTTATCACAAGGAGGTCCCTATGAAAAAACTCACACCTGGTATGCACATTCGGGTCGTCAGCCCCTCAGCGTCAATCGAACACATCGGTGGCTTTGAGGCCAATCTAACCGCCAAGGAGCGCTTGGAAAAGCTAGGATTTACCGTATCTTTTTCGGAGCATTATCTGGAAAATGATATACTAGGCTCTGCCTCCATCGAAAGCCGAGTGGCAGACATCCATGCTGCCTTTTCGGATGAGTCCGTTGATGCCATTCTGGCAACTATCGGCGGTTTCAACTGCAATGAGCTCCTGCCCTATCTGGACTTTGAGTTGATTGCTAGAAATCCTAAGATTTTCTGCGGCTACTCAGACACAACAGCCTTGCTCAACGCTATCTATAGCAAGACCGGCATGAAAACCTACATGGGACCGTCCTACTCCAGCTTTAAAATGGATGCCCTGCAGGACTATCAGACCGAGAGCTGGCTCAAGGCCGTCAGCCAGACTTCTTATGAATTGACTCCTAGTGAAAAATGGGGAGACAATGCTTGGTATCTGCCCGATGCCCCACTGACCTTTCCATGAAACAGAGTGGAAAGTTTATCACCACGGGCAAGCCCAAGCCACTGTTATCGGGGGCAATCTCTCCACCTTTCTCGCTCCTTCGTGGCACCCCCTATGCGCCAACAGATGAAAACTATGTCCTCTTTGTTGAAGAGGCCGAGGAAGATGATTATGTGGAGTTTGACCGCAATCTAGCTGCCCTCCTTCAGGCCTATCCTAACCCGCAGGCCCTTCTCATCGGCCGCTTTCCAAAAGAATGCCAGATGACGGAGGAGCTGCTCCTTTATATCTTGGATAAACATCCAATTCTAAAGACGATTCCCGTCCTCTATGACTTGGACTTTGCTCATACTCAGCCACTCTTTACCATTACCATCGGTGCTCAAGTGACGGTGGATACGGGGAAGATGTTGATTAGAATTGATGAATAGCAAGAAATCCTCATTCCAGCTGGAATGAGGATTCTTCTCTTTCATTAGACACTATTTCATTGTTATCTTGCTGGCTTTTTTATCGCCCACCAAAACCGCCTTGGCCGCCTGGGGCACCGCCGCCACCGGGTCCACCAGCGCCAGGTCCGTCGGCTGTGATTTCTGTCCGGCTTTCACCATTGACCGTGATGGTACCGCCAGTGTAGGTAGCCGTTCCGTCAAAGTCAAAGGCAGATACCGTAGAAGTAATGTCTAAGTTTCCTCCTGACATAATGACATCGCCGTTGGAGTCGATAGCATCGGTATCGCCTTCACCGACCTCGACCTTGATATCGCCACCGGTAATCTTAATAAAGATATCAGCTCCAGTTACGTCACTAGCTGCATTGATACCATCATCTGTCGCATAAAGGTCCAGCTTACCGCCGTTAATGGTAACATTGGTTCCTTCCAGAGCTTCTACACTCTTGGAAACTGTAACCGTTCCACCATCAATCAAAGCGATATTGCTAGCGTGTAGACCATCATCACCAGCATTAATCGTGATGGTGCCGGACTGGATATAGAGATTTCCCAGAGAAGTATCATCATCATTGTCTGCGTGGATGGCATCTCCTGTCGCTGTGATGTCGATAGTAGCATCCTTGATATTAATAGCTGAAGCAGCTGACAGACCATTCTTAGCTGCCTTGAGCGTATAAGTGCCACCTGTCACCCGCAAGGTCTGCTCAGACTTAATCGCTGTTTCATACTTGCCGTCAACTGTCAGACTTCCAGAGCCATTGAGAGTCAGGTCAGAGTTACTATAGATAGCTGCATCTGCATCCGTATTACTGTGATTTGATGAGTCTGAGATTGTGTTTTGGCTGCCGTCAGCCAGAGTCAGGCTTGTTTTACCCGCATTTTCTACCATAATAGCTGCAGCTGTCCCGCTCATGGTTACACCATTTAGACGATTTGAACCTTGTCGCTATCACCTGCTTTGACGACAATCTGCACATTTTCACTCGTTCCGGAAACGACATAAGTTCCAGCCTCTGAGATTGTCACAGTGGAGCCGGAGACACTAGCGCCGTCACCAGAGGTCTTAGCACTAGATCCACTCAGGCTGATGGTCGTCGCTTTGGACTCATCATAAGAAGCGTCTGAGTCTTCTGAAGCAAAGTAATCAGAAGTATTGGTCTTAGTCTGACTGGTGCTTGTAGCATTAGCAGCCTGGGTAGTGCTTGAAGTTGTAGAACTGCTGGCGTTTGAGCTGCAGGCTCCCAGCACTGCTGTCATCAAAACCAGTGGAATCATCAATTTAATTTTTTTAAGGGTTGATTTTGATTGTTTCATTTTTCTTTTCCTATCTATTTTATTTACTGCTGATACAGTTTGCCTTTTTATAAGCAAAACCGTATTTGGAGAAAGAGCTCGGAGACAGTTGGTAGCGATCCATGATCTCGCTCAGCCATAGCGGACAAGCTTCTGGAATCTTAACTTCCATAATGACTTGATTGGCTGGCAGGAGGTAATCTCCGTGGCGACCGGCCAAGAGACTCAGATCATAAGGACGGTAGGTCAGGTCGTGATCAAAGGTAATCCGAATCCGCTCGTCCTCAATCCCCTTCATCGAATAACGATTGTAGCCGATATACATCATAGGCTGAATATAGCCAAAATGCTGGGCCAGCCAGGCCATTTCCTTATCTATCTGAAGGTCAGTCAGATGACTGTAATCACCGTCCAGATAGGCTTCCGCTGTCAACAAATCTGCTGCAAGCCGGCGTTTGGTGACCAGATCTTCTGTCTTTTTCTTGATTTCCAAAAAGACTTGACTATCCTCGGTCGGATGCTCTTGATAAGTCCGCAAGCGTACCTTCTCGTCAAAGCAAGGATTTTCCAAGGACTCACGAATAAGCTGATAAGACGGCGTATCGTAGTAGAGATTGTTAATAGTCGAATAAGCTCGCTCGTCCTCCACCAGATATCCTTCAAACTCTAGCAATAGATCCAGCAAAGTTTCCTTGGAAATGATGTATTTGGTTTCAAAGCGCTGAAAATGATGTTGAAAATTTTTTTCTGCCATTGGCTTCTCACCTCTCTATCTTTCTTGAATGTACTGCAATTTTAAAGATGAAAACTTAAAAGAAAGATAAAGAAAACTTAAAGAAAACAAAACATCTCCCTTTTCAGGAGATGTTGATTAGAGAAAAAGCAAAAGAATTACAGATAGACTTTTTATCTACATTTTTACAGATTCATAAAAGCACGAGCCCTAAGCTAGCTGTTTTTTATCTGTTCGATAGACCAGAGTACCAAGCGACATGAAAAGAACTAAAACAAAAGCAAGGAAGACCACCTGAGTACCTATTTGGCCATTCATGGAAATCGTTTGGCGTAAGCCCGATACAGAATAGCTCATTGGTAGCCAAGGGTTGATAACTTGGAAAATCTTACTAGTCAGCTCCAGCGGATAGGTTCCTGCACTAGAAGCCAGCTGTAAAAGCAAAAGAATCAGAGAAGCAAAGGCGCCGAGCTTGCTATCCCAAGTAACCAAAGCCGTCACAAGAGCCATAAAGGTCATGCTGGCTAGGACAATCAAACCAAGGGTTGCCCACTCATGGTTAGCAGATAGGCCTATCAAGTGCACAGCACCATAGACCAAAACACCCGCCACGACAGAAATGACTCCATTTACCTCTATACGGGCCTTCAGCCAATCTTGTTTCGTCTTAGGTTCTTGACCCGATGGAAGTGTGCTAAAGATGATATTAGTTGAAATAGCTGCCACAAATAAAGCTACTGAAATCATATATGGCGCCATCCCAATTCCGTTTTTTTCTCCCCTATTCTCATCTGTCTTGCTCAGCGTCAGAGGATCTGCCAGAGTTTTTGCATTGTCTTCCTTAGTAGAAACAGTCGACAATTTATCGCCTGCATCTGAGAGGCCATTGGACAAATCGCTCGTTCCCACGGTAAGTTTAGAGAGATTATCTGTTAAAGCACTGCTGCCATCAGCCAGCTTCTCTGTGCCACTCGCTAATTGATTGGTTCCATCTGCTAATTTCCCGAAACTAGAGGTCAATTCTGGAGATTTGTCTGTTAATTGGGCTGCCCCGTTTGCTAATTTTGTTGTATTTGCTAGCAAATCAGGATTCTTACTTGCCAAAGCTGATGTCCCCTCAGATAGCTGACCGACTGCATTGGTATAACTTGTCACCCCTTGTTCCAATTGTGTCGCGCCAGTCGTTAGTTTCTCATTTAGGGTGTCTACACCTGCGACTAGTTGATTGGCTCCTCCGCTTGCTGAACCGAGGCCAGTACTCACCGTTGATAAGCCATTATAAAGGCCATTGATCATGCTAGCTGCCTGTGGCAGAACTTGATTTGATGCACCTTCTAACTGACTAAGTTTTGTTTGACTAGCGCCTTTTATCGTTTCAAGAGAAACCCTCATCGTATCAACTTCTGATAAAATCGCCTGAGCAGATTGGTCACTGCCCGCTTGACTAGCACCGACTGCTGCGTCAATCTCAGCCTTAGCCTCACTAGAAAGCCCTTGATAAGCACTGGTCCCTTGGACACTTGCCAAAGCTGCGGCCTTAGCGTCTTGATTATTATTGATAATGGCTTGAGCGGATGCTGCTATGCTAGTCAGTGAAGCTTCAATGCTGTCTGTCGATACTGCTGAGTCACTTGCTGCAGCTTGAATACTAGCATTCAACTGTGTCAAACCATTTGCTAAATCACTCACATTTTGCTGGTTGTTAGCTAAGGTGGTATCTACCGATGACTTTAATGTAGCCAAGCCAGTATTCAGATTCGTTACACCTGTTGATAAGGCCTGAACTCCATCTCCTGACTGAGTAAGCTGTTGGACTCCACCCAATAAGTCTGCTGATCGACCCGACAGCTGATTTGCACCTGTGGCCACAGTACTTACACCATTAGCATAAGTGTTTATCCCATTTGACAAACTACCCAGTCCAGACGATACTTGTGCAACACTCCCAGTATAAGTCTGTAGTCCTGTGTTAAATTGAGCTGCACCGGACGATAATTTGCTCGTAGCTTGATTCAGAGTTCTTAAGTTATCTGCAATTGTCTGACTGCCTGAACCTAGTTGTTGGCTGCCAGATGCTAATTGCTGAGCACCATCGGATGCCTTCACCAAGCCAGTTTTTAGATCTCCCATATTCTTAAATAAGGCGCTTGTATAAGTATCCGTTACATTTTGCGCCACCGTCTGCTTCAAAGAAGTCATGGCTGAATCACTCATCTTACCAGCAATAAAACTGTGGCCGCTAGACGTTTGATAGTCAATCTTCATTTGCTGAGGATTATCGGTCAAAATACTGGCTGCACGTTCAGATAAATCACTTGGAAGCGTCACAACCATGTAGTAATCACCCTTTTCCAGACCATTTTGAGCATCTTCTTTACTGACGAAGTGAAAATCCAGATTTTTATTTTCCTTGAGGCTGGAAACAACATCCTCGCCTATAGACAAGGTCTTGCCACTAGCAGTTACAGCTTTATCCTGATTGACGACCGCCACTGGCAAGTCCGATACCTTTCCATACGGATCCCACATGGAGCTCAAGAAAATAACGTTATACAAGGCTGGAATCATAGAGACTCCCAACATCACAATGATAAAAGTCGGCTTTTTTAAAATAGCTTTCCATTCTCTTAACATGTCTACCTCCTAAAATTAGACACAGTGTCCAAATTTCGATAAAATTGATTATACACCAATCGAAAATTAATACAAGTTTATTCTTTAAAAATTGGACGACGTGTCTAATTTTGTTTAAAAAGATTGTAGAGAAGCGGAATAAGTTAGTCCTAGTGTCTTTAATCCCTGAATAATCTGTAAATAAAAGGTATTCTTCCATAGGTAGGTACACAGAAAATCAGTATTATGTTAGAATGATAAGCGAGGTAAATGGAGGCAAGCATCGAGCTCTTAACTTGATGATAGGGTTCCATGTGAAACACTGCTACCAGCAGATGCCTCACATGACAATAGCTCAAGTCAGATTGAGCATAGTAAAGAAAGGTTTAAGACAATGAAAAAAAGAACACTATTTAGCTTATTTTCTCTAGTTGCAGCACTATTTCTGCTGTCAGCCTGCAGTTTGTTTTTGCCACAAAGGTCAAATCGTCCAGCTCAGTCTTCTGAGACTAGAAAGCTAGAAAAGAAAGATAGCTCCAACAAGTCTAAAAGTTTTGACAGCAAAAAATCTGAAACAAAAGAATCTTCATCTTCCAGCAGCTCTGAACATCAAGAGGACGGAAAAGAACAAGAAAAAACCACAGATGGTCTTCCAGAAGATGCCGATCATGCTAAGAAAGATAAGATTTATGCGACTGGCGATACCAAGGTTTATTACCAATCCTATGAATCTGGGGGTTTTGAAGCTCAAATTCCTGAATTTAAAGGATATACCCAAGAAAAAAAGTTAAAAAGTATTTTTCGGCGAGCCAGAAAAAAAGTAAGCACCGACCTCGCTTCTGAATACGAAGCCTTCCAAAACAAAGAATTAGAAAATCTGAAGAGGCTGGTTCAAGAGCAAAAAATCAACACCGAACAAGCGCGTGCTTTCTTAGCAGGTGTAGTTGATATTTCTCAAGCATCAAGGTTACAAAACACCTATACAATTTACTCTTATAAAAATGAACAAATTTCTATTATCTTCTCACAGGAAGGCGAGCTACTTTACGTCACTCCTGACCCTGACTACCTCTACTTCAAATAATGTTCTGAACGACAGCCGAGACTTTACTTTAAGCCTCGGCTTTATTATTTTACCAGTCGATTTAGCCTAATTAAGCTAAAATTTTGACTATCTATGCTTAATTCCGGAATTTAACTCTTTTCCACTGGAAAAACATTTGATATAATAGTACACGGAGAAAAAGAAAAAGTAGTTTGCTATGATGGCTATTCGCTTGAAGAGCAGACTGAGGCTTAGCCTCAAAGGGAGATTTTATGTTAGAAAGCAATAAACGCCGAAAAACCAAGGCTATTATTGAAAGAGCCATGGTTTCACTACTGCATAAGCAGTCCTTCGACCATATCACTACTGTACAGCTAGCTCAAGCTGCTGGCATCAGCCGTAGTAGTTTCTATACTCACTACAAGGACAAGTACGATATGATTGAACGTTATCAGCAAAACCTCTTTCATCAGTTGGGATATATTTTTGAGAATAATCAAGAAGATGTTCAAACTGCGATTACAGAGGTCTTTCAGTTCCTCCAGCTAGAGCCACTCTTGGCTGCTCTTTTGACAGAAAACGGCACGAAAGAGATTCAGAATTTTCTGCGCCATAAGCTGCAGGTAATGTTGGCAGATAGTCTGCAGGACCGTTTTAGTAGACGTGTTTACAATCATTTTGAAAAAGAATACAGCAGAGTCTTTCTCGCCAATGCCTTCTTTGGTGTCTGCCAAATGTGGATTGCTAGAGGAAAAAAAGAAAGTCCTGAACAAATAGCAGAATTTCTTTTGAAAATGCTGTAAGAAGTTGCTGGAACCCAATGGGTTCCAGCTCTTTTCATATTTTGAAAAATTAAACAGGGTGTACAAAACCTCTTTTGGTTCTGTACACCCTATTTTCCTTATATTATAGTTTCATAGCCAGCATATTAACTGTCATACCAGCTGCTGTTCCCATCAGAGCGATGGTGTCCCCTTCCTTGACTAGATTGCGCTCCAGAGCATAGCAGAGAGAAAAAGGCACTGCCACTGACACCATATTCCCATAGTCTTGCACAATATTAAGGTATTTATCATCAGGAATACCCAAGCTGCGCATGACCATTGGCAGGGCACGACTGGCCTGATGCGGAATAATATAATCCAAGTCAGACAGGCTGAGACCACTCTTTTCCTTAAACTCTTTAAACATTTCCGGAATTTCTGGCAGAGAGCAAGAGTATCTTCTTACCATTCATGTCAAACATGTAGTGAGTCTTGGTAGCATCCGAATACTCCTTAGGCTGAAATGATGTCAAACCACCGCGAATCTCTGTATCATGAGCTCCTTCAGACCAGGTCCGCTGCAAGCTGGAGATGACCCCTCTTTCTTCCTCTGTTGCTTCAAAAATCAAAGCTGCCGCTCCGTCACTGAACAACTCAAAACTTTCCCTCTGATTGGGATTGAGACCCAAACTTCCAACCTCACTGGACACGATGAGGATCCTTTGGTACTCACCAGCCTCCAACAAATGAGACATGAGACTCAAAGCCGAGATAAAACTGGTGCAGGTCGTGTTGATATCCATGGCTGGAATGGACAGCCCCTTAGCTACCAACTCATGAATCAGGGCAGCGGTACAAGGAATAGGCTGAACGCCCACTGCACTGGCTGACACGATACAATCGATGTCTTTGATAGTCAAGCCCGCTTGCTGCAGGGCTTTTTCAATCGCCTTAACAGCCATAGAAAGCTGGGTTTCTTCATTTTCCACCACCCGATATCGAGTCTGATCCTTAAAAGTCACGGTATTTCTAGGTAGATGCGTACCGTAACCAACTATCTTTATATGATTCTTTACTGCAGTCATATTAAACTCCTTCTTGTCAGACTTGAGACTGCTTGACAGTTGGGTAAACTGCCAAAGCGCTTCAGCCTCTGATTCATATATTTTTCCACTTGGAGCATTCTTAAGCCCGATAGATACGTTTCAACTTACGGCTTCTGTCCCGCTGATAACCTTCAAAAGAAATAGCAGGCATAAGAAAGCCCTTATCAGTCGCTAAGTTTTGAAATTGCTGGACAAGCTCGTCTCTCGCTGCTGACTACGATGTTCGATAGCAATGGTCAGCGAATAGTCCTTTTTCTGAGCGACTTGATATTCTCCAATCCCATCAACTAAGAGCAGACAACGGCGGATAAAGTCTGGAAAGACCTCCACCGACTGACCTGCAGCATTTTCAAAAATAAAAATATCATCTGAACGCCCCTCAATCCTATCAATCCGTGTAAAGACCGAACCGCAGGGGCAAGGTTCAGGATTTTCCACCAAGATATCATTCAGCTCATATTGAAAAATTGGCTGAGAAGTCCGCTTGAAATCCGTAATAATTGGGTAAAAGCGCCTATCATCCAAGTAGTGCTTATCTACATGGACAATGTCTTCATTTAGATGAAGATTACCGTAGGCACAGCTGCAGGCTAAAAAGCCCTCGGTCGCTTGGTAAACCTGATCCACCTTTTTTAGACCAAATCCTTCTTGAATACTCTGCTGATCTGGCTCTTCCAAAATTTCTGCCACTGATACGACTTTGCTAGGGGCAATCTGCAAATTCCCTGCCTGGACTTGTTTTGCCAGCTCTAAGAGCATTGATGCTGGTGCTACCAAAATTGTCGGCTGATAAGCATTCAAGCGCTCTACATGCTCTTCGGCTCCCTGAAAAGTATCAAAGTACTCCAGAGAAATCAAGCCTGAATTGACAGTCTGATAGAGTTGGTTATCTGCCCGAAGAAAGAAGGCTATTTTATGTCCAAAGAGTTTGCCTTTAGGCAGCATCTTGGCCAAGATGGCTGCCGCCCACATACTGCGCTCCTTTTCAGTGGTAACAAATAAACCTCGGTGACCAGATGTTCCTGAAGACAGGCCGACAGCGATTTCTCCTATCATGGGACTGAAATCACGTGTCCGCTCACTCTCTAGGGCCAAAGCTAGCAACTCATCACGATCCAGTCCCTGAGTATTGAGCTCATTGAAATGCTCCATCATGAAGGCCTTATTCATCTTAAAATCTGCTGGAATACCTGATATAAAATAAGGTGATTCCTGCTGCAGAAATTCCCGATAGGCTGCTAAAGCCTTGATTTGATAGCATTCCAAGGCCTGTCGATCCTTAAATCGATACCCCCAGCGCATGACGCTAAAGGTTTTTAGAAATGTTCCTAGTTTCATACAAAATCTGCTCCGCTCTCTCAGCCGGATCATGACTGACTAGCACCTGATAGCCGACAGCAAGCAACTGCCGCAGCAAGGCCACACCAGCCATGTATTCTTCCTTACTATCTTGGATCAGTGACGGCAAGAGACGCATCTGCTCCGTATAAGGCAACAGATCCACGCCCCAGCACAAATCAGCTCCGATAAACAGATGATAATCTGGCAAAAAGAGACAGGCTTGACCAGCGGCATGGCCATCAACTGAGGCCAGATATATACTACCATCCCCAAACAAATCAACTGTCTTGCGATAGAGGAATGCTTCTTGCACCTGCTGAGGTTCCACCACTTCCAACCGACTCTCAAAATCCTGCGGAAGAAATTCCTTGAAAATCAAATCATTCAGTTTGGCATGCTGATAAGTTTTGAAGACAGCCTTGGTCAGAATGAAGCGGGCCTTGGGAAAGAAAGCGGCTCCGCCGATGTGATCTGGATGTAAGTGCGACAAAATGACATAAGAAATATCTTCTGGTGCAATTCCTTTTTGCTCAAGTAGCCGGTCTACACGCTCCTCTTCTGACATATCAACAGGCGTTCCCAGACCATAAAGCCAGTATTTGAAGTTGGGCTTCAGAATAGCTGGAGAATAGCCAGTGTCGTAGAGAATATAGCCTTTCTCACGATGCTTCAAGAGGAAAACACCAGCTGGAAAAATAATTTTCTTCTTAGCAACTCCCTTAAACATTTGCTGCAAGTGACTGCTGCAGCGCCCAGGCTGAAGATACTCAATTTTCTCGATAATGTTGGACATATTTTGCAATCCCTTCACTGATTGTCAACTTGGGTTGATAGCCCAAATCCCTTACTGCTGCTGATATATCCAGCGTTTGACTATAACGCATTAAGTAATAGGTGTAAAGAGTCAGCGGTGGCTCTTTTTCAATATGAAAGAAGCGATAAAAGCTTTCAAATCCCTGTGCCAGAACACCTAGAAAGCAGCAGGCAACTTAACATAACGTTTACGAACCTGTAAACCATCTAAAGCTTCATCCAGCATATCCTTGAAACTACGCGATTCTCCGTTGGTAATGTTGTAAACTTGTCCTTGCGCTGCTGGAATTTCCAAAGCTAGACGAACAGCCAAGGCCACATTTTCCACACAGGTCATGTCCATCATTTGCTGGCCATTTCTGATGAGTGGAATCGCCAGTTTTTGGCTCAACCTCAGAATCCTAGGAAAGATACTGGTATCTCCAATACCAAAAAGCCCTCTAGGACGCAAGATAACCGATGGAACTTCAGAATAACTTCGGACAATCCGCTCAGCCATGAGCTTACTTTTGATATAAAAATTCAGCTCATTTTCCTGAGGAGCAGCCTCTTCTTTGATATCAAGTTGATCACGCGCAGCAGCATAAACACTTGGAGAGGAAATATAGACCAGTCGTTGCACTCCAAAATGTCGGCAGGCTTCCATAACCAGTTTGGTTCCTACTACATTAGTCTGATAAAACTGCTCCCAGGGTCCCCAAATCGTTGAAAGGGCACCAGCATGCACCACTGCATCCACTCCTTCGCAGGCTGCAAAAATTTCTTCTTCTCTGGTAAAATCACCAGCAAAAAACTCTACTAAAGGACCTTCTAACTGCCGACCAGCCTTCAGATTACGACCAAAAGCCCGCACCTGATAGCCTTGTTCAGCCAGCTCTTCAACAACATACTTTCCTAGAAAGCCAGTCGCTCCTGTCACTAGAACCTTCATCGCTACTCCTTTCATACAATTTTCTGTTTCTGTCTTGTCCCCATTATACACCATTTCAGCAAATCTTCCGTAAAAAAGCTGGAAAAAATCTTTACAGAGTGTCTCACCTGATTGGATAGGAGCAGAAAAAAATCAGATAATTTCCCAAAACAGCTGTCTCAATCCATTAACATTTTTTAGTTAAAATCAGCTTTATTAGTTCACTGAGAATATTAAAAAAGAAGCCGGGAAACCGACTTCTGAACAAATACAAATTAAAGCATTTTGTTGTAGAATTCAACGATAAGTGCTTCGTTGATTTCTGGGTTGATTTCGTCGCGCTCTGGAAGGCGAGTCAATGAACCTTCTAATTTTTCAGCATCGAATGATACGAATGCTGGACGTCCAAGAGTTGCTTCAACAGCTTCAAGGATTGCTGGAACTTTCAATGATTTCTCGCGAACTGAGATCACTTGACCTGGAGTTACGCGGTATGATGGGATATCAACGCGGTTGCCGTCAACAAGGATGTGACCGTGGTTTACGAATTGACGAGCTTGACGACGAGTAGTCGCAAGACCAAGACGGTAAACAACGTTATCCAAGCGACGCTCCAAGAGAAGCATGAAGTTGAAACCAAGGATTCCTTCTTTGATTTTTGAAGCTTGAACAAACAAGTTACGGAATTGTTTTTCACCTACACCGTAAGTGAAACGAAGTTTTTGCTTTTCAGCCAATTGCAAACCGTATTCTGACAATTTACTGCGGTTGTTTGGTCCATGCTGACCAGGTACATAGTTACGACGAGCCAATTCTTTACCTGTACCAGTAAGAGAAAGACCCAAACGACGAGCTTGTTTCCAAGATGGTCCTGTATAACGTGACATAAAAATGTCCTCCTGTAAAATATTTTTGAGGAAATAGTCACTTAGAAAGCCCTGATTCGTGCAGAACATTTTCGCCCAAACAGCTAAGGCTACTTTTATAGCTGATGTTCTGTTGACGAGCTCCATGCTTTCCTGCTGCTATTTCACACAAAGGTTATTGTACCATGAATAAATTCAAAAGTAAAGGGGCTCATCCAAAAAATCAAGCCAAAAGGCTTGATTTAGGTTGTTTCTTTAAAGCAAATAAATTCAGGCCATTCCTTCACACTCCCAAAATCCCCAAAATCTCCTGCTTGTATCCCAGCTTCTGCAGTTCTTTATCCTCGCTGTCTGACCAAGTCAGTTGGAGATCTGCAACGATTTGCCCAGGGCGATTTTTCAAAATATAGATACGGTCACTGAGAGCCAGAGCTTCCTCGATGCTATGGGTAATGAGGAGAGTCGTCAGACCCAGCCTACGATGAATATCCAGATACCAAGCATGCAGCTCCATCTTGGTCAGCTCATCCAAAGCACTAAAGGCCTCGTCTAGAAGAAATAGCTTGTGGCCGAACATATAGGTCCGTAGCAGTGCCACGCGCTGTCGCATCCCCCCGCTCAGCTCATGTGGATACTTATCTGCCACATCAAAGAGCCCGAACTCCTTCAAAATCTGAGTTGCCTGCTCCGTCGCTTCCTTTTTGGATACTTTTTGGATTAGCAGGGGTAAGATGACATTGCCCAACACCGTCTTGTGCTCCAGCAGCAAGTCCTTCTGCAGCATATAACTCACCCGACCCTTGGGATTTTCCTGCCCGTCTAGGACAATCCTGCCCGACTGGACCTCCAAAATCCCAGCAATCAGATTAAAGAGGGTCGTTTTCCCGACTCCACTTGGTCCCAAAATCGCTACGACCTGGCCAGCTTCCACCTGTAGACTGATATCTTTCAAAATCTGCTGCTCATCATAAGCATAGCTTACATTTTCAAGTTTAATTTCTGTCATTATTTATATAATCGTTGCTAAATCCCTTGTCACTCAAGTCATTGTCTACGATACCCTTATCCTTGGCCCATTTGTAAAAGGCATTCCAACGGCTAGCCTCAAACTGACCCCACTTGTCCTTATCCGATGCATATTGCTCAGACAGATATTTTTGAGAAGCCAAGACAAAGTCACGCTTGTTTTTCAACTCTGGCGCATGCTTGATTAAAATATCTGCTGCTTCTTCAGGGTGCTCCATGGCATATTGATAACCCTTCTTAATAGCCTGCAGGATCTTTTTCGCCTCGTCCGGATTCTTCTTGAGATAGTCATTATTAGCAATGATGACAGGAGAATAATAGTCAAACTCCTCTACATAGTCCTTCATATAAAAGAAATTAGTGTCCATGCCCTGAGTTTGAGCCATGATGCCGTCCCAGCCATGATAAATCCACGCTGCATCAAACAAACCATTTTCAATCGGCGTAATAGAGTTGGAATCGTTGTTAGGAACCTTTTCTACCTCATCAAACTGACCACCTTGGCTTTCAACCAAAGTTTTGAGCATGCCTAGCTCCACTGGATCATTCCAGGTGCCATATTTCTTCCCAACCAAATCCTTAGGCCCTGTAATCCCTGCAGACTTCTTTGAAATAATGCCCGAAGTATTATGCTCTACAATGGCCGCGACAGCTGTGATTTCTGCGCCCTTATCCAGTTTTTTAGCCATGGAGTCCTGGAAGTAAATACCAAAAGGCGCCTTGCCGTTGATAATCAGATCCGAACTGCTATCTTCAGGCGGCAACTTGATATCCACATCCACGCCGGCTTCCTTGAAATATCCCTTTTCTTGAGCTACATAAAGGCCGGTATGATTGGTGTTAGGTGACCAGTCTAAGATAAAATCAATCTTTTTATCCTTGCTCTCAGACGTAGATTTCGACTGACCGCAGGCCGCTAGGCCAATGATTGACACGGCAGCCAAACCTGCCAACAAGACTTTATAACTTTTTTTCATCATTATCCTCTTTTCTTTATTTGGAAAATAGAAGAGCTGAGCTCCTATTTCCACTTGATGACATATTTTTCACTGACAGCCACAAGCTTCATCCCCAGAAGACTGATAACTGAAACCAATATGATAATAGCAAACATGGTGTCGTACTGGAAAAGCTTCTTAGACTGAATCATATAAACACCCAAGCCTTCAAAACCGCCCAGCCATTCGGAAACCACAGTCGTGATAAAGGCATAGGAAACACTGACACGCAAGCCCGCATAGAAATAGGGCAAACTAGCTGGAATCTTAAAATGCCAAAGAATCTGCCAGCGATTGGCCTGCATAAGCTCAAAGAGAGTCATAGTATCTCGGTCACAATGCCGAAAACCATCCAGAATACTGACGATAATCGGAAAAGTTGTCGTCAGAATAATGAGCACAATCTTGGGCAAAATCCCATAACCCAGCCAGAGAACCAGAATTGGCGCCAAAGCAATGGTCGGGAATCGTCTGCACCACGACCATCATGGGATAGATCAGATCATTGAGCCAGCTCATGCTATCCATGAGTATAGCTAGTGTACAAGCTAAGATGACGCCCAAGACTAAACCCAGCAAGGCTACTTTTAAGGTCGCCCAGCTATGACTTGCTAGAATCCAGCATCTCTGATAAAAGGCCTGACAGATTTCCAGAGGTGTCGGCAGGATAAACTTGGGCAAGAGCTTGAGCCAGCCCATGACCTGCCAGATGACAAGTACACCCAGCATCCCTAAGAGACCGATTTGCTGCCGCATCAGCCTTTGTAGTGCTTTCATTAGAATGAGTTTTTCCTCCCTTCCTGCATGTTTAGCGCTGCAATTTTTCAAAATATCACCATTCGATAAAGATGATAAAAGAAAAGGCCTTTTCCGTATACGGAAAAGGCGCACAAATACCACATTTTTCGGTATGTTTCCTACGCTGGCATTACCCAGATCAGGTGCGGTCGAAGCTTACACTTCCTCTCAGACTGTACACAGACTCCCATATATAGGACTATGATAACGCAATCATCAGCAAATGTCAAGGTTGGAGCTTGGGCTCACTCCTTTTAACTATAAGCGAAGCAAACTATCATTAATCAGTCAAACTTCCCTTTCGCAGCCAGCAAATCCTCCATAGCCCTGATATTCTCAGTCTCACTTGTGGATAAAATGGTTTCAAAGCCCAGTTCAGCTGCCGTATCTAAATTAGCCTGAATATCATCAATAAAAACGGATTCTACTGGATTCAGATTATATTTTTTCAACAGCTTCTGGTAAATCTCTGCTTCTGGCTTGACGACACCGACCTCTGAGGAAAGGATATAGCCCGACAGCAGTGGATAGATGGGCAACAAACCAGCTTTTTCAATATGATAAAAAATCTCACAAGTGGTTGACAAGATATAGATTCGATAGCCCTGGTCAGCCCATAGCCGAATCCTTTCCTGTAAATCACTGTAAACATGCACAACCTCATACCAATGATAAAAGATATTCTTAACGGCAGAATGATAGGAAGCGTCCAGCTGAGCCAGGACTTCCTCATAAGCTTCTTTCAAACTCAGCTCTCCCCTGTCCGTCTGATGCCAGACACCCGACTCAAAAATGACCTGCCTAAGAACCTGCTGCCGCTCTTTCTCAGGTTCAAAATAGGTCAAGATTTTCTCAGAATTCCATTCAATCAGAACATTGCCCAAATCAAAAACCAAATTTTTAATCATGATGACCACCTGTTTTCTTTGCTTATCATCCTCTATATAAGTCGATTTGACTGAGGAATTGCTTCAAATATAAGTAAAAAGGCCCACCGGACCTTTCTATTCATCAAAATAACGGATGAGGTTCTTTTCTGTCAAAATGTCAGAATAAGTATAAGACTCTACATAGGTATTAGAGATTTCCCCTGGCTGACCGCCTTCATTGGAATATTCCACGATAAACAAAGACGGATAAACTTCAATCAGACGGCCTTGCTTGCTTTTTTGGCGCTTACGACCGTTTTCCAGCGTCATCTCAACGATTTGTCCTTCATGCGCCTTGATATCTTCTTTGATTTTTTTCATTTTTGCCACATCTGTAAATGCATCACTCATCTTTATTCGTCCTCTCTTTTGGAAATACTTGAGAATTTATTATACTCTTTCTGGAAAATTAACTCTACTGTACCACGCGCTCCACTCCGGTTTTTCTCGATAATGACTTCAACCTTGTTGTTGGGAATGCCTTCTTCCTCCTCACCAGCTCGATCATAATAATCATCCCGGTAAAGGAAGGCAACGATATCCGCATCCTGCTCAATGGAACCCGATTCCCGAATATCAGACAGCACCGGTCGCTTATCCTGCCGCTGCTCCACGCCACGCGAGAGCTGACTCAGCGCAATGACCGGCACCTTGAGCTCCTTCGCCAAGATTTTCAACTGTCGGGAAATTTCCGAAACTTCTTGCTGGCGATTTTCACGACCAGTTCCTGTGATCAGCTGCAGATAGTCAATCAAGACCAGCCCTAGATTGCCCGTTTCCTGAGCCAGTTTTCGTGCCCGCGAGCGAATCTCTGTAATCCGAATCCCTGGTGTATCATCGATATAAATACTAGCGTTAGCCAGATTAGCTGTCGCAATGGTATATTTTTTTGCCACTCTTCATCTGTCAGTTGCCCCGTACGAATGGAATGAGAGTTAATCACTCCTTCTGAAGCCAGCATCCGGTCCACCAAGCTCTCCGCACCCCATTTCCAGAGAAAATGGCTACAGTCTTATCCAGCTTGGTTCCGATATTCTGAGCGATATTAAGAGCAAAGGCCGTCTTTCCGACCGCTGGCCGAGCCGCCAGAAATGATTAATTCTTCCTCATGCAGACCAGTCGTCATCTTGTCCAACTCACGATAGCCAGTCGCAATCCCAGTGATATCTGACGTCTGCAGAGACCGAGCCTCCAGATTGCCAAAGTTAAGATTCAGCACATCACGGATATTTTTTTAAAGCCACTGCGGTTGGCTGTCTCACTGACATCAATCAGAGCTTTTTTTCAGCTCCGGCGATAATTTCCTCTGACAGACGGTCACCATCGTAGGCTTGATTGATAGACTCTGTCAGACGCGAAATCAGCCGCCGTAGAATGGCCTTTTCTGCAACGATTTTTAGCATAGTATTCAGCATTGGCAGATGTTGGCACAGAATTGACCACTTCCACCAAGTAGCTGAGACCGCCGATATTCTGCAAGTCACCCTGACTGTCCAAAAATGTTACGAACAGTCGTTGCATCAATGGCATCGCCGCGGTCAGCCAAGTCAATCATAGCCTTGAAAAATCAAGCGATTGGCATACTTAAAGAAGTCAGCAGGCTCGATATACTCACGAACAAAGACTAGTTTGCTCTCATCAATGAAAATAGCTCCTAAGACGGACTGCTCCGCTAAAATATCCTGAGGCTGAGCTCGGAGTTCATCAATCTCTGCCATCGGTAAATCCTTCCTTCAAATCACTATTATCCTTCTTTAACCCGCAAACGAATCACCCCAGTTATATCCTGATAAATTTTCACTGGAACATCTATCAGACCAATGGAGCGAATCGGTGAGTCCACCTTAATATGGCGTTTGTCAATTTTGATGCCAAACTGCTTCTGCAGCTCTTCTGCTATTTTCTTGCTGGTAATAGAGCCAAAGGTGCGGCCGTCCGGACCAACTTTTTCAGTAAATTCAACAAGAGTAGCTTCTTCTGCTAACTTAGTTTTAATAGCCTGAGCTTCTGCCACTAGTTCAGCGTGGGCTTTTTCTTCGGACTTTTGCTTACCGCGCAGTTCTCCGATAGCCTGGGCTGTTGCTTCCTTGGCTAAATTTTTCTTAATCAGAAAATTTTGAGCATAGCCAGTCGGCATTTCCTTGATTTCGCCTTTTTTGCCCTTGCCTTTTACATCTGTTAAAAAAATTACTTTCATCCTTTTTTCTCCTCGTCTATTATTACTTCCTCTTTAATGACTTGGTCCATAATTTCTTGATTCAGCGACTGAAGGACCTCAGAAACTGTTTTACCTTCAATTTGAGCTGCAGCCAGATTGAAATGACCGCCACCGCCCAGCTTTTCCATAATTCGCTGAACATTGATCTTGCTGCGACTGCGAGCTGAAATAGACACATAGCCTTTGGTATTCTTGCTCACAACAAAAGTGGCTTCAATTCCTGACATGGAGAGCATGGTATCAGCTGCCTTACTGATGACAACCGTATCATAAGTGTTCTCCTCTGGACCAGCTGCTACAATGACATTTGGCAAAATCTTCTTACCATTTAAAATCAGCTCATTAATCGCACGATATTCCTCAAAATTCGTAGCCGAAATATCCTGAATCACAACACTGTCACTGCCACGAGTCCGTAGATAGCTGGCCACATCAAAGGTCCGACTGGTGACCCGAGATGAAAATCCTTTGGTGTCAAGCATGATACCCCGCCATGAGAATGCTGGCTTGCATCTTACTGAGACGATTCTTTTTAGAATTCTGGAACTGAATCAGCTCCGTCACCAACTCACTAGCACTGCTAGCCCCACTTTCGATATAGGCAATCACAGCATTTTCCGGAAAATCTTCATCACGGCGATGGTGGTCGACTACGATAATCTGACTGAATTGATCAAAGAAATCCTTAGACAGAGTCAGAGATATCTTGGAGTGGTCAACCATAATCAAGAGCGAACGATTGGTCACCATATTTACTGCTTCAGAAAGCGGAACCAGATAGTCAGCCCCTTCCTGCTGGAGCTTTGTAATGGAGCGCTCAATGTCAGAAGCCATCTGGGACGGATCATAGACCACATAAGCTTTCTCAATGATATTACTGGCAAAGAGCTGCATACCAAGAGAAGAGCCCAAGGCATCCATATCCAGATTTTTATGTCCGACCACAAAGACCTGATCCACACTCTTAATCTTATCAGAGATCGCAGTCATCATGGCCCGAGTACGAGTGCGCGTCCGCTTGACAGCTGACGCCGTTCCTCCACCAAAGAAAGATTGGGATTCATGTTGTCGTTGTTTTCTTTGACGACAGCCTGATCCCCACCCGCGAACTTCAGCTAAGTTGAGGTTGAGCAGAGCGACCCGACCGATTTCATCATGATTGCCATCACCATAAGAAAAGCCCATACTGAGTGTCAGTGACAGCTCTCGATTTTTAGCTTCCGTCCGGAAATTGATCAATGATAGAAAATTTATTTTCCATCAGCTGTTCCAGCACTGTGTAATCCGTAAAAAGATAGAACCGATCCATGCCAACCCGACGGTAAAACATGTGAAACTGCTCAGAAAATTCTGCTACGAAGTTGGCTACAAAGCTATTGATATGGCTGATATCCGTATCAGAAACGACATCTTCCAAATCATCATAATTATCCACCGAGATAATCCCGATCACCGGGCGCGTTGTCACCAGACCAACGGTAGCTTCGTATTCATTGGATGCATCAAAAAAATAAAACACACTGGATGCACGGTCCAAGTAAACCGAATATTTCTTGTCTCCAACCGTAGCATAATGACCAGAGTCTGAATAAGCAGCCTTCATGATATTCTTGAGCATATCAGCATCAAAATCACCATCTTCGGTTGTAAAAATCAGTTCTGCATAGGGATTAAACCACTCTACATCACCATTATCTTCACTGATTTTAATGACACCAACTGGCATCTTATCCAGCAAGGAAGCAAGGCTACCTTCTGCTTGATGATTGACATAATGAATCTGCTCAATCTCATCTAGCTCGGATACTCTCTGTTGCTGGATAAAAAGCACAATCAAAAGAGCCAGCACAAGCATGAGAGCAGCTAGCATGGCTAAACTATCACCAAAAAGCCTCAGACAGATGGCTAAGATTATAAAGGAAATTAGACCCGCCATCGCCAAGTGAATTGGGGCAAAACGAAATTTTTTCATCATAGACCTCTTATTCCGCCATTTTACCATAAATCCTAGAAAAAAGCGAATTTCTCCCAATAATCAAAGCATTTAACAATGGTAAAGGAAGCGAAAAATAGTCTTTCAAAGTTTACAATCTTGTCAAGCCCTTGTAAATTTACACAAAAAGGCTGCTTCCCAAAGGAAACTCAGCCTTTTACAAGAGTTACTTCGTTTGATTTTTAGAAATGCTTCTAGACTTGCCTTCTAGGTAAACCATCAAATAGAAATATCTGCTGGATTGACACCAGAAATACGGCTTGCCTGACCAATTGTTTCTGGATTGATTTTCTTAAACTTCTGTCGTGCTTCTGTCGCAATCGAGTCAATATCATCCCAGTCAATATTAGCTGGAATCCGCTTCTCTTCCATGCGCTTCATCTTTTCAACCTGATCAAGAGCTTTAGAAATATAGCCTTCGTACTTAATCTCTGTCTCAATCAGCTCGATAATCTTTTCATCAAGCTCCTCTGCCGCCGGACCAATGAACTGAACCACATCCTGGTAAGACACTTCCGGACGCCGCATAAATTCTTTGGCAGTTACTGCATCTGTCAGAGCTTTAAAACCAAGCTCTTCTACCTTGGCATTGGTTTCCTTGACAGGTTTTAGCTTGATGGATTCCAAACGCTTCATTTCATTGTCAAATTGATTCTTTTTAATCTCGAAACGAGCCCAGCGCTCATCATCTACCAGACCAATTTCTCGTCCCATCTCTGTCAAACGCATATCAGCATTGTCATGGCGGAGAATCAAACGGTACTCAGCTCGGCTGGTCAAAAGTCGATAAGGTTCTACGGTTCCCTTGGTCACTAAATCATCAATCATGACCCCAATGTAACCATCACTACGCTTCAAGATTAACTCCGGCTTCCCTTGGATCTTCAAAGCTGCATTAATCCCAGCAATAATCCCTTGACCAGCGGCTTCTTCATAACCAGAAGTCCCATTGGTCTGACCTGCTGTAAAGAGCCCAGAAATTTTCTTGGTTTCCAAGGTTGCCCGCAACTGGTGAGGCATAATCATATCGTACTCAATGGCATAGCCTGTCCGCATCATCTCAGCATTTTCTAGACCCTTGATAGAGTGAACCAAGTCCTTCTGCACATCTTCTGGCAGACTGGTTGACAGCCCCTGCACATAAACTTCTTCCGTATCACGACCCTCAGGCTCTAAGAAAAGCTGGTGGCGTTCCTTGTCCGCAAAACGGACGATCTTATCCTCGATTGACGGGCAATAGCGAGGACCCACACCCTTAACGATACCTGAAAACATAGGAGCACGATGCAGGTTATTTTGGATAATTTCGTGACTTTCTGCATTGGTATAAGTCAACCAGCAAGGCACTTGATCTTTCACATAGTCCTCATCACGAGACGTGTAAGAGAAATGATTGGCCTTTTTCATCACCTGGCTGAATCTCGGTCACGTCATAATTGATAGATGACGCCTTAACACGTGGAGGCGTTCCGGTTTTAAAACGACCAATTTCAAATCCTAGGTCACGTAGATTATCTGCCAAAGGAATGGCTGCCAGACTATGGTTTGGACCAGATGAATACTTGAGATCACCAATAATAATTTCTCCTCGCAAGGCTGTTCCAGTCGTAACAATGACGGCTTTAGCTGCATACTCCTGATGGGTCGCTGTCTTAACCCCAATTACCTTACCATCTTCTACCAAGATTTCATTAATCATGGTTTGCCGCAGAGTCAGATTTTCTTGATTTTCGACAGTCTTCCGCATTTCTTTGGAGTAGACTTCCTTATCCGCCTGCGCCCGAAGAGCCCGAACTGCAGGTCCCTTTACCAGTGTTGAGCATTTCATCTGGATATAGCTCTTGTCAATATTCTTGGCCATCTCCCCGCCCAAAGCATCTACTTCACGAACGACAATGCCTTTTGCAGACCCTCCGATAGATGGATTGCAGGGCATAAAAGCCAGCATCTCAATATTGATGGTTGCCAAAAGAACCTTACAACCCATTCGACTAGCAGCAAGCGATGCCTCAACCCCAGCATGCCCTGCTCCAATCACGATAATATCATAACTTTCAGTAAAATTGTGTGACATTTCTTTTTCCTTCATTTTTTCACCAAAAAGGTCAAAGTCTCTAGAAGTGCAGGACAAAAAAGCCTGCAACATCCATGAGCTTTGACCATCATAGGTATTGCTTATCTTATTTTAGCAAATTGATGTTGAATTGTCAATCTAAATGTACTGCAAGACTTGACCATTCTTATAAGCTCTGTCAATCAAGCCACCACCTAAGCACTCATCGCCATCATAGAAGACAACTGCTTGACCTGGAGTAACAGCCCTTTGAGGCTGATCAAAGTTGACAACTGCCTTGTCACCCTTTACAGTAACTGTCACTTTGGAATCAGGCTGACGATAACGGAACTTAGCTGTACATTCTATAGTAAATTCTTCTGGCATTTCTTTTGTGAAATGAACCTGACTAGCGTCAAGGCTGGTTGACATCAAATTGTCATGGTAAAAACCCTGACCCACATAAAGAATATTTTGGCTGAGGTCTTTTCCAACCACAAACCAAGGCTCATTATCTCCACCCGTGCTGACCACCAATTCCAAGACCACCCTCGCTGGCCAATAGTATAATACATCAAGCCAGCATGCTGGCCCATATCTCGGCCTTCCAAGGTCATCATGCGACCAGGCTGGGCTGGTAAATATTGACTCAGAAATTCTTTAAAATTCTTCTCACCAATGAAGCAAATACCTGTCGAGTCTTTTTTCTTAGCTGTAGCTAAACCAGCTCTTTCAGCAATTGCTCGAACTTCTGGCTTTTCTAAATGCCCCAGAGGAAACATAGTCTTTTGCAGTTGTTCCTGTGACAGTTGGCTTAGGAAGTAAGTCTGATCCTTATTGTTGTCCTTGCCACGCAGCATGTGAACCAAGCCATCTTGGTCTCTCTTCACCTGAGCATAGTGACCCGTTGCAACGTAATCTGCGCCCAGTGTCAAGGCATAGTCAAGGAAGGCTTTAAACTTGATTTCCTTGTTACACATGACATCTGGATTTGGAGTCCTACCAGCTCGGTATTCCGCCAAGAAGTATTCAAAAACGCGATCCCAGTACTCTTTCTCAAAGTTGACAGAGTAGTAAGGAATGCCAATCTGATCTGCAACAGCAGCTACATCCTTGTAGTCTTCTGTGGCTGTACAGACACCAAATTCGTCTGTGTCGTCCCAGTTTTTCATGAAGATGCCAATCACATCGTAACCTTGCTCTTTTAAGAGCAAAGCAGTTACTGATGAATCGACACCTCCGCTCATACCAACAACGACACGAATCTTAGAGTTATCACTCATTGTGTTCTCCCATCTTTTCGTTATTTCACGATTGAAGGTCGTGCTGTGCTTTCAACGATTGAAGGTCGCTTGAGCAAGGCCTATTATAGCATGAAAGGCCTAGGAAAACAAATCAGAAATTCAACTAGAATTATCAACTGTAAAGAATGTTTACAAAGTTGTAAATTCATTGATTTTCTCGTTTACTTTCCTATCTAATGAAATTTTATAATCTCCACTTTTAATTCATTTAAAAAATCAGCAGAAAGCCCTTAACTTTGTTATAATGAAATAATAAATAAGCTGCAAGGAGAAATCATGACTTCACTAAGATTTCAATCTGTTTTTGATATTATCGGACCTGTGATGATAGGTCCATCAAGCAGTCATACGGCAGGTGCCGTCCGTATTGGAAAAATTGTCTCCTCCATTTTTAACGATGAGCCTACGGAGGTAGAGTTCCAGCTCTTTAACTCTTTTGCCAAAACTTACCGAGGTCACGGAACTGACTTGGCTCTTGTAGCAGGGATTTTAGGTATGGATACAGATGATCCAGAGATTCCTAACAGCCTTGAAATCGCCCATAAACGTGGTATCAAGATTGTCTGGACGATTCAAAAGGATAGCAATGCTCCCCACCCCAAATACGACAAAGATTACAGTCAAAAATGACCATAAAACAATCAGTGTGACTGGAGTCTCTATCGGTGGCGGCAACATTCAAGTAACAGAGTTGAATGGCTTTTCAGTATCTCTGAGCATGAATACTCCGACCATCATTATCGTCCACCAGGATGTCCCAGGTATGATTGCTCATGTCACCGATGCTCTGTCACGCTACAATATCAATATAGCTCAGATGAATGTTACCCGTGAGAAGGCTGGAGAAAAAGCGATTATGATTATTGAAGTCGACAGCCGCAGCTGTGAGGAAGCCATTGATGAAATTCGTAATATTCCTCATCTGCATAATGTGAATTTCTTTAAATAGGAGAAAATATGTTTTATTCCATCAAAGAATTGGTAGAACAAGCTGACTTGGATTACCAAGGAAATGTTGCTGAATTGATGATTGCTACCGAGTATGAATTAACTGGTCGTGAAAGAGATGAAGTCCTGCGGTTGATGCATCGCAATCTGGAAGTCATGAAAGCCTCTGTCCTTCTTGGACTCGATGAGAGCAAGTCTCGCAGCGGATTGACTGGCGGAGACGCAGCAAAACTTGACCACTATATCCAGTCAAGAAAGACTTTATCAGATTACACTGTGCTGACTGCTGCAAAAAATGCTATTGCTGTCAATGAGCATAATGCTAAAATGGGTTTAGTTTGTGCCACACCAACGGCCGGCAGCGCTGGCTGTCTGCCTGCTGTTCTCACATCAGCCATTGAAAAAGTTGGGACTCTCAGAAGAAGAACAGCTAAACTTTCTATTAGCTGCAGGCGCTTTTGGCCTCGTCATTGCCAATAACGCCTCAATTTCGGGTGCTGAAGGTGGCTGTCAAGCTGAGGTTGGCTCCGCTTCTGCTATGAGTGCAGCTGCTTTAGTTCTAGCTGCTGGAGGTTCACCTTTTCAAGCCAGTCAAGCTATTTGTTTTGTCATCAAAAACATGCTGGGCTTGATTTGCGATCCAGTAGCTGGTCTGGTCGAAGTGCCTTGTGTCAAGCGAAATGCCATGGGATCCAGTTACGCCTTTATTGCAGCTGACATGGCTCTTGCGGGAATCGAGTCTAAAATTCCTGTTGACGAAGTCATTGACGCCATGTATCAAGTCGGGTCAAGTCTGCCTACTGCTTTCAGAGAAACAGCTGAAGGCGGTCTAGCTACAACACCTACAGGACGCAGACTTTCAAAAGAAATCTTTGGAGAATAACCTTTGACAAATTTGTCAAGTAGATTTACTAGATAGTAAACAAGGAGACAAGATGAGTCATTTGAAATATATCTTCTTTGATTTGGATGGAACCCTTTAGTTGACAGTTCAAAGGGCATCCAAGAATCATTTGAATACAGCTTTCAAACAACTTGGAAAAGAGTGTCCCTGAAGAAAGTATTATAAAAAGTTTTATGGGGTCCTCCTCTGGAAGTAAGCTTCGCTTCTGTTCTTGAAGAAAGCCAAGTTCCAGAAGCGATTAACTATTATCGCAGCTTCTATAAGGAAAAAGGCATCTGGGGCGTCCGCCTCTATGAGGGGATACCAGAATTGCTGACACAGTTAAAAGAAGCTGGTTATCAGATTTATGTAACAACGAGTAAGAATCAACCCACAGCTCAAGATTTATTAGCAAATCTAGCCATCTCTGAGCAATTTGATGATATTTTTGGCTCACTGCCAGATTCATTTCACAAAGCAGATGTTCTGTGCCGAGCTCTGCAAACACTAGATGCAAATCCAGAAGAAACCATAATTATAGGCGATACAAAGTTTGATATAATTGGCGGTGAAGAAGTAGGAATCTCAACTCTGGGAGTCCTTTGGGGCTTTGGCAGCCAAAAAGAGTTACTAGAAAATGGAGCAGATTTGCTGGCTAATTCTCCCAAGCACATTTTAAAAATATTAAACGAACGCTTTTCATAACTTTACACAGTTTGTCAAACTAGATAAGATTATCACCTTTAAATCTTTATCTACACTATCATTTTCTGCTTATAAATTGTCAATTTTTAGTAAACCAAAAACCACAGAAATCTGTGGTTTTTTATTTCTATCTTAGTAACCCCAAGCTGAAAGTCCTTGAGCACTATAGGCGCTATATGCTGATTGGATTTGATCATCAACAGTAGCTGTTGATCCCCAACCTGGCATTGTTTGGAAAAGACCACTAGCACCTGAAGGGTTGTAAGCATCTACTTGACCATTTGATTCACGGGCAATGATAGCTTCCCAAGTTGATGCAGGAACACCAGTCATTTCTGCCATACGTGATGCTGCATAAGAGCCAGTTGCACCAGCAGTATTACCATTACTAAGTACAAGGCCTCCTGATGTTGCTGCTGAATTAGCTGTTGCTGCAGGTGCTGCATAATTATTTACGGGAGTTGCAGTTGCTGCTACGCTTGTTTCAGACGTTTTGGCACTATTTCCAAGTTCCAAGATTTGACCAACACGGATGTGATTTGGATCTGCAATCTTTGTTTAACTCTACTAATTTCTCAAGAGTTGTATTTTTTTCGTTAGCAATAGCTGATAAAGTATCACCTGCTTCAACTGTATAGGTCTCAGCATTTGCAATACCTGAAACCAAGAAAGCCGCTGCAGCGACTGCACCTGTTAAAGTCCATTTTGCTGTTTTTTTGTTCATTAAAAATGTAATTCTCCTTTCGGTGATAATACTATCTTACACATAAAATATTACCAAAAAGTTACATTACCAAGTCAAACGTTACAAGAACATTTAGTTTAGACGTTAAAAACAGACTTTTACAGCTTTTTTGCCAAATATTTTCTTTGACCAAGCAAAAAATAGACAAGTTTAACTTATACTATTCTCTAAAAACACTTTAAACAGCAGATCAGTTTTTCAATATATAAAGTAGAATACCTAATATAAGTAAGCTAATAATAGCCAAGCTGTCATTTCTTTTCCATGCCAAAGCGGCGAAAACGTGTCCGACCTTCACCTCCATTATAGCCACGCGCTTCCATGGCAATAGCTAGAGCATCTGCCCTTTTAAAACTGGAAGCAAATAAAGGGATTAGAATGGGAATAATAGATTTAACCTTTTGAACAAGCTTTCCCTCGCCAAAGTCAACACCACGCGCCCTCTGGGCGTTCATAATCCGAGTAGTATCATCCATCAAAGTTGGAACGAAGCGCAGGCTCATAGAGAGCATCAGGCCAATCTCATGTGCTGGCACCTTGAAAACCTTCAGAGGTTTCAGCAAAGACTCAACCGCATCGGACAAGCTTAAGGGCGTCGTTGTCAGAGTCAGAAGAGTAGAAAAGAAAATAATCAGAATAAAGCGGCTAAAAATAATACCAGCCTGTGACAGTCCTAGTTCTGTAATTCTAACAAAAGCGAATCGAAAGATTGTGGCCCCTCCCGAGGTCAAAAACAGCTGAAACAAGGTGGTAAAAGCTATGATAAAAACCATGGACTGGATACCCTTTAAAAAGAACTTCAAAGGAACCTTGGACAGCAAGACCAAACTAAAAACGAAAACAAACAACAGCAGATTGGTCACAAGATTATTAGCCCAGAAAATTAATAGAATAAAAAGAAACATCGCCAGCAACTTGCTCCGCGGATCCAAACGATGAATAATTGAATTTCCGGGAATATAGCGACCTAAAATCAACTTATCCATGCAAGATCTCCTTGAATTCTTCAATTGTAATAGGATAATGCGAGAAAGTCATCCCTTTCTCCGCCAATTCGTGAGCAAATTTTGTAATCTTAGGAACACCCAATTGAATACTCTCCATAAAATCAAGATCCTGAAAGACCTGAGCAGGCTGACCGCTCTTGACGACTCTGCCCTTATCTAAAACATAGACTGTATCAGCAAAGTTGGCTACATCATCCATTAGGTGAGTTACCAAAACAATGGTCATACCGGCTCGATGCAGCTCTTCAAAGAGCCTCATCAGTTCTTTCGACCAGATGGATCAAGTCCTGCTGTCGGCTCGTCCAAAACCAAGATATCAGGCTCCATGGCTAGTATACCAGCGATGGCTACCCTACGCATCTGGCCGCCAGAAAGTTCGAAAGGACTGCGATTGAACAAATCCTCAGAAATTCCGACTAAGTGCAGCTTTTCACGCGCCAAAGCTTCCGCTTCTTCCTTAGAAACACCAAAATTCTGAGGACCAAAAGCCACATCTTTCAAAACTGTTTCATCAAAAACTTGACTTTCCGGAAATTGAAAGACTAGACCAACCTTCTTGCGCACCTGTTTAATATCTTTATTGACGGAATCAGCCGTGATGACTGTACTGCCTACTTCAACACTGCCCTGATTGGGAACCAGCAAGCCATTTAAAAGCTGGAGAATGGTTGACTTACCGCTGCCAGTATGACCGATAAGAGCGGTATAGCTGCCGGATTTTATCTCCAAATCCACTCCAAAAAGCGCTGGTCCCTCAAAAGGGGTGCCAGCTTGATAAGTATAACTTACATTTTTGAGAGTAATGCCCATAGTTGATCCTGCAATTCTTTTTCTGTTAAGTAAGAGTCTGGCAGAGAAAAGCCTGACTGACGCAAAGCCGCCTTTACCTGATTAACAAATGGCTGATCCAATCCTAGCTCTTCCAAATCTTCTCGAGAAAAGAGTTCTCTCGGGGTAGCGGTAGACTCAACCTGACCCTCTTTCATAACCAAAACACTGTCGCTTAAGGCTATCTCATCCAGGTCATGAGTGATAGAAATGACGGTCAGCTGATTACTATCTTTAATTTTTTTCACGGTTTGGATAAGATCCAAACGTCCCTCTGGATCCAGCATGCTAGTTGCTTCGTCCAAAATAATAATATCCGGTCTCAGAGCTACCACACCTGCAACAGCTACCCGCTGTTTCTGCCCTCCGGAAAGACGAGCTGGTTCACGCTCCTTAAAATCCTGCATGCCAACAAGCTCTAATGCCTGCTGGACTCGCTCTACCATCAGATCATAGTCTAGTCCCTTGATTTTCCAAACCAAAGGCTACATCGTCTTCTACAGTTGCTCCAACAAACTGATTATCTGGATTTTGGAATACCATACCAATCTGTCTGCGTTTTTCCCAGACATTTTCAGCTGTTAGCTTATCGCCTGAGATAATAATATCTCCGCTTTCCGCTTCTAAAAGACCGTCAATCAAACGAACTGTGGTTGATTTTCCACTCCCATTATGACCGACAATAGACAGCCATTCCCCTTTTTTTACTTGAAAGGAGACATCATTTAAAGTGTAATTCTCAGACTCACTATCGTATTTGTATTTAAGATTTCTTACTTCGATGATATTTTCCATATTATTTAAAGGTATCTTTAAAGAGATAGGCACTTCCCTTGAAGTAGTCATATCCAGAATAAATCGTAAAGATTAAAGCGATATACAGAAGGATTTGTCCTAAGAGAGTCCAATGAATCAGTAGAAAAATAATAGCAAACATCTGCGTGAAGGTCTTTGATTTTACCTGGCATAGCAGCCGCTAAGACTGTCCCTCCTGTTTCCACTAAAAGCAAGCGCAGACCTGTTACTGCCAATTCCCGGCAAATAATAATAGCTACAACCCAGGCAGGAGCCATTTTCATCTCAATCAACATGATAAAAGCAGACATCACTAAAAGCTTATCAGCCATGGGATCAGCAAATTTACCAAAATTTGTTACCACTTCCCACTTTCGTGCCAAATAACCATCTAGATAATCAGTTATACTGGCAAAAGCAAAGATAAAAGCTGCCAAGATATGCATGGTGTAAGAATGACCGAATGTTAAAATCACAACAAATACAGGAATTAAAGCAATTCTAACAAGAGTTAAGGCGTTTGGAATATTTTCTTTTTTCATGGGATTCCCTTCGTTTTTATCCTTTCGTAATGTTCAAACTAATGGTTCCACTATCACTAGTCAAAGCCGAAGTATCCAGTTTTTGTCCCTCTATCGTCACAGTTGCTCCTTTAACAGGTGCTAACGTAATAAGATACTTATTGCCTGGCTCAAGAGAAACCGTCTGGCTTGATTTTTCAGGAGATAAGGTGATGCCTTCGGCTAGTTCTGAATCGCTTATGCTTACCAAATTGGTCGTTTGCTCCACAGAAACGGTCACTTTAATAGGCTGACTTGCTCCACTATACTCAGCAATCAAATTCTCTCCGCTTCCACTAACTGTCAATTTGCCAGCTGAGGAAGAAACTGACTTAGAATCAGCCGAAGAAAAGGAACTCTTCTGACTGTTAGTGCTTGTAGAGGAAACCAGACTATAGTTGTTGTCAGATGCTTTAAAACTTACCGAATTAGTATTAGCATAGCTCCAGATATAATAAGCCACGAAAGCAGCAATAGCTGAAGCCAACAAGAGAAAATAGAACAAGGGCAGAAAAGAGCTTTTATTTTTATTTTTTCTGCTCCTGAATTCCTCATCTGCTGCCAGTGCCACTTCATCAAAGACAATCATCTCACCAGCTTCGTAAGCCTCCAGAATAATGGATTCATCCAAATCTACAGCCCAAGCATATTTCCGCAAGAAGCTACGGGCATAGAAAGGACTAGGAAGCAAATCATAGTCATTTCGTTCCAACGCTTCCAGCAAATCCTGCTGGATATCTGTCTTTTTTTGACAATTCCTCTAAGCTCAGCCCTTGATTAGTCCGGGCAAGCTTCAACACTTCTCCTATCGTTTTTTTTCTCATACGTACTTTTCCCTTTTTTCTATTCTTCACTATTTTAACAAAATTTTAAAAACGATTCTGGAATTATTTTGGAAAAATAGTAAAATCTGTCATATCACACTGATCGATAAATCGATGACCTAGTTTTATCACATCATTCAGACTGATGTCCTGTAAAATTTTCGGCAAATCAAACAGATTCTCACCCAGCAACTGAGGTTCATATTGGGTTGCAATATACTCAAGCGAGTTTAAACCATGCAGAAAATCACCAAACATCTCACTTTTAATCGTATCCAAATGCTCTTCTGTCACATCCGGATCCTTGTCAAAATTCTTGATAGCTGAGCGAAATTGATGAGAAAGTCCCACCGGCTCCTGAGTGTCCATCGTCAACATGACAAAGTGAAAATCTTTTTCTACTTCCACTTCCAGCGTTAAAGAATTATCCATTTTCCCACTTTCATAGAGGGACTGGAAACGCTTGGGAAGTCCAGCCAAACATCATGGCAAATAAGAGTTTCAAAGTGATTTTATAGCGATACAACTCCGATTCATCAACAAAGTCCGTACCTCGAATCCCAACTGCCAGTTTTGGACTAGCCACCTCCATTCGGTAGGTGTCTGTTGACACCACTGGGTGAAGGCTAACAGGAATTTTTTCAATAGGTTCCGAACTCCCAGCAAAAACTAGTTTTTCCTGCTGTTCAGCAATCTCAGCAGCTATCTGTTCCAAATCGAAATTTCCAATCACAAACAAAGTCATATTAGAAGGATGATAAAAGTTACTGAAATTTTCCTTCAAATTTTCGACGGTAATCTCAGAGATGGACTCTTTCGTTCCTGCAATGTCTTCTGCAAGAGGTGTTTGAGGATAGAGATTTGCCAAGGCTCCAAAAAAGAGACGATAATCTGGATTATCCTGATACATTTCAATTTCTTGGCCGATAATATCCTGTTCCCGCAAAATGGATTCTTTTGTGAAATCAGCTCGATGCACCAGTTCTTGCAAAAGCTGTAGATTTTCTGAAATATTATCCGTTGCAGAAAATAGATAGCTAGTCCTAGTAAAGCTCGTAAAGGCATTGCTCTCAGCCCCTAGCTTAGTAAATTCCAGCAGCAAATCCTTTCCCTGCGGGCCTTCAAAAAGCTTATGTTCCAAAAAATGAGCTATTCCAGCCGGATATTGAGTAACCTGCTTGGTTTCACGTGAAACAATCTCCGTATCCACTGAACCAAAATTAGTTGAGATAATCCCATAAGTTTCATTAAAATCATTTTTAGGCAGAAGAAACACACGCAAACCATTTGCTAATACTGTCTGATAAACAGTTTCTCCCACTGCTGAATAATTGATTTTTTCTAGCACTTCTCCCTGCATTATTTTCCTTCCATAAAGTAAATAGCTTGTAATTTCAACTGACCAGCTGCCTTGACAATATCATCTTTATGAACCTGTTCCAAAGCTTCCAGCCAAGCTTCAAGAGATAAGAATTTTTTCCCTAAAACAGAAGACATATAAGCTCTCTCTAAGATTGTATTCTGTCGATCCTGAGCTAAGAGGACTGAATTTTTCAGCATTTTCTTGGTTTGATTCAGTTCTTCCAGACTAAAATTCCCACGCTTCAAATCAACAATTTGCCGGTTGATTAAAGCAACCGTTCTGGTCCGATTGCTGCGGTCAATACCAGCGTAAATCCGCATCATTCCTGAAAAAATATCAAAATTGCTAGAAATTGTATAAGCCAGCCCTTCCTTTTCACGAAGATTGACAAATAATTTCGAATGGGCAAAGCCACCTAGCAAAGCATTTAAAACGACCAAAGGCAGGTGTTCACTCTCTCCATACTGAATAGGGAATTGATAGCCCAACTCAATAATTGACTGATGCACGTCCTTCTGCTCCAGTCCTTCTCGCAAAACATTGGAATATTCTTGCTGATAAACTAGCTGAAGTTCTTGCTGGCGAGGTGCAAAATTGAAAGATTGAATTTTCTCCCGAACAGCCACTTCATTAAAGTCCCCGATAAAGAAAAAGTCAATCTGATTTTCCTCAAGCATCTGCTGAAAAGTAGCAAAACTGCTTGCAGCTGTCTCTTTCTGGATTAATTCAATCGTCCCAACACGAGGCATCTGCATTTCCTCGACTTCATAAAAGAGTTTATCTAATTCTCGATGAGCATGATAAAAATGATTCTCAATTTCAGCTTCCAAATCATTCAAGATATTTTTCTTCTCAATTTCAAAAGCAGATTCATCAAAAGCGTCCTGACTTACCAATGGAGAAAACAAGCTGGCTTTCAAAAAATCAAGCATGGCATCTGTCAGGACATTCTTACGACTCAAAAATTTATCCCGCACAAAAGAAAGATTGATATCTAAATAATGGACCAATCCTCTCCTTGAAAGACTCGTAGAATAATCAGCTCCATACAAATTGGCCAAACGTTCTCTGAAGGCCTGCGAAGTAGGATAAACCGCATTGACAGTTTCTAGCATGCTGGCTGTTAAAACCCGACCAGCTACTGTTTCTTTGGACATAGGCGCTGAAAAACGAACCCTAATTTTGTTTGTTTTAAATTTTTCTGATTGAATAAAATGGAGACGAACTCCTTTAGTGATTTCCATGACGCCCCTCATACTGAATAATATAGACTACTATTATATCATGAAATGCATCTGATTTGTTTGTTCTACCAAGCTTTTTGCTGATTAAAACGTTTTCTGATAATAGGAGAAAATTTCTGCTTTTATCCAAAGCACCTCAGCACTTTTTACTAACAAATATGGTATAATGACAGGGTTGAGGTGAAATATGGAATATAAATTATTTGATGACTACATCACGCTACAAGCCCTTTTAAAAGAAACAGGAATTATCCAAAGCGGCGGAGCAATTAAAACATTTCTAAGTGAATATCCAGTTCTTTTTAACGGTGAGCCAGAAAACCGCCGGGGAAAAAAACTCCGTGTCAATGATAGGATTTCCCTTCCTGAGCAAGGAATTGAAATTGATCTGACAGCTCCTAGTCAAGAAGAAATTCTGCAACACCAAAAAGAAATCGCAGAAAAAAAACGAGTTGCTGAACTTGTCAAAGCCATGAACAAGGATTTAAAAAAATCGCAGACTTCTAAAAAAGAAAAGCGTAAGAATACAGGGGTACCTAAAAAGCAGAAAACTACTAAAAGCCCTGTTCGCTTCCCTGGTATCTAATCATGTGGCTGCAATCATTAAAAATCAAGCATTTCCGAAATTATCAGGAAGCTGATATTGACTTCCATCCTGGCTTAAATGTCTTTCTAGGCCAGAACGCACAAGGTAAAACCAATATTTTAGAATCTGTTTATTTCCTAGCCTTGACAAGAAGCCACCGCACACGCTCAGATAAGGATCTGATTCATTTTACAGAAAATGATCTCCTTGTTTCTGGCATCTTAGAAAAAAAGACTGGTAAAGTTCCTCTTGACATTAACTTGACACCAAAAGGTCGCATCACAAAAGTCAACCACTTGAAACAAAGTAAATTATCAGACTACATTGGAACTATGAATGTTGTTCTTTTTGCTCCTGAAGATTTACAGTTGATTAAAGGTTCTCCCAGTCTACGTCGTAAATTTATAGACATTGAGCTTGGACAAATCAAACCTGTCTATCTATCAGATTTATCCAATTATAATCATGTCCTTAAACAACGCAATGCCTATCTGAAAGCTAATGACAAAGTTGATGAAACCTTCTTGACTGTCCTTGATGAGCAGCTGGTTGACTATGGCTGTCGTGTCATAAAGCATCGGTTGGATTTTTTGCAAAAATTAGAAAGCTTTGCTCAAGACAAGCACTGGGACATCTCTCAAAATCTGGAAAAATTGACTGTCAAGTATCTGTCGTCTATTCCTTTACACAAAATTGGCAATTTAGAAGAAACTTACCGCTCTTCCTTATTAAACAGCCGTAAACGCGACCTATTCAAAAAAAAATACAGGTGTTGGTCCCCATCGTGATGATATTGCTTTTTTTATCAACCAGATGGATGCCAACTTTGGTAGTCAAGGTCAGCATCGCAGTCTTGTTTTATCACTGAAACTAGCCGAAATCAAGTTAATAGAAAGCATTACGAAGGAAACACCTATTTTGTTGCTTGACGATGTAATGAGCGAACTTGACAATAACCGTCAACTAAAGTTATTAGAAACTATCTCTCAGGATATTCAAACTTTCATCACTACAACAACTTTAGAACATTTAAAAAATCTTCCACAAGATATTAAAATTTTCACCATTCAGCAAGGACAAATTATGTCTCAATCCTAGCGTTACACAAAATTTACGTTTTTGTAAAGTTTATTTACAAAATCTTGCTTATAGTGTAAACGAATTATATCGAATTGTTGTTAGAACAACTTTTATAGCCTTTTGATTTGTAAATATATGTCAATTTAAATCGTAAATTTAAAACGAGGTTAGGAAAAATTCCCGACCTCGTTTTATTTTTTTATTGAACCGAATAGTTAGGGGCTTCATTTGTGATTTGTACATCATGAGGGTGGCTTTCCTTTAATCCAGCGCCACTCATCTCAATAAACTGAGCATTATCGTGAAGTTCTTGCAGATTTGCAGCACCAACATAGCCCATTCCAGAGCGGATACCACCCAGCATCTGGAAAGACAATGTCTGCAGCTGCTCCCTTGTATGCCACACGACCTTCAATTCCTTCTGGAACTAGCTTATTCGCTTCATTGACAGAACCTTGGAAGTAACGGTCACTAGAGCCCTTCTTCATAGCTGCGATAGATCCCATACCACGGTAAGTCTTAAATTTCCGACCTTGGAAGATTTCTGTCTCACCTGGCGCTTCGTCTGTACCAGCAAACATTGAACCCAGCATAACAGCATTTCCACCTGCAGCCAAGGCCTTAACAATATCTCCAGAATACTTAATTCCCACCATCAGCAATGATGGTTTTTCCATATTCACGCGCCACAGCAGCTGCATCATAAATAGCAGTTACTTGAGGAACACCAACACCAGCAATGACACGGGTTGTACAGATAGAACCAGGACCAATTCCGACCTTAACAACATCCACACCTGCATCAAAAAGTGCACGCGCACCCTCAGCAGTTGCAATATTTCCAGCAATCAAGGTGCGAACAGGGAAATGAGCACGAATCTCAGCAATCTTGCGCAAAACTCCAGCTGAGTGGCCATGAGCAGTATCAATAACAATCGCATCTGCACCCGCTTCAAAGAGAGCTTCTGCACGTTCGAAAGTATCTGAAGTAACACCGACAGCACCAGCGACCAAAAGACGACCAAACTCATCTTTAGCAGCATTTGGAAACTCAATAACCTTTTCAATATCTTTAATGGTAATCAAACCCGAAAGACAGCCCTTATCATCAACCAAAGGCAACTTTTCAATCCGGTGTTCTTGCAAAATACGCTCTGCAGTTCCCAAATCTGTTCCAACAGGCGCCGTTACAAGATTCTCACTGGTCATATGGCGAGAAATAGGTTGGTCATAGTCAGAAATAAAACGCAAATCACGATTAGTTAGAATCCCTACTAACTTACGATTTTCAAGAGTTTCTACAACAGGAACACCACTGATGCGGTAACGTCCCATTAGCTCATCTGCTTCAGCAATCGTATGCTCTGGCGTTAGGAAAAAAGGATCAATAATAACGCCATTCTCAGAACGTTTAACCTTTCGAACTTCATCGGCCTGTTGCTCAATAGACATATTTTTGTGGATAACTCCAAGACCGCCAGCACGGGCAATAGCGATAGCCATCTGACTCTCTGTAACAGTGTCCATAGCGGCAGTAATGATTGGGATATTCAAGGTCAAATTCTCAGCAAGCTTGGTACTCAAATCAGCATCATTGGGCAGTACATGGCTTTCAGCTGGAATCAGAAGCACATCATCAAAGGTAAAACCTTTTTTCAAAAATTTAGTGTCCCAGTTAGACATCCACAGTTTCCTCTTTTCCTTCTTATTTGAACTAATACCCAAAGAAAATTGAAGTTCAGTTTTCTTTGAATAAGAGCTGGTTTTTTTGTTGTTAATATCATACCATTCTATAGGAAATTGTCAATCATTATTACACAAAAAATAAAAACCATCATTTTTGAAACTAAACGATAGTTTTTGTGATTTATAATCAATAATGTTCGTTATTTAAAATAATTAATCCCCATCGCAGACTTCACTTCCGAAAGAGTCTGAGCGGCAGTCTGACGTGCCTTATCACATCCTTCTTGCAGCATCTGATAAACCTGTCCCATGTCTTTAGCAAACTCCACACGACGCTCACGAATCGGACCTAACTCTCGCTCTAAAATTTCTAACAGATAGCGTTTGGTTTTGACATCTCCCAGACCACCTCTTTGATAATGCTCTTTCATTTCAGCAATATCAGCAGCATCTTCTGGGCGACCAAAAACATCCAGATAGTGAAAGACCATATTTCCCTCAACTTTTCCAGGATCTTCCACTCTGATATGATTAGGATCTGTATACATGCTCATGACTTTCTTTTGCAGAATATCCATATCATCTGCCAAATAAATGCCGTTATTGAGAGACTTAGACATCTTAGCATTGCCATCCAATCCAGGCAAACGTCCAGCTGCTTCATTTTCAGGATAAATCCCTTCCGGTTCTACCAAAACATCTGTCTGATAAGCATGGTTAAAGGAACGGACAATCTCCCTAGTCTGTTCAATCATAGGCTTTTGATCATGGCCTACTGGTACATAATTAGCCTTGAAAGCAGTGATGTCTGCAGCTTGAGAAATCGGATAAACTAAAAATCCAGTTGGCAAACTTTCCCCAAAACCTTTTTGTGCAATCTCAGTCTTGACAGTAGGATTACGCTCTAAACGAGCCAATGACACCAAATTCATGTAATACATTGACAACTCTGCCAACTCAGGAATCTGACTTTGAATAAAAATAGTCACCTTTTCAGGATCCAATCCAGCTGCCAGATAATCCAAAGCTACATTCCCAATGGACTCAACAATTGTCTGAGGGTCCTTTGCATGATCTGTCAAAGCTTGCTGATCAGCCAAAAATACGAACATCTCATATTTACCCTGATCCTGCAAAAGCACGCGGTTCCGTAAACTTCCTACATAATGACCAATATGCAATTTTCCTGTCGGACGATCTCCTGTTAAAATAATTGGTTTAGTCATTTATTACTCCTCAATTTATAATGAGTTCATTATATCATTTTCAATGAAAATGAGAAAGAAGTTTCTAGAAAAAAGCGAAAATTCCAGTTTTTACAGTTTGATTGACATATCTTTACAATGTTTGTAAACTTAATTGACAAACTATTCTGGCTGTAAAAACCTAAAAGTCTTAGTTCATTCTATTCTCCTTTTTTTCTTTCTACTTTGATTTTTTTTCTTTTTTTATCTCAGAAATTATTTGAAAAAAAGTTCTGTTTTCTAGTAAAATGAAGAAGATTATATATATAGGAGAAAGACATTGCTTACAGTATCAGATGTATCACTGCGTTTCAGTGACCGAAAATTGTTTGACGAAGTCAACATCAAATTTACAGAAGGAAATACTTATGGATTGATTGGAGCTAACGGTGCTGGAAAATCAACCTTTTTAAAAATTTTAGCTGGCGATATCGAGCCAACAACAGGCCACATTTCTCTAGGACCAAATGAACGTCTTTCAGTCCTTCGCCAGAACCACTTTGACTATGAAGAAGAACGGGCTATTGATGTTGTAATCATGGGAAATGAGCATCTCTACAACATCATGAAAGAAAAAGATGCTATTTATATGAAGCCTGATTTTTCTGATGAAGATGGTGTACGCGCGGCCGAGCTTGAGGGAGAGTTTGCTGAACTAGGTGGCTGGGAAGCTGAAAGTGAAGCCTCACAATTATTGCAAAATCTCAATATTCCGGAAGATCTTCACTACCAAAATATGAGCGAGCTTTCTAACGGAGACAAGGTTAAGGTACTCTTAGCCAAAGCCCTTTTTGGTAAACCTGATGTCTTACTTCTGGACGAGCCAACTAACGGTTTGGATATTCAGTCTATTACTTGGCTGGAAGACTTTCTTATTGATTTTGACAATACAGTTATTGTTGTATCCCACGATCGTCACTTTTTGAATAAAGTCTGCACTCATATGGCCGACCTTGACTTTGGAAAAATCAAGCTCTATGTTGGAAACTATGATTTCTGGAAAGAATCAAGTGAACTAGCGGCTAAGCTGCTCGCTGACCGAAATGCCAAAGCAGAAGAAAAAATCAAGCAACTTCAAGAGTTTGTTGCTCGCTTTTCTGCCAATGCTTCAAAATCAAAACAAGCAACTTCTCGTAAAAAGATGCTTGACAAGATTGAGTTAGAAGAAATTGTTCCATCTAGCCGTAAATACCCATTTATCAGCTTTAAAGCAGAACGTGAAATCGGTAATGATCTCTTGACAGTGGAAAACCTTTCTGTCAAGATAGATGGAGAAACTATTCTTGATAATATTAACTTCATTTTACGTCCTGGCGATAAAACAGCTTTAATTGGCCAAAACGATATCCAAACAACAGCTTTGATTCGTGCCTTGATGGGTGATATTGAGTATGAAGGAACTGTCAAGTGGGGTGTCACAACCAGTCAATCTTACCTACCAAAGATAATTCTCGTGACTTTGCTAGTGGCGAATCAATCCTTGACTGGCTGCGTCAATTTGCTAGCAAAGAAGAGGATGACAACACCTTCCTTCGAGGATTCCTTGGGCGCATGCTTTTCTCTGGAGATGAGGTTAACAAGTCTGTCAATGTCTTGTCAGGAGGAGAAAAAGTTCGGGTCATGTTATCTAAGTTGATGTTGCTTAAATCCAACGTTTTAGTCTTAGACGATCCAACCAATCACTTAGATTTGGAATCAATCTCCAGCTTAAATGATGGATTGAAAAACTTCAAAGGATCCATTATTTTTGCTAGCCATGACCATGAATTTATTCAAACCTTGGCCAACCATATCATTGTCTTGTCTAAAAACGGTGTGATTGACCGCATTGACGAAACCTATGATGAATTCTTGGAAAATCAAGAAGTTCAGGCAAAAGTCAAAGAACTTTGGAAAGATTAATTCCTTGTCAATTTACGTTTACAAAGCTTTACAGAGGCATGAAACAACGTTTCTGCCTCTTTCTATATAAGAAATATGAATCACATTAAAGAATATTTTAAAAAAAATTGGCCTTATTTTTGTGCCTTCTTTCTTCCATTTTTCGTCATGTTCTTTGTCTACTTGATGTATGGAATTTACTGGAATAGCGAAACTTCTCCCTTGCTTGGTGATGGTTTTCATCAGTATGTCATTTTTGACACCAACCTAAGAAATATCCTTCATGGCACAGATAGTATTTTCTATACTTTCTCCAGTGGACTTGGGCAAAATTTTTATGCTTTATCCAGTTATTATTTAGGCAGCTTCTTATCTCCCTTGGTTTATTTCTTTGATTTGAAATCAATGCCAGATGCCGTCTATCTATTTACCTTAATCAAGTTTGGATTAATTGGACTCTCTACCTTTATCAGCATCAAAGGAATATTCAAAAAGATTCCAGCTTTACTCATCATCACTCTTTCAACTTCATTTTCTTTAATGAGTTTTTCAGTCAGTCAATTAGAAATTAAAACCTGGTTGGATGTGTTTATCCTTGCACCTTTGATTGTGCTAGGTTTACATAGGTTGATAACTGGAAAAGGCAGAGTACTATATTTTACAACACTATCAATCCTCTTCATCCAAAATTATTATTTTGGATATATGATGGCAATCTTTTTGGTCTTTTGGTACCTTCTTCAATTATCTTGGGATTTCAAAAATAGAATTAAAAGTTTACTTGACTTTACAGTCGTATCTGCTTTAGCAGGTCTGACTAGCCTAATCATGATTCTGCCAACTTACCTAGATATAAGTACTCATGGTGAAACCTTAACAAAAGTTTCTTCCTTGTTGACAGAAAAAAGTTGGTTCTTAGATGTGTTTGCTAAAAATTTTATTGGCAGTTTTGATACAACCAAATATGGTTCTATCCCTATGATTTATGTCGGAACCTTCCCCCTTGATTCTGGCTATCTTATTTTTCACCTTAAAATCTGTTAAGTTTCACGTGAAACTTTGCTACTTTTTACTCATTGCAATTTTTATAGCTAGTTTTTATCTTCAATATTTAGACTTGCTTTGGCAGGGAATGCATGCACCGAACATGTTTCTTCACCGTTATTCTTGGCTATTTTCTCTGGTAGTTATCTATATGGCTGCTGAGACTTTAAATCGTTGGAAAGATGTGAAAGTAATGAATGTTGCCATTAGTTTCACTTTGCTCAGCCTCGGATTCATTCTTACTTTTATTCAGAGAAAACATTATGACTTTTTGGCTCCTGAGAATTATATTCTAACATTAGAATTTCTGCTGGCTTATCTCTTGATTAGCTTTGTCTTAGCAAAATCTTCGATTCAACCAAAAATCATTCTCCCTGTCTTGCTTTTCTTTGTTACTTTTGAATTGTCGCTTAATTCCTATTATCAAGTTGGAGGAATTGCTAAAGAATGGGTATTTGCCACTCGTTCTTCATATTCCAGTCACCTTGACGAGATTGACAAGCTTGTCAACTATTCCAAAAAGGAAAATATTGACTTTTTTAGAACTGAAAGATTGAATCCACAAACGGGAATGACAGTATGAAATTCAACTACAATGGAATTTCCCAGTTCTCATCTGTCAGAAATACTCAAGCAAGTTCTACTTTAGATAAACTTGGTTTTAAATCAGCAGGAACAAATCTGAATCTACGTTATCAAAACAACAGTATTTTAATGGACAGTATTTTTGGTGTTCGCTACAATCTATCTGAAACAGATCCTCAAAAATTTGGTTTTCTTCCTGAGAAAACTGAAAAAGAAATGTCTCTCTACCAAAATGATGCTGCACTTGGTTTAGCTTTTCTGACCAATGATGTTTACCATGATGTCAAGTTTTACAAATTTGACTTTAGATAATCAGACAGAATTTTTGAATCAATTGACTGGCTTTGATTTTAAATATTATGATAAAGTAGATGCTATAACTACTAATGAAAATGTCAAGCAAATTGGTAACAGAGTGACTGTGGATGTTGACAGAGAGCATAATACAAGCTTTGCTAGTGTAGTCTATACTGTCAATGTACCTGCTAACAGTCAACTATATGTTAATGTTGCTGGGATTGATTTTAGTAATGATGATCAGACAGATGTTGACATTACTGTCAATAACTTTACAGAACGTTATACAACTAATAATGTCTTTCCTTTCTTTAATGCTGGCTATTTCAGTCAAAGTCAGACAGTGTCTATTCGCTTTACATTCCCAGACAATTCGACAGTTTCATTTGATACGCCAGAATTTTTTGCCGTTAATACTGAGCAATATCAAAATGTCATTCAAAAATTAAAAGAGCAGCCCGTTTCCACAACTACTGATTTAAACACAGTAAAAACAAACTATAGAGCGGAAAAGGATACTTCATTATTCTTTACCATTCCTTATGATAAGGGATGGTCAGCCACTCTTAACGGGAAGCCTGTCACACTAAAACGAGCTCAAAACGGCTTTATGAAATTAGATGTGAAAAAAGGAGAAGGAAATGTTGTCCTCACTTTCATTCCTAATGGACTGAAAGAAGGTGGCATTGCCTTCATATCTGGCATAATTTTATTTGTTTGCTATAATTTTCTACGTAGGAAACGACATAGAATGTAAATATATAAAAAATAAGGCTCTTCATTAAAATGCTAGTGAAGGCCTTTTTTTTTGAACAATAAAAAAACACCCACTAGGAGTGTCTCTAGCTCCGGCAGTAGGACTCGAACCTACGACATCATGATTAACAGTCATGCGCTACTACCAACTGAGCTATGCCGGATAATATAGTCCGTACGGGATTCGAACCCGTGTTACCGCCGTGAAAAGGCGGTGTCTTAACCCCTTGACCAACGGACCATATGGTATGCTCTCTTTCAGAACATATTCCATTATATCAGGTTTTTAAGCTTTGTCAACTCTTTTCCCTTTATTTTCGAAAATATCTTTCAGATATTTTACTCTTAAACGAGTGACCGGACAGCGATGATTTTCGTAAAAAATAATTTCTCGATTTTTCTTGTCATAATCAACAATGTTGCCAATATTAACCAGATAAGATTTATGTGGTGAAAAAAATCGTTTAGATTGCTGATCTTTTTCTTGAATATCTGTTATCGTTCCATAAAATTCCTTAAGAAAATTTTTACCGACAATCCGAAGTTTATGAGAGCTCCCTGTCGTTTCGATATATAAAATATCGTTATAAGGCATTCGAACATCATTGCCACGATAACTATATTCAAAATAATCTACCATATTGGTATTTTCAATTAGTGTACTCTTAGTGTAAAGAATACTGTCTTTGATTCTATTTTTAAAAGCATCATTGTTGATGTCTTTATCAATAAAATCAAGTGCTGATACTTTATATTTAAAAGTCATAGTAGCAAATTCAGATTTTCGAGGTTACAAAAACTATAATGGCATAAGGATTATGATGACGGATAAATTGAGCTACTTCTAGCCCTTTTGTTTCCTCTCCTTTAATGTCAATATCCAAAAAATAAAGCTGGTTAACGTCTCCATTTTCAATATATTTTTTGAATTCTTTGATTTTTCCTGTAACCTGAACCTGGATGTCAATTCCAAGTTCCTCAGCAATTTCTGCTAATGTCGTTTCCATCCTGACTTGATGAGATACGGTATCCTCTAAAACTAACACTTTCATAAATTCTATCTCCTAATTGTTAAAATCTGTGTAAAATTGTTTGGCTCAATTTGTGTATCAAGAGTGATAAATTCATACCTATCTAAAATTTCCTTGATGTTATTTCAATCCATAGCCTCTATTTTCTCCTTTAGTTGAAAATTCGGGCTGATAGAGTTCTTCCAAATCCAATTTTCCTTCTTTACGAGAATTTTGAACAACAAATATGGTTTTATCATCCAGCTGAACCAGAGAAACATGAACAATTTTTTCTAGACTGTCAATGGCACTCTCAATAGCATTATTTAATAAAATACTAGCAATTCTCACCAGATCTAACAACTTGATTGGAAGACGTTCCACTTTATCCTTAACTTCAAAAGTCAGCTGAATCTGATGTTCACGCGCTTGAAAGATTGTCTCAGTCATGACACTCCTTAAAGCTGAATCTCCTACATTATTCAAATCAAAAACTGTATATTTATCTGAACGCAGGTTCAAATTTGCATCAGCCAAGACCTCTTGATAAATGTGCTCAATTTCCTTGATATCTCCAGTTTGAATAGCCACTTGCATACTCGTCAACATGCTAGCATAATCATGACGAAATCCTTTGATTTCATGGTATAATCTCACAATTTCATCAGTATATTCCTGAAGTCGAAGCTGTTCAGATTCTTTTTGACGCAAACGCTCTTCTTTCTCGTATTTCTCACGGCTGTCCTTGAATGTCACCAAAGTAGAAAGAAAGGCCAAGAAACAAATAGTAGCAATCATACTGCTAAAACTGTTGAAATGTCTTTATATTACTAATCCAATGAGAGAGATTTAAAATCAGCCAATTTATTGCATATAAACTACTAATCATCAGAATCTGAGATTTAAAGAAACTTCTTTTAAGATAATCTATTCTGAAATCAAAAATATCAATAACCTTTACCATAAAGAACAAGGATATTAAGTTGATACATGTCAGAAACAAAGCCCATGTACTGAGCTACAAAATCATCTCCTAAAACAGATGAAATAATAACAGAAAAGAAAGTAGTAGAACTATCAATTGACAGACATAAAAAGAAGGAAAGTAAGAAAGATTGATATTTTTTAATTTTTTCAACTCTACAAAAAAATACCAAACTAAAAAAATAGAGGGAGAAAAAAATGACAGTGTATATGATGGAAATGAGATTTCAAATGAAAAACACATGCCCTAAAAAAAGCAATTATAAACGGAATTATAATCTCAAGACCAAAGCAAACACCTACAAAAAAGTAAGTATGCTTAATTTTAGTGATTTTTGATAAAATCACTAAAAAAATGCAGCTACATTAATAAAAAGGATGAACAATTAATCCGATTATTTCAAGTGACATAAATTTCTCCCCTAAACTTTTAAAAATTCTTATCTTCCAAAAAAATCCAATCCCATGGATTTGGAACACCTCTTATATCCCAAAAAGGTTTGAACAAGTGAATTGCTATTTGCAGCAATTTGAAAAGAATAGATTTTCATAACTATCTCCTATCTTTTTATCTTGTAAGTCACCTTACATTTATCATTATAGAAAAATAGAAAAAGTTAGTGACAATTTTCCCTGAAATGTCATTTTTTATCCCCAAAATGACATTATACCAAAAAAATAGAAGAAAAAAACACGAAATATTGTAAAATACTTCGCATTTTTTTACCTTTCTGATCTCAGCAGGATTCGAACCTGCGACCGTTCGCTTAGAAGGCGAATGCTCTATCCAGCTGAGCTATGAGACCAATACTATCTCATTCTATCAGAAAATAGGATTGCCGTCAAGATTACTTATGATAAGGACTCCCCTGCTGAATCATAAAAGCTCGATAGATTTGCTCTATTAAAACAAGGCGCATCAGTTGATGAGGTAGCGTTAATTTGCCAAAACTCATCAGAAGATTTGCCCGTTTTTTTACTGCAGGAGATAAACCTAAACTTCCGCCAATAACAAAAGTGATATCAGAAAAGCCATGCACTGTAGTATCCATCATGAGCTGACTAAACTTTTCTGACGGAAATTGGTTTCCTTCAATTGCCAAAGCAATAACAAATTCACGCTCATTGATTTTAGCCAGAATTTTATTTCCTTCCTTTTCAAGAATCTGCTGATTTTCTAAATCACTAGCTTTATCAGGTGTTTTTTCATCCGCTAGCTCAATCATTTCCACCTTGCAGAATCGATTGAGACGCTTCATATATTCAGCAATTCCATCCTTTAAATATTTTTCTTTCAGTTTTCCAACTGTTACAAGTTTTATTTTCATAAGTTTATTCTATCATATTCATCTATACTTCACACTTTATTAACAAGTAAAATTTATCTGGGAATCGGCTAATCTGTGTATTTTCTAATGACTATCAACAGTTTTTCTAAGTTTTCCACAAGGTGTGGAAAACTTAGAGGATTTAAGTTATAATTAAGTTTAGCTAACTATAATTTCATCAATTGTAATTCAAGGAGGAAAACATGAAAAACTCTTCAACTGCCTTCAAAAGGGCTTTATTGCTTTTTGCAGTGTTAATTATAGGTTTTATCGGTGGAAGTTTAGGAAATTATGTTACTACATTAGTAACTTCACGTGTAAAAATGAATGGAAATTCAACAACCAGTGTAACTACTTCATATAAAAACTCTACTGACATTTCAGAAGCTGTGAAAAAGGTTCAAAATGCCGTTGTTTCAGTAATTACTTATGCTGAATCTTCCAGCAGCGTTATCAATGATGAATCTTCCAACGATGAATCACAAATCTCCAGTGAAGGTTCTGGCGTAATTTATAAAAAGGACGGAAAATCAGCCTATCTGGTAACCAACACCCACGTTCTGAACGGATCAACTAATGTAGATATCTTGCTAGCTGATGGAAACAAGGTTCCAGGTGAAGTAGTTGGATCAGATGTTTATTCAGATATCTCTGTCGTTAAAATTAGCTCTGAAAAAGTAACTGATGTCGCTGAATTTGGAGATTCTGGTTCTCTGACAGTCGGTGAGACAGCTATCGCTATCGGAAGTCCTCTTGGAACAGAATATGCTAACTCTGTAACACAAGGAATTATTTCTAGTTTAGGCAGAAACGTTACATTACAATCTGAAAATGGTGAAAATATTTCAACAACTGCATTGCAAACAGATGCTGCAATCAATCCTGGTAACTCTGGCGGTCCGTTGATTAACATCCAAGGACAAGTTATTGGGATTACTTCAAGTAAAATTTCAACAAATGGTCAAACTTCTGTTGAAGGGATGGGATTTGCGATTCCATCTAATGATGTCGTAAATATTATCAATCAACTTGAAAAAAATGGAACAGTCACACGTCCTGCTTTAGGAATTCAAATGATGGATTTATCTAATCTGACAACTTCTGATTTTTCTAAATTAAATCTTCCTTCTTCAGTGAAATCAGGTATTCTTGTTCGCTCTGTTCAGCAAGGAATGCCTGCTGATGGCAAACTTCAAAAAAATGATGTCATTACAAAAGTAGATAACACAGATGTGGAATCCACTAGTGACCTTCAGTCTGCTCTCTACAAGCATAGCATTGGAGATGAGGTAGAGATTACTTATTACCGAGATGGTAAATCTCAAACAGTCAAAATCAAACTCACTAAATCAACAAAAGAGTTAAGCTCAAATTAACTTATTTACAAGATTGTCAACACACCTTTACACAATCGTAAAGGTGTGTTATTCTATATACAAATGGAAAACTTTCAATATATTGCACTTAAAGACATTCGAACCAATCCTTATCAGCCTCGTAAAGAGTTTTCACAAAAAAAGATTGAAGAATTGGCAGCATCAATCAAAGAAAATGGTCTCATTCAGCCAATCATTCTTCGGAAATCTTCACTTTTTGGTTATGAAATTTTAGCAGGAGAACGGAGATTTAGAGCTGCCTCTTTTCTTGGCCTAGAAACGATCCCAGCTGTTGTCAAAGAATTATCTGATGATGACATGTTGAAACAGGCCATTATCGAAAATCTTCAAAGAGAAGACTTGAATCCTATAGAAGAAGCTGAGTCTTATCAAAATTTGATTGACAAAGGCTTGACACATGATGAAATTGCTAAAATCATGGGAAAATCTAGACCCTATATCAGCAATATTGTCAGACTTTTACAGCTGTCTAAAGAAGTTCGCCAAGCTATCAAGGAAGAAGAGATTTCTCAAGGACATGCTCGCCTGCTGGTTCCCTTGAAAGAAGAGGAACAGTTACTATGGCTGGAAAAGATCTGTCGAGAAGATTTATCGGTTCGAGCAGTTGAAAAGCTTCTCCAGAAAAAAAAGAGCATCAAAAAGAAATCTAATAAAGAACTGTTTGCTAAATCTGAAGAGGAAAAAATAAAAAAAATTCTCGGTCTGGACGTCTCTATTCAGTTAAAAAGCCAGAGTAAAGGAAAGCTGATTATTCCTTTTGAAAGCGAAGAAGAATATCAAAGAATTATAAACAGTTTTAAATAAAACTGTTATTTTCTTTTTAAAAAAATAACAAAATTATCCACTGTTAAATTAATTAGGAAGCTTATTAAAATAAGAAATTTTAGCTTTATTCACATTCTGTGGATAACTTCAGCTAACAATGTGAATTCTTTTCCAGTTCTTGTGGAAAACTTTGAACCTTTATGATAAAATAAGATGCGTATGAATCAGAAAATTATAGAAAAGGAGGGAAGTTATGACCAAAGAACAGGACTTTTGGAATCGTATTTTAGAATTGGCTCATGCTCAGCTAAAACAGACAACTTATGATTTCTTTGTTGCTGAAGCCAAGCTTGTTAAAGTTGAAGAAAAACAAGCTATTATTTTCCTAGATAGTCCAGTGAAACAACTATTTTGGGAACAAAACTTAGTAGGAGTTATTCTTACTGCAGGATTTGAGATTTTTAATGATCAGATTGCGGGAAAGTATATTTTTGAAGAAGAAACTAACACTGAAACTCCGAAATCTGCAGTAACCAGTCCTCAAATCAGCACTGTTCAGCCAAGCTTGCCACCTATTGATACTGGATTAAAGTCAAAATATACCTTTGACAATTTTGTTCAGGGAGACGGAAATATCTGGGCTAAAGCTGCTGCCTTGGCGGTGTCTGAGAATCTAGCCACAACCTATAATCCTCTTTTTATCTATGGAGGACCTGGCCTAGGCAAAACTCATTTATTAAATGCTATTGGCAATCAAATTTTAGAAAATATTCCAGATGCGCGTGTCAAGTATATACCGGCTGAAACCTTTATTAACGACTTCCTTGAACATTTAAGATTGGGAGAGATGGATAGCTTTAAAAAAATCTATCGTAGTCTGGATCTTCTGCTGATTGATGACATTCAATCTTTGGGAGGAAAAAAAGTTTCAACTCAGGAAGAATTTTTCAACACTTTCAATGCTCTTCATGGTGAAAATAAACAGATTGTTTTAACCAGCGACCGCAGTCCTGATCATCTGGACAATTTGGAAGAACGCTTGGTAACACGTTTCAAATGGGGATTAACTCAAAATATTACACCGCCAGATTTTGAAACACGAATTGCAATTCTGCGAAACAAAATAGAAGATTTGGATTATATTTTCCCGAATGATACCTTGGAATACCTTGCAGGACAGTTCGACTCCAATGTCCGCGACTTGGAAGGTGCTTTGAATGATATCAGTCTCATCGCTAGAGTTCGTCATCTGAAGGAAATCACTATTGATATCGCTGCAGAGGCTATTCGAGCACGCAAACAAGATTCAAGCCAGGTAACAGTTATCCCGATTGACAAGATTCAGTCTGAAGTTGGGAAATTCTATGGTGTTAGTGTCAAAGAGATGAAAGGCAGCCGTCGAGTACAAAATATCGTTTTAGCTAGACAGGTAGCTATGTATCTGACTCGTGAGCTGACTGACAACAGTCTGCCTAAAATTGGTCGTGAATTTGGTGGAAAAGACCATACGACTGTTATCCATGCACATGGAAAAATCAAAACCATGATTGAATCAGACGACAATTTACGTTTAGAAATTGAAAGCATCAAGAATAAAATTAAATAGTTTGTGGAAAACTACAGAATTTTTTCAAAACTTATCCACACTTTGTGAACAAGTCTCAAAACTTGTTAGAATAAGGATGAAGCTATTTTTCCACATAATTCACACAAACTACTATTACTATTAATCTTATAATCATAAATAAATAAAAAGGAGATCCCATGATTCATTTTTCTATTAATAAAAATCTCTTCTTACAAGCGTTAAATACTACTAAAAGGGCTATCAGCCATAAAAATGCAATTCCTATTCTTTCTACTGTAAAAATCGATGTTACCAAAGAAGGAATCACCTTAATCGGCTCGAATGGTCAAGTGTCGATTGAAAACTTTATTTCTACTCAAAATGAAAATGCAGGCTTGCTTGTCAACTCAACAGGTTCAATTTTATTAGAAGCGACTTTCTTTATCAATGTTGTTTCCAGTCTGCCAGATATTATTCTGGATTTTAAAGAAATTGAACAAAAACAAATCGTCTTGACTAGCGGCAAATCAGAGATTACCTTGAAAGGAAAAGACGCTGACCAATATCCACGAATCCAGGAAATTTCTGCCAGCAATCCCTTGGTTCTTGAAACAAAAATTCTCAAAGATGTCATTAACGAAACAGCCTTTGCAGCCAGTGTTCAGGAAAGCCGTCCAATTTTAACAGGGGTTCACTTTGTTTTGACAGATAACCGTTCTTTGAAGACAGTTGCGACAGACTCCCATAGAATGAGTCAAAAGAAAATTACTCTGGAGAAAAACGGAGATAATTTTGACGTAGTCATTCCAAGTCGCTCTTTACGTGAATTTACGGCTGTTTTTACCGATGAAATTGAAACGGTAGAGGTTTTCTTTGCTAACAATCAAATTCTTTTCAGAAGCGAAAATATCAGCTTCTACACCCGTCTCTTAGAAGGAAATTATCCAGATACAGATCGTTTGATTCCGACTGAATTTACGAGTGTCCTTACTTTTAATACTTCTGATTTACGTGCAGCTATGGAACGCGCTCGTCTCTTGTCTAATGCTACACAGAATGGAACAGTTAAACTGGAGATTACAGGTGGTATTGTCAGTGCCCATGTAAATTCACCAGAGGTCGGCCGTGTTAACGAAGAAATTGATACAGAAAGTGTAACTGGCGAAGATTTGACCATTAGCTTTAATCCAACTTATCTGATCGATGCTTTGAAGGCCATTGACAGTGAAAAAGTAACGATTAGTTTTATCTCATCCGTTCGTCCTTTCACCTTGGTACCGAGTGAAGACACAGAAAACTTTATTCAGCTAATTACACCTGTCAGAACTAATTAAGATGAAAAGCAGTGGGCCAAGTTAAAGATTTTTACTTCTTGGACCTAATCGTTTTTTATTCACAGAGTATGATAGATACTTAAGTTTTCTTCTTGGACAATGATAGTTCTTTGAAAGGAAAAAGAAAATGTATGAAATTGGTCATTTTGTAGAAATGAAAAAGCCGCATGCCTGCACCATTAAAGCGACTGGGAAAAAGGCGAATCGCTGGGAAATCACAAGGGTTGGTGCAGATATCAAAATCCGTTGCACCAATTGTGAACATCTTGTAATGATGAGTCGTCACGATTTTGAAAGAAAAATGAAGAAAATAATTGATTAGACGAAAACTCATCGTAAATGCTATTGTGGAAAACCAATTTGCATTGCTGAAGATCAGATTTAGATTTAATTTTTCAAGCAAAAATGGATAGGACTTTTTAAGTCCTATCCATTTTGCTTTTATTTAAGTTCTTCAAATTTACCGTCTTTAACTTCTTTATAACCTGCTTTTTCGAGTAATTTAGCAGTTTCTTTGTAACTGATATAATCTGCTTTTTGATTACCAGATGTTTGAAGAAGCTGTTTACTTTGTAGTTCTTCAATATCAGCTTTACTGAAATCGATTGTCAGTTTTTCAGTTAAATAATCATCTTTGTACTCAATTTTATGAGTTAATCCTTTGATACCCTCAATAGATTTAGCATAGGCTTCTGTCTGCTCTTTAGCAGTGTCTTTTGTCAAGCCAACTGGTTTATAGTAGAAGGTGTTGTTTGTTTCGTTTATAAGAAGCTCATCACCTTTATATTCAACAGTGATGCGGCTATCTTGCTTAGTATTTTGGTCAATCAGCTGGAAATAAGCTTTTTTAGGACTGCTGCAGGCAGCTAAAACAAACAAAGCGGAAACCGCAAGGAAGGAAAGAAAAAGTGTTTTGAAAGTATTCTTTTTCATTAGGGACTCCTTTAATAAGAATATTAGCTATATTATACCATTTTTTTCTTCAATTTATTTTACATTTTTGTAAAGAAAGCTAGAAAAAATAACTTAAATCCGCTGTTTAGGATAAGGATTTATGGTATAATGGTTTGGATTGAAAAGATGAATGGAGAAGATAAGAATGGCTTTGACAGCAGGAATCGTTGGTTTACCCAATGTTGGTAAGTCAACTTTATTTAATGCAATTACAAAAGCAGGTGCAGAAGCAGCTAATTACCCTTTTGCGACAATTGATCCAAATGTCGGGCGGGTAGAAGTTCCGGATGCTCGTCTGGATAAATTAACAGAACTCATCAAACCACAGAAGAAAGTCCCAACAACCTTCGAATTTACTGATATTGCTGGAATTGTGAAAGGTGCTTCAAAAGGAGAAGGACTAGGGAATAAATTCTTAGCCAATATCCGCGAAGTAGATGCTATCGTCCATGTAGTACGTGCCTTTGATGATGAAAACGTCATGCGGGAACAGGGCCGTGAGTCTGAATTTGTAGATCCAATGGCTGATATTGAGACCATTAATCTAGAATTGATTTTAGCAGACCTAGAAAGTATTAACAAACGTTATGCGCGTGTAGAGAAGATGGCTCGGACCCAAAAAGATAAGGATTCAGTGGCAGAATTTAATGTTTTACAGAAAATTAAGCCTGTCCTAGAAGATGGTCTGTCAGCTCGCACAATTGAATTCACGGAAGAAGAGCAAAAAATCGTCAAAGGGCTCTTTCTCTTAACGACTAAGCCAGTTCTCTATGTGGCTAATGTCAGTGAGGATGAGGTAGCTGATCCAGATAATATTGACTATGTGAAACAGATTCGTGAATTTGCAGCTACAGAAAATGCTGAAGTTGTCGTCATTTCAGCGCGTGCAGAGGAAGAGATTTCTGAATTGGATGATGAAGATAAGTCAGAATTTCTGGAAGCTATCGGCTTGACAGAATCAGGTGTGGATAAACTGACCAGAGCAGCTTATCATCTGTTGGGACTTGGAACCTACTTTACAGCTGGTGAAAAAGAAGTGCGTGCTTGGACCTTTAAGCGTGGAATGAAAGCTCCTCAAGCGGCTGGTATTATTCACTCAGACTTTGAAAAAGGCTTTATTCGAGCAGTGACTATGTCTTATGATGACTTAGTGCACTATGGCAGCGAAAAAGCAGTTAAAGAGGCTGGACGTTTGCGCGAAGAAGGAAAAGAATATATCGTTCAAGATGGCGATATTATGGAATTTAGATTTAATGTGTAAAGTATTTGTAAAGTTTAAAAATTCTAGGTTGGAAATTTTTTCCAGCCCTTTTGGCTTTTATAAAGGAGAAAAATGGTAAAGTTAATAGTCGGTCTGGGAAATCCAGGAGAAAAATATATCGAAACCAAGCATAATGTTGGTTTTATGCTAGTTGACAAAATTTGTAAAGATCTTGATTTAAAGTTTACAGCTGATAAAATCTTTCAAGCAGATATCGCCTCTACTTTTCTAAATGGTGAAAAAGTTTATTTTGTCAAACCAACTACATTTATGAATGAGAGCGGAAAGGCTGTTCAAGCTTTACTGGCATACTATGGTTTAGATATAGAGGATTTATTGGTCATCTATGATGATTTGGATATGGAAGTTGGTAAGATTCGTTTGCGCAGCAAGGGTTCAGCTGGCGGCCATAACGGCATTAAATCTATTATCAAACATATTGGAAGTCAAGAGTTTAAACGGATAAAGATAGGTATTGGCCGTCCAAAAGAAGGCATGACAGTGGTCCAACACGTTCTAGGAAAATTTGATAAAGATGCTTATATAACAATTTTGAATACTCTTGATAAAGTTGACAATGCTGTAAATTATTATTTACAGTCAGGCAATTTTGAACAAACAATGCAGAAATACAATGGATAATAAAATGAACCTGATTGACTTATTTTGTCAAAACCAGCAAATTTCAGATTGGAAGAAAAATCTCCATAAAAACAGCAGACAGTTGATAATGGGATTGTCTGCATCAACAAAAGCAATTACTATAGCAGCTGGATTAGAAGAATCAGAGAAAATCCTTGTGCTGACTTCTAGTCAAAATGAAGCAGATCGTTTGGCTAGTGATTTGATTTCTTTGTTGGGAGAAGACAAGGTCTATACTTTCTTAGCAGATGATACTCCTATAGCAGAATTTGTTTTTGCTTCACAGGAAAAAATATTTTCTAGATTAGATGCTCTAAACTTTTTAATAGACCATCAAAAGTCTGGAATTCTAGTTACTAATGTCGCAGCCAGCAAATTACTCTTGCCTGATTCTATTGATTTTAAAAATACCAATATAAATTTGACAGTTGGACAAGAATATGACCTAAATAATCTTGTAAAGATGTTGTCAAGATCAGGATACAAGAAGGTGTCTCAAGTTTTAAGTCAGGGAGAATATAGTCTAAGAGGAGACATCTTAGACATTTTTGAGCGCTCAGCAGAGGCACCTTATCGCCTGGAGTTTTTTGGGGATGAAATTGATGGTATTCGGATTTTCAATCCAGAAATCAAACTTCAATTGATAACATAGAAAGTATTTTGATTAAACCTGCTTCTGATATCCTGCTTTCTGAGAAAGATTATGCTCGAGGACGGGAAAATCTGGAAGCTATTTTAGAAAAAGCTGTTGATCCTGCTTTGAAATCTTACTTAGAAGAGCTACTAATAAGTGCCAAAGAGGAGTTCCATCATGCAGATATTCGCAAATTCCTTTCTTATTTTTATCAGAAAGAATGGACTATTTTAGACTACTTGCCTGTTCATAGTCCTGTGTTTTTTGATGATTTTCAAAAAATTGTGGATCGACATGCTCAATTTGAACTGGAAACAGCTAGTTTGTTGACAGATGATTTACAAAATTGTAAAGCTTTATCAAGTCAGAAATATTTTGCAGATAAGTACCAAGATTATCGTCAATATAAACCAGCAACCTTCTTTTCAAGCTTTCAAAAAGGTTTGGGAAATCTGAAATTTGATGCTTTGTATCAATTCAATCAGTACCCAATGCAAGAATTTTTTAGTCAGTTTCCCTTGCTCAAGGAAGAGATTAATCGTTATAAAAAATCTGGCTATACAATAATTTTACAAGCAAATTCTTCGTCAGGTTTACAAAATTTACATAAAAATTTACAGGAATATGATATTCATTTAGACTATATAAAAGAGGCTGAGATTCACAAAAATGCAGTTCAGCTTATAGAAGGAAATCTTGTTCAAGGGCTTTAATTTCGTAGATGAGAAAATTGTTCTTATTACAGAATACGAAATTATTCACAAGAAAATAAAACGAAAAATCCGGCGACAGAATATCTCAAATGCCGAACGACTGAAAGATTATAATGAGCTAGAAAAAGGGGATTATGTTGTCCATAATATTCATGGGATAGGACGTTATCTGGGGAATAGAAACGATTGAAATCTCTGGTGTCCACCGTGATTATCTGACGATTCAATATCAAAATTCTGATCGTATTTCGATTCCAGTTGACCAGATTGATCTCCTATCAAAGTATGTTGCCAGCGATGGAAAAACACCTAAGGTAAATAAGCTAAATGACGGTCGTTTCCAGAAGAGTAAGCAAAAAGTTCAGCATCAGGTTCAGGATATTGCGGATGATTTGATTAAACTATATGCTGAACGCAGCCAGCTAAAAGGTTTTGCTTTCTCAGCTGATGATTCCAATCAAGAGGAATTTGATAATGATTTTCCTTATGTTGAAACAGAGGACCAGCTAAGAAGTATTCAAGAAGTGAAGAAGGATATGGAAAGCAGTCGTCCGATGGACCGCCTCTTAGTTGGTGATGTCGGCTTTGGGAAAACAGAAGTAGCTATGCGGGCTGCTTTTAAAGCTGTCAACAATCATAAACAAGTAGCTGTATTAGTGCCAACAACGGTTTTAGCCCAGCAGCACTATACTAACTTTAAAGAACGCTTTAATGATTTTGCGGTCAATGTCGAGGTACTCAGCCGTTTCAGGAGTAAGGCAGAACAAAAACAGACTTTGGATAAGCTGCAGAAGGGACAGGTTGACATTATCATTGGAACCCACCGACTATTATCCAAAGATGTAGAATTTGCAGATTTAGGTTTAATCATCATTGATGAAGAGCAGCGTTTTGGAGTTAAACATAAGGAAACATTAAAAGAATTGAAAAAGAAAGTTGATGTCCTGACCTTGACAGCAACTCCTATTCCTCGAACTCTTCATATGTCTATGCTGGGGATCCGAGATTTGTCAGTCATTGAGACCCCACCTACCAATCGTTATCCTGTTCAGACCTATGTTTTAGAAAGCAATCCTACAGTGATTCGAGAAGCTGTCTTACGTGAAATAGACCGAGGTGGACAGGTTTACTATCTTTACAACAAGGTTGACACAATTGAACAGAAAGTTTCGGAATTAAGAGAGTTAATCCCAGAAGTTTCTATAGGCTATGTTCATGGTCAAATGAGTGAGATTCGTTTAGAAAATACTTTACTGGATTTCATCAATGGAGAATACGATATTTTGGTGACCACAACCATTATTGAAACTGGAGTTGATATCCCAAATGCCAATACTTTGTTTGTAGAAAATGCTGACCACATGGGGCTGTCAACCTTGTATCAACTTCGTGGACGGGTTGGACGCAGTAATCGGATTGCCTACGCTTATCTGATGTACAGACCAGATAAGATCTTAACAGAAGTTTCTGAAAAGCGTCTAGAGGCTATTAAGGGATTTACAGAGTTAGGTTCTGGATTTAAGATTGCCATGCGAGATTTGTCTATTCGGGGTGCTGGCAATATCCTAGGAAGTATGCAATCTGGCTTTATTGATTCTGTTGGTTTTGAAATGTATTCACAACTTTTAGAAGAAGCTATTGCTAAAAAGCAGGGTAGAGAAAACAAGCGTCAAAAAAGCAATGCAGAACTTAATCTGCAGATTGATGCCTATCTTCCTAGTGACTATATTTCTGATGAAAGACAGAAGATTGAAATTTACAAGAGAATTCGTGAGATTGACAGTCGTGTAAACTATGAAAATTTACAGGATGAATTGATTGATCGTTTTGGGGAGTATCCTGATGTTGTAGCCTATTTGTTGGAGATTGGACTTGCTAAGTCTTATTTAGATCAGGCATTTGTAAAGTCAGTGGAACGCCAGCAGAATGCAGTAATTATTCATTTTGAGAATATTTCGCAGCAGCTTTATCTGACGCAGGACTATTTGAAGCACTTTCGATGACGAATTTAAAGGCTCGAATTGGTGAAAAAAATGGCTTGATTGAAGTGATTTTTGATGTGAGGAACAAAAAAGATTATGAGATTTTAGAAGGTCTAGTTAATTTTGGAGAAAAGATGCTGGAAATTAAACAGCGCAAGGCAGAATAAAGGTTACAATTCAGTGAAGTTTGGCTTTTTAAGCTCTATTTTTCTCAAAAAATGGTAGAATAATAAATTAAGAGAAAATGAGGTAATAGGATGAGATTAGATAAATATTTGAAAGTGTCACGGATTATCAAGCGACGTCCAGTGGCTAAAGAAGTAGCTGACAAGGGTCGGATAAAAGGTGAACGGTATCTTGGCCAAGAGCTCAACAGATTTGAAAGTGGATGACTTGATTGAAGTACGCTTTGGTAATAAACTCTTGACTGTAAAGGTTTTGGAGATGAAAGACAGTACCAAAAAAGAAGATGCAGCTAAAATGTACGAAATCGTCAGTGAAACAAGGATAGAAGAAGATGCCTAAAAATATCGTCCAACTCAATAATCGTTTTATTCAAGATGAAAATCAACGCCGCAGATATGTGGATCAGGAACGGCGAAAACGCAACCGTTTTATGGGCTGGGTTCTGATTTTGGTGATTCTCTTATTTATTTTACCTACCTATAATTTGTACCAGAGTTATCAAACCTTGCTGCAGCGTCGTGAACAATATTCTAAACTCCAGGAGAAATATCAGACACTCAGCGAAGAAAAGGTCTATCAATCTGATATAGCAACAAAGTTAAAAGATGACAGTTATGCTGCTAAGTATGCACGCGCTAAATACTCTTTTTCAAAAGAGGGTGAGTACATTTATACTATCCCAGATTTATTACCACAGTAGTTATGGAAGATTTATTAAAAACAATTGAGCAGTTCTTGGACATTTTCAGATGAGAAATTAGAAGAACTGTCTAAAAAAAATCAAGCTTTGAAACTTCAAGAAAATCAAGATGAAAGGGGAAAACATGCGTAAGTTTTTGTTACTGATATTTTTGCTACCAGCTTTATTTAGCAGTATCACAGTTATTAGTACCGAAAAAGATTTCGTATTAGACGAGGAAGAAAAATATCATTTTACAAGCACTACGTATGGACGCTATTATGATAGTATCCCGACAAATCCTAATGTTTATGAAGAAACTCCTACATTTACAGATTCTACTCTGAGTAAGACTGCTGGAAAGCTAGTTCCAGACCAGCCTATCCAGATAACTGGATTTTATGTAAATGAAGAAGAAGTCCCGATTTTCAAACTGAAAAATGGGCAGTTTGTGATAGCGGATAAAAATACAATTTACGAAGATACTGTCCAGTCAATTCAAGATATCCATCAAGAAATGTGGCTGAAACCCGGCTTTACTCTTTATGATAAAGCCAATATCAACGGAGCTAAAAAAATCAATACAACGGTAGCTCCATATACAAAAGTAAACATTGTCCAAATTGTTCAGACAGTCAAAGGAACTTATGCCCAGATTGAAGGACAGGGCTGGGTTTCTATGGAATTTCTGGATGAAACTGATAATCGAATGGACAAGGTTCAAGAAATTTTGAGCAGTAAGTACAACAAGGCGGACTACTCTATCTATGTCAAACAGCTGGACACAGGCAAAGAAGCAGGTATCAATCAAGATCAAGAGATGTATTCGGCTAGTGTTACCAAACTGCCTTATCTCTACTATGTGCAGGAACAGCTGGATCAGAAAAAACTTTCGTTAGATCAGAAGTTCAAGTATATTGGAGCAGTCAATGATTTTGCAGGTGCTTACGAACCAGAAGGAAGTGGCAGTATTGCTAAATCAGCTGATGACAAGGAATATTCAGTTCAGGATTTGATAAATCGAGTGGCCAAAGAATCAGATAATGTCGCCCACAATATCTTTAGGCTATTATGCGACCAATCAATCTGATAAAAATTTTCAGCAGACGATCAACAAAATAGCTGGAAAGAAATGGGATGTGGAAGAAAGACAAGCATCTTCACGTATGGCTGGAAATGTTTTGGAAGCTATCTATGAGCAAAATGGCATGATTATCGATGCCTTGTCTCAGACAAATTATGATAATCAGCGGATTTCTAAAAATATTGATGTTAAAGTAGCTCATAAAATTGGTGACGCCTATGATTTTAAGCACGATGCAGCGATTGTCTATGCAGATTCTCCTTTTATCATTGTCATTTTTACTAATAATTCAAACTACGATAATATTTCTCAGATAGCAGACGATGTCTATGGAGTCCTGAAATGATTAAGCAAGAATTTCTTAAAAAAATGCAGGAGAAAAAGTATTTCCAAGACCATCAAAAAGTTTTGGTTGCTGTATCAGGTGGACTGGATTCTATGACGTTGCTGCAGCTGTTGATTGATTCTCAAAAAGAACTGGCTATCGAGCTTGCGATTGCTCATGTCAATCACAAACAGCGGCCAGAGTCAGATCAAGAAGAAAAGGCATTAGTAAAGATTGCGGAACAGCTTGGTGTAAAGATTTTTACATCAAGTTTTTCTGGTAATTTTTCAGAAAATGCTGCTCGGCAGTTTCGTTATGATTTTTTCGGGAAAGTGATGCAGGAGGGGCACTATACAGCTCTGGTAACTGCCCACCACGCAGATGACCAAGCTGAGACTGTTTTTATGCGGCTGCTGCGTGGATCTAGACTTCGTCATCTGTCCGGCATGAAAGCTGTCCAGCCTTTTGCTTGCGGAGAGCTGATTCGTCCTTTGATTACTTTTCATAAATCAGACTTTCCAGATATTGAGCATTTTGAAGATAGCAGTAATTTTCAAAATGATTATCTCAGAAATCGAATTCGCAATCTTTATCTGCCGGATCTAGAAAAAGAAAATCCACAATTTAAGGATTCTTTGCGGTATCTGGGAAAGGAAATTGAAGATTTGGCAGACCGCTTTGTCTCACTTGACCAGAGATTTAGATATAGAAAATGTCCAAGTCTTTCATCAGCAAATCCCTCAGGTTCAACGTTTTCTATTGCAGAACTATCTCGAAAACTTTCCTGGTCTGAATCTGAGCAAGCAGCAGTTTGAGGAGGTTTTAAACATCCTGCGGACTAAGGCCAATTATCAGCATACTTTTAAAAAAGACCATGAGCTTGTTAAAGATTACCAGCGTTTTGAAATTAGAAAAATCAGTCGTAAGCCCGATTTAAAAATGGATTCAATTTTGTTAGAATTTGAGAACCTGATTGAGTTTGGGCATTATCGATTTTCATTTGGGATTCCTTTGAGTGGTGAAAATATCCAGAAAATTTTTGTTTCGCGTGAAACTTCGCTGACACTTCGCTTCCGAAAAGAGGGAGATAGTATTTTGCTGAATGATCATCACAAGAAACTTCGTCGTCTTTTTATTGATAAGAAGGTTTCTTTTGAAGAACGGAATTCATCTGTAATAGTTGAACAAAATCATCAAATTTTAGCGATCTTAAATATTGCTATCAGTGATTTGAGTAAGGCATTAAAAAGTGATATAATGAGTACTGTACTTTATATTCAGAAAATAGATGGGTAAAATTATGCTAGAACAAGATATCAAAAAAATATTGATTTCCCATGATGAAATCGTGGATGCTGCAAAAAAGCTTGGTCAGCAATTAACCAAAGACTACCAAGGTAAAAATCCAATTTTTGTTGGAATCTTAAAAGGTTCCGTACCTTTTATGGCTGAGTTAATCAAGCATATTGATACACATATTGAGCTTGATTTTATGTTGGTCTCCAGCTACCATGGTGGTACTGCCAGCTCAGGTGTCATTAATGTTATTAAGGACATTGATCAAGACATCACAGGACGTGATATCCTATTTGTTGAGGATATTATTGATACTGGTCAGACTTTGAAAAATCTATGCAATTTGTTTAAGGAAAGAAATGCTGCATCAGTAAAAATTGCTACACTTTTGAGATAAGCCAGAAGGCCGTGTTGTTGAAATTGATGCAGATTATACATGTTTCACAATTCCAAATGAATTTGTTGTTGGATATGGATTAGATTACAATGAGAACTATCGTAATATTCCATATATTGGTATTTTGAAAGAAGAAGTTTATACAAAATAAAGGTTTACTATTAATAGATGAAAAATAAGCAAAATAATGGTTTTATAAAAAATCCATTTCTCTATATTCTGATTATTGTTGTCCTAGTGACAGGGTTTCAGTATTTCTTCTCAGGAGATACTGGCGGTCGCAGCCAGCAAATCAATTACACAGAATTAGTGAAGGAAATTAAGGAAAATAATGTCACAGAGATGAGCTACCAGCCAAATGGCAGTGTCGTCGAGATTTCAGGTACTTACAAAACACCTCAGGAATCGAAAGAAGATACAGGGATTTTATTTTTCACTCCAAACATTTCTAAAGTAGAAAAGATTTCACAAGTATTATTTTACCGTCAGATATTACAATTTCTGATTTACAAAAATTAGCCTCTGAGCATAACACTGAAATCAGCATAAAGCGCGAAAGTTCAAGCGGAATGTGGATTACAATCCTCACTTCCATCGTTCCTTTTGTGATTGTCATCTTCTTCTTTATGTCCATGATGAATCAAGGTGGTGGCGGCGGTGCTCGCGGTGCCATGAATTTCGGGCGCAATAAAGCGCGTGCTGCTAACAAAGAAGATATTAAGGTTCGTTTCTCGGATGTAGCTGGTGCTGAGGAAGAAAAACAAGAGCTAGTAGAAGTTGTTGAGTTTTTGAAAGATCGGAAACGTTACACCAAACTAGGTGCTCGTATTCCTGCTGGTGTTCTTCTAGAAGGCCCTCCAGGAACTGGTAAAACCTTGCTTGCTAAGGCAGTTGCTGGGGAAGCTGGAGTTCCTTTCTTCAGTATCTCAGGTTCTGACTTTGTAGAAATGTTTGTTGGGGTTGGAGCAAGTCGTGTCCGTTCTTTGTTTGAAGATGCGAAAAAAGCAGCCCCTGCTATTATCTTCATCGATGAAATCGATGCAGTCGGTCGTCAGCGTGGTGTTGGCCTTGGCGGTGGTAACGATGAGCGGGAGCAAACCCTCAATCAGCTCTTGATTGAAATGGATGGTTTCGAAGGCAATGAAGGAATCATTATCATTGCGGCTACTAACCGTTCAGATGTATTAGATCCAGCCTTTGCTGCGTGCTGGCCGTTTTGACAGAAAAGTGTTGGTCGGTCGTCCTGATGTTAAAGGTCGGGAAGCCATTCTTCGTGTTCATGCTAAGAATAAGCCGCTGGCTAAAAATGTTGATTTGAAACTAGTTGCTCAGCAGACACCAGGTTTTGTTGGTGCTGATTTGGAAAATGTCTTGAATGAAGCTGCTTTGGTTGCTGCTCGTCGTAACAAGAAAGTCATTGATGCAGATGATATTGATGAAGCGGAAGACCGGGTAATTGCAGGACCTTCTAAGAAAGATAAGATGGTTTCTGAACGTGATCGTCAGATGGTTGCTTATCATGAAGCCGGACATACTATTGTTGGTTTGGTATTATCAAATGCGCGTGTCGTACATAAGGTAACCATCGTACCTCGTGGGACGCGCTGGCGGATATATGATTGCCCTACCCAAGGAAGACCAAATGCTTCTATCTAAAGAAGATATGAAAGAGCAATTAGCTGGTCTTATGGGTGGTCGTGTGGCTGAAGAGATTATCTTTAATGTTCAAACAACAGGTGCTTCTAATGACTTTGAACAGGCAACTCAGATGGCTCGCAGTATGGTAACAGAATATGGAATGAGCGAAAAACTTGGTCCAGTTCAATACGAAGGAAACCATGCTATGTTTGGTGCAACCAGTCCTCAAAAATCAATTTCAGAACAGACTGCATATGAGATTGACGAAGAAGTAAGAGAACTTCTTAATGAAGCTCGTAACAAAGCTGCAGAGATTATTCAGTCCCATCGTGAAACTCATAAATTGATTGCTGAAGCGCTTCTTAAATATGAAACTTTGGATAGCAATCAGATTAAATCATTGTATGAAACTGGCAAAATGCCAGAAGAGTCTGAACTTGAATTAGACAAAGAAGCTCATGCACTTTCTTATGATGAAATTAAAACGAAAATGGAAGAAAAAAGTTCTGAGTAGAAGAAGTTGGAGAAATTCCAACTTTTTTCTCTTTTTCTGAAATAATTATTGACAAAGGAAGAAAAGCTGATATAATGGAATATGTTCTGCAGAAGGGACAAGAAATGGTCCGTTGGTCAAGGGGTTAAGACACCGCCTTTTCACGGCGGTAACACGGGTTCGAATCCCGTACGGACTATATAATCCGCCATAGCTCAGTTGGTAGTAGCGCATGACTGTTAATCATGATGTCGTAGGTTCGAGTCCTACTGGCGGAGCTAGGTTTAAAAAATCAAATGTGTAAGCATTTGATTTTTTTCTTGCTTTCATACTTCGCACAATCCTCCCAAATGACTAAATATGTGCCTGAAATGACTTAAAAAGCAATTATTCAAGTCAGAAGAGTTCCAAAACGATGCTTTTTAGAAGAAAAGAGCCCACCTTGCTTTCTATTTACAGTAGAATTAAGTCAAGTAAAATTTTAAGGAGGAACTATGGATTTTAAAGCTACTTATGAGAAGGTGAAATGGATAGTTTGGAAGTGTAAGAAAGATTACTATATACACTTGTGGGAACATAGCGATTGGGAGC
>BNJS01003680.1_pt1 | contig 118877 bp, 224 predicted proteins | sample 8540461 | NCBI WGS metagenome assembly BNJS01 (sample SAMD00202454, study PRJDB9452) | human saliva metagenome | isolation source: human saliva | place: Japan | reverse complement strand
GGACGGCTCCGCATAGTATGGCTCCTAAAAAAATAAAAAAAGATTGATGGGTACCGGGCGAGGCGGTGCTTTAATTTGCAAGGCAGTACATCATCCCGGCACTAAATCTGATCCATTCTTATTTAATGTTAAGAATAAAGGATGATATACGCAATATCTTTGCGAAGTATACAAAGGTTGCATTGAAAGAGGTGATCACAGGAACCAGAGACGAATACAATTACACCATTAACCCAGATAAGGACATATGAAAGACACGACTAGGCGATGAGTTAGTGGGCGTGAAGTCCTCGAGGACATTGACAAAAGCCCATGAGTGGTTATTCTATTTTGTAGCAACCAGGGCGCAGAGCGAGGACATCGCCTACCCCTTATTGGCGAATTATTGGCCGCGTATGCGTATCGTGAGGTTTGTATCAAAAAGGATACGAGCAATTGGCACACCGTACCGAGACAGAGTAGACGACCAATACACGAACAAATCCAAAACATATGACGCACGCATACAAAGAGTCAAAACTCACTGCCGAAGATTTAACAGGCGATAATACATGCGAAAAAAAACGGTCAAATTAACAAACGATCCAGCCATTAAAGAACATGTGGACGAACATGAACCCAAGCGTAATAAACGAGTAAATCCAAGATGAAGTAGCGGGCAACCCACCACAACATTTAGATGTAAATTGTGGCCACGTTGACCAATGCGGTGATGAGGCGTTGGTATGCTAAGGATACACGGACAACTTGATGTGACGGCGCATTTTAAGGGCATGGGTTCGTGAAGATAGTCCGAAGTTAGAATATGGCTACGCTCACCCGATGAACAACGAGACAAGGCACTACCCATTTATTACGAGAGCGAGTAACAAAGTTAGATGAATACCATTGTGCAAGTTGGATGAAATATCAACTAATGGATCTAGTCGTAGAAAGAAGAATTGGCGATGCTGAGGTATACGACCACATGAAAACAATACGATACGCAAGCTATTCAATTGATGATTGCATTGCACTATGGTAAAGGAGAATAACATGGCTGACGGCTGAGTAACAGCAGTAACAACAGTAGTGGAACAAAGAAAAGCGTTAAAACCTGTTAAACGCAAGCAACGCCTACTGTAGGCAAAAAATTTATTTACGTTAATGGTAATGTCGAAACCAGGGGCTGAATGGTTGTTGTCGACAACGAGACAATTCACAATGTCGGCCGTAAGGCAGATTCATTGACGTATCTCATAAAGGCAGTGGTGCTGAAAACCACATTGGCGCGCCAAAAGAATGTAATCGACGCTACGCGAAGGTGCCAAATGATGAGGGATTGCGTACCAATCAAGCACATTCCTTGATGACCAGTTAGTTAACAAAATTTGATATCCTTAATAAGTCTTATATGACTGGTTACGTCTATTACAGAATTATCTTTAGCACCCGCATGGTGATGTGGCGACTCAGCAATATCATTGAATGGTGTAGGCATTATCTGAATTGAAACAAGCATAGGAGAGAACAGAATGAAGGCTCTATTCAAATTATTGGCAACAACGAAAACAATTTATTGGCAACGTAAAAACGTTTAGCAAATGTTAAACAGAGACTCCGCGCCTATCGCGAGTATGATGTCAACAGGAACTTTATCAATATTGATATGATCTGGGTGGTTAACATTGTACGCAACATATCGACAATGTGGACGTACGTGATTTTATGAAGGAAAAATACAAGAATTGATTGATTCAGACGAATATGAGCAACGATTTGTTGAAACAGCAGTAAAAGCTTTGATTGCTAGTAGTATTTGGCAAAAGGCTTATTATAGCATGTTTCCTAACGAGTAACGCCTACAGTAGAAAAGAAAATCGCTGAGGAAGAGGCAGAAGAAAAACTAGAGGGGGGAGTATTGGCTCCCCCATCTATATTTGAACGATAACGAGTTACCAATTTATTACGGGATATTTACGACGATACCGAGGAACTAGATGAACTGTCTTTGATTTCGTGGATCCGGTCGAGGCCAAGATGGCGACTAAGACGCAAGACGTAAAAGACGCCTATTATGCGTGCATGATTGCCAAACGTACAAATTGCAAAAGGTAAGGCCATCAAGGTGCAAAAGATGTGGTGGTTCCATCCAGTAACGCATGCAGATAGAAACGAGAAGAACAGTTATTCATTGGAAGAATGGACATCGGTGGAGGTGAGACAGTGTTAGAGCCGATTGTAGCAATTATCAGTGGCAATAGTGATGGTGCACAACAAGCCATAGCAGAAGTAGGCACAAGGCCGAAAACGTACTGGAAACGCATGGGGTCGATAGTTCCGGCTTTTAGTGTATTACCAATGGCAGGTATGGTCGCAGGTGTTGCCTTAGTTATCAAGAGGAAGCAGATTCGGTGCAAAGGCCACCGCTGTTAGTGATAACGTACCATTAAAGCACGTATTGATTTAATCAATGGCGGTTCGCACCACGGCTAGCATTATGATAAGGTATACCAAGCCCGAACGGTCGAGGGTTCATATACTGACATGCTTGATAGCGTGGCTAAGCTGAATATGTTGGCGAAGGACAAAGCCATCAAATGATGGAAAATAGCATTCGTTGAACAGTTAACAGCAGTTCAAATGTCAGGTGCAAACGTTAACGAGGTCAATCTGCAACGACACAGTTAACGCAAGCAATGGCTGCAGGTCGCTTACAAGGCGACGAATTTAACTCCAGTCAGAATGTCTGATGTTGGCTCGCTGATTTGGAAATGGGCGTGCTTTACGGCCAATTGAAAGAGTTAGGATCCGAAGGATACCTACTGCTGAGCTAAAATGCATTGTTCACAGTGCAGACGAACAAGAAAATTCAATGAAATGCTGATGACATTCCAAGAGGTAGGACAGCAACTATCCAATGCAATGTTCCAAGCTTTTCAACCAGTCATGGAAGAATTATCAACACGACGCCAGTGAAGATTTCCAAACAACAGATGATTGAGTTATGATGTTAATGGCTGTTGCCAAATAGGTGCGATTAGCTTAGTCAAAGTATTTATATTGTTGCAATTAGTGTACAGTGGCTCATAATAAATGTATATTGGCAACGGTTTTAGCGAACACGGTAGCTCCACCAATAGCAATTAGGACGTCGGCGTATTGTTGATAGGCTTGCGGTATTTTGTTACGTACGAATTGCGCTCAATATTTGCTAGTGGGTTAACGGCAAAAGATAGCAATGATGCATATGACGGCTGTAACTACAGGCAATTGGCGACCGGCGGCATACAATGGCACGATTATGGCTTTAAAAGTTATCATGTTCGCCACAGGATTTGCCATTATGGCGGTTGTTAGGCCCATGCAGTTCATGAAAGGCTCACGGTGCGCTGTAGTCTCACATTAGCAATGGCAGGAGCTCAAGGTATCTTTAATGAAGCCAATATGAATCCTATTCCAATCATTGTTGGGTTGTTACAGTATTAGCTGCTGCTTTTATTGGGCCAAAAATTGCCACAGAGGGATTAGGGAACAGCGAACTAATATGGAATAGCATTGTACACACAGTGGCAATCAACGGTATAATTCGTTTCATCAATAAATTAATAAATGCACTGGAACAGCGTTGGCGTAATTAGCAAGGTATTGCAGACATCGGTAAGATTGAGGCTATCAATGAATAGACACAGAGGATGTTGGAAAACTTCAAATAAAGTATCCAATGCTGTAGGTGATGTTGCAGGTGCCTTGACAGGTGGAGCAATGACTGGTGGAGAGGTTGAAAGTGGAGGTGGAGGTGGTGGCGGAGGCGTGGCGGAAGCAAAAAGGTCGCGGCGGTGGTCATGGCAAAGGCAAGGATAATAGCAAAGAGTTAGAACGAGTCTCAGAATAGCCAAGCTGAGCCCATGAACAAATGGAAGACGACACCAAACGTTTGAACTAAAGTAGATGAAGTCACATTACGTAGGAAAGAACCTGAAGAACTAGACAAGTCTAAAGAAAATAATGTTCATTACAATGAAGATTTGACGCGCTTTAACAAAATGTGTATGCCAAGAAACGAGAGCAAGCTCTTTTATATGAAGAGGCTAAGCGAGTTCGAGAAATCAAGAACGAAATTCTGAGAGATAGCGGATGTAGCATTTAATATTATAGGTAAGCCACGACTGATTCTACTGGATCCGTTTCACCGTTCGAGAAATTAACAAGAACACGCAGATGCAATGCAGTGACATTACAGACCGCTAATATCAAAATGGAGTGATGCGTTCGCAGAAATGAATGATAGAGACAGAAAAAGATGGCTTGACCACTTAAAAAGACATCGCTGCGAATTATCAGAGGATGGCAGAATTACGTATTCTGAACGCAAACGGCAAGAAGAGTTAGCACAGTTGGAATTATTTAACAAAAACGTGCTGAAATTGCAAGTGACTGGAGAAACAGAAACAGAGTTTGCAATTCAAGAGGCGTTACGCACCCAAACTTTGACGCTTTTACTGCACTCACCGATGAATATGTAGAACAGCAAAAATTCCTACGAAAATGAGACTCGATGAATCAATATATCGAGGCGGGCACAGAATCGCATTTTTCATTGCAGGAAACGACGATAAATCAATCATAGCAGGCATGAATACCATAGCGATAGCATTAGTGGATTGTTACAAGGTACAGCCACTTTATCATCAGCTATCCGAAAATCTAGGGCAAGGCAATGCTTACAGGCAGTGGATTATATTGCAAAATTGGGCGGCACAACTTTAAAAGCTAGTATCATCGGACAGATGATACAAAAAGAAACAAGAGGCGGCAAGCATTGCGGGAATCAGCCACGCTCAAATTCCATCATGGTCACAATTAGCGTTGCAAGTGTCAATGGCTACAGTAGAAGCGAGTGCAACAGCTGGTGGGCGACTGTTGCTTACACTCACTGCTGGCATCGGCAGGAACGATGGGTGGAAATGTTAGGCGGCAACATGTTGGCGGCAGATTAGATGAGCAATGCAGGTAACAGGAATAATTCAACCAAAATGAAGATGGCAACAGGCGGCTCATGCGCATGGTCCGTGTACCTTTGCAGTGCAGAAACTGGCGAGGGTCAACATCCAGAGGCCGTGGCTTACCAATATCTGATACCGTATTTGGTCGATTAGGTGAGGGCATCCGTGAAAATGGCGGAGGTAGCAATATTACATTGAATGAGTGCTATTGACGCCTCATTCATTCGGTAGTTGGTTAGAAACATACAGGCGGTAAGCAGGACAGCCTCAATTCACGGCGAACACCGAACGTGAATTTGGTACAGAAGGTAGTGGTACGAGAAATTGAAGAGAGTTCCTCAGCAAATTACATCGTTGGCGTGGAACCAACGAAAATGTGCATGGAATACGTGGTAACGAAAACGGCTGGTGGTGGCAAGGCAAGAACTATGACCACTTGGCAGTTACCGCACGGACGATTACCACATCCCTTTGCCTTCACTTGACGGAAGACCAGTACAAGCAGGTGATGGGATTTTGCCACAGTCAAAGGTGGTTTTGAAACCATTCTTATGGTTGATCCCGAGGAGGACAATAAAGAAATCGGTACTGCAAGTTAGGCACCGAGCAACGGGAGAATGGCAAGCATTACGCCGATGAAGGCGACCATTTAGAACCCATTCACCATGGCTAAAGACGTCAAGCTATATGTGAATGGTCAAGAAAGACCATGCGAGGTGGATAATGGCTTAATTCGATTGCATGCAGGCGATGAAATACCGCATGACGCAACGATAACAGCTGATTATTCGTATTATTGGAAAGTTAGGCCAGTGCGATTCTTTTACGGCTGAATTGGTGTATAAGAACATCATGCGAAGTCTCAAAGAGATGAAATTGGTGACAGTGCGATGAAAGAAGTTAGCAATGTATTAGAAACACATTTGAATACAACAAAGCACTCATGTCGTGTGATTTGTAAGTAAAAGGATATACGGCTCAAGAGTGGGAGTATCGTATTACTACGCAGACACTGATAAAGATGTTGCCCACGGTGGTAAAGTAGACGAGTTGATGGGCCACACCATCACAAGAACTCAAATCAAGACGAGTTCAAAGGTCGCGTATGACAATTAACGTTAACCATCCATTCTGCACCTACCGATACTATAGGCGGAGTACCCATCATGACACAGCAGCCCATACGGTGGCTGATGGTGCTATAGTTCGCCCTTATTCGTGTATTCTTTGGTGATTGGTGGCACGGTCATTAGTGGATTGGATTTATTCCAAGGAAACGCCGAAGTAAAGAGTGGCGGAGGATTGACATTACACAGAGGTTAAATCTGTTGTCCAAAAGCTCAATACAGAATGGCCGAATCGAAGATATTACCCTCAATGCCCGTATACTCTATATGATGGCGAATGTGGTGTGAATATTAAGGATTACCGCAAGCGAGCGGTAGTAACACAAATACCAGACCATAACACAGTTGAAGTCGAAGATGGCCCATGATAACGCTGTTACACTGCAGGCGGTATTGAATGGCCCACCGCCACCAGTAGGACAGACAACTCAGGTAAATGAAAGACGATGGATTCAGAAGAGATTTCATCACACCGTCAGAGGCTCAACCATCTGTAGGTGACGAGGTGTGCATCTATCCTGGTTGTGACAAAACACCTGTCACTTGCAAGAAGAAATTCAATAATTTTAGTAGAAATAGGGCCACACCATACGTGCCACTAAAGGAAATGATGATGATGGGGATTAGTAATAGCAAGAGAGGCCAAGTGAACTGGTTAGGCACTCCACATGTTGATAACTCCATGGCTAAAGGTCATGGGTTGATTGTACCATTTGATGTTAGCGTATTAATTGACGCTAACTTGATAGGTGAGGGCGATATGCACATTGGAACACTATTCCAATGAGTGGCATTTGCATAGATCCGAAGACAAGTTTTTGAAATATGGAGTTGGTCGCCTACGAGGTTGATATTGATGATTTAAGGCGGCGATTTTATTCTCACCAATATGGGCGGTATTAGCTATGGTGCTATCTATATTGCGATAACATGGGTGGGTACATGCTTATGTTGGCATGGGTGCGTTATCATATCGCTTTCTAGACGACATCATATTTTATTTATTTAAGAGGCAATAGCCGTATGCGTAAGGTTTACAGATATATGAGATTGATTACCGGTATTATTTGGTCGAGAATACATCAAGGGTGGACAGAATTTAAGAATTTCAAATCAATAGTGCGAGTTATGGCGGAAGTCAAGTCTTGTAGTTAGGCATCACACGATTAAGTGGCAACATTATTCAGTAAGATTTCATGTTATTATGAACACAGAAAATCACAGCGCGTAGGTAAGGGTGGCGGGAAGCAAGAACAATCAGTATCACCTATACATATACGGTTGCTGCTATTGGTTTATGGAGGGACCAATTAAAAGGCACAGGGCAAAGTATGGATTGATAAGGAAGTATATCAATATCCTAACGATAAAATAGGCTTAACGGCTTATTTAGGGTAATAGAGAGCAAATTACCGTGGCTGTATATGGTCGGTAAGCATCCAGATAAGGCATTGCCTTATAGTGGGCTGGGTAAGTATATGGCTGAGTGGTCGATATGGGCGATAGAGCGGGTTGCTAACGTTCAATTTTGAGATACAAGGACAATTGCTCAATACTGGTGGATAAGATGTCAATCCTGCTGATTACATCGTGCATGTGTTGAAAAGCATAGGCATTGAAGAAACAGCAATAGATGGGATAGATACAATTTTAGAGAGTACTGCAAGCAAGCGGATATTCTGATTAGTACACCGCCAGACGGTAAGTGAAGAAAGCACAGCAAATCGTATCCGATATTGCTGACATCTGTAACTGCTATCTGTTTTGGTCAAACGATAGATTGAAGATTGTACCTTGGCAGATAAGCCTATCAAGCCGCGATCCACACTACAATTCAATATGATCAACTGAAGATGACTTCAAGTGGTAGCGATGGGCGATCAGTCGAGCACAAACGTAAATCGAACAGTGAAAGCTATAATACGGCTACAGTTGGGAGTTTTATCAACCGTGCTAATTCCGGCGAGAGGGCCGTCACATCTTTCGAGGTGTTAGCAGACGTACAACGAAATGGTATGAAAACCTGCTCCGGAGTTATTCGGCTCATTACATCTACACAAAAGCAAGGGCAATGTATTTGGCGGAACAAAGGCCATGAAAATGACTATATGAACGGGAATCAATATTCGTTCAAATTGATTGGGCATTTTGTAGATTAGAGCCAGGCGACTTAGTGACATTGACGAAAGCACATGCGGACTTCATAAGCAACCGTGGTAATCACTGATGGCCAAGAGGCACAAGACGGTGAATTACAATCACAGCGATTGGTAAGCCTGGCAGAGTGTATAACCCCACAAAGTATGATGTGCATGAGAACGAGCGACCATTTGTAGATTACAATAAGCCTGCTCAGTCATATTGGATGCTACATTCATTCAACCACCTGCTGAGCGATGGGGAAAGGGTCAAGAGTTGTGGGTCGGAGATTCCATACCAGTAGAATGGGGAGGGTGCAAGTATGGATGAGGATGAGATCCGACAGCGAACTTCCAATCTATGGGAATGATTAACACCACAGCACGATAGGGTAAGTTAGTAAGTCCGCCATCTGCTGAGGGTAATTCGTGCATTGTCCGCATGGTCACTGTGTGCTGGAAGAGCGGCACACATATTGACGTGAACGAGGGAATACCGCCTTGTTATACTAATGGCGAATGTCTATCCTATGAAAACGGCTATGACTACCAGCAGATGGCACTGTAACACTGAATAATCTTTGTTAGAGGTCAGTTCAACACACCTATAGGTAGTCATAGTGCAGGGGATAAGCTAAGCCGTCTTGATGAGGCTTTTTGCGCGTATTCCGTACCGCAAGCAAGATGGCGCGAAGATTTATGCGAAGTTTACATCGCTCAATAATCTAGGTGGCCAACAAGAGGATATTTCAGAGTTGCTAAATATGAATAACCATCCAAGAGTATTTCATTCCAGAGGTAAGCGAGTTTTACATTATCCAACAAGTACCAATTAGGGTGGCAAGGCGATTGCTTATGATTTGCGGCTGTTTACACCGCCTAACCTTAAACACTATCCACGGTGGTGGCATGTATCGTGAACAAGGTACAAGCGAATGGATCTATGGCGGAGATGGCAACGGTCAAATCGTGATAAGCCAATGTGAAGTAGGCAAACGGCGATGTGAAAATTGCAAGTCAAGACATCAATGGAACTATTCCGAGGTATCGTTAAATCTTTTACAGATTGCATTGAGGCGATAAACCGAATACGCCTGATGGGTTCACGATTCGACGGTAGAACAAGCCATTTATAATTGGCGAGAGGTAACCAATGCTGATGCAGATTTCTTACGAAGTCCGATTGAACACGCAACAGGTAATGATGATGGATTTTATGAAGAGTAGCAACACTACCGCCTCTGGCTTGTTACAAAACAGGCAAGGCACGGTGTATTCAGTATGCACAATCCAGTCAAAGGATACCCGCACCTGCCATGTTGGAATACAATGTACCTAAACCAATAACACCTACAGATGTAACTGTTAAAACTACCATGAATGGGTTAGTCGTTACATATTCTCCTATTCCGAGTGGGTCACATCATGCCAATATTTATGTGAATGAACAACGATACCAATCACATCAAACACTATTTTCATACCAATAGAGGCAGGTGTTCATAAGGTAAAAGTCGCTTATGTAGACATATATTCGGCGAGGGTGATTGAGTAGTGAGCAATTGGTAACAGCCGAAGGCGGAAATACCACCTGAATTGATGAAAGCACAGAATGACGCAATCGCCAATATTGACGCAAGAACAAAAGAGTTAGACAAGACTGTACAAGCTATCGATAACAAGGTAGTGCAAACAGTAACTAAATTCAAGTAACTGAATGAGTAGCCGTATTACTGCCTTGGATAATTTAATCAATCAGACAGTGCGAGATGTGAATAACAACGTCAATTCACAACAACACAAGTCAAGAACAGTATCGATTTAAAGGTAACGCGCGTTTGAAGTCGAATGGTCAAGAGATTATTTCACGCGCATTAATTTATCCCCGATGGCCACGGATTGATGGTAAATTATTGCACAGGGAAAGCGCGAAGTTCGATGATAACATCATTACGAGCAAGATGTTACAGGCTAGTGCTGTTACTGCTGACAAAAATCAAAGTAGATTCGTTGAGTTTATCACCGCCAACGGCACGTTGACAGGTGGCACCACAGGCAGCACAATCATTGGTACGACGACAAAGAATGCCAGTGGCACATTCAGCGTACTCCTTCCGAGGGTGCTGGCTGAAGGAGCAACAATAGACGCTCAATCGTTTAGAAGTCGGGATTTGAGATTACGGCGATGAAAGCAGAGCATTGGTGTGGTTGCAGATGGAGAGCCAGCAACCAGTTCCCCTGTAGGTTTTTCAATTAACGATGTCATTATATAGTGATAAGTGTTGACAATTTTAAAGAAACCGGAAAAGCGAAAAGAGGTTTATGAGTACGATGTGATATGGAAAAATTTGGAGGATTTAAGGTATATTTCCAGCAACATTGTAAATTCGAACATATACAGCCGAGGAAGTGATGGACATGCTCCATTGTTCCAAAAGTACCCTAATGAATTACAAATATAGGGGTGTATTGTTACCAATTAAAGGTGTAAAAGCCTATGGTATACAGTGCCAAGAATGTACAGGCTTTTCATTGATGGGGTGAAGAGTTCACCCTTTGGGAATTTGAAAAATTTAAAACGTGAGAACAATCGACTACGAGAAGAAAACCGCCGATTGAAAGCGAAGTTCTTCAAAGTTCAAAACGTTATCACGGTAGAGGCAGAGTGATCTAATAGAACAGCTTGCCTACTAACAACAGTATATAGAAATCAAGAGGTGATTGAAATGAACGGAGAGTACAAACAAGCCACGGAGCAGTTTGAAGAGTTCGCTAAGAGCATAATTCTAACGCAAGACCAATTGCATAGATAGATTGTGCATTAGCAGAGGGCATTTCTGAAATATCTATATGGCGAGTTATATCCACCATGTGATGTAATCGCCAAAGGCTATTGAAAGAGTTCAATATTCATTCAATGGCAGTATATCACTAATCAATGCCCGATAGCAAGGGTATGTGAGATAAATTAAAGGAGTTGATGAAGTGAAGAAAAAGGCAGAACCCACATCCGATGGAATAGGGTTGTGCAGTGGTAATGATTCCGCTAATATTGATAAGCATGTACTGCTTAATGTCCAAGGATCCAATTGAGTACTACGATACAACGGTAGTAGTTAAAGAGGGTGATACCCTTTGGGGCATTGCAAAAAATGCTGTGGGTGAGAAAGTGGATGTGCGAGAAATTATCCATGACATTATCACCGAGAATGGTTTGGAAAAATGGAAATATACAACCAGGCATGCATTTAAAAAAGTAGAGGCAGTGAAACATTGAAGGAAAACACAAATATGTAGTAGCCAATGTGATTGCTCAAATTCCGTTATGTGTAAAGGTGAAAGCTGATAACACAGATGAGGCAATAGAAAAGATACGGAACAAAGTACATAAGCAGTTAGACGTGGAAAACTGCAAAATAGCATTTAGAACATTAGGCAAATTAGATTAGCAGTGAAAGGGGGTGAGTATATGAATATGAAACAGTGGTATTCCGTAGAGGGTTTGCGTCAGAGATTCCATTCAATATCGCAGTACGAGGTCGAAACCTTGAAGAAATCTGCGAGAATGCAATCGAAGAGTTAATGGTCAAATATGATTGTGACGCAGAAAATTGCAGAATTGATTACATTACTGAGGAATAAAAAAAGCCCTCAAAACTGAGGGCTACCGCTCCTAAATAAGAGCAGAAATATGACTAAGGCTATTATAGCACAAGTTAAATTAAAAACACTAGGAGGAACAGACAGTGAAATTGTATGAGCTAGCAGAAAATTACCAAGAATTGGCAAATATGTTAGAACAGGTTGAGGTTGGATCTGACGATTGAAAAACAATACAAAGATACTTTAGACGCAACAGAGGGTGCGTTTGAAGAAAAGTGAAAAGCCGTATGCGTTATGGTTAAAGCGAGTTCAAATACAATATGGAGGCTTGCAAAGCGGAAAAGAAACGGCTTGATGAAGTGGCAAAAGGCTATGAGAACAAGGCTACATGGTTAGAATGCTACTTGCAAGAACAGTTAGAGACGGGCAACCTCAAAAGTACCATGTTATATGGTCCACATAAAATGACGTTCCGCAAAAGTGTATCTACAGAGGTAACTGATATGAACGCACTACCTATTGAGTACATCAAAACAAAGGTAGAAGTGATAAAAGCTGGCTATCAAAAAGCATTGCAAGAGGGGTGTTGCAGTAGCTGGTGCAAGACTAGTTGATACAACATCGTTCAAGGTAACAATCGGAAAAGGAAGATAAATAATGCAGACAATGAACATCTATCAATCATTGAACTATATCCAATCTAATTTGAAAGCACCAAAGGGCAATTCAATTCGTTTGGAAAATACCATTACCGCAGTTGCGAGGACATCTTGGAGGGTCAAACCTCATTTGCAAGAAACGAAACATGCCTTGTGATTAGTGATGAAATCGTCACAATATGGTGAACTATAACTACATCAAGGCAACAGCTACGTTATATGGTGCAGATGGTGGAGCGGTGGCAAACAGTGCCTTTGCTAAAGAGCGTTGAAAAGAAAAGGCATGGATCCATCACAAATTACGGGTGCTACATCAAAGCTATGCAAGGAAATACGCGCTGAATGGGTTATTCTGCATAGATGACACCAAGGACGCAGATACAGACGCATACACGGCTAATACGTGTGAAAACAAAGACACAAACGAAAGAACCTGCTAAACCAGTAGAAACAAACACAATGCGGGATAAGAGAATTAGACAAGAACATGCCGATATTGTTAAGAAGATGATGGCGGTGAAGAAAATCACAAACCAACCAAATTTGCCAACAAATGGAATCGATGTTCGGAACACGTAACTCCACCGAGATAAGTAATCAGCAAATGAAAGAGTTAGCTGATTGGATTACCGCTTATGAAGTGGCAAGTTAATAGCTTGCAGATACTCAAAACTCCAGCGGGGCGATGATATGCATTCCTGCTGGGGTGGAGGTACTCAACCAGATCCAACAAGATAAGAAGTATAACATAGAACTCAAGCTACATCGTGAAAGACGGTCATTGACTGCCAACAGCTATTGTTGGGTACTTTGCCAAAAGATAGCCGAGGAGTTATCCAAGAACGGTGTATATACGAGCCGTGAAGATGTATATAGGCAAGCAATAAAGGGTTTAAGCCTGCCACCATTACCCATCAAAGTGGATGCCGTAGAGCGATTTATGGAGATATGGCAATCAGAATGGGATAGGGTGGATCGTTGAGGATGTAGGGAAACAGCAAAATAAATGGATACAAAGTAGTACATGCCTATTATGGTAGTGCACATATGATACTAAGGAAATGGCAAGGCTTATTGATTGCCTAGTATCAGAGCTATTGCCTTAGGAATAGAAACAAAGACAAAAGAAGAGGTCGAAAGCTTATTACAAGATTGGGAGGCGATGGATGAACAAAAGCAAAGCGGATGACAATAAGTTATACAAAGCGAACGAGGACGTGAGCGATAGAACGAGATAATGGCTTGTGCGTATTATGTAAAGCACCTGCTACGGAGTACATCACATTCTATTTAGATCTGGGGGCGGAATGGCCGATTATCTAATCTAGCATGCCTATGTAGAGAATGCCACAACATGGCACATGGTAGTTACCATGAAGAAGTTTATAAAACGTTAAAGGGCAGAATCAAATGAAAAAGAGACCAATTAATTAAATTCATGATTGCACAACGAATTAAAATGTGAATCAATACAAGCATATGGATATGAATATAAAGTCAAAAGAATTACAAGTAAGTAATTGATATTATCGATGGATTAGCACGATTAGAAGAAGATGATATGTGTTCGGTATCAATGGATGACTTTTTAAAATGGGTTACTAACAACGATAGCAATTCTAATGAAGAATAAATAGTAGGTACAAATAGAAATATTTAAATGAGCTTAATTCATTCCACGAATGGCTACAGTATAATCCTGACGTTTCATATTCAGCACGTTTGCTATGGTATGCGTTAATGCACTATAACAACAAATGTGGATGGAAACAAGAATTTAATGTGGTCACTTCCAGCCTTGAATTAGATACTGGATTGTCGAAACAATCTATTATTAGAGCTAAATGTGCTTAAACAATATGGACGGATTGACTTTCAAGACAAGATCAGGTGGGCAATCGACCATTTTATGAAATAATACCATTTGAGTTCCACACAGGAACGCAAGGCGATACACAAGGTATACACAAAGTGATACACAAGAGTATACACAAAGTGATACGCAAAGTAATACACAAAGGTGATACCATACATAGACTGAATAAGACTGGACTGTCTACTAATACTTAACGTATTAGTAGAGAATCTCTGCGAAAGAAAAGAAGAGCAACGAGGAAAGTATTTGTCAAACCTACTCCGACAGAAATACAAAGTTACGTTGATGAACACAATCTGCAAATAGATCCAGAACAGATTCTTTGATTACTACGAGGTGTGGATGGAAGAGTCGGAAAGAATCCGATGAAAGATTGAAAGCGACTGCTAGGAATTGGAGTAGACACCGTGAAGAAAATGGAGTGAATACAATAAACGTACAGAGTTACTACAACAAATGACCCAAAACCGATGAATATGCCGACCTCTCATTTATGACACTGAACTCCGTGAATATCTACGAGCAGACAATGTGGGTTAGTAGATGGGGCGACTGAACGACCTATCTTTAGTAGTAGACGAACAATACATCGAAAGCAGACGTATTGCGGTAAATGTACTGGCGGTGAGGGTTGTCGAACTAGAGGCATAATGACACGAAATGCATGAAGATGGCGAATTAATGATTGAAATGTGGCTTATATGGTGTGTGGAGGAATCAAAGAGGATCTAGAAAGTGACCTTGCAGACATATTCTACAGCCTATACCCAGCTACCCTAGAAAACTACGAAAAACGTACCGTAGAGAACGAGAAAGCACATGCCTATATGATTACACTAGCCAACAATGAAAGCACGCAAGGAGCGTACATATTTGGTACTAGTGGACTAGGCAAAACACATCTTGCCATTGGATTACTTAGGAAGAAGATGGAGCAAGGTAAAACAGGTGTGTTGTGGTAGTTCCTGAACTAATGGAAAGTTTGCGTAGATGTCTGCGAGAGAATGGTGATGATTTCGAGATATTGCAAGCACTGTACAATGTCGATTGCTTAGTGCTTGATGATCTGGGAGCGGAGAAAGCCACGGAATGGGTAGCAGAACGGCTATACTTAGTTATCAACCAAGATATTTATAATCGCATGACGGTGATTACTAGCAATTGCACCTTGAAAGAAGTAGCTGAACGAGCTGAGAGAGAAGGAAGAGAATCACATCAAGAATATTGGAGAAGTGTAAAATCATTCGATTGGTTGGGGATGATTACAGACGATTAAAGGCTAAGGAGAATCATAATGGCAGATAATGTAAGACCCATCATATTACAACCGAGGAAAAATTGAGGGTATGGGGAGTTCATCGAGGATCAAGATTGGATTATCACACAGAATGCGGTCAAGTATGTGCAAGAGCAGGATTCAAAGACCCATCGAAAGAGGTTGAAGTTGCGAGAAAGCAGTAGCATTCTTGGAACGGAAGATTAAAGTTTTTAACAGACGAAGAATCAGATAAGAAAGATAAGAAATTTGAGGAAATGTTGCCTAGAACCTTGCCTAGAATATTTGGAATGGAGATACAGACAGATGTTTCAGATTTTTGCACCCTAACGGTGTAGAGAGTTAACCGAGTTTGGCATGTTATTGCGATATTTTTATACAGCAGAAGAGATATCAGACGATTGTTGCCATCAAGCAGACAAAATGAAATGTTAGATAAAAGTAGGTAGCATCATGGAGAAATGGTTTATTGTAATTGAATTTAAAAGGAGCAGAAATACGGCGACAAACATGCGTGAGTTCTGGCAAACAATTCATGCCAAATAGCAACATAGTGAACAGTGCAGGGAATGCAGAGCGGATCTACAAACAGAATTTGACAATTGGTAAGAAATGTTGATTTTGCAAGGAATGGAGGAGAAGAGTCGAGGAACAGCAGAGTGCAGAGATAGCTTTACACATACATGTGTAGTGTGTGTGCATTTCAGGAATAATCAGATAATTCAACCACATGTAGTGACAGATGCGGAGAAAAGTCGATGTCACAAAGCGGTGGCAGACAAGCACAGAGCATGCAGATTCATGCATAAGATATTCGATAGCAAAATACTGGAGGCGAATCGGTGAGTAATAAACGTAAAATCAAGACAAATTATATTTGCGATAACTTTCAAAACTATAAACGATATAGGGTTCCAAAAGGCACAATTAGTGATTTGCAGATATTCCTTATAATTTGAGCAACAACGCATATGCTAGTAATCGATGTGGTACAACGACGGAGACAATAAAAGGGCGAAAGTAAATTAGCTGGCAAGGCATTCTTCAATACTGACCACAATTTCAATGTTGCTGAGTGCTTCGTTTCTGTAATCACTGATGAAAGAGGGCAAAAGAAGAAGAAAAGCACTTGCATGATTGTATTTTGTAGCTTTTCAACAAATGCCAATTATTATTGAATATGCAAAAAGCATGGGGTTCAAACACAATATTCCGTTATTCTTCATCAAAATTATTTCATCGCAGGTGCTAAAAAGCAATATGCGACCAGTAGAGAGGCAACAGAATATGCCTTGATACTCTACCGTGACAAATTGCCGAGTTCAATAACAACAGAAAATGCAATTTTGATTGGATGGAATGCAAACGAGATAACAAGAAAGAAAGTGCCGAAAGAGTCCATCCATCAAAAAAGCCTACAAATGTAATTAAAACGATTGATTGAGTTATTTACAGACGAGGGCGATGTAGTAGTGATCCAGTAGCAGGAGGTGAGGTTACCTCCGATGTGCTAGAGAGTTAGGGGCGTATGCAGTTATGGATTTTGAGTATCAAAGAGTACAATAAAAGCGGTCAATGAGATGTTGGACATTAAGGGTAGTGGCAAGATCCGTTATTTTAAAGGAGCGAGATATGAGAAATGACATCGCTTTACAAGAGCATGACAGAATCATTGGCGAATGATGTTACAGAATTAAATGACATGTTATACCATGTGCACATATACATTCCTAAAGGTGATTATGGAATTGGATAACGAAGAGGCGAAAAGAGTGGGCGAAAGAAAAATGATGAGGAAGAAATACCAGTGGTGTATTCGGGTTTGGTGATAGAATCCATAAGAGCGAATTTAGACTTAGCAAGCCAAATTATCTTTTTATATTCAAAGCACGGAATATGCATGGGGTCACGAAAAACAGTGCCACGGCTCATGGTTGTTGCTAGTTTGTTAACCTGTTGCATTGTCCTATTAGAAAATAATATAGATGTTGAAGAATATGCAGGGGTATTCGTTAAGCAGTTGAAGTATGTACGTGAGATGGTGAAGACATCATATTAATAATTTATGGGGGTGACAATGTGAAAGTAACATCCACCATGATATTAAAATTGACAGGATTACAGAAACAATTATTATACGATTGCACAAGAGATGGGCGTATTATACGAAAGCAGTAAAACGAGATTGTCGGAATCAGATAAGGCAGTTGATTTGGTAATAATGGGATAATGGAAGAATAATGCAAAAGAAAATGTGATCCTGCGGTGCACTGTTCACAGTAGGTGGCGAGTGCCAAGATAGATGTAAAGGATGTATCGATGGAGTACCGAAAGAGGGGCGGATGGTGTTGGGATATACACCACCGCCTAAGGTGGAGGAAATCGAAGAACAGCCGATAGAGGTTGAGGAAGAATATACACCTCCCAAGTATTGGAATACATGCGTTGGTGTGGGAAATTCTTTGGAACAGATAACAAAAGATGTGTGTTATGTTCAGCAGATGCAAGAAAAATCAGAAATAGAAGAAATTCAAAAATAGATGGTTTGCAATATAAAGATAATCAGCTGACAAAAGAAATGCGAATATTGTGGCAATCAGTTTAAAACAGCTAGAGCTAATCAAAGATATTGCACAACAGAATGCTTAGCAAGCTAGGAAGTAAACTCACAGTAAAAGATTAGAGGAAATATGAGGTTATGGGAAGCAGATGAATTAACAAAAAGTGCATTATATGTAATGAAACAAGCATTTGAATTAGTAGATGAGTAGCAATTCTGATATGGCAAAGAAAAGGAAAAAGCATATGCGGTTCATAAAATTTGTGAAAAGTTTGGGAGGCAATTCCACGAGTTCTTGTGAGAGTTGATTGTTATGACATGATGAAATATAATTCCTTGCGATTAATATTAGGTAGTATGTGCAACGATAAAGATCGATATTATGCAGAAAGTGATTGAATGCTTACAAAGATTCGGATGAAATGTGGGTTGCATTTGATAAAATGAAATATATTTTAGATAATTTTGAAACGGATTATTCAGTGGCGTGGGAGGACTTATGAAAGTAAAAATTAAAAGACACATCCAAACGGTAAAATCCCAACATATGCAACAGATGGATCTGGTGCATTCGATTTTTACAGTGCGGAAGATAAGATGGTAGGAGAAACGAAAGTACAAGCTATTAATTTAGGGGTAGCGATGGAGATACCTCAAGGGCATGTAATGTTGTTATTCCCACGTTCTAGCATTGGCAAGAATACATGGTTACGGATGCCCTAGACAGTGTGGGGGTCATAGATAGCGATGATAGAGGCACTGTCCATGCACTGTATGATAATGTATTTGGTGACCATATCGTGCTAATTGGTGACAGAATAGCACAAGGAATTATCGTACCTATTCCGAAAGTAGAATTTGAAGAAGTAGAAGAGTTATCAACCACTGAACGTGGTGAGGGTGGATTTGGCAGTACTGAGGTGTAATCATGACAGAGGAAGAGATTAAACAAGCGAGAACTGAACGAACTCACGTTAACTTTTGGCATATTGGCAAGGTGATATGGGTGAGGAGTTTATAGATAGTGCAAGATACAGCATATACAGTATTGGATGAGGTTACAACCACATATTGGTGAAGAAGAATATTTTGAGTTAGAAGATTATTTAAGACAAGCGGTAGTTTTTGAACCGTAGAGGGTATACATTGAAACGTAGATATTTAAACAGTAGGAATAAGCAAAATGTGTTGCTGCACAGCGTATGAATCAAGAGGCAAAGAACATGGTCGAGTCATTCAACCTTGATGGTGAATGGAAACGCAAGCAAATACGGTGCTACATTTGCGGAAAAGTTGATGTACCATGTGCGTAAAAGATTTGAGACGAGGAACAACGAAAGCAGTTAACAAGGTTAGATTGGTCATTGCGAAGTTAAGACAGTGCAGACATCCGCTTATACAAAGAAAGAGGAAGAAGGAAAGCGATGAGTATTTAAACACATTCGCAGAATATGCCATAGGTGGTGCATGCACTAACTGTGATAGAGAGGACTTCAAGAAATGTGATCTAAGAACAGCACTGATACACGCAGGCATGCCAGTATATGATGAGATTGCAGAGTGTTGCCCGTATAAGGTGCAGACACTGAAGACACATTACGGATAGCTTGCGATTTTTGTCTATCTGAACGAGTACATAAACAAGGAACGGCAGAATAAGTATGCGTACGCTAAAATCAAGGATGATTTGACAAATCAAGTAATGTATCAATGTTTGCAAAGTAGATGGATCAGACCGAAAGGCAAGGTTGATATGCTATTCAAGTGGCATGTAAAAGGGCGTCATGACAGTGACAATATAGCCTTTGCTAAAAAGTATGTACTTGATGGCATGGTGAAAGCTGGAGTGTTAGAAAATGATAATCCGAAATGTGTTGGGCATTTAGCAGATTATATTTACAAGTTACCTAAATCAGAAACAGATTGGGTAGAGAGTCATATGGGAGGAAACAAAAGATGAATAATGTACAATTGATGGGGTATTTGGCTAAAGATGTGGGGTTACGATATACTGCAAACAGGGAAACCAGTAGCTACATTCACAGTGGCAGTACTACAGCATTACAAGGATCAGAATGGTGAGGCTAAAGAGTTAACATCATTTTCGTGAATTGTGGCATGGGGCAAACAAGGGGGAGTATATGTCTCCAGTTCATGAAAGGGCAAAAGACATTTGTCCAAAGGTGAGAATGCAAACACGGTCGTATGAAGTCAAGGATGGTACAAAACGATACGTGACAAAGTTGTTACAGAGTTCTGTGCAGGACAAGGAAAAACACAAGCACAAGGTGGGAATTTTGACAACATGGTGGCAGGAGCGGACGATAACCCATTTATGTAATTAAATAGTTATGGATGTATGCGAAGAACCACCTATCAAAAAGATGGGAGTGGTATTCAGATGGTTAAGGCAAAGGAGATAGATTTGATAAGCAAGAAAGAACAAAAAGGAATGGGCAAAGGCAGAGTTGAACAAGTTAAAGAGATATACGAGAAGAGGGAAATGGGCGAGTTATCAAATACGAAAGCTAGAGCAGAAATGGTAAGAAGAATTGAATGGATCCAGTCTAAGTGAGAGGGTGGCGGAGGATACAAGCACCGACATATGGAGCAGTTAACCAAGCTACAAGAGTTATACGAGCAACTGGAGGAATATAAAGGAGCGGTCAATTCAATTAGAATTAGAGACGTTGCGAATCATAGATAAGATTGAAGATGGCATACTACGGGTAATATTGAAACGAGTATATATCAGTGGTCAGCAGTTGAGAAACATGTACAAAAGCATAACACCGTCATATGAAACGGTTAAACAGTGGCATTCCGAGGCATTGGTTCAGTTTTATGAAATCTCATGAAATTTCCCCACAAATACACTAAAATACACCTAAATACACCTAAATACACCTTTGTGAGTGTGATATAATATAAAAATGTAATAAGTGCGTAAAGCACGTTGCAACAGAAATCCACATGAAGGCAAGAATAGCATTATCCATTAGCTGGGATAGTGCTATTTTTGTTAAAAATAAAAACTCCTAATATACCAATATTCATAGAGTACAGGTTGACGTAATCAATGATGTATAGTATAATATAAGTATAGAAAGGAGGTGAACATGTGATAGAAGTAAAAAAGAAACGTTGGAAAGTAGAGTGTGATGCTAACAATAATCAAAATACTATTTAAACCAACAAAAAGCTCACAAAATCATTAGAAAAGCCACCAAGCGATTAATGAAAAGAGTAGAGCATACATAACTGTAAAGAGGGCGAAAGCCCTCGATACAGTTTAGTCTATCACATATATTTTATGAAAACAATAATTATGACTGTAATTTATGTGGCAGCCCATATCGCCATTTTAGTTAATGGATGAGAGTGCAATGGCTAGATTGGGCGTATGGTGTAGCAGGTGGATATATTTGCAGCATATACTCCACCCTAAAGGAGCAGAAACAATGCCTAGAGGTGGAGCACGAGCGAGGTGCAGGTAAGACCATTAACAGGTGGAGAGTTAAGAAAGCAACGCCAATTCAAGAGCTACAGAAGAAGTGGCAAATCATTAGAGAGTTTTCTCAAAATCTTAAAAAGGATAAAGAACAGAGCCAAAACGGATGTAGAAACAGAATAAGAAACAAGGACGCTTAGAAATGGGCGTCGCTATGTGATGAATGAAAGGTGGTGAGGTTTGACAAAAAGTAGCGTGTTGCAAGAAACAATGCTTGAACAATGAGCATGGCGTATGTACTGCTAGCGATATTATATATGATGGTCGTTGTCAGACTTTCACAACGCCTAATGATAGCATGCGTGCAGAGGTGCATATGGTACACCGTGTGCACGGTAAGATTAAATCTAAGAAAGGGCAGATATTACGATGAATATTTGTAGGTTAAGCATTCATGATCTAGTGCCGTATGAGAACAACCCACGGAATAATATAGAGGCTGTGGAGTATGTGGCAAATAGTATCGAGAAATTCGGATTCAAAGTACCAATCGTGGTAGATACGAATAATGTGATTGTCGCAGGGCATACACGGTACATGGCTAGTAAAAAGTTAGGACTTGAAACAGTGCCATGTATTGTGGCAGATGATTTGACCGAAGAGCAGATTAAGGCATTCCGATTGGCTGACAACAAAGTATCAGAGATTGCCACATGGGATGATGAATTGTTGGCGATTGAGTTAAGCGATATTGTTGACATAGACATGGGCGACTTTGGATTTGAGTTAGACGTGGTAAATGATGACTTTGAAGTACAAAAGCAATATGGAAAAGGTGAGACCTAAAAAGTAGATATCTAGAGTACCAGTATCTGTTCTTAATACTAGAACGAAAGAGTGGCAAGACCGAGCGTGGGTGGCAAAAAGGAATTGATGGTGGGTCAGGAAGAGATGAAACAGGGAACGTTATCAAGTGTAACTTCCTCTATTCCTAATTATTATTATTCAAAAGAGATGCAGAGGCGGGCAAAAGTTATCTAACAAAAGATTTGAAGAAAAATGGCTGAATATTACATTCCCCAAAAACAATGTTAAAACAAACAAATGATGGGCAAATGGTTTCTATTTTTGACAGTTCTGTGTGAGAGTTAATGATTACTGGTTTGGATTTGACGGTGCTAAGGTCATTGATCCATTTAGCGGAGGCAGTGTGCGTGGCATGAGTTGCACATGAATTAGAGGTCGTACATACACGGGTATAGATATAAAGAGAAAAGAACAAGTGAAAGCCAACATTAATCAATGGAATCAATACATAGATTTTGAGAAAATCAATAAATCCCTAAATGGATAGAAATAGTGAAAATATTAAAGAGTTAGCTATAGGCAAAGTATGACATGATAATGTCATGTCACTATACGCAGACTTAGAAGTATACAGCGATAACCCCGAGATATATCAACAATGAAATCGATGATTTCTTAGAAAGTTATAGAAAGATTATAAAAATACTGTGGACATGTTGGATGAAAATCGTTTTTGCCGTCGTTTTTGTTGTGGGTGAGGTAGAGAGAAAAGAATGGTGGGGGATACTATAATTTTTGTATCTGATACTATACAGGCTTTTATTGATGCGGGAATGATATATTATAACGAAATTATTTTAGTCAACGTTATGGAAGTATTGCAATGAGGCTAAATAAACAATTTTGCTCGGGCAGAAAAATTGGTAAAATACATCAAAAATGTTCTTGTGTTTTACAAGGGAGATATGAAAAATATAAAAATATCTATAAAAGAGAATTTCTGTAAAAGAAATTGAAGAAACCCTTGAAGAATAACCTATTTTACCTTAAGCTAAAGCCATAACAAGAACGGTATTTAGCTGGAGGTAATTATGGAAGAGTTAAAAATAAAGCGTTTGATGCAAAGAGTAAGTTATAAAAATGGTTTTATCACAAGAACAGAGGCTAAGGGTACATCAACCTTATATAGATATGTTCAATAGTAAAGAGATAGCTAAAAAATATGGAATGAAACCTAAAACAATTACTATGGCTGGATTTTTAAAGATAATTATGGAGGGTTAAATGGCAAACAGAAAACGAGGGGCGACCGTTAAAGGAAATGAGATAAACAACAATTTTGAAAAGTTATGTGCCACAATGTACTCTAGTAGGAGTGCAGGCTTTTTGATTACAGTGAGACACTATAGAACATGGTGTGTGAGAAACTACAAAATAGAAATTTGCGGAGGTATATAAAACACACTCACAGCAAGGCAAAATTGCACTACATCGGTTATCAAATGAAGTTAGCGGAGAAAAGTCTTGCCATGGCTATATTCTTGAGGCAAACAGTATTTAGGGACAACGGGATTATAGTGAGGTCGAGGTAAAAAGCTGACATCAACAACCCATTTGATGGGAGTAAGCACCAGAAGACATTAAGAGTTGATGGAGCGAGGTAGTAAACATTTATATATCGTTGCCAAAGAATGGGGTGAGTTGGATGCAAGTTGATGACAGAATCATAAGACAAGGGCGAATTGAGTTAGCGAGGCGAGAGTTTTTTAGTTTTTGCAATTTTGTTAGCACCGACTTTTATAAAAAGAAGAACTTATCTAATGGAGTTGTGCGAGGATCTGCAAGAGTTCTATGAAAGCAATAAAAAGGTATTGATTATTAACGCACTCCATAGCTTAGGCACGGAAAGAGTAGAACTAGCTCAAATGCTAGTCAAGTGGATGTTAGGCACACATCACATGAAAGATAATGACAAGGAGTTATAACACCACACTATCAACCACATTTGCAAAGAACGTCAGAAATGATATTCAGATGGTTAAGGCAGACAAAGATGTAATCGTATACAGTGATATATTCCCCAATACACGCATAAAACGTGGTGATGGCAGTATGGACATGTGGAGTTTAGAGGGCGGTTATAACAGCTATCTTGCGACATCTCCGAGTGGGACAGCTACAGGATTTGGTGCCAGTTTGCTGATATTAGATGACATCATAAAGAACGCAGAAGAGGCATACAACGAGAATGTAAAGGCTAAGCATTGGGATTGGTTCACTAATACTATGCTTTCACGGTTAGAAGAGGGCGGTAAAATAATCATCATAATGACACGATGGGCTAGCGATGACTTAGCAGGGGCGAGCAATGGAACACTTGGAGAACGTGCCAAGGTGATTACGATGAAAGCCTTACAGGACGATGGCACGATGTTGTGTGATGAAGTATTAAAGCCGTGATTCATACCGAGACAAGGTATCGGCTATGGGTGAAGATATAGCGAGTGCGAACTATCAACAGATACCTATTGACCTCAAAGGGTGCTTATATAGTGGGTTTAAAACATACGATGAATTGCCACCGTTTGAGAGCATTAAAAGCTATACTGATACCGCAGACCAAGGGGCAGATTACTTATGCAGTATCACGTATGGAGTATATAAGAATAGAGGCATATATGCTTGATGTGATTTATACGAAAGAATCGATGGAGATTACCGAGCCACAAGTGGCAAGAACAATCTACGAGTACAATGTGGCAATAGCTGATATTGAAAGCAATAACGGTGGTCGTGGATTTGTTCGGAGTGTAAGGCGAATACTGGAGGAAGATTATAACAGTAATCGTACAAAGATAGTCGCCTTTCATCAATCCAAGAACAAGGAAAGTCGCATATTATCGCAAGCCACATGGGTTATGGATCATATTTATATGCCTATGGATTGGCAAGACGATGGAAAGACTTTGCAAAGGCAATATTACGCTTTCAACGAGAGGGCAAGAACGAACATGATGACGCACCAGACGCATTGACAGGGGTTGCGGAGAAGATTAACGCACCTACATTGCGTAGTGGTCGAGTTAACTTATACTAAAGGGGTGAGACAATGGCAGATGGAGTAAACGAGCAAACGGTGAAAGTAGATGAATACTTTACTCCGGGATACCTATCATGGTAATGGTATATTTAGTTGTGGCAAAAGGCATACAACAGCACGCAAGGAAAGCATAGACAATTATATTAAACGTCAATCATGGCGTATTATTGGAATTATACAAAGAGTAAGTGGTGGATAGCTACTGTGAATCCGATATTCAAGGATGAAATCAAACGTGATTGGAAAAAGAATGAACTATTCGAATCATTCCTTGAAAATGCAGACCATGCAGGGATTAAGCTACATGAATATATGAGACGTGTTGCGGTCATGGCCAAGTTATACGGAGTTGTATATGTGCTAGTGAATAATACAGAGAATGTAGCTACGACTAGACAGGAAGATATTGCAAGTGGCAATTATCCATTTGTAACAGAGATATTGCCTAATGATGTGATGTCGTGGAGGTTGGACGATAACGGAGCAATCCTTGAATTTGTATTTCGTCAAGTAGGCGAGTTTACAGAGGCAGGGAAGCAATACATCTATCATAGATGGGACAGGGAAACATGGGCGACCTATAAGACATTAAATATGACTGGTGATAATGTGATACACCAAGGTGTACATGGCTTAGGTGTAGTGCCTATCGTGCAGTGGTTCGGACGGGCTACACCTACGAGCACTGTTAAACCTCCGAGCGAGTTCATAAGTATTGCACAGACGAATTATTCACTCTATCAATTATGCTCATGGCATACTCAATTATTGGTTGACCAAGCATTTAGTATTCTGACATTCCCAGATGATGGGAATATGACGGATAATTTGACGATAGGTACAGATAATTTATTGGCATATCCTGCTGAGAGTTCAAAAAGCACCTGCTTTTATTTCTCCGGATGCCTCACCTGCTAATATGCTAACTGACCAAATGGACAGACACATTCAAGAGATCTACCGAATGAGTGGCATGGATAGTGTGGTGGGAGTTCAATCTGCGAAGAGTGGCGTTGCTAAGCAGTGGGATTTTCAACGAATCAATCAACGATTGGCAGACTTTGCCGTACAATGTGAGAGTGCTGAACGTAAGATAGTTCAATTATTCGAGATTATGGACAGGAGAAACGACTGATTTTTACTTGCGAATATCCACGAGATTTTTAGCATTAATGATGTTACTGAATCACTAGGACAAAGCACAATCGGCTATTGATTTGAACCTTGGATCAATGCATTCACGGTGAGGGTTGCCAAGAAAGTACTAGAGGCGTACATGCCTAATATCGAGCCAGACATCTACGATACTATCGTGAAAGAGGTCGAGGAAAGCACAGCTCAAGCTAAGCAAGATAGCGACTACAGTAATCTATTGAATCATGCTAGTATGTTGCAAGCATTAGGCGGAGATGACGAGGACGATGGACAAGACAAGCCAAAAGATGAGACACCTTAATTAGTGGATTTAAAGTGTAGTTGCCTATCTGCTGACGCAAAGGATTCGATGTGAACAGTGCTATAGAAGAGGCATATAAACTATATCCTGTCATGGATGGTATGAAAGAGTCGATAGTCGATGATATGGTGAAAGCCTTTACAAGCGGTTATGTGAACGCAGGCGTGGCGGTAGGGGTCGATACTGGTAATATTCCATATACTAGTGAATCCATATCTACCGCAATGCAAAAGGCGTGGGCGAAAGACAATTTGAACTTATCTACACGGCTACATAGTAGAGGGCAAGCCGTAAGCAAGGAAGTAGGCGACATACTCAAGAGCAACCATTGGCAAGGGTAACACTAACAAGAAGATGGCGAGCGAACTATTCAACCGAGGTGCGATTGATACGGCTGACGCCACAATTCATGGATCAAGTGGCAAAACTTCCTATAGATACTAGTGCAGAAGAAAAGCGAAAGCTATTACGCAAAGTACAAAGGCAAGTAAGCAAACGGACTACCGCAGGGCTTAGGGCGGGATATAGTGAGGTCATAAAAGCTGTAGAGAGTGACAATCAACAAAAGCTAGATAAGGCGATTGAGATTGCTACGGAAGAAAAGACGCGATACCATGCTGAGAGGATAGCACGGACAGAGACAACAAGGGGCATATGCTGATGGTCAAGTGTCCACGATACAAAGACGATGATGACATAGTGGCGTTTCAATGGAAGTTGGGAACTAGGGCATCCAGTATTTGATATTTGCGACTTTTACGCAAACGCAGACCTCTACGGTATGGGTAAAGGGGTATTTCCTAAAGACAAGGTACCAACGTTGCCTGCACATCCGCATTGAATGTGTAGGCTCAAAGCCTATCGTTGATGGCATGATTGACAATTCAGCACCTAGGATAATATCAATGATGGTGGTATGGATCTGCTGAAATCTCTATCAGTGAAGAGCAAGAACGGCTATTAGGGTGTACATGGTCAGTAGCAGTACTTGAGGGCAAGGCACGATGGCAAGACCACCTACGAGGGTGGGATAATGGAAAGTTCGAGGTAAGGACACCGAAAAGAGACTACAAACGCTTGAAAGAGGGTGTAAAAGGTGTTAAGGTAAAACAAAATAATGTTATTGATATAGCACAATTAGATGAAACTTTACTCCAAGGATAGCAACATTAAACTTTTGACGAAGAAGTCTTGTATTAACAGATAATAGTATTATCCATATCAAAGAAAGACATCCTAACGATTATGTAGATGTAATAAAGGATCTAGCTAATATGGTACAAGACCCTGATTCTATTATGATTGGTAATAAACCTCATACTTTAGTATATATGGCAAGAAATAGTAAAGGACATATGTATCAAGTGGTTATAAGGTTAAAAAGATGAAGATATGAGCGATGAACTCAAAATTCAATAATTACATTGAATAGGGTTAACGAGGTATAAACGATATAAAAAGTCAAGAAAAATTATTTACAAGGAGGAAAATGATGTATAATATACATGTATATCAGAAGTCTTCTCGAGGTAGAAAATTTGTCGCACTCTACACAACTAGAAATAGGATTGAGATGTGGGGTGAGCGACACCCACCGAGAAGCATGAAAACCACTTACTTAGGTGGTGGTTTTTCATCACAAAAATTAAGGAGGAATAATGAAAGCGTTGTTGCTTACTCAAATATTGTTTATATAGTTTTGCAAAAATGGTGGATATACGCAAATGCAAATGGTACATATTATTTTGCACCACTCTACATAGGGTTAGCGATTGGGTATTGGGGCTAATATGCTTGGTATGTGGAGCAGTAATAACATATAAGGAGAATAAATGATGGGATACATTGCATTTATGCTTTATGCCACATAGGATTATGGCATTTATCAGTATTGTTGATGTTGTTGTAATGCTTGCGTGGTTGAATGGAAAGAAACACGAGGCCGAGGTCAAGCAACGTCAAGAAGATTGTCGATATAATCATGAGTCGATAATCAACAAATTAAAAATATAATCAGTAATTAGCACTCTAGGCACTAGCCTATGGGTGCTATATGCCGTTTTGGTATTTTAGGCGACAACAAGACTGTGGGCGTGGTGTGGCTCACGAAAAACAAAGCGAATCGTGAATTTAAGAAAAGGAGTTAAGCGATGACAAAAGAAGAATTAAAAGTACTAGGATTAACGGACGAACAAGCGGATGCAGTGGTTTGCAGATTATGGCAAGAATTACGTAAGTAAACCACAATTCAATGCTCAATTACAATCGTTGAAAGACGAAAAGAAGAAAGTCGAGAGAATTAACGGAAATGCAGAACGATTTAAAAACTAAATTAGAGGGCTTTACATCCGCAGGTGCTACAAGTGGTGCAGATATCGACAAATTACAAAAGTTTGAAGAAACTGCAAGAGACAGTACGAGAATACGGAGAAAGCAAGATAGGAAGAATTGAACAAACGTGTACGGTCCGAGATTACAACGCAAGTGAGTCGATGCTTTGAGTAAAAATAACGCAGTGGATCCGAATACCTTAGCACAATTAATCATTCCAAAAAGTAACCGTAGGCGAAGATGGGGCATATTCTTATATGGATGATAAGGGATAATGCACATTCTATCGCTGATGGTACTAAATCATGGCTTGATGGCAATGCGTGGGCTGTAAAAAGCACGCAAAAAGCAGGTAGTGGTCACAATCGAGGAAATAATGACGGTGGTAAACCTATAACGTTAAGACAAGCCTTTGCGGAGGCAATGGGTTTGCAAAGAGTAATTAATTAAAGGAGAACAAACATGGCGGTAACATTAGCTGAGGCAAAAAGAACGTCCAAGACGCATTACAATTGGGCATTATTGATGAGTATAGAAAATCTAATTTTTATGGGACACGTTAACGTTTGATGATGTAGTATCCCCTACAGGTGGTGGAGCGACGTTGACATATGCATACACACGTTTATTAACGCAACCAACAGCATCTTTCCGTGAAATCAATCACGAGTACACACCACAAGAAGTAGAAACGTCAACGTTTCACTGCTGATTTAGCGGTATTCGGTGGAGCATTCGAAGTTGACCGTATTATTGCTAATATGGGCGGTATTCTTGATGAAGTGCAATTTCAAACGCAACAAAAAATTAAGGCAGCATCCGCATTATTTAATGACACAGTAATCAATGGTGATTCTGCATTAGGTACATGCGTTTGACGGCTTAGAAAAGCATTGAAAGGGTCTTCCACAGAAATCAATGCTACAGGGCAAGCTATTGATTTATCTACAGCCGACAAAGTGACAGAGAATGCTGTTAAATTCTTGGATATGTTAGATGAGTTCTTATCTTCCTTAGATGGTCGACCAGGTGCTTTGATGGGCAACTCAAACTTATCAACAAAAATTAAGGCAGTAGCACGTCGTACATCTATGTACACACAAACGGCGGACGCATTTGAGTCGCCAAGTATCTACGTATGATGGTATTCCATTGATTGACTTAGGGGCAAAAGCAGGCACTAATGATGATGTAGTAGCAGCAAAGCAGGAGATGGCACAACCTCTTTATATGCGGTACGTTTTTGGCTTAGATGGATTCCATGCCATTTCAATGGCAGGTCAAGCACCTGTTACAGTATTCGCACCAGACTTCAAAACAGCAGGGCGGTAAAACGTGGCGAGTTGAGATGGTTGCAGGGGTTGTATTGAAAGCTACAAAAATCTGCTGGTGTGTTACGTAACATCAAAGTTAAGTAGGAGGTAAACCATGGCAAAAGTATATGCACCATTAAAAAGATTACAATGGCATTTCTGCGTCTGTTACATTCGTAAATGGAGTAGGCGGGACGACAATGAAAACTTGTTAGAGTGGTTCGAGGAAAGGGTTACACCGTAGAACGTGACGAAAAAGCCGAAACGAGGAAAGAAAGCGAAAAGAAGAGACCGAGGGAACATCTGAGGGGGAAACATCCGAGGGAACATCTGAGGAAACATCCGAAGAAGTAGCTGAGGGCAATGAGTAGCGAGTAACGCAATATTTCAAAAGCGGTTGCGTCAAGCAATAAAGGCCAGATACTATCGAGGGTGCAAGATGAGGCACAGACCAATCATAGGGTTCATAAGCCGAACAGGGCAATTAGAGCGTTCTATTGACGTAAAGTTTAATGAAAATAGCGGTATCGTTTATATTGATTCGCAATCAGCACCGCATGTAGTGTTCGTTCATGAGGAACAGCTCCGCATAGCATATTCCTAAAAATAAAAAGCATTGAGATGGGCACCACAAGGAGGCGGTGCCTTTCTGTTTGCAAGGGCAGTACATCATCCCGGCACTAAATCTGATCCATTCTTATTTAATGCATTGAAGAATAAGAAAGATGATATACGCAATATTTTTTGCGAAGTACACGAAAAACAGCGTTGAAAGGGTGATTAGCAGTGAACTCAGAGACGAGTACAATTACTCAATTAACTTTAGATAAGGACATATACGAAAGCATACGACTAGGCGATGAGTTAGTAGGGCGTGAAGTCTCTGAGGACATTATGACGAAAGCCTATGAGTGGTTATTTTATTTTGCAAGCAAATTGGGAGTAGAGCGAGAAGATATCGCCTACTCCTTTGTGTGTGCAGGGAATTACTAGCCATGTATGCGTATCGTGAGGGTATGTATCAAAAAGGGGTATGGGGCTATAGGCACACCGTACCGAGGACAGAATGGGGATGACCATTACACGAACAAATCCAAAACATATGACGCACGTATCAAGCAACTAGAGGCAACACTAACTGCCGAAGATTTAACAGGGCGACAATACAAGCGGAAAACGAGCGAATTACAGGGTAATTCGTACGTTTAGGGGTAACATGTGGTACGAAACATTAAAAGGCTCTTAAACGGGCAATAAACGAGGTTAATTCGAATGTTGATGTAAGCCTTGGGGCAATTCCGCCGAAACACTTAGATGTGGGAATTGGTGTACTATGTAGTACTCATGCGTGGCGATGAGTCTTTGGGCAATGCCAGGATACCAAAAACACTTGATGTGACGGTATACCTTGAGGGCATGGATTCGTGAAGATAGTCCGAAGCTGAAGATGGATACAATAGTTTATCGGAATTAGAAACAACGATAGATAAGGCACTCACTTGTTTACGAGGCGAGTCACAAAGTTAGATGAAAACTATTGTGTGTTAGATGATAAATATCAATTGATGGATTTAGTCGTAGAAAGAAGAATTGGCGATGCTGACAGTATACGACCGTTGGTAGGTAGTCAATACACGATACGGTGCAAGCTATATTCATTAATTGATGATTTAGATATTTGGTAATTAATTAAAGGAGAAAAACATGGCTGATGGAGCAGTAACAGCAGTAACACCAAAGAAAAAGCATTAGCACTCTACTAAGGCTGCAAGTAATGCCTACAGTGGGTAGAATTATTTTTATTTACGTAAATACAGGCACGAATGAAACTACAGGTGCGGAATGGTTGCTTGTAGGTGGTCAACGAGGTGGCACATTGTCACGTAAAGCAGATTCTATTGACGCATCCCATAAAGGTAGCGGTGGATGGAAATCTACATTGCAAGGCTTAAAAAGAATGGTCAATTGATTTAGATACATTGGTAATGCCAAATGACGAGGGATTGCAAGTAATCAATCAAGCATTTCTTGACGACCAACAAATCAATTTAAAATTTGAGTATCCTGATAAGTCCTACGTGACTGGATGGGCATCCATTACAGAATTATCCTTAGAGGCTCCACATGATGACGTGGCGACTTATAAAGGCTCATTGAATGGTGTAGGTAGTATCTGATTTGAAAACAAGCATAGGAGAGTTTAAATGAAAGTATTAATTTGTAATTACTTTGGTAACAACGAAACAATTTATTTCAATGTGAAACGATTAGCAGAATTAGAAACAGCTATTGGAAAAGCCTATTTTTGGGTGTAGTCGATAGCGGTACGTTAGCGATTGGCGGACATGATTCAAATCTATACGATTGGCATGCAACACATCAACAATGGTATGCGTACTGCTGATTTTTATGCAGAGAAAAATCCAAGAATTGATTGATTCCGAAACATACGAATTGCAGGGAAATCATGATGACTGCTGTAAAGTCTTATTCGCAAGCGGTATCTTTGGCAAAAAGCCTACTATAATGCATTCCCTAACGAGGTGACACCTACGGTAGAGAAGAAAAATCGCTGAGGAAGAGGAAGAAACAAAAACTAGAGAGAGATAACACTCCCTATCTATATTTGAATGGATAGAACGAGTCAAAGCCAATTTGTTATGGTTTTTACGAATGAGTCCGAGGGAACTAGACGAACTAGTTCCTTTGATTTCGTGGATCTAGTCGAGGCACATAAGATGGCGACTAAGACGCAGGACGTAAAAGACGCATATTATGCTTGCATGATTACTAACGTACAAATTGCAAAGGCAAGCACATCAAGGTGCAAGATGTGGTAGAAACGTTCCATCCAGTAACACGAATAGACAGGAAACGAGAAGAACAGCGATTCATTGAAGAATGGACAACCGCAGGGGGTGAGATTTAATGCGTGAAGAAATAAAAGTTATAATTGGTGGCAATAGTGAGGGTGCTCAACAAGCCATCCAAGAAGTAGGAAATAAAAGCCGAAAATGTACTTGGCAAACGCATGGGGTCGATAGTCTCAAAAGCCTTTTAGTGCATTACCAATGGCGGGCATGGTCGCAGGTGTTGCATTGGTAGGTCAAGAGGTGTTAGCTGTAGGGGCAAGCTACAGAGGTTAGTGACAAATTCGCATCCATCAAAGCACGGATTGATTTAATCAATGACGGTTCGCAGTCTACTGCTAGCATTATGGATAAGGTATACCAAGCGTCCGAGAGGTCGAGGGGTTCATACACTGACATGTTGGACAGTGTGGCCAAAGCTGAATATGTTGGCGAAAGATAGTTTTTCATCAAATGATGAGGGCGATTCTGATTCGTTGAACAGTTGAATATGCAGTTCAAATTATCGGGTGCTCAAGTGGGCGAGGTATCGTCTGCAATGACACAGTTAACGCAAGCAATACCGTAGGTCGTTTGCAAGGTGATGAGTTCAATTCCATCATGGAAAAATGCTCCGATGTTGGCTCAAGCAATATCGCAAAAGAAATGGGCGTGCCTATTGGTCAGTTGAAACAATTAGGGTCAGAGGGCAAAATCACCGCTGATGTTATCAAATCTGCTTTTATTCAATAGTGCTGATGAAACGCAAGCAAAAGTTCGCTGAAATGCCGATGACATTCCAAGAGGTAGGGCAACAATTATCTAATGCAATGTTCCAATCTTTCCAACCAGTACTTGAAGAAATATCATCCATGACGGCTAGTGCAGAATTTAAGACCGTTATTGATGGCATAGTGGTAGCAATCCAAGGCATGGCAGTAGTCGCAAAAAGGTGCGATTGCTGGCGTGAAAAGGTGCATTCAATGGGCTTTCCTCAGTAATAACAACATCAGCCAACATTTGGAAAGGCATATTCACAGCACCATCGATTGCTATTAGAACTTATGGAATATTAGTGGTAGGTTTGATGGGGTATTTTGTCGGCGTACGAATAGCGTCTATGGCATTTGCATCTAGTTTGACGGTGCAAAAGGTAGGTATGATGGCTATGACTGCAGTAACTAAGGCGTGCCAATTGGCAATGTTAGCATACCGTGCAGTTATTATTGGTATTAATATTGTAATGGGAGCGATGTTTTTAGCGACTATTGCAGTAGTAAAGCCAATGCAAATGTTAAAAGCAGTTATGGCACTAGCAAGAGGGGCTACATTAGGGATGGCGACCGCTCAAGGCATTCTTAATGCAGTCATGAACATGAATCCTATTCCAATCATTGTTGGGTTGTTGGCAGTATTAACTGCCGCTTTTATTGGTCCAAAGATTGCTACAGAGGGATTAGGGGCAACCATGAGTAGCATATGGAATAGCATTGTGCATACTGTCACATGGGCGATTAACCAAATCATTCGCTTTATCAACAAGCTCACAAGTGCATTCAATAGTGTAGGCGGAGTCATTAGCAAAGTACTCAATGTCGACATTGGTAAGATTGGCGAAAGTGGTGAAATCTCCGCAGATGATGCCGAGGGATTCGCTAACAAGTCGCAAGAAGTATGGTATGGCTAGTGCATTCACTGGAGGTGGTGGCACTACTACCGCAGAACCTACTACAGAAAGCGGTGGCGGAGGTGGTGGCGGTGGATCCGCAGGCGGTGGAGCAGATAACTCATTGCAACAAGCCATTGAGGAGGCTAAGAGAGCCCATGAACAAATGACGGACTTCGTACCGTCAAATGTTTGGTACTAAAGTTGATGAAATAGAGGCTTGGCGTAAGAAAGAGCTTGAGGAATTGGACAAAATCGAAAGAGCAAAATGTAAATTATAACGAAGATTTGCGAATGCTCAATGAGATGTACGCCAAGAAACGAGAGCAAGCGGTATATGAAGAGGCTAAACGAGTTCGAGAGATTCAAAACGAAATTCGAGATATGGACGTTGCCTTTCATATCAAGGTTGCTACTACCGATTCCACTGGATCTGTTTCACCGTTTGAGAAATTGAACCAAGAACACGCAGACGCTATGCGAGAGATTACAGACCGATATCAAAAGATGAGTGACGAGTTCGCAGAAATGAACGATAGGGACAAGAAAACGTACCTTGATTCGTTGAAAAGAAAGAAACGTAGCTTTGAATTGTCCGAAGATGGCAAAATTACATATTCTGAACGAGTTCGCCAAGAGGAATTGGCTCAACTAGAGTTATTCAACAAGAAACGTGAAGAATTGTTGCGTACTGGTGCTGAAACAGAATATGCGATTCAAGAGGCTTTGCGTACTCAAAACTTTTGAGGCATTACAAACAGCACTCACTGATGATTATGTGGCACATCAAAAACGCATACGAGATGAAAAAGACTTGATGAACCAATATATCGAGGGCGGTGAAAGAATCATATTTCTCCCTTGATGAATTGGTGAATAATTCGCTCATGGCGAGGTGTTGGCACATTGAAAGATAGCATAGGCGGATTACTACAAGGTACGATGACATTGGTACAGGGCTTTACAAAATTTAGGCAAAAGGCAATGATTAAATCTGTAATGGATTATGTGGCACAATGGGCGTCTGCTCAATTAAAACAAATGATTCTAGGAAAGTCGTTGCAAGCACAACAGGCAACGGCGAGCATTGCGTCTGCTCAATCTCAAATACCAATATGGTCAAAGCTAGCACAACAAATGTCGATGGCTACGTTTGGTGCTAGTGCTACAGCAGGCATGACAGCTTATACAACGGCATCCGCAGGAATGGCGGGGATGAGTTCATTCGGTGGTGGCAGTATCTTTAGCGGTCGCATGGATTTCAGCGGTGGACAGATTCAACCAAAAATGAAGATGGCAACAGGTGGGCTTGCGTATGGTCGTACCTTTGCAGAGATAGGCGAGGGTCAGTATCCAGAGGCGGTATTACCATTGTCGGATACTGTATTTAGTCGATTAGGCGAGGGGCATTCGTGAGAACGGCGGAGGTAGCAATATTACACTCAATGTAAGTGCTATTGACGCTCATTCATTTCGGTAGTTGGCTAGAGCATACAGGCGGTAAGAATGTACGTCAATTCACGGCGAATACTGAACGTGAATTTGGTACAGAAGTAGGGGTATGGTAATGGAGAAATTGAAGATATTCCCTACAAATTACATCGTTGGCGTGGAAATCAACGAAAATGCAAAAATGGAATACGGTTACGAAAACGGCAGGTGGTGGTAAAGGCAAGAACTATGATCTACATGGCAGTTACCGCAATGGACAATTACCACATCCTTTGCTCACTTAACGGATGAACAGTATAAGCAGGTGATGGGGTTCTTTGCCACGGTCAAAGGTGGGTTCGAGCCGTTCTTATGGTTGGATCCAGAGGATAACCACGAAAAAGGTATAAAATTAGGCACTGGAGCGACTAGAGAATGGCAAGCACTCCGCCGATGGGGTGATTATTTAGAACCCATCAATCACATTACCGATGTAAAGTTATACGTCAACGGTCAAGAAAGACCGTGCGAGGTAGATAATGGTAAGATTCGACTACATGCAGGCGATGAGATACCACAGGATGCAACGATAACGGCTGACTATACGTATTATTGGAAAGTTCGGCTATCGGGAGATTCATTTACAGCTGAACTGGTATACAAGAATATCATGAAGTCGAAAGAGATGAAGTTGGTGACGGTACGATGAAAGATGTAAGTAGTGTATTAGAAATGCATTTGAACAATACAAAGCAATTCATGTCATGTGATTTGTATGATATTCGCTTGAAGAGTGGCATATCGTATTATTACGCAGATACTGATAAAGATGTTGCCTACGGTGGCAAAGTGTACCGAGTAGATGGGCCTAATTATCACAAGAACTCAAATCAAAAACGAGTTCTAAAGTTAGTGTAGACAAATTGACGTTGACTATCCATTCATCACCCAATGACACCATAGGCGGAGTACCTATCATGACGGTAGCCCATAATGGTGGCTTTGATGGGGCAACAGTTCGATTGATTCGTGTATTCTTTGGTGATGGTGGTACGGTCATTGGTGGTTTGGATTTATTCCAAGGGCAAAGCCGAAGTAAAGAGTGGCGGAGGATTAACCCTACAATTAGAGGTAAAATCTGTAGTGCAAAAGCTCAATACAGAGTGACTAAACTGAAGATATTACCCTCAATGCCCGTACACCTTATATGATGGTGAATGTGGTGTGAACATTAGGGATTACCGCAAGCGAGCCGTAGTAACACAAGTGCCAGACCATAATACGGTGGTGCTTAATATTACGCATGATAACGGCTATTACACCGCAGGTGGTATCGAATGGATTAGTGTGCCGTTGGTAGGTCAAACAACGCAAGTGATGAAAGACGATGGATCTAGAATTTATTTCATTACACCATCAGAGGCTCAACAAATGTAGGTGATGAGGCATACATCTATCCGGGTTGCGATAAAAACTCCTGCGACGTGCAAGGCAAAAGTTTAATAATTTTAGTCGGAATAGGCAACACCTATGTGCCATTAAAGGAAACGATACGATGACAGGATTAGCGATAGCAAGAGAGGCGATGAACTGGTTAGGCACTCCACATGTTGATAATTCTATGGCCAAAGGTCATGGGGTCGACTGTGCTCATTTGATGTTAGGGGTATTGATTAACGCCAATTTGATAGGTGAGGGCGATATGCACATTGAACACTATTCAATGAGTGGCATTTGCATAGATCCGAAGATAAGTTTTTGAAGTACATGGAGTTAGTCGCCTACGAGGTCGATATTGACGATTTACAAGTAGGCGATTTCATTCTCTATCAATACGGGCGGTGCATTAGCCATGGTGCTATCTATATTGGCGATAACATGGTGGTACATGCTTATGTTGGCATGGGTGTTATCATATCAAGCTTAGACGACATCATATTTTACGATGGTAGAGGCAATAGCCGTATGCGTAAGGTTTACAGATACAAGGAGATTGATTAATGGGTGGCTTATTTGGTCGTGAGAATATCACATCAAGGGCGGACAGAATTGGCGAATTTCAAATCAATAGTGCGAGTTATGGAGAAGTCGTACCAGTGGTGTTAGGCACTACACGATTAAGTGGCAACATTATTCAGTGGGAGGACTTCACAGCACATGAACACAGGAAGTCACAACGTGTGGGTAAGGGTGGCGGTAGCAAGAATACTAGCATAACGTACACCTACACCGTAGCCGTTGCTATTGGTTTATGTGAGGGACCAATTAAAGGCATAGGCAAAGTATGGATTGATAAGGAAGTATACCAATATCCAAATGACAAGATAGGCTTAACGGCTTATCTTGGTAACAGAGAGCAATTACCGTAGCCGTATATGGTCGGTAAACACCCTGATAGGGCATTGCCTTATAGTGGGTTGGCATATATGGCTGGCGTGGTCGATATGGGCGACAGAGCAGGATTACCTACGTTCAATTTTGAGATACAAGGGCAATTGCTCAATACTGGTGATGGTGTGGATGTCAATCCTGCTGATTATATTGTGCATGTATTGAAGAGCATAGGCATTGAAGAAACGGCGATTGATGGGTTAGACAATTTCAGAGAGTACTGCAAGCAAGCAGATATTCTGATTAGTACACCGCCAGATGGTAAGGCGAAGAAAGCACAGCAAATCGTATCAGATATTGCTGACATCTGTAACTGCTATCTGTTTTGGTCGAATGATAGGCTCAAGATTGTACCGTTGGCAGATAAGCCGATTAAAACATGGGATCCACATTCACAAATTCAATATGATTCAAACCGAAGATGATTTCTTGAGTGGTAGCGATGGGCGATTGGTTGAGTATAAACGTAAGTCGAATAGTGAAAGTTATAACACGGCTACAGTTGAGTTCATTAACCGTGCTAATTCCTACGAGAAAGAGGCAGTCACATTCGAGGTGTTAGCAGATGTACAACGAAAATGGTATGAAACCTGCTCCGAGTTATTCGGCTCATTATATCTACACTAAAGCAAGGGCAATGTATTTGGCAGAGCAATTAGCTATGAAACGGCTATGAACGTAATCAATATTCGTTCAAATTGGATTGGGCATTTTGTCGATTAGAGCCGGGCGACTTAGTGACATTAACGGAAAGCACATGCGGATTACATAAGCAAATCGTGGTAATTACTGACGTACAAGAGGCACAAGATGGTGAATTACAAATCACAGCGATTGGTAAGCCTGCAGGAGTATATGCACCAACAAAGTATGATGTGCACGAGAATGAACGCCGCTTTGTCGATTATAATAAGCCTGCTCAGTCAATATTGGATGCTACATTCATTCAACCACCCGCTGATGTGATGGGGAAAGGTCAAGAGTTATGGGTCGGAGTATCTACACCACAAGAATGGGGTGGGTGCGAAGTATGGATGAGTGATGATCCAACGGCGAACTTCCAATCTATGGGAATGATTAACACTACAGCACGAATAGGTAAGTTAGTAAGTCCGCTATCTGCTAATGGCAATTCGTGCATTGTCCGCATGGTCAATGGCACGTTAAAGAGTGGTACACATATTGACGCAGAACGAGGGAATACCGTTTGTTATATTAATGGCGAATGTCTATCCTATGAAACTGCAACACTCAATGCAGATGGCACTGTAACGTTAAATAACCTTGTTAGAGGGCAGTTTAATACGCCTATAGGTAGTCATAGTGTAGGGGGATAAGCTAAGCCGTCTTGATGAGGCTTTTATGCGTATTCCATACCGTAAGCAAGATGTAGGCAAGAAGATTTATGCCAAGTTTACATCGCTCAATAACTTAGGTGGCCAACAAGAGGATATTTCACGAGTTAAGCAATACGAGTACACCATCCAAGAGTATTTCATTCCAGAGGTAAGCGAGTTTACTTTATCGAACAGAGTACCGCCAATTAGGTGGCAAGGCAATTGCGTATGATTTGGTACTAGAGTTTATTCCGCCTAACCTTAAAACACTATCCACGGTGGTGGCATGGTATCGTGAACAAGGCACGCGAATGGATCTATGGCGGTGATGGGAACGGTCAAATCGTGATAAGCCAATGTGAAGTAGGCAAAACGTATGATGTAAAACTACAAGTTAAAGACATCAATGGGAACTATTCCGAGGGTATCGTGAAGTCGTTACAGATTGCATTGAAGAGTGATAAGCCAAATACGCCTGATGGGTTCACGATTCGATTTGCTGAACAAGCGATTTACAATTGGCGAGAGGTAACCAATGCGGATGTAGATTTTTACGAAGTTCGATTGAATACCGTAACAGGTAACGACGATGGATTGTTAGCGAAGAGTAGTAACACTACCGCCTCTAGCTTGCTACAGAACAGACAAGGCACGGTGTATCTGTATGCTCACAACCCAGTCAAAGGGTATTCTGCACCTGCTACATTGGGAATACAATGTGCCTAAACCAATAACACCTACAGATGTAACGGTTAAAACTACCATGAATGGATTAGTCGTTACATATTCCCCTATTCCGAGTGGGTCACACCATGCCAATATTTATGTGAATGAACAACGATATCAATCGACATCAAACACTATCTTCATACCAATAGAGGCAGGCGTTCATAAGGTCAAAGTCGCTATGTTGATATATTCGGCGAGGGTGATACAGTGGCGAACAATTAGCAACAGTCAAGGCGGAAATACCACCCGAATTGATGAAAGCACAGAACGATGCAATAGCCAATATCGATGCAAGAACTAAGGAACTAGATAAGACTGTATAAGCCATTGATAACAAGGTAGTTCAAACAGTAACTAACCAAGTAACTGGAATGAGTAGCCGTATTACTGCCTTGGATAATTTAATCAATCAGACTGTGCGAGATGTGAATAACAACGTCAATTCACAAATAACGCAGGTCAAGAACAGCATTGATTTAAAAAGTGGCGCAAGGCTTGAAGTCGTTGAATGGACAAGAGATTATTTCACGTATCAACTTATCTCCAGAGGGTACACGAATTGATGGCAAATTGTTGCATGTAACAGGGAAAGCGAAGTTTGATGATAACATCATTACAAGCAAGATGTTACAGGCTAGTGCCGTTACTGCTGATAAAATCAAGGTGGATTCGTTGAGTTCTATCACGGCTAATGTAGGCACGTTGACAGGTGGCACAATTACAGGTAGTACCATCATTGGTACGACATTAAAGAATGCCAGTGGCACATTCAGTGTATCGTCAGAGGGTGTAATCAAAGGGGCAATAATAGACGCTCAATCGTTTAGGAAGTCTGGATTTGAGATTACAGCTTTAAAACAGAATTTTATACAGTTGCAGATGGTACATTAGTGCCTTGTCCAGATGGATACAACAGAGAAGATTGCACATATATAGTCTTGAGTGGTCGAGAGTTCAACAGAGTGGATGGTAGTTCTGAAAAATTAGTCGATAAATTCGACAAATCGTTTATAAATTTAGAAGAAATGAAATATATTGGCACTAATTCTGGTGAATATACGATACAGATAAGTCGAGATAATGACTCCATTAAAAGCTATTGTTAGGGTTGGGATTGATAAATTATACAATGTAATCGTCAAAAAGAAAGTTGGTGGTTTTTGATGAATATGGTATTTACGAGAGATATGCTGAGATATACACAGGCTATGTTGACATCCTTTGCATAGCCACCAAGAAATAACAAGGAGATACAACACAATGCACTATCTATTCAACAGTAACGGCGAATGTGGTATCACAGCCCAATCACCAATCGAACCAATCGAGGGATACACTCATGTGGAAAGCACAGATGCCTACAAACCCATGGGAAATATGATTGATTGACGGGGTGATAACCAGCAAGAGCCACCAAAAGAAGAACCAAAGGAAGAGCCACCACATGAAGAGCCAACGGAAGATAATTCAAAGTTAACACCATCAATAGAGGAACTATCGAACAGTGTGGCAGGATTATATGAATTATTAGCTAATGTTATTCCTCCAAGTGAGGAAGAAAGCGAGGGCGAACATGAGTAATGTAAAGCAGTTTATGATTATGTGAAAGGAAAATGGACAATGAAAGTACAAGAATTTATGATTCCAATTTATGGTTATTTAGTATCTGCGGGAAAAATATGCGTTAACAAAGAAAGACCGCAAAGAGGGTCAAAAGGTAATTCCAGTTGCTTATATCGAGGCAGTAGCTGAATGGATTGCTAAGCGAGTAGAAGAAGAACAATAAGGATTGATGATAGAGGTCGGCTCAAGTAGTCGACCTTTTATCGTACAAAGAAAGAGGTAATCAATGTACGGTGGATTAGTACGAGCAAATATTGAACTCTATACAGGCATTGACAACATGATTGAGTTAACACTAGATGATGGTACAAGCACGGTCAAGTTAGATGAGTGGTACATTCACGGCAGTATTTAAGCGACACGTTGATGATAGAACACCAGTACTGACGGCTAGCATGTCGGCTACTGGTAACGTGGCAGTGTTAACCTTAACCGCAGAACAAATGAAAGCGGTAGGACGTATACCATCACATGGCATGGTGCTATATTATGACATCGTGCAAGAGGTCGATGGTCAAACCAATGGTATTGCCTTTGGTAGGGCGTACGTAAGAGGTGGCATGCGATGAACAGAGTAACGATACGATATAACAAGCCCTATAGGGTCGTTGTCAATCCACGTGATGACGAAGTGGAATTGATTAACGAGGAAGATGGCGGAACTGGATCTGAATCCAATCCCATATTCGAAGATAGAGATTTTTTGACATTATATATTTTGGAGCTGAGGTAATTGATATGAAATTGGTAGAACGCATTACATTAGTAATTAAAGAGATTGGTAAAGATATTAAAGCATTAAAAGGCCGTGTATTAGCATTAGAGGGTAGTGCAGGAAGTGGCACTGTAGATGAAACCGTAGTTACAAATAAGGTAACAGAGCAAATCAACGTGTTGAAAAGTGAGTTACCTACATTAGTAACACCTACGATTAATGCAGAGATTGCAAAAGTAGTAGACGGTGCACCTGCTACATTTGATACGCTTAAAGAGATTGCGGATTACATCGAAACAGACAAAACTGGTGCTAGTGCTATGGCGGAAAGCATCAACAAACGATTACGTGTTGATGAACAACAATCTTTGACGGAACAAGAGCAATCAAACGTATTAGGTGCATTAGGATTGACGGATACGGATTTTGTAACGGCATATAACACAGCAGTAAACGGCTAAGAGGTGGCATATGGGAATTATCGAAGAGATAAAACAGCTGGCAACAACAATCGGCACGGACATTAAGGCTTTACGGGAACAAACAGCAAGCAAAGAAGATGTTAGCAAGGCATTAGAATTGCTAGACGGCATTGCAAGTGCGGTTAGAAAATCGGAGATAGATGAGGAGTTTAAAAACTCTTTATTGTCAAAAAGCAATCGTGAAAAGCCATCGGAGACAAACAAATGATTCCATTTAAAAGAAATCAACGAATCGAACTTCCAATTATTTGTTGATTTTATTTCTAAAAATGTGAGAGTGCTTAATCCTACTACAGAATTTAAAAGGCAGAGTATTTGCATTATTAAAAGGATGGGCATACTACAGTAACGATTAAACTAGATGGTGAATCAATTAAAAGTGGTTACAAATTGAAAGTTGTCTATACAAAAGGTGAAGAAACGTCGGAAGTAATTACTAACAATGAGTTTACTATAGTTGACCCTACTGATTGCAAATACCTTATATTCAAAAGATACGGATGTAGTAGATGTTGAATTTTTCACGGTATTTAAAAGAGTTGGAAAAACACGATAATATTACCGTGGAGATGAAAGAAGAAACAAACGGTAGTGTGACAATAACTAAAATCATAGACAACAACGACTACGACATCTACGACCTATCAAACCACGGCATGTATGTTACAGCCATTGAAAAGCAGTTTAAAACCCAATTTACTACCAAAAATTATAGCTCTACAGCTATCAACTTTTTAAAATGAAAAATTGAAATCAATGGACAAATTAAGGTACTAAAATTCCACAAGGGTAATGCATTTTTAGAGCCTAAATTAGGATTCAAAGAAAGGTGGATATGCAAACCTTTATTTCTTCAAAAACAACCCAAAAATACATCTCGGTGTATTCAAGGACGGAAACAGGTCTTTTCTTAAAAAGTGAATGATCGAGTTGGGATTATGTCCAACAATAAACTAGGTGGAAAAGTGAATGCAAAATTCGTTTATTTCTAAATTTAGTTCGAAGATAGAATTTAAAACGATACACGGGAATTACACGTGACAGTCTAGAAGATTGGCTCAAGGCAAATCCAATCGAAACCTATAGAATGACACAAAGCACCTTATGACATTCATAGGGTGCTTTTATGAAAGGAAAACGAATGAATTATAGCACATTGGAGATTGTCACACTTATCAGTGGCATATTCGCCATTGCGAAGATGGTTGTATGGCTGTATGACAGCAAGGTATCCACCGAACGTGAGATGGAATTGCAGAAAGTCAAAACGATGCTCAAACAGGACGAGTTGCAGTCACGGCTTGAGTGCAAACTCACAACGCAGAGCATACTGTAAAGATGAACACATTAGCTATGCAACATCTGACAGAATCCATCGGAGAATTGAAAGAAACGTTGAAAGAGACACAGGAGCGATTGGTGGACTTATCCAAGGAGCAAGCAAGCATTAAAGAATCGGTAAAATCTGCACACAAAAGGATTACAGAAATCAACGATAGGGGGTGCAGATGTAGTGAGTGAAACACGGACATGGTGGTGGCAACAGGATTGACGGTAGCACTATTCGCTACTATTTATTTCCGTATGAATGAATTGGTACCACTAACATTGCTAGTGGGTTGATTGGTTACATTGGCGGAGCGGTGGCAAAAGGAGGATTATACAAATGAAAGTAGGCAAGTATTTTGACGATTATGAGTTCGCTTGTAATTGTGACAGGCATACTGTGGTAGATGGTCGAAACGTATTAGACCATGTTATCGATAAGCGATTGGTTGATGTATGGACAATATCCGAGAAACAGTAGGACGACCAGTACACATCACCAGTGGCTATCGTTGTCCTGAACATAATGTCGATGTGGGGGAGTGCCAAACTCTCAACATACATTGGGCACTGCTAGCGATATTTACGTGGATGGCATGGGTGTAGATGAATTGGCAGACATTGCCACAGAATGTGGTGCAATGGGTGTAGGTCGATATTATAATCAAGGGTTCGTGCATGTTGATGTACGAGATTACAGAGCTGATTGGGATGACCAATAAGGGGATACTATGAGAATTGACAAAATGATATTCGATAAAGGCGTAGAGTTAGAAAAGCACATGCGATTTGGTGTTGAAAGGCATGGACACAGTACCATTGAAGAATGGGTGCGTCACGAATTGGAGCGAGTGACACAGCCGTTAGAGGATGAAATCAAAACGACCAAATCATGGTGGGTGAAGTTACGAAACCGAGTGTACATCAATGTGATCCAACAGAGTGTAGGGGGCAATCGCTGCCAACATTGAAAAAGAAATCATTATAACCACAATTGAATAAAGAGGACATCCAAGTATCCGCACTAGATGTCCTCTCAAAGGAGGTGAACCCTGACGTATTTTTCTAAAGTTTTGGAAACCTTGAATTTGCTGCCAGTTTTTGCGAGAAACCGATCAAAATTCATGACGAATAGAAATAATTACACTATTTTTGTTAATAGCTACAATGTTATTATACGGCATTCGTGAATTAGTGACAATATATATCTATCAGCCAAGGTTGGTAGGGCTTTTGTGCTATAATATAGATAATAAAGCAGTCGTTATTGGATCTCAGTGATTGCAGAAAAACGGCAAAAAGGAATTGTCATATATTGGTAGTTAAGCAACAAAAATCGAAGTGTAGTACAATCTTAGGGATATATATGGATTTGATAGATTATTGCAAAATGCTTGACAGTATATCGGCAAGGGAGTAGTATATGTTAGCAATGATTGTAGCAGTGGTCGCGATGGCGTCATAGGCAAAAGGTATAATCAATTGATTTGGCGATTCCAGAAGACTTAAAAATATTTTAAAGAGCGCACGATGGGGCACGTCATCGTCATGGGGCGCAAGACATTAGAGTCTCTTGCAGTTTCTAGTGCAATCGGGAACATTGGGTGATTACGTCGCAAATGGACTATGTACTCACCTTAGTGCAGGGGTGAAAGTCTTTCACAGTCCAGAGGAAGCGGTGTCGGCAGACTGAAGAGTTTAGACTTTCGTAGTATACTGCATCTGGGAAGTGCTCAAGTGTATGCTAGCATGGCACCTATGTGATGCGGATTGCTGTGTGACGGAGTTGCAGGAAAGCTTTTCACAGGCGAGTGACGTTTATGGAACATAGAAAACCCGGAATGGATAGAGATTGAGCGCATACCGGGACAGGCCCAAGACACATTAGCCTCACGATTTTGTAAACCTATGAAAGTGCGGAAATAGAATGGAAATACATAGTGATAGCCCAAGAATTGTGCAAAAACCGCACAAGTAGGGCAGAGTACCATCACATTATTAGATGAAGGGAATACAGTGCCCTTTATTGCGCGGTAAGATAAAGAAGTTACGGAAGAATTAAAAGATGAACAATTGCGTGACATCGAAGAGCGCACGAAATATTTACGAATTTGTTACAACGAAAGGAAGAGGTAACAAAGTCTATTGAGGAACAGGGCAAATTGACAGATGAACTATCTCGCCGCGATTGCGAAAGCTATGAAATTGCAAGAGTTGGAAGACTTGTATTTGCTGTTCCGTCCGAAAAACGTGCACTCGTGCGTCCATGGCGAGAGACAGAGGTTTGGAGCCTTTGTCATGCCTTCTTCACGATGAAAACGGAAGAGGAGTTACGCCAAGTAGTGTAGCAGTATATGTACCGAAGAAGTGCCAACAGTGGACGATGCCTTACAAGGACGCATGGATATTGTGGCGAAGATGTGAGCGAACGAGCAGATATTCGCCAATACTTGCGCAAAGCCACGGGAAATAGGTCATATGAAAAACGGAACTTGTAGGCGAAGAAGAATCAATCAGGGATTCTTGCAATATAATGAAGAATACAATGAACCGATTCGTCAAGTGCCTTCCCATCGTGTATTAGCCATGAATCGTGGAGAAACACTAGGGGCCTTAAAAGTTGGATTTGTCGTGCCCGATGATACCTTTGTGCACTACATGTTTGATGTAGTAGAAGGAAATCGCAAAATCTGGAGCATTGTTTGTGCGCAATGCCATCGTAGATTCCTACAAACGATTGATTTACCCATCTTTGGAACGGGAAACTCGCAACACTATGACAGAGCAAGCGGAAGAGCAAGCTATTAAAGTGTTTGGTACGAACTTGCGCAATCTATTGTTGCAAGCGCCTTTATCAGGTCATGTCATCATGGGATTGGACCCAGGGTATCGCACAGGTTGTAAAATGGCGATCATCGATCGAGAAGGGAACGTTCTCGATTACGGTGCATACTATCTCACAACGAGTGATAAAGCGCTGGAACGTGCGAAACAAGAGTTGGCGAAGAAAATTCGTCAATATGGTGTCACTTTGATTTCCATCGGTAATGGTACAGCATCCTATGAAACGGAACAATTTGCATCTGCTATGATTGCTGAGGAAGGCTTAGATTGCCACCATATTATAACCAACGAAGCGAGAAATGTCTGTGTATTCGGCGTCTAAATTCGCCATCGAAGAATTACCAGACCTCGATGTATCTATCCGTGATGCCGTATCGATTGCCCGTCGTCGCAAGATCCATTGGCGGAATCCGTGAAAATCGATCCGAAATCGATTGGTGGCGCTAACACCAGCATGATGTGAATCAGACAATTGGGCGCTACACTTTCAGATCGAAAGTGGTAGAAACTGTGGTGAACCATGGTAGTAGAACTCAATACGGCATCGCCTGCGATTTTGAAACATGTATCAGGTATTTCCAATACAGTGGCGAATAATATCATTGCCTACCGCAAGGAAACATGTGGGCCACAAACCGTAAACAATTGTTGAAAGTAGCCCGTTTAGGTCCAGTCAAGCGTTTACGCAATGCGCAGGTTTCTTGCGCATCGGCAAGGGAGAACCCATTAGATGCGACACCAGTCCATCCAGAGTCTTATGAAATCGCGCAAGGCGTGCTGGCACAATGGGCAGCGTCCTTAAAGATTTGCGCAATAAAAGAAACGTTAGCCAAAGCGAAAGAAAAGTTGCAAGTCTGTCGATGCGGAAGCCTTGGCAAATCAATTAGAAGCAGGGGGTACCGACAGTGCGAGATATTGTGAAGCTTTGCAAAAACCAGGTCGAGATCCACGGAAGATTTACCGGCGCCACGACTCGCAAAACAAATTATGAGCTTGAAGATATTCAAGTGGGCACAGTGGTGAAAGGAACCGTTCACAATGTGGTGGACTTTGGGGCTGTAGACTTTGGTGTAAAAATCAATGGCTTGTTGCATAAAAGCGAATTCTGCGGACGCCAAGAACATCCATCGGACGTGTTGGCAGTAGGAGATATTATCGAAGTAGAGATTATCTCCGTAGATGCGAAACGAAACCGCATTGGTTTATCTATGAAACGAGAGAAACCAAAGCATACAAACCGTCCAGTACGTCAACGTGGTGGGGATGGTAATTCTCATCGAGACAAACAACATAATGACGAGAGAAAACCGGCTAGATATAAAAAAGATAACTCAGGAACTGCACAAGGTGGGGCAAGAAAACCGCATCGAGATACACATAAAGGAAACGGTGGCAAGCGACACGAGAAAGACCAAGACTTAGGAGCTCTATTACAACAATGGGCAGACCGAGGAGGACGCAAACGATGATTCTATATCATAAGCATCCTAACCTTTTTGTTTGACCAACTTACAAAATGGTATGTACAACAAATACTCCGGTTAGGCGAGTCTGTGCCAGTGATACCCGATGTATTTCACTGACCCACATTGTGAACCATAGTCGCCTTTTGGCATGTTGATGCATCAACGATGGATTCTGCTATTGGTGGTGGTTCTTCTGTTAACTGCTGTGTACATAGGTCGCAAAAATTAGCTACTGCGCCAGTCTATGCTCGCATTGGTACTGGCACTCTCTTAGGCGGGGCTTTGGGCAATGCTTGGGACCGTTTGTACCTAGGTGGCGTGGTGGACTTCTTTGACTTTCGAGTGTGGCCCATCTTCAACATTGCGGACATCGCGTTTGTATCGGTGTGCCCTTGTTAATTCTATATTTTTGGTCCTGTGAAGTAAGAATCACATGAGGTAAATGATGGAAACGAAACAATATATAGTGGACGCTCAGGATGAAGGCACGAGATTAGACGTGTACCTTACGAAAGAGCTAGGTCAGTCACGTAGTTATGTGCAATCTGGTAAAAGACGGCCATGTACAAGTGAATGGCAAAACAGGTAAATCGAATTTGAAACTTTCACAGGGCAGTGAAATCCTGGTGACCATCCCAGAAGTGCACGAGGTGGAGGTAGAACCAGAAGATATTCCACTGGACATTCTCTTCGAAGATTCCCATATGATCGGTGAATAAAGCTCGTGGCATGGTGGTCCACCCAGCGGTGGGGAACCATTCGGGTACCTTGGTGAATGCACTCCTCTTTCACTGCAAAGATTTGTCCGGTATCAATGGGGAAATTCGTCCAGGCATCGTGCACCGCCTAGATAAAGATACATCAGGTGTGATGATGGCAGCAAAACATGATGAATCCCATTTAGGATTGGCGGAGCAAGTCAAAGAGCATAGTGCAACGAGGACCTATTATGCGTTGGTGCAAGGCAATATTGCAGAAGAAAAAGACGATTAAGGCGCCTATCGGTCGCCATCCTAAGGACCGTCAAGGAAATGGCAGTAGTCTTTTGAAAATAGTAAAGATGCTGTGACTCATTTCCGAGTACTAGAGCGGTATGGAAAACATACACTTATAGAATGTCAGTTAGAAACGGGTAGAACCCACCAAATTCGGGTGCACTTAGCCTATATTGGACATCCTGTGGTAAACGATCCTTCTATGGATTCCGCAAAATGGACTTCCCTATTGTGGGGCAAGCCTTTGCATTCCCAAAAACATTGACAGTAAAAGCATCCGATAACAGGAGAGGTGCTACTGAAGCACCATTACCAGCTGATTTCTTGGCATGTATTGACCATGCGAAAAGAGCATAATCGATAAGGAGGACCTATGGGAGAGCGCATTTTAATTGATGAAGCAGGTATGATGCGTGACTATTCACGCATTGGGCATGAAATTTTTAGAACGAAATAAAGGTCTATCGAATGCACCGATCATTGGCATTGAGCGCCGTGGCGTCTATCTGGCGAAACGATTACAAGCGCAGATTGAAGCCATCGAAGGGATTCAAGTGGATGTGGCGACTATGGATGTATCTTTGTATCGTGGATGATCGAGGGAATCAACCGAAGGAAGGTTCTCCTTTCACGATGGATACAACCGGTAAAAATTGTCATCTTAGTAGATGATGTGTCCTTTCACGGGGCGCACTATTCGCTCCGCCTTGAATGCTGAATGGAAGCGGGCAGACCTAGCGCGATTCAACTGGCTGTGCATTGGTGGACCGAGGTCATCGGGAACTGCCTATACGAGCGGACTATGTGGGGAAAAATATTCCTACGTCCCATCTAGAAACGGTGAAAGTTCATGTTCACGAAGTCGATGGTGACGATAGTGTTGTCATTTTCTAATTAGGGGGTGTTCATTGTGCATGGTATGGGAACCATCATCAATGTGGTGTTAATCATATGCGGAAGTTTGCTGGGCTTATTCATTCGACATCGCATGAAAGAAAATTTGAAAGAAACACTTATGATGGTGTGCGGTATCATTATTTTGTTGTTGGGCATGAGCGGCACTATGCAATATATGTTGGTTATTGTCAGCGACAGTCTGCATACGACAGGACCTATGATGATGATTATCTCTATGGTCTTGGGTGCTATCATAGGGGAAATGATCGATTTTTGATCGTCGCATTACAGCCATTGGAGAATGGTTAAAGTTAAAAACAGGCACAGCCGTGATCCGCAGTTTACGAATGCTTTCATTACCGCATCCATGACATTTACCGTAGGTGCCATGGGGGTCATTGGATCCATCCAAGATGGTTTGACTGGTGATTACAGCACGATGGTGGTAAAAAGTATTCTAGACGGCATTATCGTTATGGTTATGGCATCGTCTATGGGAAAAGGGCGCTGTTCTCCTTTTTACCGGTCGGGATTACTCAAGGAATCATTACTGGCTTAGCACACTTGGCGGCGCCACTCGTGACACCGGAGGCTATCGACAATTTATCCTACGTGGGATCTATTTTTGATTTTTGCGTAGGGATCAACTGTATTGTGGTACCGAATAAAATTCGAGTGGCGAACTTGTTGCCGGCAATCTTTTATTGCAATGCTCCTAACATTTTTACCAACTCCCCTATAGATGTATAAGGGTCTGCTGATAGGAATTATATGTATAACTAATTGATAGACCCATAAGATGATAGAAGAGGTGTTAGTAATGAATCAAGAGAGTAAGAAACAAAGAGCTATAGAAGATAAGCGCATGAAGGAATTAAAGACTGTGCGTCAAAATGATAGAAATCTACTGCAAAGGGACAACACCGACGGAAGTCCGGTGACCTTTGTGAAAGTTGTGCAGAGTTGATGCACTATGCGGAAGCACAGGGTGGAACGGTGCCCGCATATGGAAGTAAAAACGTTTTTGCGCCATGTGCAAGACACATTGCTATGCGCCGAACTATCGAGAACGCATTAAAGAAGTCATGCGCTATAGCGGTACTCGCATGTTGTGGCGACACCCGATTATGACGATACGACACATATTACTAGGAAAAGGTCTGTTGAAAATAATATGTGATATAAAAATACAATGCGTTGAAAAATCAAGTTTCGTACTTTACACTATATCGAAAATGATAGTATAATGAACATAGACAAAAAGAGCGCCCATCATAGGGTAGCTCTTTACTGTAGGAGGCACGAATTTCGTGAGGGAAACTCCTAAGCGTATATTAGGGTATAGTTAAAGGGCGTATAATATGAAATTAAAAATCGTAGGATTACTAGTATTGCTGGTTATTTCACTCGTAGTAGTACCTCAATTTGGGGCTTCTTTCTATACCGGTGTGGGATATGTACCAAGCATTTACCAATCCAGTGCCAACAGATGAGATGAAAATGTTGAGCACTATTGTGCAAGATATTCGATTGCCACGGTTGCTGTATTCTGTGCTAACCGGTATTGGATTATCCTTAGTAGGAGTATTGATGCAGACGGTGACACGAAATGCACTAGCCGATCCCTATGTACTAGGCGTCTCGTCAGGGGCTAGTACAGGGGCAGTCTTTGCCATCATCATGGGAGGCTTACCGTTTTTGGCATCCTATAATGTGCCATTCTTTGCGGCATTAGGAGCAGGTATATCTATCTTGCTCGTACTACTTTGTGTAGGTCGAAGCCAAAGTCCTGTGAAATTAATTTTAATTGGCATGGGCATGACGGGTATTTTCTCATCCATTACGATGATGATCATTTATGGAGCGAAGCATGAAGCACAAGTGCGGAGTGCCATGTTCTGGTTACTCGGTAGTTTTGCAGGCATCCAGTGGAGAGATTTACCATTAACAGCCATCATCATTGGATTGTTAATGCTCTACATGTATATGTATAAACAGGATTTTGACGTCCTTTTATTAGGACAACAGGAAGCAAAACAAATGGGTTTATCTGTGAAATCCTTTGCAATTATCTGGTGATTGTATCCTCAGTGGCCATTGCTACCTTGGTGGCAAAAGTGGGCGTTGTGGGTTTTATGGGTCTTATTATTCCGCACTTGGCGCGCATGGTGAGGGGACCTAAACATGGACGATTACTTATTTTTGCACCACTCATTGGCAGTATTGTGATGATATGGGCGGATGTACTTTCACGGGTCATGTATAGCCCCGAGGAAATTCCTATCGGCGTATTGACGTCCTTACTAGGGGCACCGCTATTTATTTGGATTATCATGACGAGATACCGCCATCAGGGGTAGAAAGTAGGGACTATGTACGAGTAAAATTCATTTGTCCTTTTCTTGTGGAAAGCGACAAATTTTTAGATGACGTAAAGCTCACATTTCCAACGCGTACAAAATGACGGCTATTATCGGGACCCTAATGGGTGTGGTAAATCGACACTCCTTGGACATTTGAGCCAATTGCACCCCACCGACACGATTACATTGGATGGCGTGCCTTTACAAACTATTGATGGGTACCTACCTTTCACGGAAGGTGGCTGTGCTAGCACAAATACATGATGCTATGATTGATGATTTTTAGTGAAAGATATTGTTCTCATGGGACGATATCCTTATAAAAAGTCATTTTTGGAAATTATACAGCGGAAGACGTTGCCATTGCCCAGTCCTATATGAATCAAGTGGGTGTATCCCACTTGGCAGAAGAAGAAATGGGACATTTGTCTGGTGGTGAACGGCAACGGGTGTTCATTGCAAAAAGCATTGACACAACAAACAGAGGTATTACTGTTAGATGAACCAACGAATCATCTAGACATGAAATCAAGGTAGCGCTCATGAAAGAGTTACAAAACTTTTCGGGACAAGTATGTGGTTCTCCATGACCTAAATCTAGCAGCGCTATTGCGATCATATCGTATTGATGAAAGATGGCAAAAGTGTTGCAAACGGGAACGCCTCAAGAGGTATTGACACCGGAGTTGCTAGAGCCTATTTTTGAAGTGCCATTCCATGTGTCGATGGAAAGATGGCGTGTATCATTTATATTACTAATCGTAGTAAGAAAGGGAAGATTATGTTAAGTAATTGGAAAAATCTAAAGGCTTTGTATTAACAGCTTTAGTATGTGGCGCTTTGGCAGTGGCAGGCTGTGGTTCTGAAAAAGAACAAGCGAAAACTAGGTACAGAGGTAACTTGGAGCCAAACATTTGAAGGTAAACAAACAGAATTTGCTGTAAAACAAGCCCCTACACATGCGGTATCCATGTCTCAATTTACAACAGAAATGATGTTACAATTGGGCTTGGAAGATAAAATATGGGTACAGCTTTCAAGAGGAAGAAATTTATCCACCATTACAAGAAGCCTATGGCAAAGTAAAAGTATTGTCTGACAAATGGCCTTCTTATGAAGTGTTCATGTCTGTAAAAACCTGACTTCGCCACAGGTTGGGAAGATTCTTTCAGTAAAGAAGGTATCCCTGCAGATAAAATGATTGCTCAAAAGTAAATATTTGGATTCCAGAATCTGTATTATCCACACAAGCTGATTTAGAAACTAACTTCAAAGATATGATTAAATTGGGCGAAATCTTCCGGCGTGAAAGCAAAAAGCAGAGAGTGGGTGAAAAGGGCCAACGTGCTATCTTTAGAAAAAGTACATGCTAAATTGAAAGACCTTCCACACAAACGTGTATTCGTTTACGACTCTCAAGATGGTCAGCCGTTCACAGTGTTTGAAGGTTACACAACGAATGTATTGCGTTTAATCGGTGCTGATAACGTAATGAGCGGTTTAGGGTAGACAAAACTTGGGGCAAAAAGGTTCTGGGAAACAGTAGTACAACAAAATCCTGATTATATCATCATTCCTGATTATGGTAACTCCATCCGCAACGATGATGATTTGCAAAGCAAAAAGTAGCTACCAAAGCTGACCCTCAATTACAAACAATTAAAGCAGGTACAAGAAAATCATTTTCATCCGTAAAATTATCTGAAATTACACCAGGTGTTCGTACAGTAGAAGCGTTGAAACGTTTAGCTGAAGAAATCCATGGTATCCATATCGACTAATTCGTTGATCTAAAATTACTAAAAGCCGTCGCAGTTGTGCAGCTTTTCATGTTCTGGGAGTTGGTAGGTAGGAATTTTATGATTTGTGTCGAATACTTATAAGGTATAGCCTTTTTGTAAATGAGGTAATTTGTACACCATTTGTAAGTTAAAGCAATTTGTACATTATTTGTAAGTTAGAAGTTGTATAAGGAGGAGATACTATGCTAGTATATACAACACAAATGCCAATATCGAGAAGCCAAAGGAGAAAGAGTTCGTACAGTTGGTCATCGATTGGATTCATTCGAATCAAGTACAAATGATATGTCGTCACATATGGGAAAGGATGCCCCTATATTGGAAGATATAATGTGGGACGGAACATCGAATCATATTGTGCTAGGGCGATGAAGCGTTGAGTTTGACTATACAACGAGCAAATCGTGTGATATTGCTCGCTCAGCAGTTATGATACAAGTGGGCAAATATATGTTGGATTTCGTCATTCATTGGGGACATTATTGACTATGTCTGTCCACGGGGAAGAGGGCAACCCATTGATGAGCATTTTTGTGCCAGTCTTAGCAAGAAGCTTTGCCTCTCGGATCATCGAGATGAATAGTGGGTGGTTATGATAACAATCTGCGTATTGCGTGTACACGAGACGAGTGGATAATCCAGCACGGCATATACAAAAAGTACTAGATGGTGATAGTGAAAGTAGAAATGCCCATTGCGTTGGTGACGCTTTCAAAATCAGGAGAAGCACCATTAGATGTGGCAGATTTGGCACTTTCAGCAGTGGGATTAGCCCATGTATTTATGGTGCCTAGTGACGATGGAAAAATCAATGATAGTCTATCTCGTTGGGGCGGTAACAAAGACCGGATGGCACATATTATATATTTTTCCCTACCGATGTATATGGACAAAAGGAAACGGTGTGGATTCCTATTGATAAACATGGACATAAAGCAATTGAGGTATACGCTACAAGCCTTACAGGACAACTCCAAGATGCGTCCCATGGAATCTTTGCAGACATGGGATGGGGTGACCATTAACTTTATTACAAGAGCAAATGAAAGCATTGCAAAGTCCCACCGCATTCAGTCAATCGGTTGCGCTTGGTAGTGCGCAGTTCAGCAAGTCGGAAACCATTGTGGAAGAGGAGCCAGTTCATGAAGAAGAGGACCTTTATACAGAGGGTGACATAGAGGATTGCGACCTAGATGGGGAAGAAAGTAGAGTCTGATAGTATGCCGGTGGAATCCATGTCGGGAGAATGCGGAGAAATGCTGGTGCAATCTATGAAAGAAGGCACAAAAGCAGGCGTATTTGATGTTATGCGTATGACGCAAATCGAGGCGGGTATGACCTTGATGCGCTTACTCATTTCCATCATAAAGATGTGCATGAACGATTATTTTCTGCAGATCCAGTCCGCAAAAATCTGTGCTTCGTGAGATGAAACTGAAAAAAGTAGGCTACTTTACAATGCTAGAAAAACTAGAAGAGCTCATGAAACGATTGAGCATCATTTGGGTTCGCAAAGAGCCTATGATCCAGTAGATGGAGAGTTAGTGCCACTCGAGCGATCCGAAGTGAAGACCATATATCACCGTGGGATATTGAAGTTATTGAACGTCCAGATACCATAGAAAATCCATCGATTTTTGCCCTAGCAGAAGCCCTAGAGGCGAGTGGTTCTATGAATGTATATACTACCTATGCTAGAGGGGTAGCAGTCCTAGTAGCTCATGAAGAGCGAGATGGCAGAAGAAGAGGCGAAGCAACAACGAGAAGAGGAAGAACGGTTAGAACAACAGCGTTTAGAAGAGGAACGTAAAGCCGAGCTGCAACGACAACGAGCAGAAGAATTGCGAAAAGCCCAAGAAGCGGAAGAAGAAAAAGCCTATGAACTTTCACCAGAAGAAATCAAAGCACTAGTGGCAAAAGTGAAAGAGTTAGAAGAGGACAATGAGGCCTTGCGCGAGGCATACACCGCATTGGAAGATAAAAATGAGGCGTTGCTAGAGAAAATAATTCCTTGCACAAGGAGAACAAACAGTTGCATATCGATTACGATCGGTTGTTAGAAGAGTTGGATGGTCATACGGATCCAGATGCGCCAGACACAGTGACAAACACCGCATGGCGGCGTACACAGATGAGCAAGGCAACTTTGTATATGTCGAAAGTGGGACGCTTATTCGATGGTGACGACAACGATGAGGATGTGCCAGAAGGAGACTTCATCTTGCTTCGTGGGGAAGAAAAAGACCTGTATCCGCATGAAGTGCGTGATGTAGTGTTAGATATGTTGGCAGATTATAAGGAAAACTATGTGCTCCTAATTCTCGCCGTGAGCATGTCATTCAAGATTTGTTAGAGGCAAACCATTTTAAAAATTCTATTCGCAAACGCCGTGAAGAGTTGAAGAATAAAATTCGCACTTATCGTAAAGATGGACTCTAGTTTCGAACCTATTTGCGTAGCATCGAGTTCCAAGTGACTGGAAAAGGAAAACATTATAAATGGACCTATTTTGATGACCCACGGTATGTGATCACCGCAGGAAAGACTATCAGCGATGGTTGGTGTGCAGGGCTAAATATCTACTCCGTCATTGAACGATTGATGTTGTAGTCTCAGGTGTTGCCTAGAGAAAAGCCTCATAAAAGAGTAGATAAAGAGGAAAGTTGATTCGCATCAGCTTTCCTCTTTTGATGGGAGTATTTTGTAACAGCCCTGTTAGTTAGAAGGATCTCATTTTGAAGTACTTTTGTTGTTGTTGCCCCCTCTTGTAAGGCTTGTAAATAACCTTTGACAGGGTTGATATCGTTTTTACTGCATTGTAAGAAATGAGCTAGGATACATTGCAGCTGTTTCTTCGGAATAAGATTGTAATTCACCAGTCATGTATGTTTCCACAGATGTATGGGTCGTGGAATTATCCTTGATTGAATCGGTCTCATGATGTGTATCATAGCCTGGTGTTTCTGCTTGATAGCCAGTTCTATTTCATGTACAGTGCCACAATGGCAGTCACTAAGGAAATTTTAGTGGACGACATAGGTGGCAATTTATCTTTGATGGCCAAGAATTCATCAGGGTGAGTGAAAGCCATCATATAGCCGTATTTAAAGGTAACTAAGTTGTACCCTTTCATACGTGCTACTTCTAAATCGTGCAAATAGGATTGTAACACCTGGTGTGAGTACATAGACCAACTAGGAATGGCGGGACACGATGAAGTTAGCCATTTGATCCTGCAAGGAGAGCGATGGTCCACATTTTGTGTACTTGTAAAGAGAGTGCTTGTTGAATGATGGAAATAATTAAATCGTCTTTCATAATAGAACTCCTATTCTACGCAAGAATCTTCTCCACGGAGAAGCGGATCTTGAATGCGTTGAACGACTTCTTTAGCTTGATACGTTAAGAAATCAATGGGACTTGTAGCTAAGCCATTGCGCTGTAACCTGAATAATGGCAGTGCATAAGCGATCGATGTGAGGTTTGGTATCTCTAATCGGTGCCTCTAGTAATTCAGCAACTCCATGTTTGACCGTATTTCCCTAAGATAGGAAGGGTACAGCTGTGGCGATACAGCCATTTGTAGAATGGCGCATAGGATTTGTTCAATAGATGTACAAGTAGCATGTAATGGTGGACAAATTGATGCAACGCTAAGCTTTGCGACAATAGTGTCACCACGTTGTAACATGCGAGGTAGATTATACTGACCAGACTGAGCCAATTGATTCAATTCGAAGGCAATCTTACGCAAACGGATATCTTCTGGATAATAGGCTAGCAAGCGGTTGCGAATATGTGTGAAAGAACCAAAATTATCTAGGAAAACTTCACCATTGGTGGCGGTGCACAATAGTCTTGGGGACACGCAGAAACTCTTTGTCGCACTGAGGTCCTTCGGGATACAGCGTATAGCGACGGTAAAAGTCGGAAATGCTTTCAATTTCTACCGTGCCATAAGCATAGTTTTTGAAGTAAGAGTGAAGTCTCTCTTGGTTTGCTGTATAGGGTATCAGCTGGCAAGAATAGTTGACATCGTTTTGTAAAGTCGTGGTCTTCAGAGATGCTATCATCAAAGCCTAAACATTCAGATCCTGTGCCCACAAGGGCTAAGCATATATGGGGAACTAGGTCAGGTAGATTGAGTTCTATATCCTGCGCTACTTGATGGGCTAGTTCTCACCTAGTTCTAGACCCGTTTGGCGATGACAGGAGTCTCTTGTTGCAATGTTTTGATAAGGTCTTTTACATAGTCAAGATTGTGCAACACCGATTGATAGGCTTGGCTTTCTACACCGTAATTATAGTTTCACGATAGCAAAGCTTCTCGATATAATTTGAGGGCACATCGTAGTGATGCTGTTCCATTTCGTAATCGACCCGATTATTTAGGACCGCAAAAGCATACATAGGATGTTCCGTGCCGACTTCCTGCGCAAGATATAAGCGCTTTTATCTAAATAGATTTCGGTGATAAAGACACGGCCTTCTTTCGTATGCTTGCTAATTTCATAGAGATTATTGTAACTAATCGCAAGGGTACTTGGTGACTCCGTAGGCTATCAATTGGACTGCCTCTAGCTGCGTGCATGAGCGGTCTCATAATTGTTGGTATCTCGATAGAGTAGAGACAAATTATTGAGCAATCCAATATAAGCATAGGATGTATCTCCAACAGATTGGAAGATCTCCTTTGCTTTTTAATAGATGTGTTCCGCTTCGTAATAGGATTTTTCTCCCGGTAGCTATTGCCTCAGATTAATCAAAAATCGTCGCATATGTTTGCGACGTATAGGTGTCGCTCTGTTCATAGATGCGCAAGGATTCAACAATGGCGACAATAGCATCGTCATATCTACCTACATTGCGTAGGGAACCGCTATATTCATTTAAGATTTCAATCAGTTTTTTATGATTGTTTTGAACGCGGCAGAGATGGATGGCCTTTTTCTAGATAGTCGATCATACCTTGTTCGTTACCTTTAGCGCCATAATGTATGAGCTTGTTTCAGTAGAGATTGAATTGATTCCATAGAACCTCCTATAACAAGGTGAGTAATTCTGATGAAGGGTCTGAAATATGGGCATAGCTGACAATTTCTTTTGGATACAATTGTGAAAGTTCCTCTTCAATGGCTTTTAAATCACTATAGGAAGCAGAGATGGTAAGAATACTTTTACCACATAAACCGATTCCAATTTGAAGACTCAGTAATTGCACCTGATGATGCCAAGCTATGTGATTAGCTAGATGAAAGACCAGCTACTGATGTGTTATATTCATAGATACCTAGGTGAGACGCTAGGTATTTTTTTGTTTGCTGCTGAAATGTAGAGAGCACATCAGGGTGGAGTCCCGTAATAGTTTTATACTGAATCTGCTTTTTCGGCTCCTAAGATGAGTTCGATTTGTTGTATCACATCGGTATCTGCAATCAGTACAAAAGAAAGCTTTGCCAGGACATATACGGTAATGTTTGACAAAAGAGATGGGATAGTCTTTTAATAACCGATCTAAAGAGCAAATCCAGTCATGCGATACTGATTGGTTTCCCAAAGACATATAGCCGTGTGCGATGTCATGGTAATCACCTCCTGCATATAATTACTTTTCAGTATAAAGAGAAAATATAGGGGACATCAATAGACGAAAGTGAAAGAGGTGTTTATAGTACCGTGGTTAAGTTTGAATATTACCAAGTCATGATAAAAATACATAGTAAATATGATAATTTTTGAAAGACAGATGATAACAGCATGAATTTTACAAATGACTAGAGGTTTGTATTTTACAAAAATTGGATTGTAAATTCTTATCAGTTAGACTCTGAAATGTGGTACCATTTTCTTAACAAGCATGCACAGTATTCCATTTACGCATAATTGGGACGGAGCATGAGATATTTTTATACGTTGTAAGGAGGTTAACACATGCTAGAACGAGGTTTAGTAAACCAACAGAACGAATTGAAAAGTTGAGAAAAAGTAATTATTGATGCTGTACCACAGGTTGAATCCAGAACGTGCAGTTTTAATTACAGAATCTACAAAGGAAACCGAAGGTCAACCTACGATTATCCGTCGTGCGAAAGCTGTTGAAAAATCTTTAACGAATTGCCAGTGACCATCCGTGATAATGAACTAGTAGTAGGTTCTATCACAATCAATCCACGCTCCACAGAAATTTGCCCAGAGTTCTCCTACGATTGGGTAGAAAAAGAATTCCATACGATGCATAAACGTATGGTCCGATCCATTCGAAATTTCTGAAAAAGTACAACATAGAATTACATGAAGCTTTCAAATATTGGGAAGGTAAAACAACTCACTCCTTAGCAGATTCCTATATGGAACCAGATACAAAAGACTGTATCGCTAATGGTGTGTTCACAGTAGGTAACTATTTCTTCGGTGGTGTAGTCACGTAAACGTGAACTACGGCAAGATCTTAGAAAAAGGTTTTCCGCGGTGTGTTAGAAGAAACAATTACAGCATTACATGCATAGACGAAGATGACCTAGCAAGATTAAGAAAAACAATTCTACAATGCAGTTATTATCTACAATGCTGACTATCCGATTCGCACATCGCTATGCTGAAAAAGCTCGTGAATTAGCAAGTCAAACATCTTGCCCAACTCGTAAAGCAGAATTACAACAAATCGCTGCTAACTGTGATCGCGTACCTGAATTCGGCGCTCGTAACTTCTGGGAAGCATGTCAATCTTTCTGGTTCTTACAAATCATGGTTCAAATTGAGTCCAATGGTCACCCATCTCCCCAGATGCCGTTTCGACCAATACATGTATCCATACTTAAAAGATGATCAATTGATCGCGTAAAAGCTACAAGAATTAGTAGACTGTATCTGGGTTAAATTGAACGACATCAACAAAACTCGTGATGAAACTCTGCACAAGCATTCGCTGGTTATGCAGTATTCCCAAAACCTTTGCGTAGGTGGTCAAGACTCTGAAGGTAAAAGATGCAACAAACGAAGTATCTTACATGTGTATGGAAGCGAGTAGCGCACGTTCGCTTACCAGCTCCATCTTTCTCTGTACGTGTACATCAAAATGCTCCAATGGAATTCTTATATCGCGCTTGCGAAGTATCTCGTTTAGGCTATGGTGTTCCAGCATTCTACAATGACGAAGTAATCGTCTTGGCTCTTGTATCTCGTGGCGTAGCATTAAAAGACGCACGTGACTACTGTATCATCGGTTGTGTTGAACCACAAGCGGGCCATCGTACTGAAGGTTGGCATGATGCGGCGTTCTTTAATATCATCCCAAAGTTCTTGAAATTACTCTTAACAACGGACGTTGTAAAGGCAAACAATTGGGACCTAAAACTGGCGAGTTAGAAGAGTGAGATACTATGGATACGGGTGGCGATACCAACAACAAATGGAATACTTCTGTTCGTCACTTAGCAAAAAGCTGATAACGCTGTTGACTACGCTCATATGGAACGAGCTCCATTGCCATTCATGTCTGCGATGGTTGATGATTGTATCAAACGCGGTAAAATCTTGCCAGAGCGACGCGATCTACAACTTCACAGGTCCTCAAGCATTCGGTGTTGCTGACGCAGGTGACTCATATATATGCAATCCATATTTACGAAGACAAACGCTTTACATTAGCTGAATTGCGTGAAGCATTAGAAGCTAACTTCGGTTATAGTGATAGCGCAGCTCCAATTTGCACTCCATCTATTCCAGAATCTACATTAGATGAAGCTCAAATCTATGAAGCAGTTAAGAAAATCTTATCCTCCACAGGATCTATCGATATTGCTACATTGGAATCTCATTTGAAACAAGGTACTGGTACAGGCACAAGCTGTGGATGCAAAATCGCAAGCTAGATCCAAGCAAATATGCAACTATCCGCAATATCTTGAAAAACACTGATTCCTTCGGTAATGATATTGAAGAAGTAGACGAATTCGCATATCGTTGCGGTAAAATCTACTGTAATGAAGTGGATAAATACATGAACCCTCGTGGCGGTCAATTCCAAGCTGGTATCTACCCAGTATCCGCTAACGTATTGTTCGGTAAAGACGTAGCTGCATTACCAGATGGACGTTTAGCAACTGAACCATTGGCTGACGGTGTATCTCCTCGCCAAGGTAACGACGTAAAACGGTCCTACAGCGGCTTCTAACTCCGTAGCAAAATTAGACCATGCGCAAGCATCTAATGGTACATTGTACAACCAAAAATTCACACCAGCTGCGGTAGGTGGCGAACAAGGTTTGAAAAACTTCGTATCTATCATTAAGAGCTTCTTCGATAAAAAAGGTAGCCATGTTCAATTCAACGTTGTAGATAAACAAACATTGTTAGATGCACAAGAACATCCAGAAGATAACCAAGACTTGATCGTTCGTGTAGCAGGTTACAGTGCTCACTTCGTAACATTGGCTAAAGAAGTACAAGACGATATCATTAATCGTACAGAACATGAAATGTAGGTACATAATATAAAGGATAAGTTCGTATGGAATCAGATAGATAGTGTCAAAGGCACTGTATTTGATATTCAACGCTTTTCCATTCACGATGGACCAGGAATCCGGACAATCGTATTTTTGAAAAGGCTGTCCATTACGATGTAAATGGTGTTCTAATCCAGAATCACAGCAGTATTATCCTGAAGTAGTGTATCGAAAACAACTCTGTATTGGTTGTAAAGCTTGTCAGGCAGTTTGCCCTAAACAGGCCATTGCCGATAGCAACCCGTACTGGATCGATCGTACACTCTGCGACAACTGTTCAGAGTGTACTATGGTCTGTCCGACTAGTGCACTTTCCATGAAAGGTAAGTTGATGACCGTTGAACAAGTGGTGCGGGAATTGAAAAAAGATGCAACGCAGTATTTCCGTTCTAATGGCGGCATCACCTTATCTGGTGGAGAGGCATTGACACAACCAAAGTTTGCTAAAGAAATCTTTAAAGCTTGTAAAAGCACAAGGATGGCATACCGCAATAGAAACAGAAGGGTATTATGACACAAAGATTGTAGAAGAGATTATGCCGTACATCGACTTGGTTCTACTAGATATCAAAAGCGTCAATCCAGAGCAACATAAAAAGTTCACTGGCGTGGATAACGCAAGGATCAGAGAGTCGGCTAAAGTCATACAGTCTATCACAAATACAACAGTGCGTGTTCCTACGATTCCTGGGTTTAATGCGAGCGAAGAAGATATTCGTGGCATAGCAGAGTTTGTGAAGGAAAATATGCCTAATGTTCATGACATACACTTGTTGCCATATCACAATTATGGGCAAGGGAAATATGAATTATTGGGACGTGAATATGAATTAGAAAAATACACCAAAAGATTCCAGAAGAAGAAATGGAAACGTATAAAAATAGTAGAATCATATGGTTTAAACTGTATTATTGGTGGTTAGGAGGTACTATGGATACAGCATTATTAGAAAAAGTGATGGGTCAAGTATCAGAAGAACTTGGCATTAAAAAGCCGCAAGGCACAACAGCAGGATCCATCGGAGTTACTGAATTTGTAGGGACTGCAATGGGCGATACAATTGGTCTTGTGATTGCTAGCGTGGATCCATTATTAACAGAAACAATGGGATTAGGAAAATTCAAATCCATCGGTATTATCGGCGGTCGTGTAGGCGCAGGCCCACAAATTATGGCTGTGGATGATGCTATCAAAGCAACGAATACTGAAATTATTACAGTAGAGTTGCCTCGCGATACTAAAGGTGGCGCAGGTCATGGTTCTTTAATCTATATCGGTGCTCATGATGTATCCGATGCTCGTCGAGCTGTTGAAATTGCATTAGAAGCTGTTCCAAAATACTTTGGAGATGTATACGCTAATGATGCAGGTCACTTGGAATTCCAATACACAGCACGGGCAAGCTATTGTTTAGAAGCCGTATTCAACACTCCATTAGGTAGATCTTTTGGTATGGTATGTGCAGGTCCAGCAGCAATTGGTGCCGTACTTGCGGATACAGCAGTGAAATCTGCCAATGTAGAAGTTGTTTCCTACGCATCCCCTAAATCTGGTACAAGTTTCTCTAACGAAGTGATCTTAACATTCTCTGGAGATTCTGGTGCGGTTCGTCAAGCTGTGAAAGCAGCTCGTGAAGTGGGTATTAAATTGCTTGGTGCTTTAGGTGATACACCCACATCGAGGTACAACACCATACATTTAATAGGTTAGTATAGAAACATAGGAGGATATTATGGTTTCAGATGCATTAGGAATGGTAGAAACAAAAGGTTTAGTAAGTGCGATTGAAGCAGCAGATGCTATGGTAAAAGCTGCTAACGTAAACTTCAGTAGGCTATGATTGGTTCTGGATTAGTAACAGTTATGGTTCGTGGTGATGTTGGTGCAGTAAAAGCAGCTGTTGAAGCTGGTGCTGTAGCAGCTCGTGCAGTAGGCGAAGTTGTATCCCTACACGTTATCCCTCGTCCTCACATCGATAGCAGAACGTATTATTCCAACTCTTAAAAGCGTAATGTAGCGTGGCATAGGGAGGCATCGTCCTATATGCCACTACTTTAGAGGAGGCACTATGAAAGATAGAGACCTATCTAGGCTCCTAGAAGACATGGTGGCACGTATTTTAGCAGAACAATCTCATGAACAAAGTGTAAGAAAATTATATGTTGTCTTTGATGAACAGTGGCATCATGAAAATTATGTGCTGGCGAATCAACTGACTACATGTGACTTTACACAAGTTCATGCCATTGTTCCTAAGAATGTGATCCAGACATGGAACGCCGAGTGAAAAGAAATTCATCCTTTTCTTATGCAATATCCCTATGGAGAGGAACCGACTTTCACAGAACACGATTGCATAGTATTACCTTATATAGGAAGAAATGATGTCATTCATATTGCGTTGAGGCTATAGTCAATCGAGATCTGTCGGAAGTGGTAAAGAAAAGCTTTTTACAGCAGGTGCTAGTATCTATGTACTGCCAACATCCATAGAGCCTTTATCAGGAAAAAGAACCAGGTCCCTACCAACAGATGGTGCAAGGGTACTATCAAAAAATATTTGAATTAGGGATACGATACATAGACCATATTCGTCATATGAATTGAGTCCTATGGAGATAGGAGCATGTATTTAGCAAAAAGTGATTGGTAATGTTGAGCAACGAGTGATACCCTATTAGGGATATAAGCTGATGATTGTACAGCCTGTCGATGCATCAGCTGCCAGCTCATAGAGAACAAGCAGCACTGATTTTGTAGGAGCTGGTGTGGGTGAATATGTGCTAGTTAGGAACGGGGCCCTCAGTACGAGTGGAAGAGAACCGAAAAAGGGGCTACCATAGATTTAGCAATCATTGGTATTGTAGACTCTGTTGTTATTTAGTAAGGAGGCAAAATATGGGAAACCCAAGGATATTTTCCTCAGTAACATCAGGTTGTGCATGCATCAAAACAAGCATTTCACATCTATCAAAAGTTGAGCCTACGGAACGGAAAAGCAACTGATTCAAGCCATCCGTGAAGGGTTGCGAAGCTATTGTCTAGAATTTTGCCACACTAGCTTGTGAAGAAACTGGTATGGTAGAAGCCGAAGATAAGGCGATTAAAATCAAACTTGCTTTGAAGAAAACGTCGCACCAGAAGACTTGATTACAGGAACAACGCAAGGGAAAAATGGAATTGTCTTTACAGAACCATTTCCATATGGTGTTGTATGTGCTATACATCCAAGTACTAATCCTCGGAAACGTCGATCAATAATACAATACTAGTTTGTTGTCAGTAGGAAATGTGGTGATTCATTGTCCACATCCAAGAGCCATGGAAGTATCTAAATATATTACGAAAGTGATGAACAAAATTATTTTAGATAAATTTGGCATATGTAACTTGATTACTACACCAGATACTTGTTCCTTATCATATCTTAATGAAATAATGAATCATCCTGATGTGGAATTGATATTATCTACAGGTGGGTCAGATGCAGCTAGAAGTGCATTGGCTTGCAGGTAAGAAGGTCATTTCAGCAGGACCAGCGAACCCTACATTTGTGGTAGATGAAACGGCGGATATTGATCGAGCGGCGTATTGCATTCACAAAGGTGCATCCTTCGATCACAATATTACTTGTACATCGGAGAAAAATGTCATTATTGTGGGATCTGTATTGCCAGCATTTCGAGCGGCCTTTAGAGCGACTCAATGTGTATTATGTGGATTCAGTGGGAGAAATGTTGCAATTATCAAAAATTCTCTTGACTGAAGATATGGAAGTGAATCGTCAATATGGCGGTAAATCGGCAGATGAGATTTTTAAAAGATGCAGGAATCATACGGATCGTTCCTATGATTTGATTGCCGTGGAAACAGTTAAAATCCATCCATTTTGTGACACAGGAAATATTAGCTCCATTGATTACAGTGGTGAAAGCTAGTAACTTTGAAAGTGCTCTACAAATTGCTGTCGATGCAGAACAAGGGTATCACCATACAGCAGGTATTCATTCTCGCGACACGGAACGGTTGCGACAAGCGACCAAAGCGTTCCGGACTACGATCTTTTGTCAAAAATGGTTGTTCCTTAGATGGGATTGGTATTTGTGGTGTAGGGCGCTACGTCTTTCACCATTGCTAATGTCACTGGTGAAGGGGCTATCACAGCGAAAAGATTTAGTTCGGCGCAGACGATGCGTGTATGTAGAAACACTATGTTCTTATACATAATATCTATGATTAAATTCTCATGATAAAAATCACATTTTTAGCATGATTTTTGGTAATGATCTGTCGTATACTATAAGTAAGAGATATTTTACATATGGTATAAGAAAGGTAATAAAAGGAATGCCACGAAATACTTTTGAAGACAATCGAAACGAAGAGTCGCGACTGGATATTATGACTGTCATAGGTCATGATTTATTGGAAGCGATCCAAGAAGCGGTTGCACAACGTGACAGGAATAGCTTTTGTGACAGTAGATTATAAAGGTGATGTATTAACAGAAGCAACACGGTTTTGCAACTATTGTAAGAAAATAAGAGATAACCCTACATCGTCATTATTGTATAGTTATCCGATGCATCTGGTGCGATTATTGCAGCCACTAATAAAGAGGTGAGCATTTACATTTGCCCTTGTGGGGCTCTTAGAAATTGCCATACCGATTATCGTGGATGGACATTATTTAGGCGGATTTATCGGCGGACAGATTCTATGTGATGATGTACCAGATACAATAGTCCGATTGAGTAAAAATATGGTGCCTGGTGGAGCGCAATTGGTGAACCAAGACATCGAAACTACGAATCCGGAAGAGTTAGCAGATATTAAACGGTATAGCTATGAGTGAAGTGCTATCCATTGCAGAAACTAGTGGAGTTTATTATTAATCAACTCACGAATCATGAAATTGTATCGAATAGAAATAAACAAAAGAACTTAAATCGTATAGAAGCATTAGAAAAAGAAGTATTAGAAGCAGAAGATAAGATTTCTGCTTACAAAGTGAGCTAGAAAAGTATAAGCGCTATGTAGATATGGTGCGTAACTGTAAATTACTTAGCGTAGTCGATAGCTTATCTGTAGTAGAAGAAGCAGAAAAACGGAAGCAGCGATCTCGATTATATTCATGTATTAGCACTTCATCATGATAGTCTATTTTGAAACAAGTATCAAAAGAAGAATGCTCGCGCATCGAGTCTACAGTAGTCTCTCTTAAACTATCGCGAGATTGCCACATAGGCTGGCATGTGGATGTCGATGAGAGTCTATGGCACTACATGTTACCATCCTAGTAGTGTATGGCAATATGTATATCAGTGACAGAACGAGCACAACAAGAGGGGCATGCAAAGATTTCTATGAAACTACATGCAGAGCTCCAAGGTGATCAAGTCTGTATTGTCTTAGAAGATGACACATTGCAGATTCATTCTGAGGAAGTACTTGTACTACACAAATTACTACAAGATGTGACGCGAGTTAATACATGGAGATACCATAGAATCGACCTTATCTCCAGACGAGTCAAGCTATTTTTAAAAATTACACCAGACGTTTATAGAATACCATGGCACTTCTGCTAAAGTACATTGTTATCCATTGCCAGAGGGTGGGATGCAGGTAATGTTATCCTATCCAGTAGAATAAGACAAGGAGGTATTTTGTGATGAAGATACTTTTGGTAGATACCGATAAGTTGCATATGAAAGCACTTCAAAACGAATTGCACTCCATATGCAAGCGGAGAGTCATCTGCATTAGTACATATCAAGAAGTACTTTCTCTACCAAAGGAAGAAAACTCATTTCTGTCGCTTATGTAGCAATGGATATTAGCCATCAAAAAGCAGGTGACATAATTCGACATATGTATTACACCTATCCAACATGCCGGATTGTAATGATGTTGAATAAAGAAACACAAGCTGTTAACCAAATGACTATGAAATATTCTGGAATTGGATATTTATATAAACCTTTTAGCTGGGATGAATTTTATAAATGGATTCCAGAAAAAGGAGTGACCAAAGAAAACAGAGATCACTGGGGAATCCTAGATCTGTTGGATCGAATTGTACAAGGCTTTCAGCAAGGTGATTTTGAGGTAGCCTATGACAGATTATACCAAGTATGTCAGTATACACAGGAACATAGTGATATCCAGTCGATTGCCAATGAATTGTATGCACTAGTAGATCAGGTACAACAAAAGGTCTTAGACACGCATACATCGATGATACATACGATGGAGTCAAAGATACCGTTGGAGCCGGTTCATACAAAATATGCAGAAGGGGCTAGGTATATGGACATTTAAAATGGTTGATTTCCTGTTTATGAAACTATATCCAAAGGGAAACAAGACATTTTGCATAATGTTCTCTACTATATTCATACATATACAAGAAGACATTTCCTTAAAAGATATAGTTGTTTCTTGTAATGTGATGAGCTACATTAGTCGTATATTCAAGCATAAGTTAAATATGACGATTATGCAGTATATAGCACAAGAAAAATAACTTTAGCGAAGGAATATATACTTGGAACGAAAAGAGCGGATCCTATATTGCCAACATATTGGGGTATAGTGATGTGAGCTATTTCTGTAAAATTTTCAAAAAACATGAACATAAAACAATCTCACAATATCGAGATCAAGTCATTAATGGATTGGTGGAAACCTATGAAACAATCTGAGTATTTACATTTAGTGACGGAGCGCGTCATAGCAAAGTTACAAGAATTGAATAGATGTAGCGTACCAATTGGTGTTTCAAATCGTCATGTTCATGTATCAAAAAGAAGCATATACCGTTTTATTTGGACAAGATGAACTGACAAAAAAAGTAGACTTGAAACAACCAGGACAATATGCTGCCAATGAAACAGTAACTCTAGTAGGGCCAAAAGGTAGTATTGAAAAAGTGCGTATTTTGGGGCCTTTTAGAAATGATACACAAGTGAGCATCTCTCAAACAGATTCATTTACGTTGGGAGTACCAGGCGTGATACGTGAATCTGGTGATTTACGGAAACTCCAGGTATAACGTTACTAGGACCAAAAGGGAAATTAACGATTTCTCAAGGTGCGATCGTAGCGCATCGACATATCCATATGCATCCTGACGATGCAAGACGTATGGGCGTGGTCGATAAAGAACGAGTGACAGTGACTGTATATGGAGAACGAGAACTGACATTTTTCCAATGTGATTATTCGAGTATCGCCAAAATTTGCTTTAGAAATGCATATTGATGTAGATGAAGCGAATGCAGGACGCATAAAAACAATGATATTGGAATTGTATCGAAGTCATAGAGGAGATCAAATGAACTTAGAAATGATTGAAAGTATAGTAAAACAAGTAGTGAAAGATTTACAACACGAAGGCGTAGGTATGGAAACATGTCGCTATGAATATGGCGTGTTTGATACCATGGAGGCCGCGATTGATGCTAGTGAAGTAGCACAAAGAGAGTTGTTAGCTTTTTCATTACAAGAACGCAATGCATTTGTGGATGCCATTCGTGAAACTGTGTTACAAAAAGATCATTTAGAAATGATTTCACTCATGGCTGTAGAAGAAACAGGCATTGGTAGATATAGTGATAAATTGATTAAAAACCGAGTAGTCAGCGGTGAAAAACATTCAGGTAAAGAAGTGTTGGAAACACGAGCTATGACAGGTCATGACGGATTGACAATTGAAGAATTTTTGTCCATTTGGCGTGATTGGTGCCATAACACCAACAACAAACCCAACAGAAACAATTATCAATAATTCCATCTCCATGATCGTTGGCGGTAATACAGTAGTATTCAGCCCACATCCAAGAGCTAAAAAGTATCCACCATTTTGGTGCAAATGATTAATAAAGCACTAGAAGCAGAGGTGCTCCTAACAACTTGGTAACGATGGTGCGTGAACCATCCATTGAAAGCACACAATGCATGATGAGTCATCCAAAAGTAAGATTATTAGTGGCTACAGGTGGACCTGGCATTGTAAACCAAGTTTTATCATCAGGTAAAAAGCGATTGGTGCCGGCGCTGGCAACCTCCAGTAGTCTAGTGATGAAACAGCACATATTGAACAAGCAGCTGAAAAGATATCGTAAGTGGTGCAAGTTTTGATAACAACGTACCATGTATTGCTGAAAAAGAAGTATTTGTTGTGGAATCTGTGGCAGATCAATTGGTATACCATATGAAAAAGAATGGTGCTTACGAAATTACTGATATGTCTGTGTTAGATACATTAGTTGAAAAAGTAACTAAGAAAGATGGTAAACCAAATCCAGACTTTGTAGGTAAATCGGCTAAAGATTTATTAGCATTAGTAGGTATTGTGGTAGATGACAGCATTCGTTTAATCATTGCTCGTACATCAGAACATCATCACCTAGTAACAGAAGAAATGATGATGCCAATTTTACCAATCGTAGCAGTTCCAAATGTAGACATTGCTATCGAATGTGCGTATCGCGCAGAATTGGGAAATCGTCACACAGCGATGATGCACTCTCAAAACTTTAGAAAAATTATCTAAAATGGCACGGTTACTAGAAACTACAATTTTTGTTAAGAATGCTCCATCCTATGCAGGTATTGGTGTAGGTGGGAGAAGGGTCACACTACATTTACTATTGCAGGACCAACAGGAGAAGGCATTACTTGTGCAAGATCATTCTGTCGCATCCGTCGTTGTGTATTAAAGTGAAGCATTTAGCTTGAGATAAGTGAGGCTTATATGAATCAATCGTTAGGGACTATTAGAAGTAAAAAGGCTTGTTAGGCGCCAGTTACCATGTCAGATGTCATGGTAAAAGCATCTAATGTGCACGTAGTAAATATTGATAGAGCTAATGGTTTTGGTTGGTTTACTGTGAAAGTAGTAGGCGATGTGGGAGCTGTGCAATCAGCTGTTGAAGCAGGCGCTATGGTGGCAAAAAGAGATGGGTTGTTTTCGTAAGTTCTAAAGTGATTCCAAGAGTTTCGCAAACTGTTATCGATGTCTTCTTACAAGAAGAAACGGTACCTGCGAAGGAAGCCCACAGCGAAGTTGTAGAGGAACCTACAGAATCGAGGAAGATACACTCTACTCCAGCCACAGAAGGGAAACACCAGTGGTAGACACAGTGGTTGTGGAAACTGTTGTGGTAGAGCCGGAAAAAACAGTGCAAGACACAGATACAGATGGCTAAAAGCCATTTCTGAGCTAGACAAACATTGTGACTGGTGAAGAATCTACACCATCTACAACAGAAGTAGCACCAAAAGCTACAGGGATCTAAGAAATCAACAAAACTGACTAAAAACTAAAAGAAAGTAGTTCTAAAAATAAGGAGGTTTATCATGAATAACGCATTGGGCATGGTAGAAACAAAAGGTTTAGTAGCAGCTATTGAAGCAGCAGATGCAATGGTAGAAAAGCATCAATGTAGAATTAACTGGTTATGAAAAATCGGTTCTGGTTTAGTAACTAGTTATGGTTCGTGGTGATGTTGGTGCTGTTAAAGCAGAAATAGAAGCTAGTGCAGTAGCACTGGTAACGTAGGCCAAGTTGTATCCACTCACGTAATTCCTCGTCCATCACGATGTAGAAACATTGTTGACTAAATAGTAGGATAGCCTTTAGTAAGGAGGATGGACATGGATATTTATGATTCAGTCCGAAATATTATTGCAAACATAGAGCGCGTACCATCCACTACACAAGAGGGATCGCTCCCCATTGACGAGCAAGACAGTGGTCTAGATATACAGGAATTACCGTTGAATCCGTGGTGGATACTGTCGTTGAAGCCTGCGAAAAAGAGGCGAAACGATTGGGAATTCCTGTTGTGATTGCCATTGTGGATGCTAGCGGATCGTTAGTGTATCAACGGCGTATGGAACGAGCTCTAGGTGTGAGCATAGAACTAGCCCCTAATAAGGCTCTATACAGCAGTAGCTTTTCGGGTGCGGAACAGAAAGAGCTAGGAGCCAGAGTGCAACCAGGACTCTCTTTATGGTATTGAGACGATGGTGAAAAGACCCATAGTCTTATTTGGCAGTGGTGAGCCACTAATGCTAGGAAACCATCTAATCGGTGGTCTAGGCATTAGTGGTGGCACTGTAGAAGAAGATGTGCTCATAGTGAATGCGAGGGCTACGAGCTTTTCAATCTTATATACAAGGGGCGTAATCATGGAATCATGGTCATTTAAAACGCAAATTTTTACAGGACAAACAGAACACTCTGCCAATGGTACTAAAAACAGATGCCTTAGAAAGACTCTCGCTTATTAGAAGGAGAACGTATTTTTATCATCTAGACCCATTTTTAGAAGGAACACCAGCATTACAGACAGTGATTGACTTGGTGAATACAAATAATACCTATGTGTGTGTATTCCGATATAGTACCGATCCACCGATTGATTCTATTGTCGCAGGGCAGAGGTATTACAGAAAGAAAAAGCCACAGTGCCGATCGTCATTGGTGGTGATCTGCCATTGATACAGCCAAAGGTATTAACTATTTCTGTAACAACAATTTATGGCATCTGGCGTTAAAAATTTATTGCCATACCAACAACGAGCGGACACTGGATCTGAAGTGACATCATTTGCTGTTATTACAGATACTAAAACAGGTATAAAATATCCGTTGGTAGATGACAGCTTATTACCAGATGAAGCGATATTAACAACGCTCTTTGTAAAATCAGCGCCAGCCAAAAGTAACCGCTTATAGTGGCATGGACGTAGTTAGTACATGCTTTAGAAGCACTTAGTGTCTACAGGAGCTAACTCATTTTACCGATGCATTAGCTGAAAAAGCAACAGAATTAGTGATTAAGAATTTACCAACATGTGTAGAGCGTGGAACTGACGAAGTCAGCACGAGCGACTGATGCACGAAGCATCCTGCATGGCGGGGCTGGCTTTCAACTCAAGCTGGTCTCAGGCATTTACCCATGCCTTAGCATCAATTGGCGGGCAATCTCAGTACCGCACTGGTATAGCCAATGCGATGCTGTTGCTCCTATGTCATTATGCATAATGCACCAACTCTAATGAGGCTAAACTAAAATACATTTCGATTGCACAAAAACTCTCCTTAACCACCGAATCTGATGATGAAAGTGCACAAATTGCTGCCTTAGTGCGATGTGCACAATCTTTAGCACGTCGAGTGGGTTGCATTATAACAATGAAAGAGTTTGGTGTTGATGAAGTTTCTTAAGGAATCCTTTCCCACATTAGTGCAACAGGCTATGGTGATCGCACCTACCCTGGTAAATCCATACGTACCACAAAAGCAAGACTTAACACGTATATTAACACTGTATTATATGAGGTAACACTATGGGCATGCTACACAAGTGTATGTAGTGAATTTATCGGAACAGCTATTTCTAATGGCTTTCGGTAGTAGTTGTAACGCTGGATTATTACTTAAACACAATCACAAGCGCAATTAAAACAAACTCGATCGGGATTGATGTCTGGTTGGGGATGTACGGTTACATTTGCAGTCTATGTGGCTGTCCACTTTAGGTGGTGCAGGTCACTTGAAACCCAGCATTTTCGACGATTGCTTTTCTAGGCAGGGTGGATTATTCCACCTGAGTTGGTGTTGGAGCGGTGATCGCTCAATTATTAGTGGCTGTATGGCGCAGGCATTACGATGCTGCATTACTATCCTCACTTCAAGATCAGCTGGGTCCAGATGAAGGAAACTGCGTAGGTATTTTCGCCACAGGTACCAGCTTGTGATGAACGTGCTGGAACTTACTATCTGAAGTCATAGCTACATTCTTATTCATCTTTTGTGTACTTTTCTTGGGAGACCTATGGTGGTATAGCAGCACCACTTATCATCGTTTCTGTGGCAAGTATCGGTTTCTCCTTTGGTGGAACCACAGGCTTTGCATTGAATCCGTGCTGCGACTCACGCGCGCGTTTGGCCTATGCGATTTTACCGCTACCTAATAAAGGGAACATGCGAATATGGGGTATGCTGTGGGTGCCAATTGTAGGACCAATCGATTGGCGCATTGTTAGCAGTGGGCGCATTTAACTGGCTACATGCGATGTTACATTTATAAGAGGAAAGGAGGTTATATCCTATGCTGATAAGCAACGTATCATTCAAGAGTCAGTACCAGGAAAACAAGTCACATTAGCTCATGTGTTGCCGAAATCCTAAAACGGACTTATACAGTAAATTAGGGTTTGGATAGCGAAGGTCGTAGTACTGTGGGTATTTTGACGATTACCCCAGGGAAGCGATATCATTGCAGGAGATATGGCACTCTAAAGCGACCAATGTACATATCGAATTTATCGAATCGATTCTAGGGGCTGTGCTAATATCAGGCGATGTTTCTAGCGTAGAGGTATCACTCTCTAGTGTATTACAGGGATTCTCGGAATTGCTACAGTTTAGCGTAGTTCCTCTCACAAGGAGCTAACCGTGGATACCTTGCGCAGTACTTTGTGGGTTGGTAGCACCTATAGTCATGTAGAAAACCGTGGTACAACGTCTTTTAGGCGGAAAGAAGACGTTGCCACGTCCAATGGCGGTGTATCGAAGGCAATTGTGTGCTAACTCCTGGAGAGTATATTGAAAATCCTTGGTATTTTTCTGCTCTGCTAGTGTCATCCTACGATGTGGATACAGTGGTACTGGGGTACCGCATAGGGAAACCATTTCAACTCCTATCCACCTGCTACGACAGGAGCCTTTAATCGCAATGTAGTAGGCGTTGTGGTTATGAATGATGCATTAGATACGTCTCCAGATTGGTGAAAGTATTCGCCTACTGCGACTAGCGGGGGCTAATCGACATCTGTGTCGTAACGGAATCGGAAGAGGACATAGCAGACCAAAACTTAATACAAGATATGCCAATGATGACCTATGGATACGAAGCTCTTAGAGAGATGTTATCTGTACAGGAATAACGATCACCATGGTGAGCGGATGAGAAAAGCAACTTCCTTTGTGACGGTGCTTTTTGGCACACTGTGATAGCGTTGATAAACAAAAATTTATTTTACTACCACATGAAACCTATAGTATGATACACTAGAAGTATATTCTTTCACGCAATGAATGAGTATGCGTAATTGTATAGTCAAATCCTTTACGTAAAAAGGTAATAGACTGTGTTCCACAATGGGCATGTGGACACAGGTGGTTAGTAGCCAAGTGCTACAGTTAGGAGGCAGTAATGATGAAAGGGAAGGCATTACGTATACAAATTATGGTGAGCAAGGTATGAGGCATTCTATCTTACTTATCACCTCCATGACGAAGCATTGGCAGTGGGCTAAAGAAATAGAACAGAAGTGTACAGATGAGACTATGTCCTTGGGCATAGTCTTTCTGTCGTGCAACGATATAGAGTTAGCAGATGTTCAGCGCGCTATTGATACGGCAGATACAGTTCTATTTACTCATGTAGGGAGTACCTTAGATACTCCTTTGGTGAAAGGGATTCACAAATATATTACGCAGAAACACGTTCCTTATGTATTACTATTCCATGATTCAGCGTCAGATGTACAGCAATATGGTGTTGCAGATGAGGACATTGATCAAATTAAGGCGTATTTGCACCAAGGTGGAACAGAAAACTTTTATGGACTCTAAAGCCAATATATGCTATCCTTACAAGGCTATACAGGGTTAGTGGAACCGGTGAAAGAACTACCATACCAAGGTATTTTAGGCAGACAAGGGGAAGTGTATCCATCCTATGAGGCGTATCGTAAGGACTACAACCATGATGGTCCCGTAGTGGGTATTTTCTTTTATCGAGATGAATGGGTGCAAGGTCAATTAGACTATCCCTATGCACTCTATGATCGTGCATTAGAGCAAGGACTATCGCCTGTATTAGTATTTGGTCAATACAGCAGTAAATCTGGTGGACAATTACGGTGGTACGATTGTTGGCACACGTTGTTTGCGGATCAAGTGAAAGAGACCATATCTCTCATCATTAATACATGCAAATTCTCCATGATTGGCTTGCAGGGGCGAGTCGTGATGAAATGACGGATTTAGGGATCCCTATCTTGCAGGGGCTTTGTTACCTATACTACCTTTGAAAGCTGGAAAACACGTTCACAAGGATTAGAGCCTATGGATATATCCTTCCTTGTCGTGCCGGAAATCGATGGCATTTTAAACTACATTAGTAGGACCAGAACGTACTCAGAGGAAAGAGTGCTATTTCAAACCATATCCTGAGGGGATTCAAAAGTTAGTAGACCAAGTCAAAACGATGGATTGCATTGCAACAGAAACATAGGTCGAAGTAAAGATTGCTCTATTCCTTCATAATTATCCTCCCAAAAATTACATATTGGCAATGCCTGTGGGCTAGATACGCCAGAATCTGTACTACGGTTGTTGCAAGAATTAGAACAGAACGGATATACAGTGGATGGTATCCCTCAAACGAGTGAAGATCTCATGACGATACTGACCAAATATGCTACGAATGACGTAGATTGTTTGACGGATTCAGCTGTAGAGAAAGCCCCAAAACTACCGAAAGAAGTGTATGCGACGTGGTTTTCAAAGCTGGATAATGCTACCCAAGAATCACTACTACAACATTGGGGACAGCCCATAGGAACGATATTTGTAGAAGAGGAGGAGCTCATCATTCCCGGTGTGGCCTTTGGCAATGTGTGGGTCTTAGTACAGCCACCACGTGGATTTAGTGATAATCCAGATGCTCTGTACCATTCGCCAGATATTCCACCAACCCATCACTATGAAGGGGTGTACCATTGGGTGCGCACAGTATTTCAAGCAGATGTGGCGATTCACATGGGCACTCATGGCAACTTAGAATGGCTACCTGGTAAGGGCACTGCCTTAAGCGAGTTTTGTTATCCTCAACTAGGTATCGAAGATATCCCCAATCTCTATCCGTACTGGACAACCATTGTTGGTGAAGGTATCCAAGCAAAACGGCGCGACCATGCAGTCTTACTTAGCTATCTATCTCCGCCGATGAAACGGTCTGGCTTATATGGTGACTATGAAACGCTGGAGCGGTATTTGGATGAGATATGACCATGAAAACCCAGGAAACAAATCAAGAGCAAGTGGTGCTAGGGTATATCTTATCTTCTGTGAAAGATTGTCATGAGAGCACTTGTAGCGAACCCTTCGACTGGTACCAAGAGGGGCGGTCAGGTACACTTTGTGGCAGATAGACCTGTTAGTGAAGAAGAGTGGCGCCTCATAGCTGACTCCCATTCATGCAGACGAGGGCAGAAGAACTGTTAGGGGATATTCACAATTATTTGATGGACATCCAAAATCGTCATATTCGTTGTGGCTTTGCATATTTTGGGCAGAATCCAACCGCAGAGGAAGAGGATGGGTATATAGATGCTTTCATAGACATGCATGGTGTGCCAGACGATGCACAGAAAGAAACGCTGTGTGAGACTTACCTCGCAGGGTTGCGCCAAACCACAGAAGAAATGGGCGCAGTGTTACGAGGTTTAGAAGGAACTATATTCCACCTAATATCGGTGGCGCTGTTACTAATGGTGGTATCGATGTGCTACCGATGGGGCGCGCAATTTTTATGGCGTCGATGAACGGACCTGCCGACTGTGCCTGCTTGCTGCCATCGGTTGTGAACTAGGCGATGCCTTACTCAATGAATATATTCGAGAAAAACAGCGATATCCAGAGGAAATCGGGATAGTCTTGTGGGCGGACAACACGCAACGCACTCATGGACAATGTATTGGTGAAGTATTCTATTTATTAGGTGTACGACCAGTTTATACAGGAAGTCGTGTGTCCGATTTTGAAGTCATACCTCTCGAGGAATTAGCGACCACGTATCGATGTAACAAGCCGCATTAGTGGACTATTCCTGAGATATGATGCCTTCCGGTGTTATGTGGATTGCCAAAGCCGTGCAAATGGTAAACACACTTGATGAAGACCATAGTGAATTACGTAAAAAAACATATAGACCTGAGATACAGTGCGATTGGTAGAAGACGGTATAGACTATGAAGAAGCGATCAAGGCTGCTACGATTCGTGTTTTTGGGGATGCACCAGGCGCCTATGGGGCAGGGGTGAACCAAATATTAGAACAAAGTAATTGGTCTACCCGTGAAGACTTAGCCAATGCTTATGTTACTTGGGGTGGCTATGGTTATGATGAGCAAGGGGAAATTGTTCCAAGTCATCAGCAGTTTCGCAAACGGTTAGGTTCCATTGAAGTGACGGTGAAGAATGAAGATAATCGAGAGGTTAGTTTGTTGAGTACCGATGATTTCAATGCCTATCATGGTGGGATGATCGCTGCTGTAGAGTCTATCAAAGGAGTACAGCCGAAATCATTCATAGGCGATACAACGTACCGCAAAGATATTTTGGTGCGTTCCTTAGAAGATGAAATTCATCGTCAGTTCCAGTGAACCTATGAACCCTATTTTTATAGAGGGGATGATGAAACATGGTTACAAGGGGGCGGCGGATATGGCTTCCTATGTACAACATACCTATGAATGGGACGCCACTAGTGATATGATTCAAGATTGGATGTATGATGCCTATACAGACGAGTATGTCATGAATCAGGACGTACAGGACTGGATGCGCCAAGTCAATCCTTGGGCATTAGGGACCATTTGTCATACTTTATTAGAAGCAGAACAACGAGGACTTTGGAAGCTAGTGAGGAACGCAGAGAAGGATTGCGGGATGTGGCAATGTCCTTAGAAGATGACCTAGAGGGTGTTAGTGATGAAACGTAATGGGATCAAAATGACTAATATATATCCTTTTACAGCCTTAGTAGGACAAGATCAAATGAAATTGGCCTTACTCCTCAATGCGGTAGATCCACGGGTAGGTGGTGTGTTGATACAAGGTGATAAGGGAACGGCAAAATCGACGGCGGTACGAGGCTTAGCCAAGGTGCTGCCTATGCATCGTGATGGCACACCGATGAAAGTGGTGGACCTTCCATTGCATTGCACAGAAGACAGATTGGTGGGAACCTTGGATATTGAACGGATGCTGCAAGAGGGGAAGCAAGAGTTTTCTCCAGGTATTTTATTTGAGGGCTCACGAAAAATATTCTTTATGTGGATGAAGTCAATTTACTAGAGGACTACTTAGTGGATACATTGTTAGATGTGGCGCTAGCAGGTGTAAATCGGGTTGAACGTGAGGGCATTAGCCATAGTCATCCATCACGATTTATTTCGTGGGCACCATGAACCTCGAAGAGGGGTACATTCGCCCACAATTGTTAGATCGCTTTGGTCTATCTGTGACTGTGAAAGCAGAAACAGATGTAGCATTGCGGATGGAAGTATTGCGCCGTCGATTGGCCTTTGAAGATACTCCACAAGACTTTATTGAGTCTTACCGCAAGGACGATGAAGTGTTACGATGAAACCATCGATGCAGCAAGGCGTTACTACCATTGCGGTCGATTCGAATCTATTAGAATTGATTGCGAATATATCCATTACTGTAGGCGTAGAGGGACATCGTTCAGATATTACATTGCTCAATAGTAGCCGTGCTTTGGCGGCCTTACAAGGGGAGTCCCGTGTGACGATAGAGCATCTAAAACAGCTGACACCTCTTGTGGTATCTCATCGAATGAAACGGAAACCTTGAGCAACGTGAATTTGATGAAAGTATACTAGACAATTTATGGGCTACCTATGAACGAGTTTGCAAATAGTAGAAAAATCTATTTTACCAGATAACGCATTTTACGTAACAGTCTTAACTAACGAGGCTTTGTTAAAGGAGGTGAATGGCGGGAGTGAACAAATACATACAGGCATTCACCTCTTTTGCAAGAACCTTTGTTGGGACATTACTCATTTCAGGTGACGTAGGTACGGGAAAAAACATATGCCCTGTTACAAGCATTGCATGATAGGTACCGAACCTATACGACGATTACATCTCATACAGATGTGAGTGCTATGCAGGAAGCGGTGGATATACAAAGGACCTAGAAACAGCTCAAATTAAAACAAGCACATCTCTGGGATGTGTATGATTTGCTCATCTGCGAAGGATTGGATCACTTTGACCGGTCTATGTGGTTATGGATTCTTTACGAGCAAAATCGGCGATACGAAACGGGGAGGCCACTACAAATCATTGGAACCTATACAGGAGCAGAAGGGCTTTCAGAATGGGTCTATGATATGGATTTGTGGATACCCGTAGAATCACCGGATGTGGACACTAGAGTGCGGGTCCTAGCAGATAGGGACGATGCGGAAACCTATGAGATAGGTGTGGCTCGTGAAAGTCATCACAGAGCGGGCCCTCTTCACGAGGGAACAGCCATAGATGCACCTAGAATCCCGATGGTGCATGATAGCATATATACATATTTCCAGTCTAGTAGAGAGATTTAACATTTCCTTTATGGGAATGGAATATATTTTACTAAAAGCGGCCATAGGTTTAGCTAGAGAAAAAGGTCATCAGTTTGTGGAGCCTACTGATATAGAAACAGTACTCCCGTGGACATTACCACAAAAGATGGAGAACCTAGTAAACTCTCTGACACAGCAAGAGGGAGAGGCACAGGAACCATCAGGTCGAAGGACATCCGGTGAGACAAGAACGGAACAAGAGGAAAGAGAAGAGACCAGTTCTCCGCAGAAGGTTGGCAATAGCCAGTTACAGGATGGGCAAGGGGAAAGAAGTCCTCAAGGAATGAGATCAGATGATGATGGATCGTATGAGATGCAAAAACGAAGTAGAAGAGGACATTAACCAAGATACAAATCAGGCGGAGAAAGAAAATGGTTCTGTCTATACGGAGTTAGATGGACCACTAGGAAATGATACAGATAGAGAAGGTCGCAGTACATCCCATAGAGATAAGGTGGAGGAGTCCTTCGTACTTTCAGAAGCTGGGAAACACAGGTGTTACATCTATATGGGATGTTGCAATCTGGGACAGTAAAGAACACATAGATATCAGTGATGACGGTCGAGGTACCAAGGTACATCGTCATGGAAGTACAGGGAGAACCATTGCCTGGATACCAACGATAGTACAGGGATTATGCACGGAGCCAGCAATTGCCGATTCACCCAACACTAGAAGACATCAGATATGCTATGCATCAGGGAGATTCAAAGAAGCTATCTATTTAGTAGTTGACATGAGCGGATCTATGGGACAGAGACAACGATTACAGAGGACGGAACAGTTACTTTCACAATTAGTACAGATGATGTATGTAAAACGACAGTATGTATCGCTCATTACCTTTCAAAAAGCAGGGCTCAATGTGGTGCCCTTGACACAGCGAATCGAGACCATCCTAAAGCATTGAGAGAAACTCGTATTAATGCAGAACGCCCCTTTGTAAAAGTGCATTGAGGAAGCGGTCAAACAGATAGGCATCGACATGTCTCAAATGGGGCATGTGCAGGCAAAGGTCGTAATCATTACAGATGGGAAGGTCACCCCCACAAGCACTGCAGGGACTAGACGATATTGGTGGATGGCTTATGAATCAGGGGATACAAACGACGGTTATCGATACAGATACCAGTTTTGTTCGCATGAGACCGTGGGAAAGAGATTGCTTGCATGTTAGACGCAGAGTACGTTAGAATGCAAGATATATAGCTTTCAGGCATGAATGTAAAGGGCTCCTCCATATCTTACTAGATAAATCATGAGTTCTTTTTGCAATCTTAGAACTTATATTATAGAAATTCATCAATATAGATGCAGTGACTAGTGACAGAATGTATAGGTAAATACACGTGCCATATGCTACAATAGAAAGTAGAATCCAAATTTGGTTTAATAAAAGGTAAAGGTGTAACTATAGATGGAAAAACGACAAGATTATTTGCAAATGATTGCAGGTGAGTCAGTGTCTCGTAGACCGGTTTGGTTTTATGCGTCAAGCGGGACGAAGTCAAAGTGGCGTATCGCAAGATTAAAGAGCGATATAGCTTATTTGAGATTACTCATCAACCAGAACTCTGTGCGAAGGTGACTGCCCTTCCTGTTCATGAATACGATGTGGATGCGGCGATTTTGTACAAAGATATTATGACTCCATTGGTGCCGATGGGGGTAGATGGAACATCAAATCGGGGGATAGGACCGGTTATTTCCAATCCTATTCGGTCGAAAGAAGATGTGGATCAGCTACGAGATATTGTAGTAGAAGAATCATTGGATTTTTATGGTGAAAACGATCCAAATGTTGACACAAGACATGCTCACAGTTCCATTGATTGGCTTTTGTAGGGGCTCCTTTCACATTAGCTAGTTATATGATCGAAGGTGGTCCTTCCAAGAATTATCAGAAAAATCTCGCCAATGTTTAGTGGCAACCCCAGAGATTTGGCATGCTTTTGATGGAGCGATTGACCACCATGTCCATTACGTATATGGAAGGTCAAATTCAGGCAGGTGTCAATGCGATTCAAATTTTTCGATTCTTGGATTGGTGCCCTTTCTATGGAACAATATAAAAGCAAGGTATTCCCTGTACATGAAACGAATCATTGGGACTATCAAAGAACGATATCCACACATTCCTATTACTATGTTCGGCGTAGGGACGAAGCATTTATTCCCAGTGTGGAAAGAATTGCCATTAGATGTGATCGGTTGCGATTGGCGATGCTCTATTGCAGAAGCCAGTGCGATGGGCATTAAGCAAAACATTACAGGGAATTTAGATCCTGCCTATTTATTTGCAGATTGGAAGACAATTCAAGGTGAAATTGACCGCATTTTGGCAGAAGGCGCTGCCCATGGAAAGCATATTTTTAACTTAGGCCATGGTGTTGTGCCAGATGCGAATCCTAAAGTATTGCGAAACATAGTGGAGTATGTACATGACAGAGGATAAAGAGATACAACAAGTTTGTGTATTGGTATTAGATTATGGCTCTCCCCGTTCCTTAGAGGATGTGAAAGCGTATTACACCCGCATACGGAGAGGCCATGCGCCAAGTGACGAAGAATTACAAGGCTTGCGACATAAGTATGAGCGCATTGGTGGACAATCCCAATTGATGGAGTCCACTGTATGGCAAGTAGAGCAATTACAAGAAGAGTTACAACAGGAACTGCCTGGTGCAAAGGTAACGGTGGTACAAGCACATAAATATATAGAGCCACTTATCGGGGATGTAGCCAAGGAATTGGGTCACTATGATGTAGTGGTGGTGTTCATGATGAACCCTTACGGAACAGATGTATTAAATGCATCCTATTTAGAACCACTACAACCCTTTATAAATGACCGATGGAAGGTAGTACCACATTGGGCGGATGCGCCTATATTAGTAGAATCTTGGGTAGAACGAGTGAAGGATACGTTGGATACATTACCAGCAGGGTCTAAACCGCAGTATGTGTGCACGGCTCATAGTGTGCCACTGATGAAAGGGAATATCCTATGATGGCTATGTGCATAGTTTACAACAAGTGATGCAGTCCTTAGCTGATCAATTACAGTTGCCGAATGCTACCTTAGTTTGGCAAAGTGCAGGTACTCGTGGGGAGTGGCTGACACCTACCGTGGAATTTGTGACAGAACAAGCGAGTGCGCACGGGTATACTCATGTGGTATATATACCCATCGGCTTTACTTGCACGCATATGGAAGTGTCCTATGATCTAGATATAGAACGACGAGAGCAATGTGAACAGTTGGGTATGACCTATGTGCGCGTACCTATGCCAGATCGTGATATTCTTTTTGTGAAAGCCATGGCACATGGTGTATTAAACACTCTCTTGAAGGAGGGGTAATATGAAAGTAGCAATTATTGGCGGTGGTCTAACGGGCTTATCTGCGAGCGTATTATATGGGCAAAGCATTTCCTAACTGGGAGATTCATGTCTTAGAATCTACCTCTCGTTGAGGCGGAAAAGTGCAGACGAAACGCCACGACGGATATGTGGTGGAAGTAGGACCCGACTCATATTTAGCTAGAAAAACGGCGATGACAGATTTAGTAAAGGAAGTGGGATTAGGCGATACCTTAGTGCGCAATGCTACAGGGGAATCCTACATTTACCATCACAGCGCATGAAAGCCGATTCCAGGGGGCTCCATCATTGGCATTCCTACAGAGTTTCTTCCTTTGCCACATCTAGCCTGTTGAGTTGGGCTGGCAAAGTACGTGCTGGATTAGACTTTTTCAAGAAACCCTATCCGGAAAAAGGGAGATATGAGCATTGATGCGTTTTTCCGTTACCATCTAGGGGACGAGCTCGTGAATCTATTGATTGAACCGCTCTTATCTGGTATTTATGGTGGGGACTTGAAACGGTTAAGTTTATTAGGGACCTTCCCAGAGTTTCGTCAATTAGAACAAAAGCATGGAAACTTGGTAAAAGGCATGATGGCTATGCAACGTATGCGCAACCAGTCTGGAGCCAATGCAGAAGGTCAATTTGCACAGCTCACAGGGGGTTAGCCTCCTTAGTTGATGCGTTAGTGAGCAAATGCCAAAGAATGTATCTTTACATACATCGACTGAGGTGCTAGAAGTAACATACACAGATACTCGCTATGCAGTACGAACACAAGGTGGCACAGAATCTTACGATCGCCTTTGTAGGGTGACAACACCACCGAAGGCGTATGCATCATTCTTTGTAGGAGATACGAAGTTTGATGAGTTGCGCCATATGGAGCAATCTTCCTGCGCTATCGTGATTATGAGTTTTGCTGAAGTCAGCCTTTTACAAAACCATTGCAAGGTACAGGCTTTGTTATTACCTGTAGTACAGACACTCCATTGATCAGCATGTACTTATATTTCTAGCAATGGTACTACAAACAACACCACAGGACAAGGTGGTATTGCGCGTCTTTTTAGGAAAGCCAACGGATTCAACAGTGGATACGCACAGTGAAGAAGAATTATGAATTGGCACTTTCAGAAATACGGAAGATATTAGGGTTCAAGCGATCCAGAGTGGACAGAAGTGGTGCGATTACAAAAAGTATGCCTCAATATGAAGTGGGTCACAAAGAACGAGTGGCAACTCTCATGGACCATGTAGCAGAAAGCTATCCAGGTTTGAGCTTTATTGGAACGCCGTTTAGGGCGTAGAGCATGCCAGACGGTATCAAGCAAAGTTATGAATTAGTGGAATCATGGAAAGAAGAAATTAAGGAGGTAACTATGGAAATACATACAGAGCCTAAACAGGAACATTCAGAACCTAAGCATGGTCATTTTGGCGCAGTGGCTATGGAAGGACGTCCAGAACTGACAGGGTTAGAAAAGTTCCAGAAACATACGAAGGTTGGTTCTAGCTTGCACGCCAATTATTCCATCAATTTTGAAAAAAATGGAGACATTGGACAACGGAGCAACGAAAAGAAGCATTAGAATCCTTTTAAGGATTTTATGATGGATGGAAACTACGCATGAAGCACGTGAAAGACAGTTATGCTATGTATCAAATCAATGGACACAAAGGGAGATATATGTTCTGTTCTTGCAACCAACTTTGCAAGAGTTGAATGAAGTAGAGTTACAATTAAAGAAATTGCCTATCTTCAGCGTAGTTACAGCCAGAGTCTTCCTTTGTCTCGGTCATCGAAGTGAGCAATTATGTAAAATCTCCGAAAGACTATCCAAAGGTGCAAGCTCGGTTGTATCCTAAAAATCCCTCGCTTGGCATGCATGTGCTTTTTACCCAATGGCAAAAACAGCGTACTTTGACAGATAACTGGTATATGTTAGATCGTCAAAGTCGAGGCAAAATGATGCGTTCTCATGGACAAATTGGCAAAACCTATGAGGACACTATCAAAGAGTTTACCACAGGCGCTTTTGGCATGGACGATTGGGAATGGGGCATTACCTTGATGAGCGATGATCCGATTCAGTTTAAAAAAATCATCAATGAAATGCGCTTTGATGAAGTGAGCGCTCGTTTTGGCATCTTTGGGCCATTTACGATTGGCACACGGTTGACTCTAGAAGGGTTAGATCATCTGTTTATGGTATAATGAAACCAATGATGAAGGAGTGATGTCATGAAATTATTAGCCATAGATTTAGATGATACGCTGTTGCGAGATGATAATACCGTGTCTGACTATACTAAGGAGCTACTTCGCAAAGCGCAGGATAAAGGCATAGAGGTGCTCATTGCCACAGGGCGTATGTACCAAACTGCCTATCCTGTGGCGCATCGCTTAGGCTTAGGGGATGTACCGATGGTGCTCTATTCTGGTGGTGTGATCCAACGGGTTGAAAGTAAAGAACTCATTTGGGAACGAGCTATACCACCAGAGGTGGCATGCCAGCGCTAGCTTTTGACAAAAAGAGCACAATATCTACATTCAATCCTATATTGATGATGAACTATTAGTGCACAGTGAAACGGATTTCTCCCGCCTCTATGAAGAGGTGACTGGTGCAAAAGCCGTGTACGTAGGAGATGCCATCTACGAACCTCAAAAAGGGACGAATAAATTGTTAGTGGTGGAAGACCCTGCGCGGATGGCAGAGGTAATTCGCATACTTTCACAGGAAGTGGGAGATGTGGTGAATCTTGTGCGGTCAGGTGAATTTCCTAGAAATCGTGGCGCCTCATGTGTCGAAAGGGAAGCCTTGGCATTTATGGGTGAACGATTGGGGGATTGGACTCGATGAGATGGTGTCCTTTGGGAACTCAGAAAACGATATTTCCATGTTGCAAGCCACAGGTCATTCTGTAGCGGTTGGAAATGCAGAGGACCATGTGAAAGAGATTGCCAAGGAAGTATGCGACACCAATGAACATGATGGAGTAGCCAAGTGGATCGAGGGCAAATGTGTTATAAAGTGATGGTAGGAGGTACCTCATGGAAGGGTTTCGTTTAATTATAGTGACCGGTATGTCCGGTGCAGGTAAAACACAAGTGATGCAAGTATTGGAAGATATGGGCTATTTCTGTATCGACAATATTCCTCCAGTGTTGATTCCTAAATTCAGTGAAATTTGTCGCCAAAGCGGGGGCTCAAAGGTCGGTCAAATTGCGTTAGTCGTTGATATCCGCAGTCGTGAGTTCTTTGATGACATGAACAGCGCCCTTGAAGACTTGAAGGCTACGAATGTACCCCTGTGAAATTGTCTCTATGGAAGCCAGCGACGATACCTTGATTCGCCGCTATAAAGCGAAACCAGACGCGACCATCCATTGGCGCCATCTGGTCGTATTATTACTGGTCTTACTCAGGAGCGGGCTCTATTAGAAGATGTGCGTAGCAAGGCAGATCATATTATCGATACTACGAATATGAAAACATCGAGTTTGAAAATCCTTTTATGCGCCGTACGTTCAGTCATGAAAGAACAAACTGATGGCATGGCGATTACGGTGGTGAGCTTTGGATTTAAATTTGGTATGCCAATCGATGCCGATATGGTGATAGGGACGTGCGATTCCTGCCGAATCCTTTACTACATTCCGAATACCGTCATAAATCAGGCCGTGTGCCAGTGGTGAAAGACTATATCCACTCTTTTGAAGTAACTGATGAATTTAAAAAGCATTTCTTCAATACGTTGGACTTCCTTGTGCCCAATTATGAGCAAGAAGGAAAGAGTCAGTTCATCGTAGCCGTTGGCTGCACTGGCGGTATGCATCGCAGTGTGGCTATGGCGGAAGCCTTATACACACATTTGAAAGAAAAAGGTCGCACGTCTCTGTCGAGCATCGTGACATGATGCGCAACCATGTGGAAGAAGATGTAACCACGTTCTAAATCTGACCTATAAGAAAGGAGTCAGGCGAGTATCGTCTGGAAAGCCTATGAAATATAACAATTGGATGCGTTGGTTTGCGCCGGGCATTAATATCAAGCGTTGGCTCTTTCTTTTCTCCTTGGGGACGATTTGGCTCATGGTAGGTGTTCTCATGATGATGAACTACCAGTGGATTAGTAATTTTGAGATATCTTTTTAGAGTATTCCATCTTACGGGGTCCTATAACTATACAGTCATTGCTAGTTTAGGGTTCTTGGAAGCATCGTAGCAGGCAGTATAGCTATGCTCTGGGGGATTCGAAAATTGATCCAAACCATTGTGAATGCTATCTTGCCAGATCGAGAAGATGGAGTGAGTGATTACATCTTTGAAAAAATCCGCTTAGGACAAGGTCCAGATTGTCGTTATCGGTGGCGGTACGGGCTTGTCTATGTTATTGCGGGGGTTAAAGAGTAAGACTACGAATCTTACAGCTATCGTGACAGTAGACATGATGGCGGTTCTTCGGGACGTTTGCAGGAAGACTTTCAAATGATTGCCCTGGAGATTTGCGAAATTGTTTAGTGGCGTTAGCAGAAAAAGAAGGCTCATGGAAGAACTCTTTCAGTATCGATTTACAAAAAGGCGTAGAACCATCGGTCCCATAGTTTCGGAAATTTATTTTTAACGGCTATGACGCAAGTTCTGCATGATGATGTGGAAAAAGCCTTAGAAGCATCGAGCAAAATTTTACAGGTTCGGGGACGCGTCATTCCTTCGTCCACAGAGGAAATCAAACTCATTGCAGAGCTAACGGATGGCACCATCGTGGAGGGAAAAGTAATATTCCTCATGGTGGAAAAGCCAATCGCCAAGGTGTATACTGAGCCACATAGACCATCCCCTGTGAGGGCACGTTTGCCCTGAAAGCCATTGATGAAGCGGATGCCATTATCACTGGGGTACGGGCAGCTTATATACATCAGTGATGCCCAACTTGATTAATAAAGTGGCGGATCATATTGCCAGTTCCAAAGCGGCTAAAAATTTATATCTAGTGTCAACTGACTCAACCGGGAGAAACGGATGGATACCTGTGTCGGACCATGTGGAAAGCCATTGAAAATCACAGTGAACCGGGTATTATAGATACGGTTTTAGTCAATGACAATCGCATTCAGATGCGACGCTAGAACATTATAAACAAGCTGGTCAAGAACCGGTGGAAGTCGATATGGATGTGCTCCAGATGGGAATTCGCACAATTCGTGCAGAACCTTGTAGACAAAGTCAAGACAAAGCGGTACACAATTCAGAGCGATTGGCAAAAGTTGTGATGGATGTGGTCTACGCTTTACAAACTGATATTGAACCACATATTTTAGAATATTATTTACACGTGAAAGATTATTGATGAGGAAGTAGGCCTGTAGGGGCTCTATTTTCTGCTATCTCATGGATGAGAGGAGAGGCTGAGTCATTTTGTAGAAGATGTAAAAATGAATTATGCCAATTCAAAACAGACGATGCAGGTCAGCAAAGTAGAAGCCTCTTGTTTATTGCGCATGGGTGGATCCATATTGCTGGGGATGCAAGGCCGTGTAGGGGTGCGTTTGATGACAGCCAATAATGCCGTAGCTCGTCGAGTGCTAGCCATTATTAAAGAACAATACGATTTACCTACCTCCGTACTAGTCCGTAAAGGACTGAACCTGCGGAAGAAAAATATGTACACTTTGACAGTAGAGCCTAGCGAGGCAAGTCGACAAGCATTAGAAGAATTACAGTCTGTACGTAGATGCCATGATACCCGATGAATGGTTGAAAGATATGGAATCTAGACGAGCCTTTTGCGAGGCGCCTTTTAGGGGCGTGGATCTGTGAACAAACCGCAGAGCAATTACCATTTGGAATTTATGACATCTAAAGAGAAATTTGCGGATCAAATTATTCGCGTTTTAAAGATGTTCCGCCTCAATGGGCGTAAAATCGAACGAAAAGAAGAGTTTGTCGTCTATTTAAAGAAGGCGATGCGGTGACGTCCCTGCTTTGCAGATTATGGGCGCTCAATCGGCGTTGATGAATTTTTGAAAATGTGCGGATCATGAAAGATGTACGAAACACTATTAATCGTCAAGTGAATTGTGAAACGGCGAACCTTCAAAAGACGGTAAATGCTGCGGTACGACAATTAGATGCGATCCGGATTATCGACAAGCACCAAGGCTTAGATTCCTGCCAGTGCGCCTCTACGAAATACGCATATTGCGCCAAGAATTGCCAGATGGGAGCTTGCAAGAGTTGGTAGACCTCTATGAAGAACGTTACCATCAACGGTTGACGAAATCCGGCATTGGACATCGTTTGCGCAAATTAGAGGCACTAGCATTGCAGTGGGAACCTCAGTGGATTGGAGATAGAATAGAAGCATGATGAACAGAAAAACGGTGGCAACAATGGTTGCTAGTGTGCTAGCTCTACTAGGCATAAGTAGTGTCTGTGGACAAGCGCCGAAAACAGTGAATATTGCATGACTATACATTCACGCCCTTAGCGGTAAAACGGTGAGAAAAGAAGTAGATACCTTGTTATTATCAGATAGCCCTGAATATGTAAAAGAACCGGGCATCGTAGCAGCTGGGTACATTGCAGGGAAAGAGTCGGATTTACTTTTTACCATGTCAATGAAGGAGAAGCGCCTATGAAAGTGGGTATATTGTTGAAAACAAAGGTACTGTGCCAGCTTTCATCGATGTGGAACGAGCTATCTATGCGAAACCAAGTCCAGATTATTTTAAAGTAGGACGAGAACTTTCCAAAGAGGAAATCCGTACAACCGCTTTGGAATTAGGTGAGTGGACCCGATTAGGTGTGAAGATTCCCGTGCGTTCTAAAGAGATGAAAGAGGTCATAAAAAAGGATGCAGAGCGTATTCAAAAAGAACTGAAAGCACGGGAGAAGCATAGAGAAGAAGCAATTCTTGACAGTCGAGAATCCCGCACTATTTCTTTGCTCAACAACGATGATACAGACACACAGTTTGTATTGCAACCAGGAGAAGTACGCCCTATATTTCATGACTTAGAACAGGTGTTGGTTAAGAAGGATGATCTATTCAGCGGTATCGTTGATTTCAGCAGTACGGAACCAGTCTATGCGTCAGTAGCCATGATGGAACCAAAGTCTACAGTTCGTTATGGATTGAAAGTTACTACCACACATCCTATTGATGATGTGGAATTGCGAGGCACCTATGAGGGGATGCGTCGATTCCATGTGGTAGAGCCACAGTTTAATAGTGATGCAGGACCAGCTGCTTTTGAAGTTGCCAATGATCGAGAAGATGCTTTTATCAGTGGTGTTGATGAAACAACGGACAATAAAGTGGTAAAAAATAAAGGAAACTATGGTATTTCCAATGTGTATCTATTGCGCACAGAAGGGAAAAGTCCATTTGCTCTTTACCTTAATCCATTAGGTGGTGCCTTTAGCGGTAGTTTCAGAATTACATCCTCTAAAGGAAGTCATACTTATGATGTGCCATTAAAGGGTCCTTATTTAGACATAAAACGGTGTACGATACACAGTTGTTAGATGTCTTTGAGGCACCTGAAGATTTGCTATTAGAATACATGTCTCCGGGAGCATCGAATTTTACCAGTTCGATTCTTGTTAATACCACAAGTAGTTAGGGAAATGAAATCTAGTAGCAAAATACCGCAATATGTAACAGATTTGGTAGCAAGAATTTTGGGAAAAATAATCAATTTTTATAGAGTGTAATCCAAATAGACATTTGATGAATTGCATACGAGTAATTATATTGTATGAGTAAATAAAGTTGGTATAATAGAATTATCTACAGAATGAAATATAACATTAATTTTTAAATAAAGTTGATATAATAGAATTATCTGCAGAATGAAATATTACATTAATTATTAAATAAATCAATAAAGACAAACTATATATTGACAATTATTGCCAATAAAAAAATATAATGAGTATTAGAAATGATACTCAGATTAAACTAGGCGATGTAGTTCGAGAAGAGTACCATTTGTTAGTCATATGAGAGCAAATGGGCTTTTTGAAAGGAGGAACATGAGTCAAAGTTGTATGAATAAAATGGAAACGTTCAAGCCGAGAGTGATGGATTTAGATATGTTGTCTACCACCAAGGTGGAACATGGCACTGTGTATGAGATGAATACATCTCAAGGCAAGGCAAAGATGTATAGTTATCCTGTGTTTGGTGGGGGTAGAATTAACTTTCCAAGAAGTGACTATGAAGGAAATTCGTCACAAAGCGAAACCATTGGAAGGTATGTTTGAACCATTATTGTGAAAGAGGGGCGCATTGAATGCGCTCGATAATGGAAAGGTATTATACTATGGATGAAAATGATATTTCCGTAGGATGGAAGGAATCACCAAGTTATGTACATTCGACGAAATTTCCAACGTCCTATTACAAGGGCATTAATTTATCCATCTATATTCCTACACCAAGAGATGGTCAATAAGTTTGTCTACCATGATTGTATCGATTTACGGGACGTATGTAATCGCTTTTGCCAGGGAATTTGAATTTGGTTTTTGTCTGCCGTAGGGAATCTCGATTAAGTGAGATTTTTAAAAGTTTGTATGATGTGCCAGAAGCAGTGATGCCCAATTTATTTCAACTGAAATGTATGGAAATCATATTATTGTTAAGCACTATTACATCGGATCATGATTGCTTGATGCCATACTTTGAGCGAAAAACATGTAGAAAGCGTGAAACGTATGCACGAATTCTGATGAATAACTTACACCAAAAACCAACTATTGAAGAATTGTCGAAAAACATATGGATTGGCACCGACGGCATTGAAAAATGTTTCAAAGGAATTTATGGCAAAGAGTATTCATCAATATATAAAACATATGCGAATCAAGGAAGTATGAAGGATTTAGAAGAAACAGATGATAGTATTCTCATCATAGCGAATCGATATGGTTATGAAAATGCTAGTAAGTTTGCGGAAGCATTTCGGGTTATAACGGGATATAAACCTAGTGAGTATAGGAAGAAAAAGAAAATGTCGGAATGGATTGGCTAGGAGCTTTTTAGAGTAGATTTGAAATTATTAAATCTGATATGATAGCCATAAGCTGATAAAATTATCATATTTTTTTAATGGAGGTAAAAACATGGACAGCCTTAAATACATTGTACATTTATTTAACAGCGGTGGGTTTGTAATGTACCCATTAGTCATTTTTATCGATTATTGTCAGCTGCCATTGAATTGAACGATATTCGTATTTCAAAGCCAATACAGCTTTTATTGAAAGAGTTCAGTCATGATGTGTATTTTTGCAGTAAAAAGAGAATGATTGGGCGAAAGCGAAAGAATTATGTAAAGAAACCAAACGGCTACAGGTCGTATTTACATGCAGGTTTAACATATTCTCAAACAGAAACAAGTATGAAAAATGCTTTCTCGAACAAATGATGATCGAAGCATCTCACTTAAAAATTCATTTGGATTACTTTGAGCGCGATTGTAACGATTTCTCCATTGTTAGGTTTGTTGGGTACAGTATCCGGTATGATCGGTACTTTCAGCATTTTTGGACAGCGGTTCTGGCGCCTCTGCCATCTCCGGCGGTGTCGGTGAAGCTTTGATTGCCACAGCAACTGGTTTGTTAGTAGCGATTTTATCTTTCTGCGTACACATATTTCAGTCATCGTATGGATTCTATCATCAATGATACAGAAACATTATCTGTGGTGTTATTAAATGGTATGAAAGAACAATGGAGTGATTCTCATGTTTCAAAATAGTCGATTAAAAATGAAACCTGAGTTCATGATTGTGCCAATGATTGATATCATTTTCTTCTTGCTAGTTTTCTTCATGATGAACAGTATTGAAACGGTGGCACAAAAGTCCTTGGGTGTACAATCACCACAAGCACAATCAGCAACACAAGTCAAACAAAGTCCTGTGATTTTTAACGTTGGATAAAGAAGGTCACATTTTGATTGACTCTAAACCATATAGTATCGATGAAGCTCGTAACTACATCACTAGCAAAGTAGGAGAAAATCCGAATACAGCGGTACTATTACAAGCCGATAAAAATACGCAACATGGATTTGTGGTTGCCATTATGGATATGCTAAAAACGATTGGGGTTAAGAAGTTCTCACCGTCGCTAGCTAGAAAGGATAACACATGGAACAATATATTTCCTGGAAAAATCCCTACATAATCTCCATTGTGATCCACATTGTCCTAGTTGTCGTGTTGGGTCTTGCCTTGGTATCAGTAGTGGAACACAAACAAACGGAAAAATGCTTTTGAAATTGATATGTCCATCTCTGATGAGTTGAAAGCACCGCTGGTGGCGGTGGCATGGTGGTGGAGTATCCTTCCCACAACCACTTTCACAAGAAGTTGCTACAAGCAAAAGTGCAAGCAACTCAACAAAAGTATATCTTCTCCTGTTCCTATTGATGATGCGGTGAATGTACCCTACATCTAACAATGCAACGACTGGAGCGAGTGATGGAACATCTAGCAATCAAGGTACTGGTGGTGGATCTGGTGGCGGCAACGGCTCCGGAAGTGGTACTGGTGATGGAGATGGAGTAGGGTCTGCAGTGGCTGGTTCTGGATCTGGTAACGGTGGTGGCAATGGCGATGGTATTGGTACAACATCTGGCAATGCACCATTTGACTGGGCAGGATTTGTAGCGACTGTACAAGCTCAAGCGCAAGGTTCATACCTCCAATGGCGGTAAAACGTAATTTACAAGGTAGTGTTACAGTGAGTGTAACCATTGATGCAAGCGGTAATATCGCCTCTGTTTCGGCAGGTGGTACCTGGCATATTAAATAGTCACACCCAAGACGTTGTCTATGGTATAGGTAATTATCCAAATGGAAGCGGCGCAAAGAGATTCTAACACATTCACGGTGTACTACACGTTGAATGGTGAGGAATAATGCGTTAGCACGGAAATAATTCAGGAGGAATTATGGATTTAAAGACTTTTATTTGACTCCATGTCGGAGGAACAACGTAATATCCAATTAGGCTTTGACACGGCAACACCGTTGACACATGCTTTCACTCAGCAAACGTGTTGTCCATGCAGGTCTAAGCGGACGACCTTTGGAAAAAGATGAGGCTCAACGTGATGGAATGAGTTGATGCAACAGCCCCCAAAGCCGGGACAAATGCAAAACAGGTACATTCACATTCCGTTCTGCCAAACGAAATGTACGTACTGTGGATTCTACCAGCATGCTACGAATCAAGAGGTAGAAGATAAATATGTAGATATGCTATTGAAAGAGATGCAAATGGCATCAGAACAACCTCGTTTCCGCGATGGTTTGATTCATACGATTTTTCATCGGCGGTGGTACACCAACATCTTTATCTGCCAACAATGCAAAACGCATGTTGTCTGCGATCCAACAGTATTTCCCATTGGCCAATGATTATGAATTGACGTTGGAAGGTCGTATTCATGACCTTGTTCCTGAAAAAATGGATGTATGGATGAGCCATGGTGAGAACCGTATGTCCCTTGGAGTGCAATCTTTCCATACGAATGTACGTCGTCAGTTGGGACGTTTGGATGATCAAGAGACAGTAATGTCTCGTTTAGAACAGTTGGAAAGCGTATCAGCAATGTTCCGTTATTGTTGACTTAATCTACGGCTTCGCCAGATCAAACTATGGATGTGGATGGAAGACTTACAACTTCTTGAACAATCTGGCATGATGGTGGACTTGTATCAATTAAATGTCTTTGAAAATAGTGATTTACAAAGCTTAATTGAACGTGGAAAAGTGAGCCCAGCGTCGACAACGAAAGAACAGGCTTTGATGTATGAAGCGTCTGTTAAATACTTGATGAAACGTGATTTCACTCGTTTGAGTGTAGCCCATTGGAGCCGTGCACCACGTGAACGTTCTATGTATAACACAATGGCAAAAGCGGGATACCCAATGTATCCATTTTGGCTGTGGTGCAGGTGGTAATTTAGGTGGTTACATGACAATGTTACACCGTGTATTGCCTCCATATGAAGCCCTTTGTAGAAGAAGGTAAAAACCATTCATGGTTCTTATGAAACAATCTGAATTACAAGACTTCTCCAACTACGTGATCAGTTCCTTGAACGAGGTGTTCTAAATTTAGATGTATTAATCGAAATGGATTCTAAATTAGAAGACTTGCGTTGGTTGCTTGATACTTGGTAACTCGTGGCTTACTGGAATACAATGGCGTATTATATCGTTTAACAACAGCAGGCGGTTTCTGGCATGTAAATATTACACAAACAGTCATCGAAGCTGTCAATATATTTTGACTGGTGAAAAGCACAATGTTGCATGAAAAACATTGCCGCACAAAAACCACGGTGGTAAACCGAAAGATCATCCACATGTAGGTGGTCATCCTGAAGGTGTTGCGAAACATCCACAAGGCGCCGGTGGACATCCAGCAGGCATTCCAAAAGGGCATCCAGAAGGAGTCCCAATGGGGGGACACCCAGCAGGTGTACCTAAGCATCCACAAGGGGCAGGCGGACATCCGGCAGGTATTCCAAAAGGACATCCAGGGATGTGGAAAACAACACGTGCCCATGGCACAGTAGGACATAGTCCATTTTAAGAAAAACATTTAGGTAGTATCTATTACAGGTGAACTCCTACACACCTTACCAAACCAAATATATAAGTTTCCTGTAATAGTTCTATAGCCACTCACTGAGTGGGAACTCAGATATACCAAATCAAAGTTGATAAGGCGTGCAGCATGCTGTAATACAGTTTAAAAATCACTAACTTGATGAGTGTGCAGATCCGCAAGCCTCAGCTTGCGGATGTATATCTGATGCATTTGTATCCGAGGATACAGATTGTAAAGTTGAAATGTCATATACTGAGTATATAAAGTGTATAATAGATAAAGGAGCACATTTCTAGAAATGTGAAGATATGTATGAAAGCAATCGTAATTTACTCTAGCCGTACAGGCAATACGAAATTAGTAGCAGAAGCTGTAGCAAGCGCATTGCCAGCTGGTACCCAGTGTAACTGTAAAAGAAGTTCCTGCAGATTTAGCATCCCATGATGTTGTATTCATGGGTTTCTGGGCTGACCAAGGAAATGCGGATAAAGCAGACAAGCAGTGATCAAAGAAATCACAAATGAAAAAGTAGCTTTATTCTGTGCACATTAGGTGTTCCACCAGTATCTCCACACGCACAGGAAACAATTGATGCAACTGCTAAATTGTTGCCAAATGGACAAGTGCCTGTAGGTACTTTCAAAATGCCAAGGTAAAGTAGATCCCTAAAGTTATCGAAATGATGTACAAAAATGTTCCCAGAAGGACATAGTCATGGCAAAAAGTGCTGAACGTGATGCGCGTCATGCACAAGCAGCTGTCTCACCCAGATGAAAACGATTTAGCAAACGCAAAAGCATTTGCTGGAAGAAGTTGTAGGAAAACTTTAATCGACCCCTGTGCCTATCCATAGGGACCACAATCACACATAATCGAAAAAGAGCCATCTAACCGTGATCATAGTCATGGATAGATGGTTCTTTTCCGATAAAAATTCTTGACGTTTTGGGTATTCTCCTATATAATATTAAACAAGCTTTATACAATCGGTACGAGAGACCGAAGAGCGCAACTTGAACCTTTTTAAATTAGTCCAGTGAGGCTAGAAAGGGAACATAGTATAGGAACTTGTCCATCTTTTTGCATGGTGTGATCTTCATCACGATGACTAGACTATGCGACCCCCTGCCTTCTGGCAAGGGGGTCTTTTTGCGCAGTAACAGGTATGACAAAGGAGGCTATGATGGGAGAAGTTAGCTTAAAAAGGTAAGCATCTGTTGGGACTGCAAGGTCGGTCCAAAGAAGAAATTGAACTCATTTTACGAGTGGCGAAAAAGATGAAACAAATCATCTTGTCTGGGGATAAAAATACCTCTATTAAAAGGCAAGCTACCATCATCAATTTGTTCATGGAAAATAGTACAAGAACGAGAAGCTCCTTTGAATTAGCTGGTAAATATCTTGGGGCAGATGTCATTAACATTACTAAAAGTGGCAGCTCCATGGCGAAAGGCGAAAGCTTTAGAGATACATTGTTAACTGTGTCCCATATGGGAACGGATGCGATTGTGATGCGTTCTAGTGAAGAAGGATCTCCTTTGTATGCTACAAAATGTGTAGACCCGATTATCATCAATGCTGGTGATGGTGCCCATGAGCATCCAACACAAGCGTTGCTAGATATGTATTCTATTTTTAGAACATAAACCTAGCTTAGAAGGTTTAAAAGTAGTGATCGTAGGGGGACATCATGCATAGCCGTGTGCTCGCTCCAATATTTATGGATTAAAAACGATGGGTGCTGATGTACATTTAGCAGGACCTAGAACCTTGGTATACCCAGAACTTGAAAAAATGGGTGTCACTGTCCATCACGATGTGCGAGAGGCTGTGAAAGATGCAGACGTTGTGAACGTACTGCGCATTCAATTAGAGCGAATTAACTCTGCCTTATACCCAACGAACCGTGAATATGCGCGTATCTTTGGTATCAATAAATCCGTCTTAGCGAATGCAAAAAGATGATGTACTAGTACTACATCCAGGACCAATGAACCGTGGTTTGGAAATTGCTCCAGATGTGGCATGGGACGGTGACGAATCGATTATTCAAGAACAGGTACGTAATGGTGTGGGCTATTCGTATGGCAGTATTATACTTAACAATTATGGGAGGTGACGGCAGTGAGCTTGTTGATTAAAAATGGTACGGTAGTGAATCCGGCAAGGGACAACATGAGATGGCAGATATTTTAGTAGAAAATGGTGTGATTGCGACCATCGGTCAAAATTTGGAAGCCCCTCAAGCGGAGGTATATGATGCAACAGGCCTTAATTGTAGCACCTGGTTTAATCGGATATTCACACGCATTTGCGTGAGCCTGGTCAAGAGGCGAAAGAGGACTTTCACAGTGGTACACAGGCGCCTGCTGCCGGCGGATTTACGCGCATCGCTACGATAGCCAATACGAACCCAGTGGTGGATAATGCAGCTTTAGTTCGTGGATTGCGCAAACAAGCGGAATTGACAGGCGTTGTGAAAAGTAGAATTCATGTGGCGCTATCTCGAAAGGTCTGCAAGGTAAAGAATTAGCAGAAATGGGAGATATGGCAGAAGCTGGCGTAGTAGGCTTCTCTGATGATGGACATTATGTAGAGAACGCGCCTTTTCATGCGTCGTGCCTTAGAATATTCATCCATGTTTGGAAAAATGGTCATCGACCATGCGGAAGAATGCAGTTTAACATGTGAAGGTCATATGCACGAAGGCATCGTGTCCTACGAAATGGGCGTGAAAGGTCGTCCAGCGGTTGCGGGAAGACCCAGCTGTAGCTCGTGACATTATGTTAGCGGAGATGACAGGCGGTCATATTCATATCGCTCACGTGAGTACGAAAAGCGCAGTCGACCAAGTGCGTAGAGCAAAAAGCACAAGGCATTAAAGTGACTTTGTGAAGTGACGAGCCAACATTTGGCTTTCACCGATGAATATTTACGCGATTATAATACAGGATTTTAAAAATGGCGCCACCGATTCGATCGGAAGACCATCGCCAAGCCTTGTTAGAAGCGCACTTTAAAGATGGCACTATCGATGCGATCATCACGGACCGCGCACCGCATGCGTACGAAGAAAAAGACGTGGAATTTCGCTGTGCAATGAATGGTTTCACAGACTGGAAACATCCTTTGCGGCGAGTGGTGACCCATGTGTTGAAACCAGGTATCTTGTCCATTGATGATATCATCAACTTGATGAGTACAAAACCAGCGCAGCGTTGATTGGCGCTTTGATGGCGGTGTCTTAGAAGTGGGTAAAGTACGAGATATTTCTGTATTATCCCTTGATGAAACTTGGACAGTGGATCGCAACTCAATTCTATACACGTGGCAAATCTTGCCCATTCCATGGAATGACAGTCACTGGTAGACCAAAATTAACAGTAGTAGATGGACAAATTGTAATGAAAGACGGGGTTGTAGTAGCGTGAGAGGAAAAATGGTACTTGAAAATGGAACTACTTCGAAGGTACCTTGTTAGGGTCAGATGCCTATCGTTGGCGAAGTAGTATTTAATACGGGTATGACAGGATATCAAGAAATTTTGACAGACCCATCCTATGCAGATCAAATTATTACATTAACCTACCCATTAGTAGGCAACTATGGTGTGACACGTGAAGTGGATCAATCTTCCAAACCGTACTGCAAAAGCGATGATTGTGGGCGAATTATGTTCCTTCTCAAGCAATTGGCAAAATGAAGGCGCTTTTGAAGAGTATATGCGCATGCACGGCATTCCTTGCTTATACGATGTAGATACACGGGCTATTACACGTGCTATTCGTAGTCATGGTGTTATGAAAGGTGTGATTTGCCCAATCGATACAGAGCAAGAGAAAATCGATGCGCTCTTGGCGCAACCGTTGGCAACAGACCATATCATGCGTGTCACAACGAAATGGGAAATACCATCGTGGTAGCGATACAGCGGAGTTCCATGTGGCGGTATACGACTTCGGTATTAAAGAAAATATTTTACAATCCTTGGAAAATGAAGGCTGCAAATTGACCATATTCCCAGCCAACACGAAAGCGGAAACAGTGATGGCTTGCAATCCTGATGGTATCTTCTTGTCCAATGGACCAGGGGATCCAAAAGATGTGCCTGAAATTGTAGAAGAAATCAAAAAATTAATCGGTAAAAAGCCAATCTTCGGCATCTGTATGGGTCATCAGTTGATTGCTCGTGCCTTTGGCGGAGATACGTATAAATTGCGCTTTGGTCATCGTGGATCCAATCATCCAGTGAAAGATTTAGACACAAATCGTGTGTACATTACCTCTCAAAATCACGGCTATGCTGTAGATGAAGCGAGCTTAGAGGATTCGCTTGCGTGTCTCCCATCGCAGTAGTGAACGACGGTACCGTAGAAGGTTTGCTGCATACAGAATTGCCGATTATGTCTGTGCAATATCACCCAGAAGCATCTCCGGGACCAACAGATAATGTATACTTGTTTGAACGTTTTAAAACATTAATGAGAAGGGGTTAATCATGGAAAAGAAAAAAGTTCTTGTCATTGGTTCGGGTCCTATTATTATTGGACAGGCCGCAGAATTTGACTATGCAGGCACACAAGCTTGCCAATCCCTTCGTGAAGAAGGTTATGAAGTAGTGTTGGTAAACCCAATCCAGCTACGATCGCGACAGACCGTGACATTGCGGATCGCGTATACATCGAACCGATTTCCGGAATTTGTCACAGAGATTATCCGCAAAGAACGCCCTTATGGCGTATTGGCAACCTTAGGTCCAAGTAGGCTTAAATATGGCGGTAGAACTTTCAGAGGCAGGAGTACTGAAAGAATACGATGTGAAATTATTGGGTACTACCTTAGAGGCTATCAAACAAGCGGAAGACCGTGAGCTGTTCAAAGAAGCGATGAAACGCATCAACCAACCAGTGCCAGAATCTGATATTTTCAGCGACGTAACAGAAGCGGTGGAATTTGCGAACCGCATTGGCTACCTCTACTATCATCCGTCCTGCTCACTACTTAGGTGGTACTGGCGGTGGTATTGCACACAACGAAGAAGAAATGTATAGCGATTGCCCTTCGTGGTATTAAATTGAGTCCTATCCATCAAATTCTGTAGAACGCTCTGTAGCGGGGTGGAAAGAAATTGAATACGAAGTGATGCGTGACCGTGCAGACAACTGCATCATCGTATGTAATATGGAAAATATCGACCCAGTAGGGGTTCATACGGGGGATTCCATCGTTGTGGCACCGTCTCAAACCTTGAACGATACATACCAAATGTTGCGTACTGCGTCCGCAGACATCATTCGCTACCTTGAAAATCGAAGGCGGTTGTAATGTGCAATATGCCTGGACCCATACAGCAATCAATACTATGTTATCGAAGTAAACCCTCGTGTATCTCGTTCCTCCGCATTAGCATCCAAAGCGACAGGCTATCCAATTGCTAAGGTAGCGGCGAAGGTAGCGATCGGCATGACATTAGATGAGATTATTAATGCAGTCACTCGGTGAGACAAAAAGCATGTTTCGAGCCATCCCTAGACTATGTGGTGACAAAATTCCCACGTTAGCCATTTGAAAAATTCAACTTGGCGGACCGTACTTTAGGAACACAAATGAAAGCTACTGGCGAAGTTATGGCTATCGACCGCACATTAGAAGGATCCTTGCTAAAAGCGATTCGTTCCTTAGAAATTGGTTTAGATCATATTGAATTGAAAAAAATCGCACATGAAACACCAGAGCAATTGATTGAGCGCTTACAATTAGTCGATGATGAACGTTTATATGTCATTGCCCAAGCACTACGTGTAGGAATCAGTAGAAAAATCTGCTATATCACAAAAATTACATCCTTCTTCATCAATAAAATCAAAAACATCGTGATGGTGGAAAAAGATTTATCAGCCAATGGTGTAACTGAAAGCAACCTTCGATTGGCTAAAAATACCCTTCCCAGATAAAGTCATCGCTCGCTATGCGAATTGCCTCCTGAGGATGTATTGGCAAAACGCAATGAACTGAACATTCATCCAACCTATAAATATGTAGATACTTGTGCCGCAGAATTTGAAGCGCACACACCTTACTACTACAGTGCGTATGCTACAGAAGATGAAGTGGTGCCTCGTGGTGAAAAATAGCGTTATCGTTCTGGGCTCTGGTCCGATTCGTATCTACCAAGCGCGTAGAGTTCGACTATTGCTCCGTACATTCTTCTTGGGCATTGCAAAGCAGGCATGAAATCTATCATCATCAACAACCCAGAAACAGTAAGTACAGACTTTGATACATCTGACAGCTTGTACTTCGAACCGTTGACCGTGGACGATGTAATGGAAATTGTTCGCAAAGAGAAGCCAGTAGGTGTCATTGCTCACCTCGGTGGACAAACAGCTATCAACTTGGCAGGTCCATTGGCAGAACGAGTGTAAAAATTCTAGGTACATCTGTAGACAGCATCGATATGGCGGAAGACCGTGAACGTTTTGATGAATTGTTGGCAAAACTAGAAATTCTCGCCCAGTAGGTGCGTTGGTAACTAGTGATGAGGAAGCCTTAGAACTAAAGAAACGCTTGCAATATCCATTGATTGTTCGACCATCTTATGTGACTCGGTACCGTGCTATGGAAATCGTGTACAATGACCAAAGAATTGATCGTTACATGAAAGAAGCTGTAGTAGCGTCGAAAGATCATCCGAGTATTAATCGACCGTTACGCTGGCAGGCATGGAAGTAGAAGTAGATGCGATCCTCCGATGAGCACGATGTATGCATCCCCGGTATCATGGATCAAGTAGAACGTGCGGGCAGCACATTTCTGGTGACTCCATCGCCGTATATCCAGCACAACATTTGTCTAAAGAAATAACAAGAACAAATCGTAGACTACACACGTCAGTATCGCCAAAGGTTTGAATGTAAAAGGGGTGCTAACGTCCAATACATCGTGGTAAATGGTGAGCTTCAGCCTGTGATCGAAGCCGACCCACGCTCTAGCCGAAATACGGTGCGCTGTCATCAGTAAACGTAACAGTATCAACATGGTAGGTATGCGACACGCATCGCATTAGGAGAAACGTGCAGAAAAGCTTAGAAACTTACCGCCCAAGTACCAGTGCCAGCTCGTCCACATGTGGCGGTGAAAGCACCAGTATTCTCTTTCTAAAATGGGCTTGGTAGAAATTGCCAGGACCGAAATGAAACCACCGGGGAAGTAATGGTGTATCACCGACTTATGCAGATGCTTTTATTCAAAGTCATCCATGGTGCAAACATGCGCATTCCAGGATAAAGGTAATATCTTTGATGACTGTAGCAGACCGTGATAAAGAAAGAAGCGCTCGTTTAGCAAAAAGATTTCTGATTTGGGGATACCATATTATGGCTACTGGCGGTAGGTACCGTTACTCACGAATATAGGAATTGCACAGTGGTCATAAAGTTTCTGAAGGAACCAAACTGCGCTGACTTTCATCTCGAGAAGGTAAAGTGGACTTGATGTTGAACACCTTGACATATGGTAAAACCAGAGCGTGAAGGTTTCCAATTGCGCCGTTTAGCCGTAGAAATGGGTGCACCATGCTTGACATCCCTAGATACAGCTCGTGAAGTATTGCACGTAGGTGGCAAGCCGTGCTACAGCAGGAGATGCTATCAGTGCAGATGCTGTACAAGATTATGAAATGGAGTAATCACGAATGAGTGGATATGTAGAAATGGGTCGAGTGATCCATAATACACAAATAGGTAGCGATGTATGGCGCATGTTAATCTATGCACCAAAACAAGCCAAAGAAGCACAGTTAGGACAATTCTGTAATGTTCGCGTCACAGGCACAGCACCCCTGTTGCGTCGCCCTCATTAGCTATGCTGGCTTTGATGCAGAGGCAGGACAATCGACTTGTTGTACCGTGTAGTAGGCAAAGGAACAGAGTTGATGACGAAATTGCAAGAAGGATACCCTCAGATTGCTGAGTACCACTGTACCAGCCTTCACAACAGCGAACCGCATGCTGTTAGTCGGCGGTGGTGTAGGGATTGCGCCCATGTAAGCGCATCGCTGATCGATTGCGGAAACTGGCGGGCCCAAGAAGCGCGTTATCTTAGGATTCCGGCAATGAAAGTGAATTCCTGCAAGACGTACTCAAAGATAGCTCTGTGACTGTCCATATCACCACAGATGATTGATTCGGGAACAAACGCGGATATCCTACGACGGTGATGGAAACGCCAATGAAAGAACATCACTTTGATACGCATTAACGTGTGACGGACACCGATGATGAGAGCGCGTGGCACGTAATAATCTCAATGCAGGTTCTGGCGCCAAGCCCCTTAGAGGAGCGTGCGGTTGCGGCAGACCGGTGGTTGCGTGGGCTGTGCTTGCCAAGGCAAAAGCGAAAACGCTGGTAAAGTTCGCAGATGCACTGTCCAGTATTCTGCGGGTTGAGGAGGTGTCTAATGGCAACAGTAGACCCTAGATTAGCTGCAGAGTTCTGCGGTATTTGCATGAAAACCCTCATCGTGCAAAAGATCCGGGACCTTTTGGATTTGGGCTGGAATATGATGGCTACCTAGACTTGAATACAGAGGTGGCGCTTATCAGCGGGATTAACACCGACGGCGAGACCCGGTACGCAGGAGCCGGGATTGCTGAAAGCACCATCTCGCGTGTTGAACTGCATCGGCTTGAGAAAACCCAGGAGCAGAGGCTTTGTAGCAGATATTTTGCCTAGCTTGGCACATAGATGTACCGATCTGCGCGAATATCTCTGGGAAACACCAGAAGAACACGAGTCTGGGCGGCGAAACATTGGACCGTAGAAGGGGTAGCGCCTGGAAGTAAACATTATGCCGTTCTGGGCGTGAAATGCGGTGGCACGGCATTTGCGTGCAAGCGGAGAGTGCAAAATGCTGTTCGTACGCTGGTCAAATCTTGCATACCGATTTGCCGGTGATTATGAAATTGTCGCCGAAATGTAACGGATATCGCAGAAACCGCCCGTGCTGTATGAAGTACTGGATGCGGATGGTATCAGCATGATTAATACTTTGTTGGGTATGTCGGTAGATTTGCGGACACGAAAACCATTGTTGGGGAACATCTCACGGTGATATCCACCGGCGTGAAGCCAGTGGCGCTGGCGATTGACACACCACGCGGCGAAAGCCATCGACATTCCTATTGCGGTGGTGGCGCAGATCATGACCGGCGAAGATGCCTTTTAGAATTTATGGTAGTAGGAGCTGACATCGTGTCTGTGGGGACGGCTACGATGGTAGATCCACGAGCTATCGGCATCATTGCCAGCGAAATGAGTGCGTACTGTGAAAGCCAACACATCGACCATGTGTCACAGTTGGTTGGCAAAGATCATCATGCCTTAATCAGAGATATGAATATTCCTGCGTGAGGAATCTACAGAGAATGGACGAGACATCGTTCATGGTAGTTAGGCTAGGAATATATTGAGATATGTACAGCTTAGAGAAGAGAATATTGAATGTTAGAGAAAAGGACTGTTCGGGAGAACAGTCCTTTTCGGTTATATAGTAACAATTCTTCTTTTTCTGTTGAAATTTCTCTCCGCAAGAGCTCCCATATCGAGGAGTTCTGTTTAACTGCTTAGCGGTGGACAGGATCCTTGGTTGCACGATTTCGCTGAGCTACAGACTCTGCAGGATGTTGTAGACTCGACAGGCTTGGATTGCAGACTCTGCACACTTTGTAGAAGACACTTCCTCCGCCTCAATAGCAGGTGGTTCCACCCGGTGGTCCCGCATCGATGGCGCCTTCATGCCACCGACTCACCCAGAGCCCTCGTTGTTAAGCTGATCGAAAATCACAGGCTACTTCGCGCGCGGAGATCTCGATCCGAAGCTGAACCCTCGTTCACTACAGCGGTTAGTCCGCACACTGCTGCAGCCAAACATGTGCAGCGTCCTGCACGAGTAATACGACGGCGGCACGACTCACTTCCTGTTGTCGATGTGGTCAATATCTTGGTAACAGAATTTGAAGCGCGTACCATAGCGACCGCGATAGGTAACAGACCTGTTTGCGTATTGTAGGTGATCTTGACTTCGCAAAGCGTGCACACCTTAGCGCAACTGATGATGCAATCTGGAGTTTGTTTGAACCAATCGAAGAGTCCGATAGTACTTATCCTCTTAGGTTGTGGCGTACGCAACGTGAAGCTGAGCACCGCAACGACTGCCGCGGTTCTGTGCCAGGAAATAAAATCAGGGCTCCATGCATGATATAAATGACGACGAGATGTAAAATATATGCATATAATGGGATGTACAACCAGTCAAATGACGTACATCCCTAACAGGATGCCGATGGGGACTCCAGAAATGGAGATGTCAATAAGACGTCTAACATACAACGTACAGTAGAAGGAAGTAACACAACATATCCCGCATATACCAGCAAGCTTTCACCCCGAAACAAGCTGCAAATAACGACAACATCCACAACTGTTGAATCAGCATAGTAAATATATGGCACAGTGGCGGATAGAAACAGAATGCCGATAGTAAATTGTGTAATCGGTTGATGCGTCCTGTACACAGTCCATCCATCCATCACTGTGGGGCGATCCAGCGAGACAGAAAGGGCGATAATACCTACCGTCATGGAAATCCCCATATTGGATAACTATATCCATAACGTACCCTAAAATGCTATGCATTAGTATACATGAAGTTTAAGCGTATATGGCGAATCCAGTAGTGAAACGAGTACAATTGATAGAGATCTTCATTAAAATCTTAGTAATGTACTATGTAGAAAGTTATTAGGATAGGCAAAATAGCGCTCATTGGTATAACAGGTAAAGATAGTTGCGTGTAATTCACTCTTTTCTTTCAAACTACGATTATATAAAGGAGACGAGGAAGTTGGTGGAACCCACATCAACACCCATGGAAAAGCGCATTCGCATGGTTCAGAGCTACAGATGCAAAGGCTGCTGAAGTCCATGTTACATAAAAGGCAGTGTGAAAGTGAAACTTCACTCGCTCTCTGGCGCAAGCAGAAAGTTTGCAAAACAGATGAATGAAGGACGCCCTCAAGATTGTTACGCCGTATTTTCAACGTATCCTAAGCGGCTAGTTGCGGTGGGTATCTTAGAGCTACGCAATGGTGGATGTCCCATGACAGTACACCCGAAGGTTGTAGACACACCTGTGGTGCAGCTGCAGTGTGGACACAACACTCAAGTTGGCTATGAAACACCCGCCGGTGATTCCAGCACCTCAGAACAACCAGAGTCTAACACGTAGGCCCAGTTTTCAGAACCGCCTGTGCTACCCCGTAGCACAGCCAGTGGCGGAGCCAACACAAGCTCCAGCATTAGTTCACAAGACATGTTGCGATGCGCAAGCTGGTGGACGTATTTTGCGAGATTAGCAACCTTTTATATCTTAAGGAGGAACGTATATGAAGGAAACCTATCTTATAAGAAATTTTAACCTTGCTGCGTTAGACGCAATCAGTACAACACCAGTATTCGCCGGATACAGCGACTAACCTCACGCGGTAAACAACTAAGCGAAAACCGTTCGCCAGACTCTAGGAGCGCAACACGGCCCGTCAAGAAGCGGTAGCATCTGGCGATGCAAAGAACGGAAGCAGCCCATATGCGGCACAGCCGTGATGGACTTTCAGAAGTAAGAAAACGCGACGCTATTGAAGAGCAACGCAAACGGGTGGATAACTCCCTTGGCGACGAATGACCAAGAAGCAAAAACCATCACGAGCCAGTGTGGCGAGCAATTAGACGAAGCAATGGCAAAGCAGGTGTGGAAACAGCGATTCCGCAGTGTAAGCTCGTTATTTTACATGCTTTTACAGACGAAAGACATTACAAAATATGTAGGCAAAACGATTACAAAATCTCTCATCGACACTCTTTGATGCAGCTGGTCATCCCTCAATTTGCTAGCTTGCTGCAAGGCAAAATTACGATGTGGTATCCGTGAAGGCATTTCCAAAGAAATCGCTAACTCTAGGTGATCTGGGGTGCTTTCAGAAATTACACCAGTATTCACAGAAGTGCCAGAAGGTGGCAGTATCGTATCATGTAACATTGAACCCAGTGGATCAAAAACGTATCTGTGAAGGCAATACTGGTATACAACAGATGTATTGGTTCAATACTTAGGGGTACAACCTAATACAGTATTAAACACAATTTCTGTAGGTGAAAAAGTACAAGGTATCAATGCGACATACCAACGTGATGGCTATATCTTAGCTCATGTAAAGACATGGCTGTGGATGAGCAAGGCGTGTTACATGTAGTGGTGGTAGAAGGTATGGTAGATCGTATCACACCACATGGCAATAAGAAAAACAAAAGACCGTGTTATTACTCGTGAATTTCAACCAAAAAGTAGGTCAACCATTCAATAAATTCCTGGTGCGCCGTTCTGTTGAAAAAGATATAACTTAGGTTTCTTTGACGATGTGAACGTACGTTTAACACAAGGTTCTACAGCGAATCTGTGAATATTGAGGTAGACGTATTAGAACATAAAACAGGTACCGTTACATTAGGGGCTGGTTATTCCGGCTCTGATGGATTTGTAGGTGTTGTTGAAGTAGGCGAAGAAAACTTGCGCGGTACTGGTGACAAAGTGAAAGTACACTGGGAATTCGGCGGTTCTGCAGGATATAAAAACTACTCCATTTCTTACTTGCGCCCCTTGGTTGGATAAAAGGTACGTCTTTAGGGTGTGACATACTACGATCAATTAAACGAGTATACTGACTACAACGAAGAAGGTAAAGCCGTGGCTACATACGATCGTAAGTCCAGTGGCTTCAATATTTCCTTAGGTCGTCAAACAGCAGAATTTACTCGTGATTATGTAACATTAGAACATCGTAAAGATAAATACATTTGGGATAATAAAGATTCCAGTGGTTTCCGTTATGATACAGATGCAGCTGGAGGCCAAGGATATCGTTGGAATAACTATGGTTACCCATTCTTGTCAAAAGGATACATAGCAGACAACTTCGGTACTACCAACAGCATTAGCTGGCAAAAAGTATATGATTCCCGTGATAATGTATATGAACCAACTCGTGGTAAACGTTTATCTACAACGATTCAATGGGGCGGTCATGGCTTAGGCGGTAACTTCAACTTCTATAAATTTACTGGCGAAGCTAGAACATACAAAAAAGTTGGTAGCAAACAAGTTCTTGCATTCCGTGCTCGTTTAGGTTGGGCATTAGGTGATTTACCATATAGTCAATTATATACAATTAGTGGTTCCGATTCCCTTCGTGCTTATGAAGACGATCGATACCGTGGTAAGAAAAATGTACAACTTCACAGCGGAATATCGTTTCCCAATTTGGAACAAAGTTAGTGGTGCGTTATTTGCAGACTTAGGGGATGCATGGGATGCTCCTAATGTACCTTGGTTCCATCATTCTAAAACATTCAATGCCTCTGTCGGTGCCGGCGTGCGTGTAACTACACCAATTGGTCCAGTACGTATCGATTATGGTATTAGCAAAAACCAAAAATAAATTCCACTTCAGCTTTGTGACAATTCTAATTGATGAAACTTTCACAATGGGTGGGAAGTGTAGCCCTCATGACTATGTTGGGCATCACTTCCATCTATGGGGCGCCTGTTCAGACTGTGCATGTGGACCTGCAGAGTACAACAGGAGCCATTCCCAGTGCCCTACAGGCTCGTATGGTAGCGAGCATTCAAGGGGCCTACCTATATCTATGAAGGAAAAGAGGACACACAGATTCAAAGCGCTTTGCCTACCTATAAAAAGCAACTATGGATATGGTGGACAGAATCTTATATGGATATACGGTGAAAGACCTCTCCTTTCAGGTGGGCCAAGACATGACCATTCATGTGCTCTTGGAACCCTATGGAAAGGTAATGAATGAAGTACACACAACGGTACATTATGGGAACTTATCTCCTTATGGACAGCGATTGATTAAGCATGACATGGGAGCCTTAGACACTCGATTAGAGCAGATTTTGTTGGGAGCCTCCTTAGACTCGTTAGATTGGATTACACCACTGGCGCAAAAAACAGTGCGTACCGACCTAGAAGGGTCGTTACCGGAGTTTACACCGCAGATTCAAATTCAAGGTGGTGCGGTGGGACAAGTGACGGTCTATCTTGTGCCGAATGGAGACAGTGTGGGGCGAACCGATGTTAGGGTTGAATCTAATACATTGCCAAGCGCGCTCTTTTACGGACTTCGTCAACATTATGAAGAGCGATTGCGACAGGTAGAGGGCTTGCCCGTATCCTTTGTACGGCGCCATATACGAGAGATTGAACGGGATCTACAAGACGAATTAAACGGAAGTCGATGGGTCACACAATTTGGTATTACCATGACACCGAAGTTAGAGGTCAATACAGAGACCGTGTTGCACATTCACATAGACTCGTCGAAATATATTTTGCGTGGCGAAGGCTATTTAGATATGGGCAAAAAAATAGACTCTGTAGGCCTGAAACTGTATACAGGTGTGCATAGAGGGCGCAGTGAGTGGTACTTGGAAACAGAAGTGCTACCCAACCGATTGCAGTGGATATTCAAACCCACCTATACGTACCAATTCTCTAAAGATACGCGCATCGGGTATCAATATAGTAAGAATCATCACCGAGCGTTGGTATACCAAACACTGGGACCACGATGGAAAGCTCGGTATGAACGAAATATGTCATCAACAGATAATGAATTTGCATTATCCTATGATGTACATGAATATTTGCGATTAGAATATATATGGGACGAACATTCGACATGGTTGCGTCTCATTGGACGAATATAAGAAAGAAGGTAGATACACTATGATGCGTTTATTGAACAATAAAAAGAATGTTAAAACAGTGTCCATCATTGTTGGCGTTCTTTTTGTCATCAGTGTGGGCGCCTTGGCGTACACACAAATGGCAGGACACGGTGGCTCTAGTTCTGTGAGCAACATTGGGGTCATTGATATGCAACGAATTGTAGAAAAGTAATCCAAATTTAGTGCAAGATGCACAACAGGAATATGCAAACTTACAATGAAGAATTGCAAAAAGAGTTTAATGAAAAATCTGCTAATTTAGACGAAGAAGGTAAAGCAAAAATTATCTGATGAAATGCGTCAAAAAATGCAAGATAAACAACAAACAATCCAAGAAGGTCTAAAAACGCGTTGATGAAGCGTCTAAAAATGTGGCAGATGCCAAAGGTCTTAGCGTTGTATTGAGCCGTGAATCTGTATTGTTTGGAGAGCACAGATATTACAGAGCAAGTTAGCAAAAATTATCTGAAACTAAATAAGGGTGGGATCCAAATGGGGAAAAAGGCCCCATCTTAGCAATCATGGGCGTCTTGCTTTTGTACAATCGGTATTGGTGGCTATGTGTGGCATGGGCAAACACAAGTTGCGCAGGAGCCGAGCATAGGTGTCGTTCGCTTTGCAAGATGTAGTAGAGAAACATCCAAACTTTCACAGTTATGATGAGCAAAAGAAAGCTTTATTACAACCAGAAGCACAGCGTGACAGGGAAGAGGAAGTACTGCAAAGCAAGTTGGGTACTGAAGTGGGTAAATCAGAGGAAGAGCTGAAAAAGCTAGAAGCTAGTTTATCCGACAGTGTACAGCGGGAACTGCAAACGAAAGTGGCGTTGCGTGAAAGCAGAGTTACAACAAGCGCCTAGCGAACCAGCAAACAAGAATTACTAGAACGGTATCGCAAGGAATACAAAGTGGATCCAACGCAGGCGGACATAGAAATTGTGAATTTACAATTAGCCTTGACAGCCATAGCGAATACGGTGCCTATCGATGAGCTCACAAAAGCGTCGTTGGGAAGCGGAAAAACAAGCGAAAAGAAGCAAAAGTTATCCAATTTACTAGCCCAACGGGAACCATAGTATAACGGGATCCTCTGAGTGGGAATCCATACAGAGTCGTGGTACGCAGAGATGCTACCCGCCCTATGATAAAGCCCATCGCCAGTTAGCAGACTATGCAAACGGAGTTGGCCAAAGAATTAGGTGCACAACGAGACAGCTCTATGAAGCGAGTAGTGGACTCACAACAAAGATGTGGTGAAGAAAGTACATCAAGAGGGAACACAATTGTGGAATGCAGAGTGGGACCAACGATTGGCGCAAAAAAACGCGATGAAGTGCAGGCCCTACATGATGCCATCCTAGAAGATATTCGTGTGCGGGCAGGCGTGATTGCAAGAGCGAAACACTTGGATTTAGTGCTTGTGATCAGTATAACGAGATAGAACAGGCATGGATTTGACAGATGAAATTATCAAGTCCTATGGACAATAAAGGAGTATAAAATGAAATCAATGTGGAAACGTATGGCAACTGGAGCTATGATGGCATGTGCTTTTGGGGATTGGTAGCAGGTTGTGGCTCAACTGATAAAGTAGGTGTAGTAAACACTGAAAAATTGGTACAAGAAAGTCAAAAAGCGAAAAGATATCAATAAAGAGATGGAAGCGAATAAAAAGAAGTAAACCGATCGTTTAGCTCAAGTACAAGGAACGCAAACGGAGGAACAATTCCATCAAACACAAATGAATGCACAACAAGAATTACAAATCTTTGGTCAAGCAAAAGGCAAAGAATTTAAGGCTTATGTGGAATCTAATATCCAAGCTGTAGCAAAAGAAAAAGAGTTAACAGTGGTAGCCAATGACCAAGCTATTGTGTCTGGTGGTGTAGATATTACAGAAGATGTGCTAAAAAATGAATGAAAGCGCAGGCTCTGGGGAAACTAGTAAATAAGAAGAGATGATTAAGTAAGGAGGCTTTCATAGTGAAGTTTTTCAGTGGAAGACTTAGCCAAATTAGTCGAGGGGACTGTATATGGCGATAGTTCTGTAGAAATTGAAGAAGCTCGTAGTTTAGATCAAGGGGCTAAGCAGGCGATCAGCTTTGCCATTGGTGATTTTCGAGAGGTAGCAAAAGATAGTAAAGCGGGAGCTTTACTAGTGGATGCGAAAAATTGAGGGATGTGAAATTCCTCAAATCGTCGTATCCAATGCGAAAGCATCCTTTGCGAAACTACTCGAAGTATTTCACCCGCCCGTTGTATTTCCAGAGGGTATTCATGAAACGGCGATCATTGGTAAGAATGTTACTATTGGTGAAAAATGTTAAGATTGGACCTTATTGTGTAGTGTATGATAATGCCATGATCGGCGACAACGTGACATTGCATGCCTATGTGTATATCGGTCATAATGCACGGATTGGCGAAGGATCCACTATCTATGCGAGCTCTATCGTTCATGAAAATTGCATACTAGGAAAAAGTGTGGTGTTGCGTGCCAATGCAGTTATCGGCGGCGAAGGATTTGGATTTGCTACTGAAAATGGAAAGCATACACATATCCCGCAAGTGGGCAATGTCATCTTAGAAGATGATGTAGAAGTAGGCTCTTGCTCTTGCATTGACAATGCCACTATGGGGTCAACACTAGTGCGTCGTGGTACAAAAATTGATAATTTAGTCCATTTAGGGCATAATGTAGAGATAGGAGAAGATTGCTTCTTAATCGCTCAAGTGGGTATCGCTGGCAGTACGAAATGCGGTAACCACGTTATCTTTGCAGGTCAAACTGGCTGTACAGGGCATATCACGATCGGTGATAATGTAACCTTTGCAGGCAAAACGGGCATTACTGGTAATGTACCGTCCAATGGACTCTATGCAGGATTCCCGATGCGACCACATAAGGAATGGTTAAAATTAGCGGCCTATGAAAGTCGCTTACCAGATGTGGTGAAACAAGTGAAAGCTTTGGAAAAAGAATTAGCTCAATTGAAAGCTAAATTAGAAGAAAACTAGGTGTAAGTATGCTATATACCTGTATGAAAGTATTAAGTGCTATCATCTGCGCCTTGCCCTATCGCATGCAATACGGTATTGGATGTATATTGGGGCAATTGGGATGGTTGTTTACACCGGCGAAGCGGAAACGGTTGGCCATCGGTCAAATTATCTTTTGTCGCATTACGGATGATTTAGAAGAGGCGAAACGTATTGCCAAAGCTAGCGTGACTCGTTTTGGACGCATGATTGTTGATGTCCTAAGATATCCAGAAATTAAAGATGGAAAAATACAAAGAGATGTTCACCATGGAAGGTCGTGAATATCTAGAAGATGCCAAAGCAGATGGAAAAGGTGCGATTATGATTGCCCTCCATAGTGGAAACTGGGAATTACTAGGAGGCATACTCGCATCAGAAGGATTTCCATTGATTTCTGTAGCTATGCAGCAACAAGGAGATGCGGACAAATTTATCAACGAATACCGTGAACTGATGCACCAACATGTGACCTATAAAACAGGGGTACGAGAAATGGTGAAAAGAATTGCAAAAAGGTTCTTTCATCGAGCTTGATTATGGACCAAGATCCAGGTGATCGAGGCGCCTAGTTCCCTTCTTTGGCTATGAAACATTGACACCGGTTGGTCCAGCAGACGATGGCGCGCATGCAAGGTGTGCCCATCATTCCTGTGACGATCCGCTTTGACGAATACACTCAAAAACATGTGATTACAGCCCATGCGCCGGTGTATGCGGGAAAAACAGAGGACAGAAAACGAGATATTGCCGTTACATTAACAACCTTAAATGAATGGCTAGAAGATTATATTAGACGATATCCAGAAGATTGGTTCTGGTTACATAACCGATGGAAATGGACTCGTCGCTTATATGGTGATACCATTGAAGTACCACCAGACGTGATGCATGAAACACCTTAGAAAGGAGGCCCTTATGAAACAGCAAACGATAAGTAAAGCCATCACATATAGTGGCAACGGTCTACACAGTGGACTGCCAGTGCATATGCGTATAGTACCGAGCGAGGTCAATACAGGGATTACCTTTGTAAGAACTGATTTGCCAGGGGCTCCTTCTGTGAAAGCAGATATTCGCAATGTGACCAATACGATGCGTGCCACTACTTTGGAAGATGGAGAGGCAAAAGTATTTACTGTTGAGCATATCTTAGCGGCATTTTACGGAATGGCCATCGACAATTGTATCATTGAGTTGGATTCTCCTGAACCGCCTATCGCAGATGGGGGAGCGGCAACCTTTGTGGCACTCATCAAAGAAGCGGGTATCGTAGAACAAGAGGCAGAGCGCTAGTGCACGTGTTGAAAGAATCCTATGGTATCTATGAAGAAGATAAATTTATTACCATCCGTCCTTATGATGGATTCCGAGTGACTTTCACAAGTATCAATAGCCACCCCTATGTTGGGAACGCAACATGCAGATTTCGAGATCAATCCGGATGTGTTTGAAACTGAAATTGCACCGCTAGAACCATTGGTTTTACAAAAGAAATTGAACAATTGCAAGCTATGGGGTTGGCGAAAGGCGGATCCACGGACAATGTGATTGTGTTTGATGATACAACATGCTTGAAATCAGAGCTGAAATTTTTCTGACGAATTAGTGCGCCATAAAAATTTTTGGATATATTAGGTGATTTATTCTTAGTAGGCCATTTGAAAGGTCATATCATTGCAGTCAAATCAAGTCACAATTTAAACTCGCGCTTGAGCCGAGAGATTTTAAAAAGAAATGCAAGAGGAGGCATAACATGATTCTTACAGTTGAAGAGATTATGGAGATTTTACCACATCGTTACCCATTTTTGTTGGTAGATCGTATTATTGAAATGGAACCTATGAAACGTGCGGTGGGCATTAAAAATTGTACCTTCAATGAGCCACATTTTATGGGACATTTCCCTGGAAACCCTGTTATGCCAGGCGTGTTGATTACAGAAGCAATTGCACAAGTAGGCGGTATTGCTCTATTATATCCAGAAGAAAATCGCGGTTTAACACCAATGTTTACAGGCATTGATAAAGTACGTTTCCGTCATCCAGTGAAACCAGGCGATCAAGTTCGTATGGAAGCGGATGTGGTGAAAAATCAAAGGCCGTATGGGTAAAAGTAGAAGGCCGTGCCTATGTAGGAGATAAATTGGTGGCAAGTGGTGAGTACATGTTCGCCTTAGTGAAACCAGAATAACTTTCAAAAATGTAAGGAGTGACACAGATGATCGTAGTTGGCATGGAAAATGCAACATCTGAAATTCATAGTACTGCAGTCATACATCCAGATGCAAAAGATTGGTAAGAATGTCATTATTGGTCCTGGTGCAGTCATTGGAGAACATGTTGAAATCGGAGATGGGACTAAAATCGGCGCCAATGTAGTCATT
>BNJS01001077.1_pt1 | contig 118936 bp, 113 predicted proteins | sample 8540461 | NCBI WGS metagenome assembly BNJS01 (sample SAMD00202454, study PRJDB9452) | human saliva metagenome | isolation source: human saliva | place: Japan | reverse complement strand
ACTATACCCGTTGGGAGGGGCGGGGCCGCGGTGTGGGCGGCCCGTGCGGTTTGTCATTGTGTCCTTCCAGTGTAGGGAGCACCCCGCCTGTTTTCCATAGGGTTACCTAAGTTCCCAGGGTTTGAAGTAGGTAGAAACACGGAGACCGAGTGAACAATAAAGAAATTTGTAATTTCAAAAATACGCGACAGGACTTTCGCACCCCAACCCACGTAAAGTGAATATCACCTCGGCAGGAGTGTGCCTACCGAGCAGTCACGCCGACCAAGATAAAGCTGGTCGGCGTTTTTAGTGTCCAATTCATTTGCGGTAGCCCCGAACTATTGACTTCCCGGGAGGTTCATAGTGCGGGGCTACTGCCTTTCCGAAAGGATTTTATTATGTCCAAGATTGATCAGGCGATTGCATGGATGGAGCAGCGTAAGGGCAAGGTGACCTATTCGATGAATTATCGAACTGGCCCGCATTCTTACGATTGTTCTTCGGCTGTCTATTCGGCCCTACATGAGGCGGGACTTCTTCCGAAGAGTACGGGACTTGGTAGTACAGAGTCTCTGTTTAATGATTTGGAGAAGTACGGTTGGACTCAGGTTCGACCGGATGCATCGGGTAATTACCCGGCACGACGTGGCGACGTGTTTATTTGGGGTAAGCGCGGACAGAGTTATGGCGCTGCCGGTCATACTGGCATTTTCTATGATGACCACGACACGATTATCCACTGCAACGCTGGCCATAATGGTATTTCCATCAATCCACACGACACGATTTGGTCGTACAACGGTGGTCCCGCAATCACGATTTATCGTCCCCCGGCAGAAGTAAACGAAGAAGAGGTTATCTATCGAGCAGTTAAGAATGCAATGAATGCAATTTTTGATGAGCCTTTTGTTCGCCAGGGCGACCTTGCTAAAGCGCGATACGGTAATTCAACCATTGGCCTACGTGCCGTAGTTTATTGGTTTGATACTTCTATGATCCGCCTGGAGACCAGTCTGAAGGAGCTGGAGAATGCAATCCGAGCTCTCTAATGCATAGAGCCTCATAGATATATAACTATCAAAACTTGTTTTGGGTAGGGTCTATGGACCCTACCCAAAACAAGTTAAATTCCCATATATAACACACTCAACTATCAGCATATTTTCACTTAGTGAATTATTTGAGCAAAAATAAACTTCTATGAGTTGACTTTCAATTAAATACAAAAAATATTTATTAAATGTTACCCCCATGATGAATATTAAAGACTAATTTACGTCTTTTATAAACATCGGATTAATCTTCTGCTAGGTTTTGATTCCAAGGAGGACTCATGAAGTACCCATCTCGGCTATGCAAAGGATGCCACGAGCCGACAGACACATATCGCACTGGTTGCCGCACATGCCAAGCGCGGCATAGGGCGATACGCCTCCACAAGAATCCCCGCATATCATCAGGGCAACCTATTTGTCCTAGATGTTGGAGAACCGCTGGCATCTCTCTTCCAGCCTGTAGTATCCAACCTGAAAATTACGGACAACGCATCGCAATAGAGAATCAGTGGAATCCCATATATTCCATCTGCCGTGCATGTATCCACGCACCAGAGGGTACCGTACCTCTTGATTCACCGCGGGTCTATCTTCCTGTCAACCCTCGAGCTCGACGAACTTCAAAGCAGCGAATTTACCCTTCGCGAGCAAATCCGGTTCTTTTTCTTGCGCTTTCTCATTGCACGCGTTGCGAGAAACCAATAGATGCGGATTCTCGACATGCCGGGCATCCCTTATGCCGCAAGCACTACCGGCAAATGAAGCAACAGAATGCGCACCAGGATACTGAAGCTCCAATCGGCAAGAAGAGCGGACAGGATGAATGGGCCGTTCATGATGCTGGTTTAGCATCATTCCTACGCGCACGGAGAAAACGCCTGTCACATGCTTCAACTTCCCTGCCAAGAAGCAGAAGCAGAGCAACCCTTTGTAGAGCCAACACTATGGTTCACACACCTTCCGCACTGTAGCGGATATCAATAATTCACTCATTTAGCAGAGAGGCTACATCATATGGCTACCATTTCGTCTGGCGAGCAACTGCAGCAGCATCTAATCGCTCTAACTGTGGGCACGCCAGTGAAGGACGCAGACCGTCAGTGTCTACATCGCACAAAGTTCCGTATTCCACGCCATCAGGCATTACTGGATGAGCTGGCAGATTATGTAGCCGGTGGTTCACGTACCGGAGGAGCATCCAGCACCAGCCGTTTTGGATGTCGTATACCTATTTCTGCTAATGCATTAGAAATTCAAGAGTCTATTCGTTCCGTTGTAATGTCCTCATTCCCAGGTGCACCGCTGAAAAATCAGGTTTCTGCGTGGATTCGCAATCACCTACATCAGGAGCTTCATGATGAGGCGTTAGCAACGACGACCAGTTGGATTCGGGCCATCGTCGCGTTGCGCCATCCCAGTCATGATTTGCAGGGATTTTGTCCTAACTGCGGGGAGCAGGAAGTCATGAAAACAAGCTGCGACGGCTCAACATCAATACGCCGATCTGCACTGTATTACACCGCTGAAAGGGCATCTTGTCGTTCTTGCTCTGCTATGTGGGAAGGGTTAGAAGGTATGAAGGCCTTAGCCCTATTACTTCATAGCCAGGACTGATACCGTCCGTATTAAACTTCTGCCTGTGAAAATAGGTAACCGTTCCAGTAGGATTACATCATTTTCCCAGGCAGATAAAGCTACCGCAGGAAGCTGTTCTTTATCTGCTGTAGTTCACCCCGTCAGGTTTATCCTGGCGGGGTTTTCTGTTAAACCGCAGCTATCATAGCTGCCCAACCGCCAAGGAGATTATCATGGCACCTATTTCTGAAAATACTGCATACCAGGCAGCTCATCGAGCTCTGACTGATGTGTATGATGCGCCTTTTGTGCGTGAAGGCGACCCTGCCGTACAGCGCTTCGGCCAGGCAAAAGTCAGCACTCGAGCTATCGTGGAATGGTTCGATGAGAATATGCTACGTCTTCACAAGCAAATTGCAGATTTGGAGAACCTTGTGAAGTCGAAGCGTCGTGCTTAGGCATCGTCCGGGGTGGCGTAAGCAACTCTATGCAGTGATTCCAGCAGCCACTGCTGTTCTACAAACCTACGGCATTCTATCGCAGGAGCAGGCTAGTGTGTGGGCTGGTCTCGCGATAGCCCTTTGGGGGTTGTGGATGGCATGGGTGAATACTGACCACAGTAGATGCCCTCCTACGCGACGGATGAAGCATCCAGCCGATTCACCACAGCATAAGGTTACTTTGTATAACCCGGAGACCTAGAGGTTCTTCACTCTACTAGAAATGAGGGGTTGGGCATAACTATTCGTTTGCTCAACCCCTCATCATTTATTTATTAAATATTCTCCAGCTCAGCATTGCCGCTATTCGACACAGAACGCGCCTGCCACACCATCGCACCCAAATGTACTAGCAGGCCAAGAATCGGCCCCACATACAGGGCAAGAAGAGTGCGAGTCAGAAGAGGCAACGGCGACACCGCCACCACACAAGCAACTACAGCCGCCAGCGCCCAACCAGCCACATACGACCGGTGCATATTCAACGCAATCACCAGCGACCCCGACAACACCAGAAGCGCCAGGAAAGCAGAAGCAAACACCAAAAGCGCAAGCACCGGAGAAGTCACCACATGGGCGTACGCTCCAACCTCTGAAGGCTTCGGCGGGTAAAGCAGACCAAACAGCCACGGGCCAAGCACATAAGCCGCCGCAGCGCCCACAAGACCCACGCCCAACAGCGCACCAGCAGGCTTCGCAAAAGCACGCAACGGATGGTTCTGTTGCTTCAAGAAAGCAGACACCGCCACGCCCTGAAAAGCCTGCAAAGGAATCATAATCGGCGAGCGCGTAATCGAAATCGCCAGAATCAGAACCGCCAAAATAACCTGCTGTAGCGGGTCGTTTGAATCGATGCTAACGTTCAGCAGAAGCGGCAAGCCCATCATAAGAACCGCGTTAGCAGTCGACGACCCCATCGACAGCGTGTAGTTATACAGCAGACGGCCCGAGGAAACATCCGCACGAGAGCTAAAAACTCGCCGAGCTTCTGGAAGCAGAAGCACCATCAGCAGCCACAGAAGTACCGGAGAAACCGTTGCGGCTTCAAGACCGATTAGATGTGCAGAGACCAGACCGACCGCACAGATAGCTACGATACGCCAAATAGCGTCGAACCCCGACACACTCGCGAAGAGGTACCAGCTTTCCTGGCCAGCAGACGCACCATAGAGAGTCATGTGCATGGCGTAGAGGGCCACACCGGCGCTCAGGAGCAGCACACCGCTAAACCCGCTCAAAGGAATCTGGGCAGGAGCCCACAGAGGGCTCGTCACTAAGGTCAACCCGCCCACAATAAGACCCACCAGAGCACCCACGGGGGCAATACGTGCACCAGTTTTACCGTCGCGGCGTGCAGTGCCCACAGCGCGGGTAGCTTCCTGCTGGATACCTACCACCACACCGTAGAGGGCAAAAAGAAGCGACCAGAAGAGAAGGAACTCCGTCAGGCTTTCGCCCTCCAGAAACCGTTTCACTACAACGGTAATTCCTAGAGAAGATAGTGCAGCTAAACCGGACGATCCCAAAATTGCCATCGAATGACCACGAGTCATTTTCTTCGGCTGGGACTCTGCCGATGATTCCACGCTATCTCCGTTCTCTACTGGTCGCACCTATAAGATTGAAGTCTTTACTTTACGATGTGCTCGGCAAGGTTCTTAACACCCTGCCACTTCTTCGCCAGGGCTGCCTTCGGCAGCAGAGTGAGCGCGTGAGCACGCGAAGAGAAGCGAATACGAGCCACGCGGGCAGCCTTCGTCCAACCCAGGGCAGTCATCTCATCAGCAATGGTGTTCATGTAACGGCGCTCCTCATCAAAGCGGGTACCCTCCAGGGCACGCCAAGACGAGTCAGAACCACCGTGACGGCGGTACATGAACGCAACCTGCGGGTCGTAGTACAGGGAGCCGCCACGCATCGTAATGTCGAGGATCAGCGCCATATCCTGCACAACGTTCAGGCCCTCACGGAAGCCGGTGCCCACGATAGCGTCCTTACGCCAACCCAAGGACGGGAAGTAGAACCACGCGCCGCGCAGCAGGGAGGTAGCCAGCTCCTCACCCTGCAGAACAGCCTCACCCTTGGGACGGTAGAACGCCTTAGTCTGCTCCACCAGAGTGTTCGACAGGCCGTTGTTCTCATCAATGACGACCACGCCGGGCTGGAAAATGGACGCCTCGGGGTGCTTAGCCGCCGCATCCACGAGCCACTGCACATAGTTGGGGAGCATGACGTCATCAGCACCCATGACGGTGACCAGCTCGTTCTCCACGAAGGTCAGGCACTTGCGGTAGTTCGCGTTCGCACCCAGGTTGGTTTCATTACGCATGTAGGTGATGCGCTCATCCTTCAGCGACTCGAACCAGCCGGGAATCGAGTCGTCCGGGTAGCCGTCATCAACAACAATCATGCGCCAGTCCGGGTTGGTCTGACCGACCACAGACAGCACAGCCTGCTTCATCATGGCGACGTCGCCGTAGTAGGGGAACAGAATATCAACGGTCATGAGGTATTACTCCAAGCTCAAACGTGTAGAAACGTATAAATCAGGGGCTTTAGGGCTTCTTCTGCTCTCGCTCCGTAGCGCGGGAAGCGCCCTGCGGCTGACGCTGAAGAGCCTTCAAAATCGCAACTTCTTCAGCGAGGGTACGCATATCATCCGTAATCTTCGAGATAGCCAGGGTCAAGTGCAAGCTAATACCCATCAGCATAATAATCGCCAGTAGGAACAGCAGGTTGACCGGGGTCTCAATACCCACCAGACGCGAGAGGGCATCCAAAAGCTTCGGGAAAAGCGCTAGCACAATCATGATGACGCCAACAATAAGCCACAGTGCAGCGTACTTTTCCTTCATCTTCTGGTTGCGTACCTGTGCCAGAACGAGAACCTCCATCACCACCACGATGAGAAGGAAAAAAATATTTGCGCTCATTTACTTAGACCCCACATTCGTTTTCTGGCGAGTCATCGACATGCCAAACGAGAAGAAAGAACGAACCAGGTACACCGCAGACTTCCACGGGCTCGAAGAAGGAGTACCACCCTGACGCTCACGCATCTCAACCGGCACCTGCTTAACAGTCAAGCCAGAACGAATCGCCATCACGCAGGCATCAATACAGTCACCCAGATACTCAGCAGGTAGATGCTCGCAATACTGCTCAATCGCCTTGCGGTCTGCCGCACGGAAGCCGGAGGTGGCGTCGGTGAACTTCTCGCCTGAAATCATCGTAAACATACGGGCCAGAACCACCATCGCCCACTTACGCGGACCAGACACCTTATAGTTCGTCGCCTCAGCAAAGCGGGAACCGATCGAGATGTTGACATCCTCCAGGCCAGCAAGCACAGTGCGGATACCCTTCGGATCATGCTGACCATCGGCATCAACCTGAATTGCGCGATCATAACCGGCCTGGCGAGCATACTTGTAACCGGTCCGCAAAGCGCCACCGATACCCATGTTGTAGGGAAGATCAATCACGAAAGCGCCAGCAGCGCGCGCAATCTCAGAGGTGCGGTCGGTGGACCCATCATTGACGACCACCAGGTCGACCTCAGGCATCATGCGGAAAAGTTCCTCAATCGTCCCGCCAATCACCTCCTCCTCGTTCCATGCTGGCATGATAATGAGTGTTCGAGGAGTCTGCGAAAGTACCTCAGAGTTCATGCAGTGCTTATACCTTCCTGCTTTCGTGTATATGTATGTCGGCATACACTGCGGGCATACCAAATTCCATCTTATCAGTACAGACGGTACAGGTTTAAAGGATAACGAAGGGGCGACGCCATACACGCCGCCCCCCAATTATTTAAACCTACACCCGCGAGGATAGAAATCCTATGCTAAGAGTTATCACACGCGGTGATACGGTACAGAACAATAGGGCCCGAAGAATATACCGGTGTCATCAAATCAGTGGCGCTAGCCTCCACCAGAGCATCGTAATTCTTCTGGGCACCAGGGCCGAAGTTCAGCTGGTTCTCCATATGTACGTACCAATAAGCACGGTATTGCTTTACCTCACGACACACCTCGGGGTTCGTGGCGGCATCCTTCAAATCATTGATGATTGCCGCGTACTTCGGAGAGGTCTGGAACTCAAAGTGGTAACTGGTCAAGTGACGATCAGCCAGTGCGTATATAAAGGGGCTTCCGTCCCAGGGATTATTCACAATAGTGTCACTCTTGGGAACAATCTTCGGAATCTCATTAATGACGTTCAACTCATCCTGGGTCACAACCACAGAAGACGGCGTTACCCGATATTCCTTCGACACAGCCAACGTTGTCTCCTGCACCGAAGGAACACGCGAAGTCAGACCGGCAAGAACCAAAACCAACACCGCGGCAACACCCATTCCGGCCGTCGCCACATTCAGACGCGCCGTACGTGGAACGCGACGGACTATCCAGGTGAGCAGCCCCTCCACGAAACCACCCAATCCAATACCAGCCAGAACTGCTGAGGGGAATACGATTAGCGCCGCCAAGCGGAAGTGGTCAGTGTACCAGGGGCCCACCATCAGCAAACGGAAGTCACCGCGCGGCACAGTAGCCGCAATAATCCACAGGTAACCAATCAGTGCCCAGCTAGCAATCAGCCACAGGTTACGGCGCTTGTATAGCAGATACCCGACACCCCATAACGCCAGGAAACCCACTACATGAGAAGGATTGAAAGTATCACCCAGCTGATTACCATTCTCCAGGCCCAGGAAAAGGAACTGATAAAGAGCATCACCTTCGCTCAAGATGGGGAACCACGAACTACTAGCCGCGTTATCGGGGCGTAGCACTACCCAAGCACCCACGCATCCGATTGATATACCTACCAGCAGAAGGCTACCCATTTGCTTCTGCCGCGAGGTCAACTCGTGCGAGCGCACTACTTGTACCACACCAGCTAGCAACATCGGTAGAGCAAAGACCACGGCGGACACCACAGCATTCGGATGTACGAGCGCTAGACCCGCGATGCTCACCAGGGCTGATAGCCCCAGAGAGAGTAGAACCGAGAACTCGCGACGTAACAGAGCTTGAACCAAATGCACCATTAATGCCACAAACGTAGGTAGCAGAGCGTACCCTAGAAGGTTCGGGAAGAGAACACCCCAACGCAGGAGGAGACCGGGAAACGCTGCAAAACCACCAATTATTGCAGGGATGGCAAGCGCCTGGAGGGGGCGAAGCTTCGGAATGCTCAAGCTGAACGCTACCAGCGAGCAAGGCCACACGAAACTTGCTGTCAGAAGCACCGTCACAATCGTTGCCGTCGCAATGCTAGTGCCAGTCGTACTGTAAATCAGCGATACAAAGTCGTGCCAGCCCGCCGGGTAGAAGGTAGGCTCCTGGTCCGCTGCACTCACAGCACCCATCGTCAGGCTGGAAGCGTCGCCGTGCTCCTGAATCCAGCGGATTGCATTCATATGGAATGAGTTATCCAGGCTCTGCGAGAACGCCTCAGGCCCGTAGACCATGTCCTCAGTCATGTGCAGCACCAGGAATCCGCCTAAAACAGCACCCACCACCGGCCACGCCACAGGAACATCATTACCCGGCCACGAGGCAGACGCCAGGGCAGGCCAACGGCGACCCACCAGCCACATGAGACCAGCAGCCGCAGCCACCAACACGACAGCGACCGACACAAAAGAAATCAGGCTCCACGCAATGCCGGTCTTACCCAGCACAATCGCAGAGACAGCCACCAGGGCAAAAGTCAACAGCGGCGCATAAAAAACGCGCAAACGTGCAGGAACACGCAACGCCCAGCCCATCGCATAGCCGGGACCGAAAGCCAACACGACCGCAAAAAGTAGCAGCGGAATAGTTGCCAACCAGCTCATTAGCCCTCTTCTCCCCACAGTTCACACACCGAAAAACCCCTCAAATACGGGGCGCGGCGCGCTTTCGAGTACCTAGCAAGGATACCCCAGAGGCTTCTTTAACCCGGCGAAACCCCGCAGAAGAGAGAGGGACAGCACCCGCAACCCGCCGTTCGGAACTTTTCACCGGGAACCCCATGGGACACCACCGGCACATCCCCCAAACGGCGAAGAATATGACGTAATATTTCACGCTCAATGTCACGAAAGGTTCACCTAAGAAACATAGGGCAATAAATAAGGTGTTCACCACCCTTTAGCTTTACCCTGAAACATATCTCCCCTTAACAAAGGGTCGCCCAACGCATACACATCTGGACGAACCCTAAACGCAGCCGCAGAAGAAAGGGTCGATTATGACCGAAACCATTGCAGCACAGGCACCCATCGCCGACACCTCCGAGCAGTTCAAGCTCGCCTTCGGCCACCAGCCCGCCGGTGTCGCCATCATCACCGCCACCGACGAAAACGGCGAACCCGCAGGCTTCACCGCCTCCTCGCTGACCTCCGTCGCCGCAGAACCGCCGATTATCGCCTTCTCCCTCAAGGCAAACAGCGGCTCCGCAGCAAAGATCGCGGCTGCGTCCTCCTTCCTCGTGCACATGCTCGACGCTGAGAATGTGACCCTCGCGAAGAACTTCGCAACCCACGACTACCCCCGCTTCGACGACCCCAGCACCTGGGAATTCGTCCACACCGGCGAGCCCCTCGTCCACGGCGTACGCCGCGTACTGCGCGCAACCCCGCTCAGCCGCGTTGAGGCAGGCCCCGCACTCGTCTTCACCGCGCAGGTTGAAGAGTTCATCCGCAACGACTGCGAAGGCACCCCGCTGGTCTACCACTCGCGTAACTTCCACGCGCTGGGCGACCACTCGAACGTGAACAACTACAGCATCTAACCCCGCAGGGGGTCACGGGGCGGTATTCGACGACAATGAGGCGACGAATACCGCCCCGCGGCGTACCCTGAACATAACAGCGCACAGCATTACATTGCAGAAGGAATAGTTATGACGGCTCAGACCACCCAGCCCGCATCCCTCCCCTGGCTCGAAAAGCTCATCGCGATCCCCACTATCTCCGGAACCTCCAACCTGGAACTTATTGAGCTCATCGAAGCCGAATTTTCCCGCTACGGCTACAGCGGCGTGCGCACCTACAACGAGGACGGCACCCGCGCCAACCTGCTGGTCACCGTCCCTGCCGCTGACGGCACCACCCGCGGCGGCCTCATTCTCTCCGGCCACACGGACGTCGTACCCGTCGCCGGTCAGGCGTGGGACGCCGACCCCTTCACCCTGCGTGTGGAGGGTACCCGCGCCTACGGTCGCGGCGTGTGCGACATGAAGGGCTTCCTCGCCGTGGCGCTTTGGCTGTTGCCGCGCGTTGCGGAGGCGAAGTTGCGCACTCCCCTGCACTTCGCGTTCTCCTACGATGAGGAAATCGGTTGCATTGGTGCACCCTCCCTTATCGAGGAGTTCGTGGCGCGCGACCTCGCCCCCGACTACGCGATTGTTGGTGAGCCCTCCAGCATGCGCATTATCGACGCGCACAAGGGCGCACACCGCGGCCGCGTCACCTTCACCGGCGTGCCCAAGCACGGCTCCCTCGCCACCCATGGCGTGAACGCGGTTGCCGCAGCAGGCGAGTTCATCACCTTCTTCACCGACATGGCGGACCAGTGGGAAGAAGAAGGCCCGTTCGACGAGTCATTCATCATCCCCCACTCCACAGGTAGCGTGAACCTGGCAAACGGCGGCCTGCAGTACAACATCGTCGCCGAGCAGGCGGTCGTAGAGTACGATGTGCGCACCCTGCCGCAGGTGACCACCGAGTCCTTCGTGGAGCGCATTGACCGCGAACTTTCGGAGGTCATCCTGCCCGATCTGCAGGCACGCGCCGCACGCGCGGAGAAGCTGACCGGCGCAGAGCCCGGTAGCCTCACCTCCCGCGTGGGTGTGAAGCACGAACTGCTCGCAGCCGTGCCGGGCCTGGGTACCGAGGACGACGCACCCATCGTGCACCTCGCCCACGAGTGGCTGGGCACCAATGACGCACCACAGAAGGTCACCTACGGAACCGAGGCGGGCCAGTTCCAGCGCGCCGGCGTGCAGAGCATCATTTGCGGTCCCGGCGATATTGCCCAGGCGCACTCCCCGAACGAGTGGATTGAGCTGGAGCAGCTGAGCGAATGCGAGCGCTTCTTCGAGGCGATTCTCGACTGGGCGAGCGCCAAGTAGCAGCCGTGTAGCGGCGTAACAGCCAGTCCACCGCAGTTCGCAAGAGCCGCAGTTAGAGCCGCATAAAAATTACAGAAACTGCCCGGGTACCCCGTGAGGTGCCCGGGCATTTTTATGCTGATGGCAAGTGGTGTGGGCGGGGGTGAGTGTTGGTTTGATCGCGGGTTTATTCGTGAGTTTCTCCATGGGTTCAACCGCGAGTTTATGGAATGAGTCCAAGGTGTGGACTATGACCGATTTTCCCCTCATTCGCCACATTTATTTTTAAACGAAAAACCCGAAAAACCGCTTATGTCTAAGGGTGAAATAACACAAAAGTATTGCCCTTCTAGGGTATTCAGGGTTCCATAGATGCCAAAGGTTAAACACGCCACTCGGGCGGCATAGCCCCACACAAAACCACACCTCCCTCACGCTCAGCACTGCGCACCCAACCAAATCCCGGTTTACCACCCGCAGTTCACTACCTGAAGGACACCCCGTGTACACCATCAGCCCCTACCTCGCCGAATTCCTCGGCACGCTCATCATGTGCACCATCGGCTGCGGCGTCATCGCCAACGTCGAACTTCGCCGATCCAAAGGCCACGGCGACAACTTCTTCACCATCGCCTTCGGTTGGGGCTTCGCCGTCACCTTCGGCGTCTACGCCTCCCACGCCTACTCCGGCGGCCACCTCAACCCCGCTGTGTCTATCGGCCTGGCAGCGTTCGGCGAGTTCTCCTGGGAGAAGGTCCCCGGCTACATCATCGCCCAGGTACTCGGCGCAATGGTCGGCGCCGGACTGGTCTACCTCAACTACCTGCCGCACTGGAAAGCAACCGCCGACAAGAAGATTAAGCTCGGCGTTTTCGGCACCGTCCCCGCTATTCACAACTACTTCACCAACGCCCTCTCCGAAATGATCGGCACGTTCATGCTGGTCTTCTCGGCACTGTACACCGGCGTGAACTTCAAGCCGTCCATCAGCGGCGGTGTGGAACTCTCTCTCAACCTCAACGACGTGCTCAAGCCCCTCGCCTTCGGCTTCATGGTCACCGTACTCGTCATCGGCCTGGGCGGTCAGACCGGCTACGCCCTGAACCCCGCCCGTGACTTCGGTCCGCGCCTCATGCACGCCCTGCTGCCCATCCACGATAAGGGCTCCTCGCGCTGGTTCTACGCGTGGGTTCCGATCTGCGGCCCGATTGCCGGCGGTTTCATGGGTGGCGCGTTCTTCAAGCTCTACTACGAGGGTCAGGTCAGCCCGTGGCTGTTCGTCTCTAGCGCTCTGGCGATTGTGGTTCTGCTCTTCGCGTGGTGGGCTAATAGCCACCTGTACCGTGCACCCAGCGCCGAGGTTATCCCCGAGTTTGAGGACACCCACGCTACCGCGGCGGCACGCGCGGCAACCTACACTCCGACCGGTTCCATGCCGATTCTGCTCCCCGAAGAGGTGAAGGGCAACCGTAGCACCCGCGTCGTGAACCGGCTGACCGAGGACGAGTAGTCTTCCCACTCGAGAACTTCCCTGTCTAGGGTTTCATCGAGCCGGGTTTATCTGAATAGATTTATCCGGCGAGGTTTCATCTAAAAACAGCGAACCCCTCATTTTCATAACCTGCACAATATCGGTCAGGTTATGAAAATGAGGGGTTCGTTGCGTCTACCTCACGGAAGGAGGTTCATTCAGGGGTGCCGAAAAGAAATACAGTCTAGAAAGGTCCTAGCTTAGGAATAAAAAGAGTCATCTCCTGAACGATATACTCTGCATCTTCCAAAGCCTCTTCAGCTTCCTCCACAGCTATAGGCTCATAATCCAGACCAGGATACTCAACCTCATGGCGAGTTCGACGCAAGCGAGAATACAGCTTACCCACCGCATCATGAGGGCCTCGCTGAGCACGCAAGGCATCACCCACCACGATATGACCTCCCCGAGTAGTCGGACGCAGACCCTGCACCGCCAAGGCGGCAGTCATGGCTAGTCTCGAAGCATCATAGAGGAGCGTATAGGCGCCTTCCGGATCATCAACTACCAGACGATGCGCCGTCTTTAGATGTCGGCGAGCACGCAACAACAGGCCTTGAGCATGCTCACGATTTACAACGACCCGCTCCAGCTCGCCAGATTCAATCAGCTCAAGAATGCGTTCCCGGCCTACAGTCCAGGGACCCGGGGTTGGGGCATTAGGCTTCAGCGTGGACATCGTTTACCTCCAGCTGCCCAAAGAGAACCTCCATAGGACGCGACCGCACAGTCTGCACGAAGCCATCCTGCGAGTTCCAAGCCTCAGGAGATAGCCGCTTCACATTCACCTCATAGCCAAGCTTCTGCTCAGCATCATCGATAGCCTCATACAGCTTCTGCCGTGAAGGGGAGCCCACAACCAGCACATCAATATCGTTCGGCACGTGCCCAGCCACCCCAGAACGACGGCTAGCCCACGAGCCATAAATAGCGGCACCCTCAATATTGGAAACACCCTGCAAAGTATCCCGGAGCACCGGAACAGGACCATAAGTTACCAGAATCAACTGACGCATCGCCTGGCCCACCGGATTATCAACCTTGGCTTGCACCATACGGGTCCTACCAACATTCTGGACAGTCACCAAACCGGACTGTTCCAGACGATTCACCTCTCGGGAAACAGTCGGCAACGATGCACGTGTCGCATCAGCAATCTGTGACACCGTGTATTGCTGCTCAGGGTGAGAGAACAGCAATGCCATCACTTCACCCTGCAGGTCGCTACGCAAGATGGGAAGGAGGCTAGGAGCAGACGTTTTCATAACATGAATTATATCAATCATGTTATGAAAATGTCTGCTAATTTGGAGGGGTACTAGGCCGCGGCGGACGCCATTGCCAGTGCCCGGTCATTCTTAGCCGCGCGGCGCTTCTGAATCGCACGCACCACCCAGATACAGACCGCACCGAGAACCGCGCCGGCAGTGTTATTCACGATGTCATCCACGTCGAAGGTGCGGTAGGTGAAGCCCGCCAGACCCCAGTTACCGGTCAGCTGGCTCAACTCAATGAAGCTCGACAGCGCGAAGCCACTCAGCGCCGTGGCGCGCAGACCCCAGCGCAGGCAACCCGCAGTAAAGAAGCCCAGGGGGATGAACATGGCGATATTGAAGAAGAGCTGCGCATACACGGTCGTTGCAAAGCGGCGCAGACCCATGCCGGCAGTCAGATCCCACGCCTGCTGCCAGCTCCAGCCCACATAGAAACGCGGGTAGTACAGCTCGGGGTTCGTGACGCTATTGGAAGAGCCAATCGGGGTCAGCGTCAGAGAAAGAATAGAAGCAAGGAACAGCGCAAAGGACGCAGTCAGCAAGTACTGGCGGATGCTGTGCGCTCGACCGGTCTTCTTGGTGCGCAGGCGCATACCAATAAATCCGATGATGGAGAGCGCGACGGTCAGCGCCACAATCTCGATGGCAAAGGTGCCAATCATGTGTTTATTCAGTAGTTCCTGCATGCTGTGTGTTCCTTAGGTCGTGAGAGTGAGTTATATGAACTCCACCTGCATATATGCCTGTTCTAACATATATTCCCGGTGGTATATAGCGGGTTACCGTTCATACCCGCCGCATATTGTTCACCACCAGTGTAAAAGACCGCTCTATGGCTCACCCTAGGCGAAACTGTGAAAAAGCTGTACATGCACCCAAACACACCATGAGAACCACCACAGCCGGCGCCGTCAGTACAGAACATCCGGCGGGAACACCGGCGCAATATACCGACCAAACAGCAGCACAAACAAGAGCGCACCCGCCAGAGCTGCCACCATCGCGCCCACAACCTGCACCAGCCACAGCATCAGGAACTTCACCATCTTGCCCTCAGAGCGGGCGGTCAGCGCCTCCACCATGGCGGTCGAAAACGTCGTAAACCCACCCAGCAGACCGGTCGTAATCACCGTGCACCAGAACGCCACCTGATCCGTGGCGTTATAGTGCACCCCCAGCGCGCGAGGATTAGACACCGGCATAATCAGCAGGCCGTACAGGAACGAGCCCACCAGGTTAATCACGAACACCGGGCTAATAATCGACGACTCCGTACGCAGGCGAGGCGACATCGCCTTATCCAAGAAGAAACGGGTCATCGCACCCAAACCGCCGCACAGGAAAACCATCAGAGCGAAAAACATTAGCGGCCCTCCTCAACATCACGGGCGGGCACCAAGCGGGACGCCACAAAACGACCCGTCAGCATGCCCGCCGCGGCGGCAACCAAACCACCCACCAGCAGCACCGCCACAGCCAGCATCATGTACGTGTAGTTGATGGTGTACGGCAGAAATCGTCTGTGCCAAAACTGCCGCAATCGACGAATACGTCGTGTAGCCGCCCATCATGCCGGCACCAAAGAGCAGACGGAACGAATGAATCCGCTCCTCACCGTCACGGTGCGCGTAGGCGTTCCACACCATTGTCAGCAGGCCCAGCGTAAACGAACCCAGCAGGTTCGCTACCAGCACGCCGCCGGGAGTGTACACGCGGCACAGCGCCCCCGTACCGCCTCCCAAAAAGACAAGAAAAGGGGCAGGCACACGGCTCAGAACGCCTCCTATCCACTGTCGGATACTCGCGCGGTTCCTCATCGCCGTGCACCTGCCCTTTCATCTCGTATTAGTCTTCAGAGTGCGCCGTAGCGCACAAACGCACACTAATACTTTACTCTGACCCGAGCTTGCTACCCGATTCGGCGGCAGCAGACTCACGCTCGTGCTGAATATTCTCGCTCATCTTCTCACTCAGGGCGGCGCCCTCAACATCCATATTCGGAGTGAGGCGATCCAGCCACTTCGGCATCCACCACGCCTTATCGCCCAGAAGAGCCATAATCGCCGGGGTCAGCGTCATGCGCACAATGAACGCATCCACGAGCACACCGAACGCCAGACCGAAGCCCATCGGGCGAATCATGGTCGAATCAGCAAAGATGAAGCCACCAAACACCGAAATCATGATAATCGCGGCAGCCACCACCACACGCACCGCATGGTTGTAACCGCTCACAATGGCGGTCGCCGCGTCCTTGCCGTGCACGTACGCTTCACGCATGCCGGTCACCAGGAACATCTGGTAATCCATCGCAAGACCGAAAAGAATACCGATGAGCAAGGTCGGCAAGAAGGACAGCACCGGACCCGGGTGGTCCACGCCGAAGAGGGAGCTCATGAAGCCCAACTGGTAAATCGACACCACGGCACCGAAGCTCGCCAGCACCGAGAAGAGGAAGCCCACCGAGGCAACCAGCGGAACCATAATCGAACGGAACACCAGGATCAGCACCAGGAAGGACAGGCCCATCACCACGCCCAGGTACAGAGGAAGCTTCTGCGCGAGCACCTCGGAGACGTCAATATTGCCGCTGGTCTGACCCGCAATACCGAGAGACACCTCAGAGCCCTGAACCGGAACGGTCACGGCTCGCAGCTCGTGGACGAGCTCTTCAGTCTCCACGGAGCTTGCACTGTGGGCAGGAATCACCTGGAAAATCATGAGGGTACGATCATCAGTCATACCGCCGGGAACCACAGCCTGCACGTTCGCACCACCGCGCTCCTTCACCGCAGACGCGATATCAATCTGCGCCTGCTGAGCCTGCTCCTCACTCATGTTCGCGGGCGTGTGCGCGACCGCAACCAGCGGGGCGCTCATACCCTCACCGAACTTATCCTTGACCAGCGCGTACGACTTGTACGCGGCGCTATCGGAGGGGTAGTTCGAGGCGTCCGGCAGACCCAGGCGCATCTGAGACATGGGAGCGGCAACCGCCAGCAGCGCCAGCGTACCCACCACCAGAGTCAGTAGCGGACGCGCCAGCACGAGGCGCAACCAGCCGTTCGGCTTCTCGGTGCGTTCGGCATCCTGCACGCGGCGTTCCGCAATCTTCTGCGGGGTATCGATGGAAGCCCACAGCCTCTTCGACATGATCTTGGTGCCCGCCAAGGACAGCACCGCCGGGGTGAGAGTCACCGCGATCAGGGCGGCAACAACCACGCAGAACGCGGCGGCATTACCCATCACGCCCAGGAAGGGAATACCGGTCACGTTCAGCGCCACGAGCGCAATAATCACGGTGCTCGCCGCAAAAATCACGGCATTACCGCTCGTGCCGTTCGCCAGGGCAATCGCCTGGACCTTCGGCATGCCGTCCAGCAGGTTCATGCGGTAGCGGTTCAGAATGAACAGCGAATAGTCGATACCGACCGCCAGACCAAGCATCAGGCCCAGGGTGTAGGCGGTGGAGCTCATCTCCACGACGGACGAGAGGGAGAGCGTACCGAGCACACCCACCACCACGCCCACCAGAGACATCAGAATCGGCAGGCCGGCAGCCACGAGGGTGCCGAGCATAACCATCAGCACGATGAAGGCGATGACCATACCCGCAACCTCACCGGTGTGTGAGCCGCCACCAAGCGCGGATTCGCTCAGGTTCGCGTCGAACTGTACGGTCGCCCCGTGCAGGTTCGCCGACTCAATGTCGGACATGACCTTCTGCAATTCGGCGGACGGCACCTCGTAAATCTTCTTCTTAAACGAGACAGTCGCAATCGCCGTGGACTGATCCTCAGAGACCATACGGTAGCCGGAGGTGAAGTCGTAGAGCTTCTGCTGACGATCCAGCTGCTCACGCTGTGCCGGCAGGTCACTCTCGGTCTTCTGCAGCTGGTTGCGCTGCTCGTCCAGCTTCTTCTTGCCCTCAGCCAGCTCATCCTTCTTCGAGGCGATTTCTGCGCGACCCGCGTCAACCTGCTTCTGGCTCTCGGTCAGGGTATTGCGCTGCTGATTGAGCGCGTTCTGCTGCTCGGTCAGCTGCGCCTGCTGGGCGTTGAGCTGCTCCATCATGGCGGCGGGTGAGCCTGCCGCCTCCGCCTGGGCGTAGCCGTCCTTCAGCTGTTCCTGCGCGTCATCCAGCTGCTTCTGCGCGGAGGCGAGCTGCTCCTGACCAGCACTAATCTGTGCCTGCGAGTCGTCGAGCTTCTTCTCGTTGTCGGCAATCTGCTTCATGCCGTCCTCAAGCTGCGAGGTGGCGGCATTCAGCTGCTTTTTGCCGTCCTCGATCTGGGAGGGGGCGGCGTCAATCTTGGCGTGCGCCTCGTCAAGCTGGGTTTTCGCTTCTGTAAGCTTGGAGGTGGTGGTGAACGGGTCGGTGACCGCATCCACGGAGGGCACCTCGCTGGGCAGTGCGCTCAGAGCGGCGGAGAATGCCTGCTTCTGCTCTTCGGTGAGGGCGGTGCCGTCACCGGTGGTGAGAATGATCTGGCCGGAGCCACGGTTGGCGCTGGGGAAGCGTTGGGCGAGCTCGTCGGAGAGCTGCTGGGTCTGTGTTCCGGGCATGGTGAAGGTGTTGCTGAGTTTGCCGTGGAACGCGGTGTAGGCACCCGCTACACCGGCAATGATGAGTACCCAGGTGAGGATGACAGCCCATGCGCGGCGGGCGGCAGCTTCACCGATGCGGTAGAGCCATGTAGCCATGATTCAGTCCTTTGAAATTGAGTGAGTGAAGAGTTTGGGTGTTGGGTGCGTGTGAATGCGGTGTGTGGTTTGCCCTGTACGGCGAACGCTGTGTCCTGTTTTTAGACAAAAAATACCCCGCCCCGGGCACCTGCAGGTGAGGTGCCCGAAGCGAGAGTGTTTGAGCGTTAACGCTATGGGGCTTAGCTTGCGAATTCGCCCTGGACCAGACGACCCAGGTAGTCGAGTGCTTCGAGGACACACTGGCGCATTGCTTCAATGGCGAGTGCTTCGGGGTGGGTGCCCTCGGGGGCTTCTGCTGCAACCTTGACCGTCATTTCTTCGGCGCGGGTGAGGTAGTAGTAGACGCCTTCACCGATGGTTTCGGCGAGGTTGGAGGCGAAGACTGCCACGCGCAGGTAGGGCAGGTCGGGGTATGCCGCGAGGTACCGCTCGAGGAAGATGTCGTAGGTGCGCTCGAGGATGACGTGCGAGTATTCTTCGAACTTCGCGGGGCTGTCCATTTCGAGGGCGTAGAGCAGGTGCGCGAAGGGTGCGATGTACTCTTCGAGGGTGTTGCTCTTGAAGACCTTGCGGGCGATGGAGAGCATTTCGGCTTCCATGCTTGCGTTTTCACCGGAAACGGTAAAGTCGCATTCTTCGAAGATGCGGTTGAAGTACTGGTTCATGCGGGTGACCAGTACGTCATCTACGGAGGCGAAGTGGTTGAAGATGGTGCGGCGGGAGACGCCTGCGCGTTCCGCGAGTGCTTCTGCGTTGAGGGCGCCGTAGCCGCCCTCGAGGATGAGGGATTCTGCTGCCTCAACGATTGCGATACGGTTCTCTGCCTTGCGGGCGGAACGCTTGTCCGCGATGTTTGCGGGGGATTCAACAAGATTAGCCATGCTTTTTACAATACGCGCAATGTTTCACCGGGAGTAACTATTTGGGGGTTAGATTCACCACATATTTGCACTCTAGGCAATAAACTTGAAGTACAGATTTAATGTTTACTCAACAAGTAATTTAGCGTTTTAGCACGTCAAGGCACTATAAACCCTCAAAACACCGCGGGGAAGCAGAGTGCACACACAGCACACCCCACCCCCTCAAGCAGCCATTCACCGAATAGATACACGAAACTCAGACAGTAGACCAAGCACTGAACTAGGCGACAACTGAACTAGGTGACAGGCTGAAGACGGGCATCCAGGGGCAGACGCACCGTAAAGACCGTATGCCCAGGCTGACTCTGCACCTGAATCGAACCGCCGTGCGCCTGCACAATCGCCTGCACAATCGCCAGGCCCAGACCGGTGGTGCCATCCGAACCGGAACGCGCCTTATCGGCACGGGTGAAGCGGTCAAAAATCTTCGGTAGGAAGTCCGGGGCAATACCCGGACCGTTATCGGTCACGGTCACCACGGCTTCACGGCGTGCAGCATCCACCGACAGGCCCGCGGTCACTCGAGTACCCTCGTCCGTGTGCTTGCGAGCATTCGAGAGCAGGTTCAAGATCACGCGCTGAATCTGGGAGCGATCGGCAACAACCTCAACCGGCTCGTCGGGCAGGTTCAGGTGCCATTCGTGGGTGCGCGCTGCCGCCTGCATGTCGGAGGTGCATTCAAGCACCAGCTCGGTCAGGTCAACCTGCTCCAGCTTGGGTTCGCGACCCTCGTCCAGGCGAGCAAGGGTCAGAAGGTCCTCGACGAGGCGTGACATACGCTCGGTCTGCGAATCGATGCGCGCCAGGGAGGACTGGCCGGATTCGCTGAGCGGCTCGGTCCAGCGGAGCATGTCGGAGTACCCCTTAATGGCGGCGAGGGGCGTGCGCAGCTCGTGGGAGGCGTCCGCGATAAAGGCGCGAATCTGGTGTTCGGTGCGTTCGCGCACCTCCAGAGCAGAGTTCACGTTATCGAGCAGCTGATTGAGGGCGTAGCCTACGGCACCGACTTCGGTGCGCGGGTCGGAATCTCGCGGATCCACTCGCACCGCCGAGGAGATGGTGTGTTCTTCCAGGTCCAGGTGCGCCACATCGGTTGCCACCGCGGAGACTCGTTCCAGGGGTTTCATGGTGCCGCGAATAATGTAGGAGCCCGCCACGCCGGCACCAACCATGACGGCAATGGAGCCGAGGGACACCACGATCACGAAGATGGTGAGGGTCTGCTGTACGTTGGCAAGCGGAATACCAACCACCTGGGCGTCGGCGCTGCTATTAGCCTTCGGGGTGATTTTGATGAGGTACAGGCCGGATTCCAGCTTGACCTCTCGGACTTCTTCTTTGGTGGCATTCAGCGCCATGGTTCCGAGGGTTACCTGGTCATTGGCGGAGAGGGTTTGTACGGTACCGTCCTTACCGAGCTTGCTGGCGATTTCCACAGCGCCTTCGGACTCAACACAGGTAATGATGGTTCCGGACGCCTGACCGGGCGCAAAGAGAGAGCTGCTCTTCTGCAGGTCGCTGCAGTCCACTTCTTCTCGCTTGCCGTTTCGGGAGGTCGGCTGCACTACGCGGTGACTGGTTTCTTTGAGGTCGCTTTGCGCCTGCTGGTAGAGGGAGTTCTGCAGGGTCACGTAGGTGGACAGGCCAATAATGAGGCAGGCGATGCCGAGGGCTGCCACAAGGATGGCGATAAGGCGCGAACGCAGGTGGGGTACGTACCCGAGTTCTTCGGGGGATGCCTCGGGATTCCTCATGCTCTTCCAGGCGGCGCGTAGGCGCACGAAGAAGTTCCCCGGCGAGCGCGTGGCGCCGTCTCGTGCGGGGGTACCCGCGCGCAGGGGGCGGGTTGCTTCGTTATCCAGGGAGGCGGGGTCACCGGGTGAGTAGGAGCCCACGAGCATCCTTTCTTTCTATATTCGAAATACGGAATATAACTGATATGGCGCGGTATAACCGGGTGTTATACCGCGCCATATGAAGAGCAGAGAATAAACTTAGACAGCGGGACGCAGCACGTAACCGGCACCGCGCACGGTGTGAATCATCGGTTCGCGACCCACATCAATCTTCTTACGCAGGTACGAGATGTACAGCTCCACAATATTTGCCTGGCCGCCAAAGTCGTAGTTCCAGACGTTATCGAGAATCTGACTCTTGGAGACCACACGCTTCGCGTTCTCCATGAGGTAGCGCAACAGGTCGAACTGGGTTGCGGTGAGATTGATCTGCTCGCCACCGCGGGTGACCTCACGGGTATCCTGGTTCAACACCAGGTCACCGACGACCAGCTCAGCGTCGTCAATGGCGGCAACGCCGGAGCGCTGCACCAGGCGGTGCAAACGAATCATGACCTCTTCCATAGAGAAGGGCTTAGTCACGTAGTCATCCGCACCGGCGGCAAGGCCCTCAATACGGTTGTCGACCGAGTCCTTCGCGGTCAGGAAGAGGCAGGGAACCTCGGGGTAGAACTTACGGATGCGGGTGAGCAGCTCCAGTCCGTCGAAGCCGGGCATCATAATATCCAGCACGAGCACATCGGGGCGCCAATCGCGGGCAATCGCGAGTGCGGAGGGACCGTCACCTGCGGACTGCACATCCCAGCCGATCATTTTCAGACCCATGCTGACGAGTTCTTTGAGCATCTCCTCATCGTCAACGACGAGGGCGCGGATGGGACTACCGTCCGGGTGCTCTAGCGCGGGAAGGTTCTTTGCGATTTCGGTTGCTTTGCTGCTCATGTGGTTAAGAGTATCGCGATTTAGGGTTCACGGTGGGTCGGGAGCCAGTTTTCAGCCGCAAACTTATGGAATGCTTGCCCGCGTCACAGCTGGGGCACAGTTTCGCGCCGCCCATTATCCCAACCACGCGCGTTAACCCTTCAATACGGGTTCAATCTTTCGGTAAAATTTGTAGTAGCTTAGGTGATACTCAATCGCCTTTTATTGTTTCAGTGTGTCACCCCGACACAGGCGCCCCGACACCCGCAGAGGAGGACACATGCGCATTAGCCGTATTTATAACAATAATGTTGTCCTCACGGTGGATCATTACGGCAAGGAGTCCGTGATGATTGGTCGCGGCATTGCTTTTGGTAAGCGTAAGGGTCAGCTGATTGACCCGTCTGCGGTGGAGCAGACGTTTGTGCCGGAGCAGGGCATGTCGGGTGAGCGTTTGAGCATGACTCTGTCTGAGATTCCGGCGGAGATTCTGTCGATTGCCACGCTTTTAGAGTCGAAGGTGCGCGCCGAGGGTGCACTGGAGTTGTCGAACTCGTTTATTCTTCCGCTGGCTGATCACCTGCACTATGCGGTGGTTCGTGCGCGTGACGGGGTGCGGGTGCAGTATCCGCTCGCCCCGGAGGTGACTGTCCTCTACCCGCGCGAGGTGGAGTACGGCCGCACGGTTTTGGAAATGGTTCGCGAGCGCCTGCAGGTTGAACTGGACCCGAACGAGGCTATCCCCCTGGCGTTGCACCTGGTCAACGCGCAATTTGCGACGGCGGATATGTCTCAGGCATTCCGCATGACTGAGGTTTTCGCGCAGGTTTTTGAAATTATTGAGGCAAGCTACGAGCGGAAGATCGACCCTGATTCAATGAGTGCGGCACGTTTTGTGACGCACCTGCGGTACCTGTTTGTGCGGGCGAGCCGCGCCTCCGCGAATCGCGTGGAGGATATTGATGAGGTGTCGCAGCCGAGTTTGTTGGCGGCTCTTCGTGAGGATGCACCGCGCGCCTACGCGTGTGCGCAGAAGGTTTTGCTGGTGCTGCAGATGCAGTTGAAGCAGAGCCTAACGCGTGATGAGTTGACGTATTTGACGATTCATATTGCGCGTCTGGCGCGGGATATGTGGGGCATTAACGCGTAGCGCATGTTCGATAGAAAGCGACCGGGAGGGTTCTCGGTCGCTTTTTCTATCCTCCCCCCCCAGAGTCTATGTTGCGGAATCTATACCCACGGAATCCCGGCGAGGGGTTCGGGTGGGGGAATCTGGGAGTGAAAAACCTGGGAGTGAGGATTCTAGAGGGGTGCTGCCGGGCGGAACGTGGCCATTAAAGGTGGGTTGCTATTTATATATACAATCTGTCACTAAAATGTCGTTTTCCCGGGTTTTCCTTCGCGCGTTAGCGCGTCGATTTAAATTTTGAAATGACGGTTTATAGCGGCGTATTCCAGAAATACCATTCTGTGGACAGACCGCAAGAAAATGTGGGTTTTTTATAAATCCCACATATTTTGACTCACGTACCCATTTTTTGTTCGGTATTTTCTTTGTAAATCTTTTTCTTGCGCTCTTCTAATCCAAATACTCCGCAACAAGCGCCTCGTCAGCCCGCGTACAAGATGCCGTCATTCCTGAAATTCCGCAAAAATAACGCATTGCCCTCCGTGTCGACAACCTTTTTTCAGTGTTCTGTTTAAATTTTTTACACCCTGGCAATAAATACGTGTTTTGACATCAAAAACCCATATTCCAACACTTGAAAAAATGTCATAGGAACCTAAAGTGTGCAAAGTCAGATAAAACCCACAAAACACAAAAACAACGTGTTACTATCTGAGAATTATGAGGCCCTTCACGGGGCCACTACACACCATGTCACGAACACGAGAGGACCACTATGGTCACTATCATTGTGGCGGCACACGGCGAGTCGGCTCCGGCTCTGCTGAAGACCGCCGGCATGATCCTCGGTAACTTCGAAACGTCCACCCGGTCACGTTCCTGCCGGGTCAGGGCCCCGAAGATCTCGTCGAAGAGTACACCCGCATCGTTGAGGCGTCTGAAGCAGAAGAAACCCTGCTGCTGGTCGACCTCTTCGGCGGTAGCCCCTACAACGCCGGTGCGCAGTTCGCAGCCACCCGCGAGGGCGTCGACGTCGTCTCCGGTGTCAACGTACCGATGCTTATTGAGGTCATCTCCGGCGCAGGCCGTAAGAACGCAACCCTCAAGTCCCTGGTCGCTAAGGCGCACAAGGCTGGCACTAAGGGTATTCGCTCCTTCCAGGAGGCGAATCAGCCCGCAGCCGCCAAGCCCGCCGAGGCGAAGCCCGCAGAGACCAAAGCGGTCGAGGTTCCGGCTGCTCAGCAGGTTCCCGGCGGCACCATGGACGCTATCTTCACCCGCATCGACTCCCGCCTGATTCACGGTCAGGTGGCAGGCACCTGGGTTCCGCATATCGCACCGCAGACCTTCATCGCGGCATCCGATAATGCGGCACACGATCAGCTGCGCAAGTCCCTGCTGCTGCAGGTTGCGCCGACTAGTGTGAAGACCAACGTCCTGGACATCGCTAAGGCTGGCCGCGTGTACAACAACCCCAAGTACACCGGCATGAAGACCATGTTCGTCGTAGAATCCCCCGTTGACGTGGTGCGACTGCTCGACGAAGGCGTCAAGATCAACGAAGTGAACGTTGGTGGCGTCACCTTCAAGACCGGCATGGTTCAGCTTTCGGACGCGGTGTACGCCTCCGAAGAGCACCTGGAAGCCTACCGCGAACTCATTAAGCGCGGTGTGAAGCTGACGGTGCAGCAGCTGCCCAACCACTCCCCGGTTGATTTGGAAAAGATCCTCAAGCAGAAAGGCCTGGACGCATGAGCGCCCTGACGTTTATTCTCGTTGTTCTCGTGGCGTTCATTGCGGGCGTCGCATCCGTGGTGGACGAGCGTCAGTTCCACCGCCCCCTGGTCGCTTGTACCCTGATGGGTTTTGCGCTGGGTGACCCGACTACCGGCATTATGCTCGGTGGCGCACTGGAGCTCATCGCCCTGGGCTGGATGAATGTTGGTGCCGCTATGGCTCCCGACTCGGCTCTGGCGTCCACCATCTCCGCTATTGTTGTGATTCAGGGTCACCAGGACATCACCACCGGTATTGCTATTGCTGTGCCGCTAGCTGCGGCAGGTCAGGTTCTGACCATTTTCGTTCGTACCATTACGGTGTTCTTCCAACATCAGGCTGATAATTTCGCGAAAACCGCGAACTTCCGCGGTATTGAGCTGATGCACATTAGCGGTATGGCTCTGCAGGGTCTGCGTGTGGCTATCCCGACCGCTATTGTGGCTCTGATTAGCTCCGAAGAGCTGACCCGCCTGCTGGGCATGATTCCGGAACAGGTGACCATCGGTCTGCGTATTGCCGGTGGCATGATTACCGTGGTCGGTTTCGCAATGGTCATTAACATGATGCGTTCGAAGGCTCTCATGCCCTTCTTCTTCCTCGGTTTCATTGCCGCTGCCGCTATCCCGGCAACCCAGTCGATTGTGCCTCTTGCCGGCGGAAAGCCCGAGGATGTTCTGGTGGCACTGTCCACCCCGGCACAGTTCAACCTGGTTGCTATCGGTATTGTGGGCGCCTGCCTGGGTCTGCTGTACACCCAGCTGAACCCGCTCTTCCATAAGAGTGAGGCACCCGCCGCAGCACCGGCAGCCGCAGCAAACGACCTCGATAACGAGCTCGAGTAAGGAGCATCATCATGACTGAGAACAAGAACGTCGAGCTCGTTGAAGTTCCCGAGCTCACCCAGCGCGATAAGGTCGAAACCTACATCCGCTCCACTTTCCTGCTTGGTTCGTTCAACTTTGAGCGTATGCAGTCCATCGGTTTCGCGGTTTCCATGATTCCGGCTATTAAGCGCTTCTACACCAAGAAGGAAGACCAGGCGGAGGCGCTGACCCGCCACCTGGAGTTCTTCAATACCCAGCCGTGGGTTGCATCCTCGATTATGGGTGTGACCGCTGCGATGGAGCGTGAGAAGGCAGCCGGTAAGGACATTGACGAGGCCGCTATCACCAACGTGAAGGTGGGTCTGATGGGCCCGCTGGCTGGTGTGGGCGACCCGATTTACTGGGGTACCGCACGTATTGTGCTGGCTGCTCTGGGTGCATCCCTGGCGGTGACCGGTAATATTCTGGGCCCGCTGCTGTTCTTCTTCGGCCTGACCGCGATTCGCTGGGCAACCCGCTGGTACGGCTTCAAGTACGGTTACGAGAAGGGTACCCAGATTGTGACTGAGGCGGGCGGTAACACCCTGCAGAAGATCACTCAGGGCGCGTCCGTGATGGGTCTGTTCGTGATGGGTGCACTGGTGTACCGCTGGACGAGCGTGAACATTCCGTTGCCGCTGACCAGCTATAAGAACCAGGCTGGCGCGATGGTGGATGTGACCGTTCAGTCCGTGCTGAACGACCTGCTGCCGGGCCTTGCCTCGCTGGGTCTGTGCTTCCTGTGCATGTGGCTGCTGAAGAAGAAGGTCAACGCTATCTGGTTGATTTTCGCTCTGTTTGCCGTGGGTATCCTCGGTTCGTACCTGGGCTTCCTGGCTCTCTAAAAATCTGAGGGATGAGCCCTTTCACCCTTCAGTGAAGGCGTGAGATTCGGGGGCTTGTCTCAAGTGGTGGGGGTGTGGTCGGTACACTTAAAAGTACCGGCGGCACCCCCGTTTTTCATGGGCGTTTTCTATCGGTTGCGGCGCACAATTCGCGGCAATGCAGCCCTCCCGCGAAGGAGTTTCTATGACCAAGTTGATGGCTTTCGACCTGGACGGCACGATCCTGTTTAACCGTGCCGTAGAGCCTGCCAATGAGCAGGCGATTGCCCGCTGGCAGGCGGAGGGTAACCTGGCGGTCTCGTGCACGGGCAAGAGCATTTTTGCTACTCAGCTGGCGTTGAACCCGACCGCCATCCGCTTTGACTACCACGTGCTGTACACGGGTGCGGTGATTACCGACCGGAAGTACCGGGTGATTTACCATCAGCCTCTTCCGGTGAGTGTTGTGCAGGCGTGCTACGAGCATTTCAGCACCGTGGACGGCGTGGCACTGTTCGCGACCACCCTGGATAACGATTACAGCCTCTGCGACCGGGTGGGTTCATCTACGAATATTCTGCCGGAGTTCACTCCCCTGCCGGCTGATGACCTGCAGAACCACGAGTACGTGGGCGTGCCCCTGTGGATTCCGGATGCTCAGGTTCGCGAGGCGGCGTACACCTGGATTCTGGAGCGTTTTGGTGATTCGGTGGACTGCCACAAGAACCAGGATTTCCTGGATATTGTGCCGCCCGCCTGCACGAAGGGCACCGGTCTGCAGCATCTGGTGGAGTACCTGCAGGCTGAGTATCCGGGTAGCTCCTATGAGGTGCATACGATTGGTGATTCGTGGAACGATATCGACATGCACCGCTACGCTGACCGTTCGGCGTCGTTCAGCTACTCCCCCGATGAAGTTAAGGCTGTCACCACCGATTGTGTGGATAAGGCGTACGAGTTTATTGAGGCTTCCCTGTAGAAGCTGCCGAGGCAGCGTTCAGGCGCGGCGAGCGCTGAGCCTGCCAGCCGCTTCCGCGTGCTCGCCGCTTCTCTCGCGCGTGCTCGCCGCCTACTCCCCCGTTTCACGTGAAACACCCGCTTTCCCGTTACTCCCCGTGTATCCCCGTGAGGTTTCTATGTGCCCCGCTCAACCCCCAAAGAACCAGCCCGGCAAGAACCAGCCCGGCAAAAATCAGTCACAGAAGAGCCCGCAGGCCGATTCTGCCCAGTCATACGACCCGTCCAGCTTCTCTGACACTTTCCGCGCTATGGCGCGTGAATCGCTCGTGAAGAACCAGAAGAACCGCCCGGACTCCCCCATCGTTTCCATCTCCCCGGTGCTGATTGTTTTGGGTGCCATTGCGGCGGCACTGTACGGGCTGTGGCAGAGCTGGGCGTGCCTCATTCCGCTGGTGCTGATTCTGGTGCTCATGTGGGTCCGCTACACGATGCAGCGTCAGGCGCTCAACGATTTCGCCGAGCTGGAGGCGGCACGCACCGCATGGAAGAAGACCCGCGGCGACCGCCAGTACCTGGAGCTGATGGCGGCGCAGTCGGCGCGCATCCTGGATGAGAATAAGGCGCTGACCAAGCAGGCTCGCGCGCATGTGCAGGAGTACGCGGATTTCGCGGCGCAGAAGCTGGGTACTCAGCGCTAAAGACCCCGCTCGCCACCCCAAATATTCAAGATCGAGGTGAGCGTTCAGGCACAGCAAAAGACCGTAACCACTCCCCTGTACGGGGGGCGGTTACGGTCTTTTATTCACGTCAGATAATCTCTGCGGGGGTCTTTTACGTCTTAGGGGTTACACCCCTAGTTAGTCTTCTGTGCGGGTGCTTCAGCAGGCTCTTCTGCGACTTCCTCGACGGACTCCGCAGATCCTTCGTCTGCACTATCAGTAGCCGGAGCCGCGTCCAATCGCTGCACCACAGCGGGGCGGTCATCAAAGCCGCGGCGGGTGCCTCGGGCAGCCTTCGCCTCCATGGTGTACAGCTGCTCACGATTCGTCAGCACCACCAGGGTCATGGCGTTCAAGCAGACACCCACAATGCACAGAATCCAGCCGATCAGCATGAACCGACCACCGGAAAGCACCGCACCGGAAAGCATCAGGGCAACAGAAACCAGGTACGCCGGGGAAAGCAAAAACTTCGTATTCACTACCGACCTACCTAGCGTGCGTTGGAGCGGGGCTTGGGGGCACGACCCGAACGGGGACGCGAGGGCAGAACGCTCATACGGCCGGGGGCACGATCAACAATCGGCTGAGATTCGGTGGGCTCTTCCTCGCGGACCTCTGCAGTTTCAGCAGGCTCGGTCGCCTCAACGGTTTCAGCAGCCTCAGCGGGAGCTACTTCCTGGTTAGCCTGCGCCGCAGCTTCGTGCTCAACTGCCTCATGCTCAGCAGCTTCACGCTCTTCACGGCGGTGCTCCGAGCGCTCGCGGATACGGTTCTCCACGGAGGACTCGATGCCGTCCAGGTTGGCAACTAGTGCGGGGGTCGGGTCGCCCTTCGCCTTACCCACGGACAGCACAAAGGCAAGGACGTTCAGACCCAACGCAAGAATCAGAAGGATCCAGCCGAGCCACAGGAGCCAGGGGTTGGAGGTTCCAATCAAGAGCGCGCCGCAAAAAATCACGCCGAGGGAGGTCAGGTACGCAGGCGAGAGAGTCTTGAAATCCATGTCTACTTTCAATGTGTTCGTGAGTTTGAGAGAGCTAACGTACGGTCACTACGTTTCCTGTCTCATTTTAGGTGATAGTTGAGGCTTAATCTGCTTCTGCCCTTGTCTATCGCCTGTGAGCTAAAGACCAACGGGCTTATCTCGGTGGCGTAGGCAGGGGCAGAAACGTAACGTTCATGCACGCGGTGCAGGTACCGGCTAGGACGTGGGGGTTACCTCGTTGGTGACCAGGGGTGAGGCGGGCGCGTTTTCCACCACGGGGATTGCGCGGGTGCTCAGGGTGCCCTGGTGTTTCTTCCAGAGGTTGTAGCGTTCCATGGCGACCGCGCCGGCTGTCATGGCGGGAAGAATGAACATGCCGGAGGAGCGGATGCTTTCTGCCTGCGCCAGGATGTCCAGCTTACGCACCACGCGGGTCACGTCGTGGGAGTCGTAGCGGTCCTGAGCAGAAATAACCTCGTTCTGCGCGGCGACGAGGGCGGCATCGCGCAGGCGCACGAAGTCGTTCCTCTTGTCCTTAAGCTTCTCCATGTGCTGCTTGTATTCTTCGGGCAGTGCCTCGCTGATTTCGTCGCGGCGGGTAATGGCGGAGCACATTTCCTTCACGCGGGCGTAGGTCTCAGGGTCGGTGGTTGCCTTCGCTTCAGCCTGCAGCGCCTCGAGGGCTGCAACCTGCGCGATCTTGAGCAGTTCGGGTACGGCGGTTTCTTCTTCATGGTTAGCCCGCACGCCAAGGACCTTCACGAGCATGGGCAGGGTCAGGCCGGGTAGCACGAGGGTGAAGAAGAGCACGGAGAGCATCATGACGATGGCGTCCTGGCGGACCTGTTCGGTGCCGTTGACCACGGGGATGGACAGGGCAAGAATCAGGGTCACGAGGCCTCGCATGCCGGACCAGGTCATGATGATAACTTCGGCGAAGCTTTCGGGGGCACCCTCGTGGATGGGGTTCTTGCGTCCTGCCAGCCAGACGATGGTGAACCAGATGAGGCGCACCAGGATGGCGACCAGTGCGACCAGTGCACCATCAACAAAGAGGCCTGCGGTACGGGAGGGGTCGGCGGTGGCGATGATGCTACTTGCCTGCAGGCCGATGAGGCCGAAGGCGACACCGGTCATGAGCAGCTCAATAATCTGCCAGAAGGAGGTGGAGGAGAGGCGTTCTTCCGCTTCGAGTGCCGCCATGTATTTGGTGCTGGTGAACTGGATAGCGCCGATGACCACGGCAATAACGCCGGAGGCATGCACGCTTTCAGCAGCGAGGTAGGCGCCGAAGGGGATCACGAGGGTCACGGCGTTGCTGGTGACCACGTCGTGGGCGCGCTGGCGAACGTAGCCGCCGAGCCAGCCGAAGATGTAACCAATAATGACCGCGAGGATCGAGCCGAGCACGAAGTCTTTAGCGACCGAGAGCGGCTCGATGTGGTGGCCGCTGGTCATGGAGTGGATTGCGGCGTGGAAGAGAACGATTGCGATAGCGTCGTTGAAGCTACCTTCGGTCTGCAGGGTGCCGATGAGGCGGCGGGGGATGCCGACGGGCTCAGCGACTGCTTCCACGGCGACGGGGTCGGGCGGGGAGACGGCGGCACCGACGGCAAGGGCGACGGCGATGGTCATGCCGGGGACCCACCACATGGCTGCGCCGGCAATTGCCAGGGCAGAGACGGTGGTGAGAAGGACCGAGTAGAGCAGTACGGATCTCCAGCGGCGGCGCAGGTGCCCCAGGAGAATTTAACGCCGATGGCCCACAGTAGCGGCGGAAGGAAGATCGGCAGGATGATGTCGCTGTCGATAGTAAGATCCGGTCGGTTGGGGATGAAGAGCGCGGCGGTGCCGAGCAGGGTCATCATGACCGGCCAGGGGAGGTTGAGTCGATCACCGACGCTGACCATAAACACGGTCGCAATCAGGATGATGACAATAACGGAGAGGTAAAGCATTGGTCCGGTGTTGTTCCTTTCGCGCGGCTAGGGTTAGTCGGCTACGTCTTTCTACTCTACCGGAGGGGCTCATTCCGCTTTTCGGATATGGGGGTTCTGCAGCGTTTATTGTGGTGTTGTTTACCTCTAAGCCTAATGCTCTTTACGGAATATAGAGTTTTCCCCTGAATATCTCTGCTTTTCAGCAGGTTATTCAGGGGAAAATTCTATATTTGGAATATATTGCTTGGGGTAGTTACCTCTAGCGGGTTACTTAGAGCCGCAACCGCCAGCACCGCAGCCGCAACCGCCAGCGGGAGCTTCCTCCACAACCGGTTCGGGCTCGTCGTGGCCACCACAGCAGCCACCCTTTTCTTCCTTCGGCTCCTCGTGGCCGCCGCAGCAACCGCCACCACCGTGGGAGTGGCCGTGAGCCTCAGCCGGAGCTTCCGCGGAGGAACCGCATCCGCCCGAGCCGCAACCGCAACCACCGGCGGAAGGTGCCGACTCCTCGTGGCTACCGCAGCCACCCGAGCCACAGCCACAGCCGCCACCGTCGACCGAGCCGCAGGCGGAGCCGCGTGCGTCGCGGTGACCCATGAGGTCCACGCCGAGGTCGGAGAGGTAGCGCAGGTAGCCTGCGAGGGCATCGCGGCCACCGGTGCCGGAGATGACGATACCGCCGTGGCGCAGCGCCTTGAGCACCTCATTGACCATGGGCCACTGCTCAATGTCGTCGGTAATGGTGATAGCGCTGACCACGTGCATTGCGAGGGAAGTCAGCGAGCGCAGGGACTGTTCGTAGCCTTCGGGCAGGTGAATGACCTTGGCGGGTGCCGCCAGGCGCAGGATGGACAGCACGCGCATGAGCATCATGGGTACTGCATTTTCGGGCAGTAGTACGGTCACGCCGATGGCGGAGGATTCAGCAATACGTTCGATGGTTGCCGCGAGTTCTTCGGAGTCGATATCGCGGGAGATATCCAGTACTTCGTAGGAGTCCACGGCGATGGAGCGGGTGCCCAGTGCGTCGGCGAGTGCTTCATCTTCGGTGTGGATCGCAATCATGTTGCGGAATTCGTTGCGGCGCACGACGGAGGCTGCCTCGATGAGGGCGAAGTCCTGTCCTTCACCGTCCACGAGGAGGGTGTGGATTTCTTCGCGGTTGAGGCCTTCGCCTGCGGTGGCGCGCTCGATTAGTTCAGAAAATGCATTGCTCATACCGAATATTAAACACCTGATTTCGGGGCGTGTGCCCGCGAGGTTTACCTGTCTTGGCGGTTTTGGGCGGTTTAAGACGTGATTTTATGCCGAGAGCGTGGGCGTCTGCCTTTTTCTGCGTGTACTGGAGGGTTTTCGGTGACAAAAGTGCTCGTGAAACGCGAAACGTTCGCTCCGAGTGAGTGAGAATCAACATTGGTTTTTGGGTTTGTGCCGCGTATTTGTGGGGTTTTTGTTTGCCGTGGGGTGCATCTTGCTCACGTTACAGATTTGAACACCCTAAAATGAAAGGGTGGTACTTTCCCGTGAAAAGATTCTAGATACCGCCTACGAGGTCTTGGCGACCTACGGTTTGGCGGACCTTTCCATGCGCCGACTCGCTCAGGAGCTTCACGTGGCTCCCGGCGCTCTGTACTACCACGTGAAGAATAAGCAGCAGCTTCTGATTCTGTTGGCGGATTACATTCTGGCTCGTGCCCCGAAGTCGATGTCTGAGGAGGCTGAGCCGAATCCGGAGGCTATTCGTACTTCGATGATTCGCCGCGGCGATACGTTGTTCTCCCTGCTGTACCCGATTCGTGAGTGCCCTGAGGTGGTGCGTTTGAGTTTGACTCTGCACCCGCGCGAGTTAAAGCCTGTGGTGGCTATGGCTCATGAGTTCCAGGCTCTTGGTTTGGGTCATGCGGAGGCGCTGCGTCGTGCTCGTTTGTTGACCCATATTGCGTTGAGCCTGGTGGAGGAGTATCAGACTCTGCCGCTGATTTCGCCTCAGGAGGCTGTGGCGAGTGGCGATGTTCCTCTGATTGAGAATGCGTTTAACCGTTACCGCCAGGATCTGCTTTCTGCCATTGACACGATGATGGTGGTGCAGGAGCCCTATACGCAGGATGCGTAATCGCTTAGCCCTTCTTTTGGTTTATTAGTTATGTATGGTGCCCCGTGCTCCCTTGTGGGGGTGCGGGGCTTTTGCGTGCGTTGGTGCTGGCTGCTCTGCCGCGCCCTGGTACCTGCTGCGCCCTGGTACTGGTGCGGTTTGGCGGTTGAGTCGATGTTCGCTGGTTTTCTGCTTTAGTCTAGATGTGACACGTGCTTGTACCCGGAGTGTATCGGGTGCGCGAAGGGTGTCGTTTATGTTTTAGTGCCCTGTTGGGCTTTATCAGAGGTGTTCCATGTCGATGACCGCTACCGCCCAGTGGGCGGCTCTTCCGGACCATAGCGCGGAGATTGCGCGTGTGCGTGAGGAGTTTATTACTGCGTATGGTTACGAGCCGGATGGTGTGTGGTCTGCGCCTGGGCGTCTGAATCTTTTGGGCGAGTACATTGATTTTTTGGGTGGCTCGTGCCTGCCGATGCCGTTGCCGTACCGCACCTATGTGGCGGGTGCGTTGCGTCGTGATGGTGTGTTGCGCGCGGCTTCTTTGCAGATGCCCGGCGACGAGCGCACGGTCGTGATTCGCGATATCCAGCCGGGTCATTTAAAGGGCTGGTTCACCTATGTGGCGGGTGTTGCGTGGGCGATGAATCAGGAGGGCGGCAGGGATATTATGCTGCCCGATGAGTTTGGTGCTGACCTGCTGATTAATTCTCGTGTTCCGGTGGGTGGCGGTTTGTCGTCTTCGGCGGCTTTGGAGTGTTCGACGGCGTTGGCGTTGTTGGAGCTCTCGTGTCCGGTGCGTGAGGAGTGCCCGCAGGCGGATGCTACCCCGGCTGATAGTGATGCTTTGCGTGCGCGTCTGGCTCAGGTGTGTATTACGGCTGAGAATAAGGTGGCTGGCGCGCATACGGGTGGCCTGGATCAGACGGCGTCGTTGCGTTCGTATCCGGAGCAGGCTCTGGTGATTGATTTCCGTGATTTTTCGATTGAGCCGGTTGCGGTGGATATTGCCCAGCACGGCCTGAGTTTTTTGGTGATTGATACGAACACTCCGCATGAGCTGACGGATGGCGGTTTTGCGGCTCGTCGTGCGGCGTCTGAGACGTGCGCTGACGCTTTGGGTCTGCGTTTTTGCGTGATGCCCTACCGGAGGATTTGTCGTGTGCGGGTATGGATGCGCGTGCGGCAAAGGCGTGGCGTGCTGACTTGGTGGATTCTTCGGTGAATCGTGCCTTGGATGCTCTGGAGGATGCGGGTCGTCCGTGTTCGTTCCCGCGTGGTTGGGTGCGTCATGCGTTCCACGATATGACTCTGGTGGGTCGTGCGAGCTATTTGCTGCAACATGCTGATGAGCTGGGCTTTGCGGCGTTTGAGGAGGCGGGCCGCATTTTCACGGAGTCGTTTGTATCGATGCGTGATGAGTTGCGTGTTTCTCGCCCTGAGATTGATGATGCGGTGCAGGTGTGCCTGGATCGGGGCGCGTTGGGTGCCCGTATTGTGGGTGGTGGTTTTGGTGGCGCGGTGATGGCGCTGATTCCGACCTCTCAGCTGGAGGCTGCCGCGGATGCGGTGGCGACTGCGTATGCTGTGCGCGGCTATGCGGCGCCTCGTTTTTTGCCGATGGTTGCTGGTTTTGCGGCGTCTCATGATTGGGCTGCGGGCGCTGCTCCTACGGATATTCCGGTGTTGTAGGGTTGGGTGCTGAAGTCTGTCATAAATCAGCGGGGTGTCATAGGGGCGTTTTTTCGGGGTTTTGAACAATATTCATAGCTGGAAGTTTCCTGCGAGTTTCTGCAAATTTCCTCCGCTCATCCCCCGTAATAACGCGCTGATAAGCCATAATTTTTTGGTCATTGGTCAAAAGTGGCGCCACGTTTTCTGAGGGTGGTTTTTCTTGCCTTCGCGGGTATGTACACTTATCGACGGACGCAATCCGTGAGCTGTAAAGTTTCGATGCGCATAGTCCGGCATATGGATAGCATCTACACTGGGTTCTACCGTCACATACAAACCCAGCTTGCAGGTTTCGTCCACCAAAGCATCACACTCCAGTTTTCTGCCCGTCCGGGCAGACCCCTCACTTGAAGTGAGGCTTTAGAGCGCGAAAGCGCAGAAAGGAGGCCCCCATGGGCTTCGATATCAAGGGCACCGTTGAGCAGGGCCTCGACAAGGCTCAGGAAGTCATCAACGAGAAGGCTGGCAAGGAGGTCGTCACCGACGAGCACGTTGCCAAGGTTGAAGAGGTCGTGACCGAGAACGTCTCCAAGCTGACCGAGAAGTTCGGCAAGTAAGGCGATAGCCTCCTTTGGATTGGCGCCCTGCCTCGCTTCCTCGTGGGGTAGGGCGCCATTTCCCTGGGTTTGCATTACAGGCTTTCACTCAACGGCTTTCACTCAACATCTCTCTCAAATAATGGGGCGTTCTGCCCCGCCTGGGTTCTTTCATTCACCGACTCACTCGGCATATTGCTCAGCTTCGGTTACCGCATGGTAGCCTGTTTTCACTCTTCTTTTACTCTTACTCAGCACAAGTACTCGCGCTTTCTCGCGAACTGTATACGCCCCGCATCATTGGTCCGGCAACCTTGGTGTGGGGCGTATGCCGTTAATGCGCAGGGGGAAGGCTTCTGGAGCGCAGAGTGAAGGCTTCTGCGGGAGTGCTGCACGGGCTGGCGGGGTGCGGCGCGGGCGTTCGCCCTATGACGACCTCTACCCCGCCCCTGCACGCTCAGCTATGCTTGATATGTCAACTTATTGAGCTGCGCCCTCAGGTAGGTTTCAGTGCCTCCTGAAGACCGCGGAGCACCCCGTCTATGGAGGAACTATGTTTGAACGTCAGCAGTCCGATCAGCAGAAGGCACGCGAGGTCATGAAGGATGGCGGTGTCGTCATTTACTGGCGCCCCGGCTGCCCTTACTGCGAGGCTCTGGATTCTAAGCTGGGCGAGCTGGGCGACCACGCTACCTGGGTGAACATTTGGGAGGATCCGCAGGCTGAGGCGCACGTGAAGTCCCTCAACGACGGCAACGCGACCGTCCCCACCGTGGACACCGGCGACACCCACTTTGTGGTCGCTGACCTGGTGAGCCGAAACAAGGTGAAGAAGCTGATTGAGAACACTCTCGACGCTGGCGGCGAGGCTTAAGATGGCTCGCCCGGCGCTGAACCGCGATACGACGGTCTGCATTTCTTTGTCTGGTCGCCCGTCGAATCACGGTATTAAGTTCCACAATTACCTGTACGAGAAGCACGGTCTGGATTACCTGTACAAGGCGATGACCACCACCGATATTGAGGGTGCTATCGCCGGCGTGCGTGCTCTGGGTATTCGTGGCTGCTCGGTGTCTATGCCGTTTAAGCAGGCTGTTATCCCGCTGATGGACGATATGGACCACTCGGCTGCGGTTATTGGCGCAGTGAACACGATTGTGAACACTGACGGCTTCTTGAAGGCGTACAACACGGATGTGATTGCGGTGGCTTCCCTGCTGCGTTCGCATAATGTGGATCCGTCTCTGCCGTTCCTGCTGCGCGGTTCGGGCGGTATGGCTGCGGCTGTGGCTGGTGCGTTCTTTGATGCGGGCTTCTCTCAGGGCATGATTATTGCCCGTAACGAGGAGACTGGCCGTGCGCTGGCTGAGCGTTACGAGTATGCCTGGGCGCCGGAGGTGGGCAACCTGCGAGCGCCGATTCTGGTGAACGTGACCCCGATTGGCATGGCTGGCGGTGAGGAGAGCGAGGAGCTGTCCTACCCGCAGGAGGCTATTGCTGAGGCGCAGGTAGTCTTTGACGTGGTGGCGATGCCCGTTGAGACTCCGCTGGTTCGTGCGGCTCGCGCGGCGGGTAAGGAAGTTATTCACGGCGGTGAGGTGATTGCTCTGCAGGCTGCTGAGCAGTTCCGCCTGTACACCGGCGTGGAGCTCACCCCCGAGGAGGTTGAGGAGGCGGAGGCTCAGGCGAACTAGTTTCGCGCCCGCTGCTTCTTCGCCCCGTGAGGGGCTCGATACGTGAAAGTGCCCGGAAGGTTGATCCTTCCGGGCACTTTTGTTGGTGCGTAGCACCGGAATTTTTTGTAATTACACACACCCTGGTATTTAAGGTTTTCCACATCTGTGGAGAAATCTGGGGAAAACTCTTACATCCGTGTAATTCACCCTATGTAATTCGGTTGTTTTAGCCCGTATCCACAGGTTTTTAACATGTAATCACAATCGTGGAATTACACGAATGTAGTTATGCACAGTGTGGAAAACCTCTGTGGATAACCCTCTTCTGCGGCAGTTTTCCGCGGATTTCAGGGTCAATACCTGCCGTTGAGCCACCGTCGCGGGCTCTGCTGCGGCGGCTGAGATGACTCAGACGACTCGGGCTTCTTCACGAACGGGAGAATTAGGAAGGTCGCGAGCGCGCCACCGACAAAGCCACCGAAGTGTCCCGCGTGGGAAATATTCGGGTGGAAGAGGCTCTGCACAACATCAATACCCATGAGCAGCATAAAGAGGCGTGCAGTGTCCTTCTGCTTCCGAAGAAGCAGAAGGACGAAGAACGCGCCGTAGAGACCGTACACACCGCCTGAGGCGCCCACGGCACCACGGTAGTAGGAGAAGAGGTACACGCTGCAGCCGGCACCCACGGTAGCCGCCATATATACGAAGAGGAACTTCCACCGCCCCATCATGCGCTCGAGGGACACACCGAAGATGAAGAGGTAAATCATGTTCCACACCAGGTGCATCGGGTCAGTTTGTGAGTGCACAAACCCGTGCGTGATGAGGCGGTAGTACTCGCCGTGGTGAACGCGGGGACCCGACATCATGCCGAGGTTATACACCCAACGGAATGGAATAATCTGTTGCAGACCGTACACCACGACGTTAATCAGAATGAGCGTGTACGTAATATGCCAGTGGCGCGCCAGGAACGAGCCTTTCGCCTTTGAGCTGCCCCCGTTGAGTTCGCGGTAGCAGTCGGGGCAGACTACACCCGCGCCCTGTGCCGTCTGGCATTCGCCGCAGACGGTGCGGTTGCAGCGCCCACACTGGGTGTAGCTAACGCGGTCGGGGTGGTTGACGCAGACCGTTGGACTCTGCCCGTAGTTCATATAGTTGGGAAAGTTCTCCACTGCCTCTCCAAGGATTTTGTGCCGGATTTTCCGAAGATTTTCTGCGGATTTTCAGGCTAGTACCTGCCGTTTTGCCATTGCTGCGGGCTCTGCTGCGGCGGATCCGAGGACTCGGGCTTCTTCACAAACGGGACGAACAGCAGGGTCAGCAGTACACCGCCGATAAAGCCACCCGCGTGGCATGCGTGGGAAATATTCGGGTTGAAGAAGCTCTGAACCACACCAATGCCGATAAGCAGCATAAAGAGGCGCGCCGTGTCCTTTTGCTTCCTAAGAAGCAGGATCACGAGGAAGGCACCGTAGAGGCCGTACACGCCGCCTGATGCGCCCGCCACGCTCGTTGAAGGAGTCAGCACGTGCACGCCGAAGGCACCAAAGACGATTGAGCCCAGGTACACCACAAGGAACTTCCAGCGCCCCATCATACGTTCGAGAGATACACCGAAGATGAAGAGGTAAATCATGTTCCACACCAGGTGCATCGGGTCGTTTTGTGAGTGCAGAAAACCGTAGCTGATGAGGCGGTAATATTCACCGTGCTGGACGTAGGGCCACCACATCATGCCGTGGTTGACCATCCACCTATTCGGGATAATCTGCTGCAGACCGTACATCGCGACGTTCAGCAGAATGAGCGTGTACGTAATGTGCCAGTGGCGCGCCAGGAATGAGCCTTTTGCTTTCGAACCTTGTGCCTTTGAGCTGCCGCCGGTGAGTTCGCGGTAGCAGTCGGGGCAGACCATGCCCACATCCAGTGCTACCTGGCATTCGCCGCAGACGGTGCGGTTGCAACGCTTGCACTGGGCGTAGCTAACGCGGTTGGGGTGGTTGACGCAGACGGTGGGGGTCTGCCCGTAGCCTGCGTAGTTGGGAAAGTTCTCCACTGAACCTCCAGGGGTCGTGTGCCGGATCAACCGGGGTGGTGTGCGGGGGATGGCGCGCGCGGGCATATAAGCGCAGGGGCCCACCGGAAGAATCCTGGCGGGCCCCTGAACTATACGTGTTTTCTCAACACCTTCAGCAGAATGCTCGTATGAGCCTTCTGATGGGGTTTATTAGAGCTTTTCGATGTCGATCGAGGAGATGACAACGTCCTTGACCGGGCGGTCCTGGAAGCCGGTCTCAACGCTCTCAATAGCGTCAACAACCTTCTTGGATGCCTCGTCGGTGACCTCACCGAAGATGGTGTGGCGGCCGTTCAGCCAGGGGGTCTCAACGGTGGTGATGAAGAACTGAGAACCGTTGGTGCCGGGGCCTGCGTTAGCCATTGCCAGCAGGTAGGGCTTGGAGAAGGAGAGCTCGGGGTGAATCTCGTCCTTGAACTGGTAGCCGGGGCCACCAACGCCCATGCCCAGGGGGTCGCCACCCTGAATCATGAAGTCCTTGATGATGCGGTGGAACACGACGTCCTTGTACAGGGGGGTGTTCATGATTTCACCGGTGCGGGGGTGCTTCCACTGACGGGAGCCGTCAGCGAGGCCGATGAAGTTCTCAACAGTCAGCGGTGCGTGGTTGCCGAAGAGCTCGACGACGATGTCACCGTAGTTGGTGTGGATAGTTGCCTTAGCAGTTGCATTAGTCATGGCTCTATTGTGGCACGGGGCGGCGCTCATTCGCCATCTAACATGTTTTTTCGCCCCGGGCGCACCGTTGGGCGGGCTTTTTGGGCGGGAATTGAATATCCTGAGAGGTGAACACTACGCGCGCTGCGGCGTTTTCTGGTCGCTGGCGCATTTCAACCGATGGAGGTCACCCCATGTTCTGCTGCAAGAAGCGCAAGGCACGCAAGGCTGCTAAGGCTCAGGCTGTTGTCTCTTCCCTGGCTGCTGTTGAGTCCGCGCTGGAAGGCAAGACCGCTGAGATGTTCGCTGAGAAGCTGACCGGCAACAAGAAGGCTCTGAAGAAGGCTCGTAAGGCTACCGCGAAGACCGTTCGCGCCGCTGAGAAGGAACTGGCTCGTATTGAGCGTAACGGCGGCAAGCGCCCCCGTAAGGGCCTGGCATTCCTGGGCCTGCTGGTTGCTCTGGGTGTTGCAGGCGCAGCAGCTTACAACGCAGCTCGTCCCGTGGAGGATCCCTGGAAGAACGCATAAGCGTGTTTCCCCGTATCTTTTTCTCTAAGGCTTTCTGAGGCGCCGCTGGCGGCGTGAGGGAGCGCTTTATGAAAGATAGCCGCCCGCTAGAGTGTAATGCTCTGGCGGGCGGCTATTGTTTTGGGTTTTTCTTGGTTTTGGAGGGGGGAGGTGGCTGTAGCTAGAGCGCTAACCTTCCCCGGGTATCCCCTTGATATTTCCCGGATACACAAAGAACCCTATGTCTTTCGACATGGGGTTCTCGGTTTAAAAATAAACCGGCGATGACCTACTCTCCCACACCCACAAAAGTGCAGTACCATCGGCGCGAAGAGTCTTAGCTTCTGGGTTCGGAATGGAGCCAGGCGTTTCCCTCTTGCTATAATCACCGGAAAGTGGAGGCGAGGGGACTCGAACCCCTAACCCTCTGCTTGCAAAGCAGATGCGCTACCAATTGCGCCACGCCCCCGCGGTGCTTTATTAGTCTATAACACCTTTTACGACTTCACCAAATCCTCAGGCGCATTTTTTTAGTTAGACCCATCACATTACTGAGGGGTTAGGAAATAACCTCACCCGGCACCGTCGCCTCACGCTTCGTCAGAGCCTGCAGCGGACCGCTCACTTCCTGCAGATACTTACGAACCGCGGTGCGTTGCGCCTCCTTCGCGGACTCTTCCTTCGATTCCGGCGCCTTGAATCCCAGCTTGAACGCGTCCCACTGGCTCGCCGAGGGGTACTTTTCACGGGCGTTCCACACCAGCGAGAACGACGCCAGGGTATTTAGTTCCTTTCTCGTGGCGGCCTTCGACAGCACATCAGCCACCGTTGCCACACGTGAAGACTCCGCAACGCTCACCGAGATCTTCGACTGCGCACCCGAGGGCAGGGTCAGCGCCTTATCCGGAGCCAACTGAATATTCAGGTGAATCTGCTGCACCTGCTCGTTCTTCAGATCCAGCTCAGCCAGCGCACGGAAACGCTTCAGCAGGGATTCATAGTTCTCATCAATCACAACAGCATTCAGGCGCAGCTCATCCGCCAGCAGACCCACCTGGGCGTAGCTCGCATTAGTCCCCAATGCCGCGTTGGCAGCCAGCACCTTCAGCCACTGCTCTTCCTTCAGGGGCGCTGAATCATTGACACGCAGCGGGCTCACCGGAGCATCCGTAGCGGTGTTAGCAACGTTCTGCGGGTCATTCGCCGAGTCCACGCCACCGTAGGTGACGCTCAGCCGGTGCAGAGAACCGTAGACAGACAGGTTCGCCAGAGCCGTCGCTGCCGCCGCCAAATCGGCCTGCGCCGCCTCCGTGAGGGAGAAAGAACCCACCAGGCGCAGGTCCTGTTCACTACGCCCCTTACCCACATAGATACGCCCCAGCGACTCAATCTTCAGGTAGCGGGTATCAATATTCTCGCGAACCAGACGCTCACGGCGTGCCAGCAGCTTCTCGTTTGAAACCACCGCCGCCGCATCCTCACCCAACACACCGGTGGCGGCAATCTGCGGCATCGCCGCAAGCACCCCGGCGGCAGCAACCACGCCGCCGGTCAGAAGCAGGGAACGGCGGGGCACCACGAGGCGGCGCGCCTGCCCAGCAATAGCCTCTTTAGCGGCATCGACGCGGGTAGAAGGGGTCTTAGCCACAGAGTCCCCAGCGGCAACGGATGCCGCCTCAGAAGAGCCCTGAGAGGCTCCCCGGGTAGAAGTATCGGGAATGTGAGAGTTCTCGGGTTCCAAAGAAGGGGAAGAAGACACAGAATCTCCATGATGCAGGGCGAGCGCAAAGCCCACCAACGGTTTGAGGGGAGTGAAGTCCCTCTAGAATACCGCCCGCACCTATGCGCATGCCGACAACCCGCTGCGCATCATTCGAAGGGCATAAAGAAAACCTATGGGGTGGACTCAGTCCACCCCATAGGTCACAAACTTCATGAGAGCTCTCAACTCTCACCGCAGGCTATTTAGTTATCCTGCGCAGCCGTAGCGTTCGGAGCCGGAATATTAGCCGATTCAGCAGCCAACTCAGCAATACGGATCTCGCCGGTCGTCGGATCATCGTAGGTCACGTACTCGGTACCGCCAGCCGTAGGCTCAGCGTCCTCGTTCACGTGGTTCTCCGCAATCAGGAAGCCGTGCGCACCCAGAATCTTAGCGACGCGGTCAATATCCTGCGGGGTCGGGGTATGATCCACCACTCGACGAATGTACTCGTTAATGCGCTGGTCGCTCACGTACGCCTCGCCACGAGCAGCACGAGACTGCATGAGCTGGCGAACAACTTCCTGCAGCTGCTCATCGGTCAGACGCATCTTCAAAATAGCCATCACTGCCGCGCGGTCCTGCACCGGAACATCCTTGGGATACCCGACGCTCAGCCAGTCGATTACTCGAGAGATCATGCTCTTATCAGGCATCGAGCCCCTCCTTCGAAGCAGTCATTATATGCAATTTAGTGTTCACGGGATTAGTGGCCTCCACCGGTTACGCCGAAGATATTCCAGCCGAAAGTGTGGTCGATAAAGTCCTTAGCGACCCAGAGAATACCGATGATTACGATTGCTACGATAATAGCAAAAATGCAGAACGCAGCAATCTTCGCCGCCGTTCCCGGAGGCTCAATTTCAACCAGCTTGCCGTCCGCGGTGTACTCGGTACGACCAGCCAGCATACGCAGACCCAGCGCATAGAGCGCCGGAAGGCCCGCACCAAAGAACAAACCGGCAATCAGCACCGGAATAACCTTGTTCACAATGTCAATCAGATATTCCACGACTACGAACCTGCCTTCTCAGTAGCAAGGGTCTGGGCTTCTGCGGATGCCTCAGCGCTGGTGACTGCAGCGCCTTCCTTTCATCCCAGTCGCCAGTCACGTTCGAAGCGTCAATGTTGTCCTTCTGGGAATGACGCCACATCAGGAAGCAGAAGACTACCAACAAAGCGAACACGGTCATTTCGCCAATGAACTGGGTACCGGTCAGAGCATTCAGGCCGTGACCAATCAGCCAGGTCAGAGCACCCACAATCGCGGCAGCCGGCAGAGTAATCAGCCAAGCAACCACCATGCGGCCAGCAACAGACCAGCGCACCTCAGCACCCTTACGGCCCAGACCACTACCCAGAATCGAGCCGGACGCCACGTGAGTGGTCGACAGAGCCATACCGAAGTGGGAAGAGGTCAGAATAATCGCAGCGGATGCACCATCAGCGGCAACGCCCTGCGGGGTGTCAACCTCAACGATGCCCTTACCGAGGGTGCGGATAATACGCCAACCACCCAGGTAAGTACCCAGCGCAATAGCAAGCGCGCAGGAAGCCTTCACCCAGAAGGGAATCGCGTCATCGTTGCTCAGGGTACCCGAAGCAACCAGAGCCAGGAAGATTACGCCCATGGTCTTCTGCGCGTCGTTAGTACCGTGTGCCAGAGACATCAGGGATGCGGTCGCGACCTGTCCCTTACGGAAGCCGCCGTGCTTGCGATCATCAGCCACCGGAGCAGCGATACGGTAGACCAGCCAGGTGCCGGTTGCCGCCACAATAGCCGCAATGACGGGGGAGAGAACCGCGGGAACAATAATCTTGGACAGAACGCCCATCCACTGCACGCCGTCAAAGCCGATCGCAACAATAGCCGAACCGATCAGGCCACCAAACAGAGCGTGCGATGAGGAGGAGGGCAAACCCAGAAGCCAGGTCAAAACATTCCAGAGAATACCGCCAACCAGGCCGGTAAAGACGATGAGCATCAGCGCCGGGCCGTCCGTTGTTACATCGATACGGTCCAGGTTCACGATGCCGCTACCGACCGAACGCGCCACCTCAACAGAGAGGAACGCGCCGACGAGGTTCAGAGACGCAGACAGCGCCACGGCGGTCTTAGGCTTCAGTGCACCGGTGGCGATGGAGGTTGCCATCGCGTTGCCGGTGTCGTGGAAGCCATTCGTAAAGTCGAAGGCGAGCGCGGTCAGCACCACGATCACGAGAATAATGAGTTCTGTAGTCACAAGAAAATTATCTGTCGGTTTTCGCGAAATCTAAAGTATTCCGAATTAACACGAAATAACAGATAAACCCACAGTATTGAGCGGGTTTCCGTGAGGGTTTTACTATAGAGCCCATATTTCAGGGGAAACTCTCCCGATATTCCGCGGAAAAAAGGGTGCACCTATTGGAATGCTTAAGTTGGTTTATGTGGCTTATGCGAGAGTGCGGGGGAGAGGGGTGATTATATCCATCAAGAGGCTAAAGTGTGTTCACCAAGTGTTCACTTTCAGGAACCTCCCAGCTTTCTTTTTGTGACACACCTTTATTATTCAGACCTCATTTAGGTCGCCGAGCTACCCACACGGGACACCCCTGTGGGTTTTACGGCGCGGGGCTTTCTGCGGAGCACATTCTCCACAGTAGGGGTTTCCTACAGCCGTGCGCATTCGAATATCACGAAGAATTGAATCTATACCCGCGGCGCACGCAGCACATTAGCTTCGCGAGGTATTCGCACCTATTCCCCCGCATCACATCAGCAGATACAACAACTTTGGCGAATACAACAAAAGACCCCGTATCTTTCGATACGGGGTCTTTTTCAAAAATAAACCGGCGATGACCTACTCTCCCACACCCACAAAAGTGCAGTACCATCGGCGCGAAGAGTCTTAGCTTCTGGGTTCGGAATGGCACCAGGCGTTTCCCTCTTGCTATAATCACCGGAAAGTGGAGGCGAGGGGACTCGAACCCCTAACCCTCTGCTTGCAAAGCAGATGCGCTACCAATTGCGCCACGCCCCCGTCTCAGCGGAAACCACTGTTTAGTTATTTTTCCAAGCCTTCACGACTTCATTGCTCTGATACTTTTTCAAGACCATCACAGTGACACACGAAAGAACAGCAAGAATCAATAATTTCTTCATTATTGCCTTTCATTGTGCGGAGTGGGCGTACCAAGAATCGAACTTGGGACCTCTTCGTTATCAGCGAAGCGCTCTAACCGTCTGAGCTATACGCCCTCCTTCTGCGGAATTTCTTCCGTAGAACGAGATATAACTATACAGGTGTTTGCAGGTAACACCAAATCGAAAAAGCATGTTCTGCATCACACTTTAATATTGGGGGTTCCCAAGCATACAGAGCGGGCGGTACCACCTCCATCCAGAGGGGCACCGCCCGCACACAAAGCTCAAAAAGCTACAAACTAGGACTCATCGCTCAGAGTCAAGGTCACGCCACCAACCAGCTTCGCAGCCAGGTTGTACAGAATCGCGCCAATCATACCCAGCAGAGTAAAGACCACAGTGTTGACCACGGCAAAAATAGTAGTCACCAAAGCAACCTGACCCAGCGAAATCATCTGCGAAATATCCACAGTGGTCGAACCGGTACCCAGAGAGCTAATCAGCTGGTTCACACCGGTAAACGCGCCAGAAGCCTGCAGGAACAGCCAGAGAATCACCGAAGCCACGACGGTCACGATACCCAAGGCAATAGACAGCAGGAAGATTAGCTTAGCAACCGACCACGTATCAACCTTCTGAACCACCAGACGCGCGCGACGAATCTTCGAACGCGGCGCCGGACGCACCAACTGACGGCGTGAACCGGTCGGACGCTTAGCGTTTACAGGGCGCTTGCCGGCAGGACGCTTAGCGGTACCGCCAGGACGAGCCTGGCCCGAACGTGCCTGAGCCGGGCGACGCGCGCCAGCCTTAGCCGCACCCGAAGACTTAGATGCACCAGCCGACGCCGAACGCTGTGCCGACGCAGGAGAGGAGCTCGCGGGAGTGCTGCTCATTAGTTACCTCCAGTAGCGGTGAGATCGGCAGCCGCCGCTTCACCCTCGTTGTCCGTACCGGGCGCCTCAGAAGACTCCGAAGCCTCGGTGTTCTCAGTGGTTTCATCGTCGCTATCATCCAGCTGACGATCCTGGTTGCGTGCAACACCAATAATAGAATCGCCCTTACCGGGCTTTGCAAAGATAACACCCATAGTATCGCGTCCCTTCGCAGGAACCTCATTCACGTTCGAACGAACGACCTTGCCGCTGGCCATAACCACCAGCACCTCGTCCTCTTCATCCACAATGAGGCCACCCACCAGGGCGCCACGATCCTCAACTAGCTTAGCAACCTTAATGCCGAAGCCGTTACGGCCCTGCACGCGGTACTCATCCACGCTCGTACGCTTCGCGTAACCACCCTCAGTGACCACGAAGACGAAGGAGCCCTCAGTAACCACATTCGCAGAAATCAGCTCATCGCCCTCACGGAACTTCATACCGGTCACACCGGAGGTCGAACGACCCATCGGGCGCAACGACGCATCATCAGCATGGAAGCGCAGCGACATACCGTTACGCGACACCAGCAGAATATCGTCCTTATCCGAAACGGTGAACGCCGAAACAACCTCATCGCCCTCACGCAGGTTAATCGCAATCAGGCCGGCAGTACGGTTCGTATCGTAATCGCTCAGGCGACTTTTCTTCACCATGCCGCCGCGAGTAGCAAGCACCAGGTACTCAGCATCCTCATAGCTCTTCAGCTCCATGACCTGAGCAATATGCTCACCGCCCTGGAACTCCAGCAGGTTCGCAATGTGCTGGCCCTTCGCGTCACGACCGGCTTCCTGCAGCTCATAACCCTTCGCACGGTACACGCGACCCAAGTTCGTGAAGAACAGAATCCAGCTGTGCGTAGTGGTCACAAAGAAGTGCTCCACCACGTCATCACCGCGCAGCGAGGCACCCTTAATGCCCTTACCACCACGGTGCTGGCTACGGTACTGATCACTTCGGGTGCGCTTAATGTAGCCGCCGCGAGTAATCGTCACCACGACCTCCTCCTCGGGGATGAGGTCTTCCATGGACATGTCGCCGTTGTAGCCGTACATAATCTGAGTGCGACGCTCATCGCCGTAGCGGTTCACAATCTCGCCCAGCTCCTCAGAGATAATCTCGCGCTGGCGAGTCTCCGAAGCAATAATCGCGTTGTACTCAGCAATCATGCGCATCAGCTCATCGTGGCGATCCTGAATCTTCTGACGCTCCAAAGCAGCCAAACGACGCAGCTGCATGTTCAGAATTGCCTGAGCCTGAGCCTCATCAATCTGCAGGAACTCCATCAGGCCGCTACGCGCCTCATCAGCAGTGGGGGAGCGGCGAATCAGGGCAATAACCTCATCCAGAGCATCCAGAGCCTTCAGCAGGCCACGCAGGATGTGCGCCTCTTCCTCCGCCTGACGCAGACGGTAACGGGTACGACGAACGATAACGTCCATCTGGTGATCCACCCAGTGACGCACAAACGCATCCAGGGACAGGTACGCGGCACGCCATCCACAATGGCGAGCATATTCGCGGAGAAGTTCTCCTGCAACTGGGTGTGCTTGTACAGGTTGTTCAGCACAACCTTCGGGGAAGCATCACGCTTGAGCACAATCACCAGACGCTGACCGGTACGGCCCGAAGTCTCATCGCGCAGATCCGCGATGCCGGTGACCTTACCGTCCTTGATGAGCTCAGCAATCTTAATCGCCAGGTTATCCGGGTTCGCCTGGTGCGGCAGCTCGGTAACCACCAGGCAGGTACGACCGTGGATTTCCTCCACGTTGACCACCGCGCGCATGGTGATAGAGCCGCGGCCAGTACGGTACGCATCCTCAATGCCCTTGGTGCCCAGAATCTGCGCACCGGTCGGGAAATCGGGGCCCTTAATGCGCGCCATCAGAGCGTTTAGCAGCTCCTCGTTGGTGGCGTGCGGGTTCTTCAGGAACCACTCCACACCCTCGGCAACCTCACGCAGGTTATGCGGCGGAATATTGGTCGCCATACCCACAGCAATACCCGAAGAACCGTTGACCAACAGGTTCGGGATGCGCGCGGGTAGAACGGTAGGCTCCAGGGACTTGCCGTCATAGTTGGGCTGGAAATCAACGGTGTCTTCGTTGATGTCACGCACCATCTCAAGAGCAATGGGAGCCATCTTGGTCTCGGTGTATCGAGGCGCTGCAGCACCGTCGTTACCGGGGGAGCCGAAGTTACCCTGACCCAGAGCCAGCGGGTAACGCATAATCCAGCTCTGAATCAGACGCACCAGAGTGTCGTAGATAGCGATATCGCCGTGGGGGTGGAACTGACCCATCACGTCGCCGACCACGCGGGCGCACTTATTGAAGGATCGGTCCGGGCGGTAGCCGCCGTCGTACATCGCGTAGATCACGCGGCGGTGCACGGGCTTGAGGCCGTCACGCACATCCGGCAGGGCGCGGCCAATAATAACCGCCATTGCGTAGTCCAGGTAGGAACGCTGCATTTCGGTCTGCAGGTCCACCTGTTCAATGTGACCGTGGTGGTCTACGCTTTCAGCGCCACCATTGCTGACAACGTCAGCTTTGGTAGTCTCATTCTGGTGTTCTTCGCTCATAACTTTCTCATTAAATTAATAGCTCAATCAATATATACCCCGACTGGTATATTGCCCGTAGGGTATATATTGATTCGGGCTAGATATCGAGGAATCGAATGTCCTTTGCGTTCTGCTGGATAAACTCACGGCGAGCCTCAACGTCCTCGCCCATCAGAACAGAGAAGATCTGGTCAGCCGCCGCTGCATCTTCCATCTTCACCTGCAGCAGGGTGCGGCGAGCCGGATCCATGGTGGTGTCCCACAGCTCGGTGTAGTCCATCTCGCCCAGACCCTTGTAACGCTGAATACCGTTATCCTTGGGCAGGCGCAGGTTCTTCGCAGCACCACGAGCCAGAGCCTCATCACGCTCAGCGTCCGAGTACACATAATCGTGCGGAGCGTTCGACCACTTGATGCGGTACAACGGCGGCTGAGCCAGGTACACATAACCCGCCTCAATCAGCGGACGCATAAAGCGGAAGAGCAGAGTCAGTAGCAGAGTCGTAATGTGCTGGCCATCGACGTCCGCATCCGCCATCAGAACGATCTTGTGGTAGCGTGCCTTCTCAATATCGAAGTCGTCACCAATGCCGGTACCGAAAGCGGTAATCATCGCCTGAATTTCAGCGTTGGACAGGCACGGTCCAGGCGAGCGCGCTCAACGTTCAGGATCTTACCGCGCAGCGGCAGAATAGCCTGAGTGTTCGGGTTGCGACCCTGAACAGCCGAACCACCCGCAGAGTCACCCTCCACCAGGTAAATCTCAGAGATCGACGGGTCCTTCGAGGAGCAGTCCTTGAGCTTACCGGGCATGGAGCTGGTCTCCAACAGGCCCTTACGGCGGGTCGTCTCGCGTGCCTTACGGGCTGCAATACGCGCCTGAGCGGCGGTGATCGCGCGGCGCACGATATCCTTCGCCACCGCGGGGTTACGACCGAACCAGTCGCCGAGGTGATCGTTCACCTCACGCTGGGTGAAGGACTTAGCCTCCGAGTTACCCAGCTTGGTCTTGGTCTGACCCTCGAACTGCGGCTCGGAAATCTTAATCGAAATCACCGCGGTCAGGCCCTCACGCACGTCTTCACCGGTGAGGTTATCGTCCTTATCGCGCAACAGCTTGTTCTCACGCGCGTAACGGTTCACCAGCGAGGTCAGAGCGGCACGGAAACCCTCTTCGTGAGTACCGCCCTCGTGGGTGTTAATCGTGTTCGCGTACGAGTAGACGGATTCCTTGTAGGCGCCGGTCCACTGCATCGCCACTTCCAGGCTCATATTGCGCTCAGTGTCTTCGGCTTCGAAGGAGACAATCTCCTCGTTCACGATGGTCTTCGCGCCTGCGTTGAGGAAGTGTACGTAGTCGAACAGACCGTTGTCGTAACGGTAGGTGACAGTCGTGAAACCCTCAGCGTTCGCGCGCACGCGGTTGAGGATGTTTTCCTTCTTCTCGCTCTCTTCAGCAACCTCGTCACCGACGAACTTCTCGCGCTCATCGGTCAGGGTGATAGTCAGGCCCTTGTTCAGGAACGCCATCTGCTGGAAACGGGCGCGCAGAGTCTCAAAGTCGAACTCGACGGTCTCGAAAATCTCTGGGTCCGGGTAGAAAGTCTGGATAGTGCCGGTCTTATCGGACGGTTCACCCTTGCGCAGGGGACCATCCGGCACACCACCGTTGGAGAAGGAAATATGCCATGCGTAGCCCTGGCGGTGCACCTCGGTAATCACGCGGGTGGACAGCGCGTTCACCACGGAGATACCCACACCGTGCAGACCACCGGAAACGGAGTAGCCGCCACCGCCAAACTTACCGCCAGCGTGCAGCACGGTCATGACGACCTCAACAGTGGACTTGTGCTCGGTGGGGTGCTCATCCACGGGAATACCGCGACCGTCATCCTCTACGCGAACAGCACCATCAGCCTGGATGGTCACGTCAATTTTGGAGGCGTAGCCGGCGAGCGCTTCGTCGACCGAGTTATCTACGACCTCGTAGACCAGGTGGTGCAGACCGCGCTCAGTGGTCGAGCCAATGTACATGCCGGGGCGCTTACGAACCGCTTCCAGACCTTCCAGCACGGTAATATCGGATGCACCGTATTCATGCTGCTGTTCAGATGCATTCTGTTCAGATGCCACGAGGCAGAACTCCTTGAGTAGATGATGCAACCGGCAAAGGAAAGCTACGGGCAGCCAAGAGCGGAGCCTAGAACGCCTCACAGAGGGCACAAGAAGGTGCCTGCACAACCCGCGGTGCCGGTGGTACCCATAGGTGGGCACACTTTACGCATTGTCTCTTTTATTTTACCGAGCAAGAGAGCATAAAACCATCTACAAGCGTCACATATTGAGCTTTTTTGGGCACTACCACCCGCTCAAAAGCCCGCAAAGGCGGTTTAGAGTGCCTCAACCCCCTTTGAGGTAGGGGATACGGTTCACCACTTCGTGGGGGTTGCCGGCGATTCTAAAGCTTTCATGGCGTGCAGAAAATCATGAGGAGCAGAAAAGGGGCACGTTTTATGCAACGTGCCCCAAAAATCTCAGTTTTCCCGTCGAAGGTGTTGCAAAGCGGTAACATGATACGCCTACCCGTAGGTGTCGCGTACCCCGCGCATACCGGTGGCACGCCGATAGCCTCGCTGATTCCAGCGTCCGTTGTTTGGACCCAGCACGCGAACCTGAGCCACGACACCATCACCCAGTTCACGGCGGAAAAGTTCGATGAGGTGTCCGTGCATCAGGCGCAGCTGAGTCGTCCAGGCGGTAGAGTCGCACTGGACTTCAACAATGGAGTTTTCGAAGCTGATGGGGCGGGTGTGCGCCGCAATTTCAGGGCCCACGAGCTCAGCCCAGCGAGCCAGCACGCTAGAGACTGCCACGGGCTCTTTCCAGCCGCGAGAACGGATCAGAGCGCTGACGATGCCGCCAAGGGGTTTGGGGTCGCGAGAGCTCTCTCCAGGACCGCTATAGCCACCCATGACGCGGGGGTCCCACCCCTGCGCTCGCCGGGATTTCTTCTTCGAGGCGGTTCCAGACATGACCGCACCAAAATCGCGCATGATTTTATTCGCAGAGAAGGCATTCAGGGGCGCCTCGCCGCGTTCTTGAGCCGCCACTCGCATACGGGTCAGTAGGGCGGAGGGGGCGTCCACCTCGTCACGGTAGAACTCACCCACGCCGTCAACCTCGTACGGGTTTTGAGGCTCCGCAAACTGCGGTTCCGCGAATTCACCGAATGTTTCACGTGAAACATGGTTTTGAGGGCGGACGGGGTTACTCATCGCCATCACCCTCCGCGAGTGCAGAAACGGTCGAGTTCGACTGCCCCGCAGAGTCAGTGACAGAGTCGGTGGCAGGACCAGCGGCAGGCTGCACATACTCGGCGTGCCCCGCCGTCACCGACACCAGGCGGTAGTCGCCCAGCTCCTCCGGAATATCGCTGAGCACCGCGCAGGTAATCAACACCTGCTCCGCGTCGGCAACCATCGCACCCAGGCGGTGACGGCGCGCAGAATCAAGCTCCGCAAACACATCATCAAGAATCAGAATCGGCGAAGAACCCGCCGAGGAATCATCCTCAACATGCACAAACCAGGACGCCAGTTTCAGCGCCAGCGCAAAAAGACCAGCTCTCGCCGTGCGAGGCAAAATGCTTCACCGGCATACCACCGAGCAGCAGGGTAATATCCTCACGGTGCGGACCCACCAGGGTCACGCCACGCTCAATCTCATCGCGCCGACGCTCCGCAAAACCGCGCATCAAAGCCTCCTTGAGGTCCTCAATGCGCATCAGCGCCGCATGCTCGATCGAGCGCTCGCCCATGCTCGAAAAAACAGTCGACTCATAGTTGAAACCGACCTCTTTAGATCCGTCTGTCAGCCCTGCGTAGGCGCGGCGAAGCTGCGGCAAAAAACGCTGCAACAGACGAAACGCGCAGAAAGCAGCTGAGCGCCCAGGGTCGACAGCTGCTCATCCCAGACCGACAGGGTACTCAAAGCGTTCTCGTCCCGCGCCTTACGCTGCATGGATTTCAGCAACGAATTACGTTGCCGCAAAATCCGCTCATACTCGCTACGGTACCCGGAGACCACCGGACGCAAAGAGCTCGCCAAATCATCCACAAAACGACGACGACCGGCGGGCTCACCCTTCACCAGTTGCAGATCCTCCGGGGAGAACAGCACCGTGCGGGCAATACCCAGCGCCTCCTTGGCACGTACCGGCGCGGCACGATTAATGCGCACCCGGTTACTCTGCCCCGGAGCAATCTCAAACTCGGTCACCGTCTGCTGCGAACCGCGCACCGTACGGGTACGGATATAGGCGCGCGAAGCACCCGCCCGCACCAGCGGCCCGTCATGGCTCACACGGTGCGAAGACAGCGACGCCGCATAGTCGATCGCCTCAACAATATTGGTTTTACCCACACCGTTAGAGCCCAGAAACACCGTAACTCCCGCCGAAAGAGGCAGGCTCAGCAGAGCGTAGGTACGGTAATCCAACAACGAAATATGGTCAATATACACCGGAGCAGCTCCTTTCACGGGGTTTCACATACGGGGTCGCAGGGGTTCACAGCGCCAGCTGGCGGGCACAGCGCGCAGGCCAAAATACTGTGGTTTTCCGCACGGATGAGCACAGAAAAAACAGCGCAACCCCGCACATACCCACGATGCATAGGGCACCGAAAGACGTGCGGGGTAGCGACGCTGAAACTAGTTCGACGGCAGGCGAACCGGCATCAGCAGGTAACGGTAGTTACGGTCATCCTCAGCCAGAGGCTCATCCTGACCGGAAATCACGGCGGGCTTCGGCGCATCGGTAAAGGAGAAACGAACGAACTCAGTACCGAAAACCTTCAAACCATCCGAGAGGTAGGCGGGGTTGTACGCAACGGTGATGTCATCACCGGACAGGTGAGCCTGCAGAGTCTCGGAAGCCTGAGCCTCATCACCGCGGCCGGCATCAATAGCAACCGAACCCTGAGTGAACTTCAGACGCAGGGGAGTGTTGCGCTCCGCCACGAGGGAGATACGGCGAGCAGCCTCAGCCAGGTCGGAGGTGCGAACCACCGCGTGAATCGGGGTCTGTTCGGGGAACAGCGCACGGATGTTGGGGTAGTCGCCGTCCATCAGAACGCTGGTGGTGCGGCGGGTACCCGCTGCGAAGCCGATCAGCTCACCCGCTGCGGGCAGGGCGATAGACAGATCGCCGGAACCGGAGAGGGTGCTACCGACCTCAGAGACGGTCTTAGCCTTCAGCAGCACAGCCGCCTGAACGTCAGGGTTGGTCGGGTTCCACTTGATTTCGCGCATTGCCAGGCGGTAGCGGTCGGTGGCGAGCAGGGTCATGGTATCGCCATTGATTTCTACGCGGATACCGGTCAGCAGCGGCAGGGTCTCATCCTTGGACACCGCAATCTGAACCTGCTTGACGGCTTCAGCGAATTCGGCGCCGTCCACGGTACCGGAAATTTCGGGCAGTTCGGGAAGCTCGGGGTAATCCACGACCGGCATGCCAGCCAGCTGGAAGTTAGCGGAACGGCAGTGAATACGAATCACGGACTCATCTGCGGTGAACTCGACAGGTGCGTTCGGCAGGGAGCGGCAAATTTCAGCCAGAATCTTGCCGGGAACCAGGCAAATGCCTTCTGATTCAACGTCAGCTGCGATGACCTGGCGGGCGCTGGTCTCGTGATCGAAGCTTGCGATGCTGACCTCACCTGCGGAGGCGGTAATCAGCAGACCGTTGAGTACGGGGGAGGTGGGACGCAGCGGAAGTGAGCGTGCCGTCCAGCCGACTGCTTCGGCAAGGACATCGCGTTCAACGGTGAATTTCATCGAGAAGGCGCCTTTCACGGAATTGGAGAGTCATTTTGGGGCGCACGTAAAGCTTTGGGCGATAGAGCCGGAGATATCGCGTGCTCTGGTGCGCAGTGAATCTTCCGCGCGCGCGTCTATCCATCCTACCGGATTTTGTAATTACACAGAGACTCGAAGGTCAGTTCTGCAGCGAAAAAACGGGTGAGATGAGGCATGCGAGGTCGCTGTATTTTTGTAATTACAAAGAGAGGCGGAAGATGTAGCAAACCCACTCGAAAACAGGTTCGAACTAGGCAGTGGTTCAGTGTTGGTTTCTTTTCTAAACCCAACCCAAGAGAGAGCATGCAGCAACGACCCAAATCCGCGAAAATCTACGCTTTCAGCAGGGGTATACAGAAAAACCTGAACCAGGCCGGCCGGTCGAGCAGAACTATTTGTTATGGGGAGGATTTTTTCTTTAAGTACAGTAGTATTGTTAACGCTTGTGGAAACGGTGGAAAACCCCTTCCTTGCCTGCAATGACGCGGAAGTAGCCTGTGGACATTAAGTGGAAGAATCCACCCTGCACGGAGGATGCATTGTGTATGGATATTTATGCATTTCCTTGATTCCACACCTTTTGAATATTCATGCACTTAACGTCCACACGAACGCATGAGTTAAAGCACAGCTTATCCACACCCCGAAAATCCAGCTTTTCGAGTCACTAAAATCCTTGGAACCAACGCGAAATCCCCGCCCCGAAACCTATAAAACACCTAGTCAAGACGCAAAATAAGCTACGGGACAGGGACAAAAGCACTTCTAGCCGGCGGCGCGCTGCTCCTGGCGGATCAAATTCGTCAGCTCAGTAACCTGGTTGAAAATCGTCTGACGCTCCGCCATCTGCGCGCTCACCTTACGCACCGCGTGCATCACCGTCGTATGGTCGCGGCCGCCCAGATCGTTGCCAATACGCGGCAGAGACATCTCGGTCAGCTCACGCAGAAGATACATCGCCACCTGGCGCGCATTCGTGAGCGTACGGGTGCGAGACTTCGACTGCATATCCTCAATGGACACATCAAAATACTTCGCCACCGTCGCCAAAACCAGCGCCGATGTAATCTCCGCACCACCGGTATCAGAGAGCAAATCCTTCAGATAGGTCTCAGCCTCAGCCAGGGTAATGGGCTCCGGCGGCTTCTTCATCGAGGCGGCAGCGCTCGCACGAATCAGAGCACCCTCCAACTCGCGAATATTCGCCGTGACATGGGAAGCAATGTATTCCATGACGTCATCGCGCACCGGCAGAATCTCGTTCTGAGCTTTCTTCCGCAGAATCGCGATACGGGTCTCCAGCTCCGGAGGCTGCACATCCACGTTCAGGCCCGAACCGAAACGCGAACGCATACGCTCAGCGAAACCGGTCAGCTGCTTCGGCGGCAAATCAGAGGTAATCACGATCTGCTTCTGGTGGTTGTACAGGGCGTTGAAGGTATGGAAGAACTCCTCCATCGTCGCCTCTTTACCCGCCAAGAACTGGATATCGTCAATCAGCAGAACGTCGACATTGCGGTAAATCTGCTTGAACGAGGAGCCCTCATCGTCGCGAATCGAGTTGATGAAATCGTTCGTGAACTCCTCAGAATTCACGTAGCGCACGCGTAGGTTCGGGTACAGGTACTTGGTGTAGTGGCCGATTGCGTGCAACAGGTGAGTCTTGCCCAGACCCGAACCGCCGTAGATGAAGAGCGGGTTGTAGACAATGCCGGGCTGCTCAGCCACCGCGAAAGCGCTCGCGTGCGCAAAGCGGTTGGACTGGCCAATCACGAAGGTATCGAAGGTATAGTTCGGGTTCAGTCGGGCAGAGCTATCCCACGTCGGTGCGTTTTCCGGGTCTTCATGCGGATGCACCTGCTGAGACTCCGGTACCGCCGGGGCCTCCGGAACGAAAGTGGGCAGGGGCGCCGGATATTCGCGAGGCGCACCTGCGGCAGGAGCCGCCGGAGCGGGCTGCTGAGCGGAGGGGAAACCGGCACGCTCCGCCTCCAGAGCCTGCAGGGAGGGGCGGGTGACCTGCTCATCGGCAGGAACCTCGTAGTGATCGGGGCCCGGATGTGGCTCGGTGTAGTACTCAAAAGCGCGCGAACCGGCGGGCGCCTCAGGATGCGCAGAAGCCGCCGCTACCGAAGGGGCGGGCTGGTGCTCGACAGGAACCTCGCGCTCACCATGGAAAACGTCCTGACTTGCAGGTTCAACCGGAATCATCGACTCATTCACATCGAAAAGCGCGGTGGTCGACGGGCCAAACACCTCGTGCAGAGCCGCACGGAACGAAGCGCTAATCTGCTCCTCAAAGACCGCACGGGTGAGCTTATTCGGAACCTCAATGATGAGGCGAGAAGAACCCATCAATCCCTGAGGCTGCGCAAGATTCACGAAACCGCGCTGACGTGCCGTCACCGCCGGATCGGCGGCAAGAATGGAGAGCAGATGCGCCCAGCGCGCCTGAAGGGAGTCGGTCATGGAATTCTTTACTTTCACTCGATGTGAAGCGGTGGTGCAGTAAAGAAATCATGCCGGAAACCACCGCGAGGTCATTAAGATTCTACCCGCTTAATACACAGAGGGAGAAAGTTATCCACAAGAGTTTTCCACACGGTGGAAAACTTGTAATTACAGGGGTGGATAAGCGGTGGATTTAAGTGCATAACAGGTCTTCTTCCCTGATATTTAGCGGAAAACTCCAAAAGCTCAAGGATGTGGATAACTCACCGATAGTAGGGGGTTTGGGTGGGATATGCACCATGGTGGATATCCTGCTGCCATAAATATCCCCAGGTTTACGCCCCAAGAGCATGTAGCGTCTCCACAGCCTGTACACCCGCCGCAATCACCGCCTCCACGCCACAAACGAGCCCGGAATCACGCGGAAAAACACCCCAAGAACTTGATTTACGCCCTCCACTCTTCTAAAGTTGTGCTGTTGTGTGTGCACCGCCTACTGCGAATAGTCGCGGTACCTCCGTGCACCAAGAAGCGTACGGTTCCGATACCCTGTGAGGGCACGAACCGCAAAAATCAAGGAGACAAAGTATGAGCAAGCGTACTTTCCAGCCGAACAACCGCCGTCGCGCCAAGAAGCACGGCTTCCGTCTGCGTATGCGTACCCGTGCAGGCCGCGCGATTCTGTCGAACCGCCGCGGTAAGGGCCGCGCAAAGCTCTCGGCCTAATCACGGCATATAGTTCGCCCGCCGATGCACACGCATCGGCGGGCGAACTATCATTAAGCGTGAAATACACGCGGAGATCAGCTCAGCACACGAGCCGAATCTCCCACACTACGTAAAGGGGAACACGTGCTGCCTCAACGGCACCGTATGCGCACCAGCGCAGAATTCTCCCACGCCTTCCGTTCCGGCATCCGTACAGGACGTCGGAACATCGTTGTATCTACGGCGAAAAATCCTGGAAAAACAACCCAGGTAGGTTTCATTGTGTCGAAGGCGGTGGGCAACGCAGTCACACGCAATCTGGTCAAGCGCCGGTTGCGTGAACTTGCCGCGCTCACCTGCGCCGCGCATCCGGAAGGCTACGCCATTGCTGTGCGAGCGCTTCCCGCCTCCGCGAGCGCCAGCTGGGATCAGTTGCGCCGCGACTACGAATCGGCACTCGAGGCTGCTTTCGCTAAGCTCGACCTGCCTCAGAGCAAGGAGAAGCCGTGAGTCGTTCCAGCATGACCGCTGTGAAGAACGCTTCCACGCGCATCACAGTGGCACCTATAGCGCATCTGCCGAGACTCTGGGCCCCGACGAGCTGCTGGCACTAGCGCCTAACGAATTCGTGCGGCCGGAAACTTTCCTGCAGGCTCTCTACGTTCTACCGCAGAACCTGCTGATCGCGTGCATGAAGGCCTACCGCAAGGTCGTATCCCCCCTCTACGGGGATGTGTGCCGCTACTACCCGACCTGCTCAGCCTACGCCCTGGAGGCGCTGACCACCCACGGTGCGATGGGCGGGCTTTCCCTGACGGTGCGCCGTATTCTGCGGTGTGTTCCCTGGGCGACCGGAGGTATCGACCCAGTCCCGGAGGGGAAGCGTACTTTCGCTCCCGGAGCAGAACCGAAAATTATTCTGCTCAACCACCCCCATCTTTACACCCCTCACACCGGTGGTGACGCCCGCCCTGAGTAGGCGGCGCCTCCCCACACAATGACTTAGCCGAGTCCTTAAGGAGTATTCCCGCGTGAATATTTTTGATTTGATTCTTTGGCCGTTTAAATGGATCGTCTCCGTGGTCCTGTGGCTGTTCCACACTCTTTTCACCTCGCTGGGCATGGACCCGGCTTCCGGGTCTGACTTGGGTTCTGTGCATTATCTTCCTGACCCTGGTGATGCGTACCCTGACCATTCCGCTGTTCGTCAAGCAGATTAAGGCTATGCGCGGTATGACCGCGATGCAGGGCGATATGGCGAAGCTGCAGGAGAAGTACAAGGGTAAGAAGGACCAGCTCTCCCGCCAGGCTATGGCTCAGGAGCAGATGGAAATGTACCGTAAGCACGGTACGAACCCCTTCGCCTCCTGCCTGCCGATTCTGGCTCAGATGCCGATCTTCTTCGGTCTGTACCAGGTGCTGATGGGCGTTCCCACCGCGGCTCAGAGTAACGAGAGCGTGCTCATGCTGCCGGCTGATCTGGTGCACCAGTTCAACGACTCGCAGATTTTTGGTGCGCAGCTGTTCGCGACCATGCTGCACCCGGGCGCTGGCGATACTACCGCGACCGTTGTTCAGGCGGTCATCATGATTGTTCTGATGAGTGCGACCCAGTTCTACATTCAGAAGCAGCTGAGTGTGAAGAACATGTCGGAGGCGGCTCTGAACTCTCCGATGTTCCGTCAGCAGCAGATGATCATGTACATCTTCCCGATCATCTTCGCGGTTTCCGGTATTAACTTCCCGCTGGGTGTTATGTACTACTGGACCGTTTCGAACATCTGGTCGCTGGGCCAGCAGTGGTGGGTTATCCGCAATAACCCGACCCCCGGTTCTCAGGCGGAGCGTGAGCTGAACGCTCGCCGTGCAGCGAAGGGCCTGCCTCCGATTGGTAAGACCCGTGAGCAGCACGAGAAGGATCTGCAGGAGGCTCGTGAGCGTGCCGCTGCGGGTCAGCGTCAGCAGCCGGTTGGTAAGAAGCGCCAGAAGCAGCAACGCAATAAGCAGAACGGAAAGAAGTAGTTTTCTTCCGTGATTCGGGCCGGGTTCTCGCCACGTGTGGCGCGGGCCCGGCGCCGTGTATGAGATACTTTTTACCCCTAGGACACCCCTCCGAACACCCTGAGGATTATTGTGACTGAAGCTATGGATTATGAGGACGAGCAGCTCGTTGAGGAGCAGCTGGTAGAGGAGCCCGTTGAGGGCGAAGAAGACGATTTTGAGGACATCGAGGAAGAAGGCGATATCGCCGCTGATTACCTCGAGGAGCTTCTCGATATTGTCGATATGGACGGCGATATCGATATTGAGGTGCGCAATAACCGCATCTATCTTTCGGTCTTCAATGACGACGATGACAATGAGGAACTGCGCCACCTAGTTGGCCGCCACGGTGAGGTTCTGGAGGCTCTGCAGGAGCTGGTGCGCCTCTCCGTCCTGGCTGGTAATGGTACCCGTTCCCGCCTGATTCTGGATGTTGCCGGCTACCGTGCAGAGCGTCGTGAGCAGCTGGAGAAGATTGCCGCTGATGCGATTGAGAAGGTGCGTGCTACCGGTCGTGATGAGCACCTGAAGCCGCTGAGCCCGTATGAGCGTAAGGTTGTGCACGATGTAGTGGCCGCCGCTGGCCTGTACAGCGAGTCGGAGGGCGAGGGTCCTCGCCGTCACGTGGTGATTTCTCTTCCCGAGGTAGGAGCCTAGTATGGAGACTTCGATGGTTACTCTCAGTGAGAGTGAGCGCGCCGCCGCGGAGGCTGTGTTCGGTGAGCGTCTGCCCCTGGCGGAGCGCTACGTGCAGCATCTGGCAACGACCGGTATTGAGCGCGGTCTGATTGGTCCGCGTGAGGTGCCGCGCCTGTGGGCTCGCCACGTGCTGAACTGTGCTGTGGTGCAGGAGTATATTGCTCCGAACGCTTCGGTGGCGGATGTTGGTTCGGGTGCCGGCCTGCCCGGCCTGTGCCTGGCGATTGCCCGCCCGGATTTGAAGCTGACCCTGATTGAGCCTCTGGAACGCCGTGTCATCTGGCTGAATGAGGTTGTCGAGGATCTGGGCCTGGAGAACGTGACTGTGCTTCGTTCGCGTGCTGAGCAGGCCGTGGGCACTGTTGAGGCTGATGTGGTGACTGCGCGCGCTGTGTCCGCTCTGGTGGGCCTGCTAGACATCACCCTGCCAATTCTGCGCGGCACCGGTGAGCTGCTGGCTCTGAAGGGTCGTAGCGCCGCGGAGGAGATTACTAAGGCGAAGAAGAAGCTGAACCGTTACGGTGCACGCGAGACCGAGATTCTCACCGCCGGTGGTGATCTACTGGAAGAGCCGACGACGGTGGTTCGAGTCCGTCTCTAAAAGTTTCATCCTGAATGGGCGGTACCACAACGAGCTAGTGAATATGCTGGCTTACGCGGTACCGCCCATTTTTGTGCACTGTTTTTACAGGGTGTGTTGAGTGTTTGCACCCGTAGAGTACATAGAATGACCTCTCGCGTGGAGTATTGACCTGATGCCGGGTACCCTAAGGAAGGATTGAAACCTTAGACTCTTCTGCATCAAAGCCTGATGGTGCAGTAGGGCACTGAGCCCTTCAGAGACCAGACAGGCATCACCAATGTTTCACGTGAAACATTGCAGGCTTCATCACCTCGCGGAGTATGTTTCACGTGAAACATGTCGGGAATGAGTAGTGGCAGGGGAGTAGGGGAGTAGACCCGCCTCGCGCACAAATACCGCAGAGTATTGCCACGCACGAGGCACCAGACGAAGCATCACCGTAGACACACCACCCGGAATATGGAAGGCACCCGATGACTCCTCAAGCTCAGAAATCTGTTGCAGATTTACTCCCCAAGCCTGTGCATACGCGTGTCTTCACCGTGTCGAACCAGAAGGGTGGCGTGGGTAAAACCAGTACCGCCGTGAACCTCGCAGCCGCGCTCGCAGAGGCTGGACTGAACGTCCTGGTTATCGATAACGACCCGCAGGGTAACGCCTCGACCGCACTGGGCATTGAGCACGGCGTGGATGTTCCCAGCGTCTACAACGTTCTGATTGAGGATAAGCCGCTTTCTGAAATTGTTCAGGAATGCCCCGATATGCCCGGCCTGTTCTGCGCCCCCGCCAATATCGACCTTGCGGGCGCGGAGATTGAACTGGTCTCCCTGGTGGCACGCGAGACTCGCCTCAAGAATGCTCTGATGGACTACACCGAGTGGCGCGAGAAGCAGGGTATGGAGCGCCTGGACTATGTCTTCATCGACTGCCCGCCGAGCCTCGGCCTGCTGACCGTCAATGCCTTCGTTGCGGCAGAAGAGATTCTGATTCCGATCCAGTGCGAGTACTACGCTCTGGAAGGTCTGAGCCAGCTGCTGAAGAATATTCAGATGATTCAGAAGCACCTGAACTCCAAGCTGCGCATCAGTACAATCCTGCTGACCATGTACGATGCTCGTACCAACCTGGCATTCCAGGTGGCAGAGGAGGTGCGCGAGCACTTCCCGGAGGAGACTCTGGGAGTAAAGATTCCTCGCTCGGTTCGTATCTCTGAAGCTCCCAGCTATCAGCAGACCGTCATCACCTACGATTCTTCGTCGACTGGCGCTCGCGCCTACCGTGAGGCAGCACAGGAGCTCTCGCGCCGATCCGCATAATCTAAATTTTTTGAGATGAGCCCTTTTTTGGATTGTCTATCGATGATTCAAAAGGGCTCATTGCGTGCGGTATTTTCTGGGTGAAACCCGAGAAAACAGCCTTAGAGAATTAATTATTGGGAGTAATTCGGATGATGCGCCGTGCAGTTTTCACTCCTGCTTTCGGGTGCTTATTTCGTTTACACTAGATGAAGAAGAAAAAATGAGCGGGCTCGTCCGGGAGTCCTAAGGAGTAACGATGGCTGAAAAGCGACGCGGCTTGGGTCGTGGCCTGGGGGCGCTGATCCCTCAGAGTACGAAGAATTCTGGTAATGCTGAGGCGAAGGCATCCGAAAAGACTGCTGCAGTAAAGACTGCACCCAAGAATGTGTCTACTCCGATTGAAGAGCCGATGACTGACGGTCTCTTCGAAATGGCTCACGAGGCTAAGCCGGAGAAGCAGCGTAAGAGCGCTAAAGCTGAGTCTGTAGAGGCTAAGCCTGCTGAAGCTGCACCCGCTCAGGAAAAGCCTGCTGAAGCTGAGAAGGCAGAGGAGAAGGTCGAAGCTCCCGCCTCCTCGCAGGATGTTTCACGTGAAACATCGAAGAAGAAGCCCCGCGTGGACATGGGTGCAGCACTGCGCAACACCACTCTGACTCGCCGCCCGGTGGACTTCTTCTTTGGTGAAGATGTCTCCACTCCGCAGTCCGCTTCCGAAGAGCAGGGCGGTCTGGTTCCGGTTCCCGGTGCCCAGTTTGCTGAGCTGAACGTTCGCGATATCCATCCGAACCGCAAGCAGCCTCGAACCGACTTTGATGAGCAGGACATGGAAGAGCTCATCCACTCGGTGCGTGAGATTGGTGTTCTGCAGCCGATCGTCGTGCGTCCCTCGCGCGAAAACGGCACCGAAAAGTATGAGCTGGTCATGGGTGAGCGCCGCTGGCGTGCAACCCAGGCGGCTGGACTGACCACCATCCCGGCGATTGTTCGTGAGACTGAAGACGGCGACCTGCTCCGTGACGCCCTGCTGGAGAACCTGCACCGCAGCCAGCTGAACCCCATTGAAGAAGCAGCGGCATACCAGCAGCTCATGGAAGAGTTCGACACTACTCAGGAGCAGCTGGCTAAGCGTATCGGTCGTTCTCGCCCCCAGATTTCGAACACGATTCGCCTGCTGAAGCTGCCGGCTCTGGTGCAGCGTCGCGTTGCGGCGGGTATTCTCTCCGCGGGTCACGCGCGTGCCCTGCTGGCTCTGACGGATCAGGCTCAGATTGAGACTCTTGCACAGAAGGTTGTGAATGAGGGGCTGTCGGTTCGCGCAACTGAGGAGCTGGTGAACCATGCATCCGGCGCTGCGGAGGTGAAGGAGCGCAAGGCTCCTCAGCCTCAGAAGCACCGTGAGCGCCTGGATTATATTGCGGAGGCTTTGCTGACAAGCTCGATACTTCGGTGAAGATTTCGCTGGGTGCTCGCAAGGGTAAGATGACCATCGAGTTTGCGAATGTTGAGGATCTGAACCGCATCATCCGCGTTTTGGATTCTGATTTCTCGGGCTGATTTTTCGCATAAAACAATATTTAGCAACTGAGATCAGTTGTATATATAAAAAACCCTCGGTGATGTTTCACGTGAAACATCACCGAGGGTTTTTCTTTAGCTTCTCGAAAGATTAGCCCAGGTGCTCGGAGAACTCGGCCAGCAGAGCGGGCTTCGTCTTAGCGCCTACGGTCTTCTTGATGACCTCGCCATCCTTGAAAAGGTAGATGGCGGGAATAGAGGTAATGCCGTACTTCATAGCGGTATCGCCATTCGCCTCAACATCCACCTTGACCACGTCGACCTGACCGGCGTACTCGCCAGCGATCTCGTCAATCACGGGACCAACCATGCGGCAGGGGCCGCACCATTCAGCCCAGAAGTCCACGATAACGGGCTTGTCGTTCTTCAGAACCAGTTCGTCAAAAGTGGCATCAGTTGCCTGCTGTGCACTGCTCATGGAGTGCTCCTTTCTGACACGGGGTGGATTCCCCTGCGAGTAATACGAATAGTTTAGAGGTTTTCGAGGTAGTGCTGCGCGTCCAGAGCGGCAACAGCACCGGAACCGGCAGCAATAATTGCCTGGCGGTAGGTCGGGTCAATCACGTCACCGGCAGCGAAAACGCCGGGAACGGAAGTCTTCGAGGAACGACCCTGAACCGCGATGGTGTGGTTCTCGGTAATCTCCAGCTGGTCACGTACCAGTTCCACGCGAGGATCGGAGCCAATAGCGATGAACAGACCCTGAACAGCCAGCTGGCGCTCAGAACCGTCCTTGGTGTTGGTCAGGGTGATCGACTCGAGGTTGCTCTCGCCGTGAACGGCGGTGACAGCCGAGTCCCAGACAACCTCAATCTTCGGGTTGTTGAACACGCGGGTCTGCATGATTTCCGAAGCGCGGAAAGAATCGCGGCGGTGCACCAGGTACACCTTGGATGCGAAGGTCGTCAGGAACAGTGCCTCCTCCAGTGCGGAGTCGCCACCGCCGACCACTGCGATTTCCTTGTCCTTGAAGAAGAAGCCATCGCAGGTTGCGCACCAGGAGACGCCGTAACCGGAGAGTCGGTCTTCGCCCTCGATGTTGAGCTTACGGACCTGAGAACCGGTGGTCATGATGACGGTCTTTGCCAGGTGAACGGCGCCGTCAGCGGTGTAGACCTTCTTCACGTCGCCGGTGAGTTCAACCTTCTCTACGTCCTGGTAGCGGATGTCAGTGCCGAAACGCTCAGCCTGCTGACCGATGTTCTCCATCAGCTCGGGGCCCTGGATGCCCTGAATGAATCCGGGGAAGTTCTCGACCTCGGTGGTGTTCATGAGGGAGCCGCCGGGCGCCAGGGAGCTGGCGAAGAGGACAGGCTTCAACTCGGCGCGTGCCGCGTAGATTGCCGCGGTGTAACCAGCGGGGCCGGAGCCCACAATAATGACGTTGTGGACGGTTGCGTCGGCCTCAACCTCGGCTGCCGGTGCCGCCTTGGTGGCGGGTGCGGAAGCGAGGTTCAGATTGCCCAGGGCGGAGCCTCCGAAGAGGCCTCCCAGATTCTCAGTCATCAGATATATCTTTCCGTTGTAGGTCTTTCGTTCTGCCCCTATAACAGGGCTTTATCCTCGATTATTCCATTTTTGGGGGACCCTTATCCAGATACTCCGCGCACTGTGAATCTTTGAGTAGCGGCCCAGCCATAAAGAGTCATAAATGGACATCAAAAAGGGCGGGGCTTCCGAACCGTTGAGTTCAGAAGCCCCGCCCTTGTGTCTGGGGTGTGAGCGCCCTGTCGGCGTCGCGTTATGGGTTGATTAGTCCACCTTGATTTCGTTGATGCGCAGACCGTAATTCCACGTTCCAATCGGCAGGGAGAGGCGGGGCAGCTCGTTGACCACGATGATCACGTAGGCGCCCTTTTCTGCGCTCTGCTTGGAGGTGTCCAGGGTGACGACTGCATCCTTACCTTCGAAGGTGCCCTTACCGACCTCAACCGCACCGTTCAGGGATGCGGAGCTGTTGGTGTAGACGGTGAAGGAGCCGCCGGTGCCGGTGTTCTGCTGGATGGTCAGCTTGGAGACGACGGTGGGGGTCTGCAGCTTCAGTGCCAGGCCGAATTCCTTGATAGTGCCGGCGTAGTTGGCGGTGCCGAAGCCGTAGCTGATCCATGCGGTGTTGGCGTTACCATCGGTCAGGTTCGGGATGAGGGTGTCCATGTCGTTCATGAACGTGGTGTCCGAGGGTGCGAAGCGGGCCACGGACGCGATCTTAGCCGGTGCGTTCGATGCCTTAGCGGTCGGGGATGCCGATGCGTTGGCGCTTGCCTCAGCCGATTCGGAAGCTGATGCGGACGTCTTAGGGGTGTGGGGGCCGGCTGCCTGGTTGGAGCCGATTGCGCCGAGGGAGGTGAGGATACCGCCTGCGACGATGACGAGCAGCAGGACTGCTGCCAGGGCGACGGCCCAGGTGCCGCGGCTGCCGTCTTCTTCGTCTTCGTCATCTTCGTAGATGCTGGTGGGTTCGGGAGTACGCGGTGACGGCGGTGCCGTCGGATGCATTCCAGTTCTTGGCGGCGGTGATGCTCTCCTGGTTGGCGGTGGAGGTGGAGACCTTCTCGTAGGTGTTGGGGGAGCTGCCGCTTTCGGAGTCGCCGAAGATTTCGGTGCCCAGCGCGTCTTCTGCGTTGGAGAGTGCGTGGTTTTCGACCAGCAGGGTGTCCAGCAGGGTGTCGGGGCGGGTGTGGGAGGTGACGAGGTAGCGGCTGCCTTCGGGGGTGATGCCCAGGTCGAGGATCTGGATGTTGCCGCGTGCGTTGGTTGCGAGCGCGCGGGAGTTTGCTTCCAGCAGTGCGCTGCGGCTGGGCGATGCGACGACGACCGAGACCTTACGGCTGAGAATCTGGTCGGTGCCTTCAAGCACCATGTCGGATTCTGCCGTAATGATGATGTGTGCGGTGATCTCGTAGCGGCCTCCGAGGACCGATCCGACCGGAATCTGTTGCGACAACGTGTTCTCCCGAGGTGGTTTCATAGTGCTGCCGTGTGGCGGGCCCTGACTATTAGATTCTACCCGGCATTGAAGGATGCTGGGGCTGAGTGATAGTTTGTGGCGTCCGGGTGGCTACCTGTGTCCTCTGCGGGCCCGGTGTGGGGTGCGGTGGGTGCACGGGCAGCTACCCGGTTTGGGCGTTGTTGCTACTTTAGCGGCGGGCAAAACGCTCAAGTTTGGAGGTGAGGGGCGCCAGTAGTGCGTTGGCTTCCTTGACGCGGAAGATCTGTATACCGGCGAGGTATGCCAGTCCCATGACGGTGCCGCATACGGCGAGGGTGATGATTGCGGTGAGCTTGGAGGCCCAGGCGAATCCGTCGAGCTGGTAGCCGCCGAGCAGCCAGAGTGCAATGGCAGCGATTCCGCCGGCGAAGAGGGATGCGAGGGTGGTGCGGGCGTAGGTGCTGACGATGCCGCGCTGGCCGTAGTAGCCGAGGCGGCGGCGGACCATGTGGTGGCTGATGAACAGGATCAGGATATTGTGCACCGGGTAGATGAACGCGAGCATGTACACGGTGTACTGGGCGTCGAGCAGGGATGCTGCGAAGCTCATGATGACCATGATGATGGCGGAGTACACCTGGATTCGGAAGGGGGTGCGTGCGTCTTCGCGGGCGTAGAGCACGCGGCTGTAGAGGTAGTTGATGGTGAGGGTGGGGGTGCCGAGCGCGGTGATGACGATGAGCTTGGCGATGATGGTTGCTGCGATGGGGTCGCCGCCGCTGAAGAGTACGGCGACGGGGCCTGCAAGTACCATGAGTGCGACCATGCAGAAGACGGTGGCTACGGCTGCGTTGCGCAGGCCGTGGGAGAGTGCGTAGATGACGCTGTCGCTGTCGTCGGCGATGGCGGAGGCGCTCATGCGGTTGAAGAGCACGGTGGCGATGGAGATGCCGATGACGCCGTGCGGGAGCATGTACAGCATGGAGGCGTAGTTGAGTGCCTGCAGGCCGGGGATTTGGATGCCGAGGGTGGCGTAGTGTTCGCGCTGGCCGACGATGCCTGCGGCGACCTTGGTCATGTAGAGGAACGCGAGGTTGGAGATGATGCCGGAGGCGAGGGACCAGGCGGCGAGCTTGGAGGCTGCGCGCAGGCCGATGCCTCGCCATGCGAAGTCGGGCTTGAGACGCAGGCCGAGCTTGCGTAGGGGGATGAACAGGACGAGTGCCTGCATGATGACGCCGAAGGTGGAGGAACCGGCGAGCACGAGGGTCTGTGCGTTGGTCCAGTTGTCTACGGTGTGAATCGGGTTGGGGTTGGGGGTTTGTGCGCCGAAGAGGAAGATGAACAGGATCAGCGACAGGATGGTGATGACGTTGTTGAGTACGGGCGACCACATATAGGCGCCGAATGCGTCTTTGGCGTTGAGGACCTGTCCGATGACCGTGTAGAGGCCGTAGAAGAAGATTTGGGGTAGGCACCAGAGGGCGAAGATGAAGCCGAGCTGCCGTTGTTCGGGGCTCCATCCTGAGCCCATGATGCTGATGATGGGCCAGGCGCAGGCGACGGTGATGAGGGTGATGAGGCCGATTGCGGTGACGGTGAGGGTGACGAGTTTGGAGATGTATCGTGCGCCGCCGTCTTGTGCTTTGGCCGCCTTGATGATTTGCGGTACGAGGACTGCGTTGAACACGCCGCCTGCTACGAGGACGTAGATGAGGTTGGGTAGGGTGTTGGCGGTTTCGAAGACGTCGCCGACGGTTGAGAGTGAGCCGATGGCTACGGTGAGCAGGATGGTCTTGACGAATCCGAGGATGCGCGAGACGAGGGTGCCTGCTGCCATGATTGCGCTTGAGCGGGCGTCGTTACGTGCCACGTATGTCTCTCCTGTTTCGGCGGGTGATTGCTTCTTTTAGTTTTTGGGGCTCTATTTAACGGGTGTTTAGAGCTGGGTGGTGATGTATTCGCGCGCACTGCGGGCGATGTGTTGTTCGTTGGCGAATGAGAGGCGGGTGGGGAGCTCTTCGAGGGGGACCCATGCGACGTCGATTGCTTCGTGGTCGGGGTCGTTGTCGATGCTCAGTTCGCCGCCGGTTGCTGCGAAGAGGTAGTGGTGCACGGTTTTGTGGATGCGCGTGCCGTTGGAGGTGAACCAGTAGGCGATGGTGCCGAGGGAGGCTACGGGGTAGCCGGTGATTCCGGTTTCTTCGCTGATTTCGCGTTGTGCGGCTTCGACGGTGGTTTCGCCGTGTTCGATGTGGCCTTTGGGTAGGCACCATTCGCGTTGTCCGTTGCGGTTGATGCGGGCGATGATGGCTACGGGTAGCTGTTCGGGTCGGTCAAAGTCGATGATGAGCCCGCCTGCGGAGACTTCTTCGGGGGCGGGTACCGCTCGCGCGGGCGCGGTGAAGCGCGTTTTGGGGGCGCGGGGTACGGGAATGCTCATGGTTCTACCTTAACCGATATGTGAGGGTTTGTGTGTCTCGGTTTGGGGTGAGATAGCTGTCTTTGGTGGGGTGTTGTGGGTGTGGGGTGGGCGCGTGGGTGGTTTTTCTGGCACGATTAAAGGATTATGTCGCTGTTTATTGATGTTGTGTCGAAGTACCCGGATGCCGCCGAGCTGGGAGAACTGTACCGTGCGGCGGGTTTTGAACTGTACTTGGTGGGCGGTATTGTCCGCGACAACCTGCTGGATGACGGCGGCCATTTCACCGATTTTGATTTGACGACGGACGCCACCCCGGAGCAGAGCGAGCAGATTTTGCGTGCGTGGGGTGAGCACACGTGGGATATCGGCAAGGAGTACGGCACGATTAGTGCGCGGAAGAATGGCGTGGTGTATGAGGTGACCACGTACCGTGCTGAGGTGTATGTTTCGGATTCGCGTAAGCCGACGGTTGAGTTTGGCACGGATTTGAGCGCCGATTTGGTGCGTCGTGATTTCACGATTAATGCGATGGCGGCGGCTTTGCCCAGTGGTGAGGTTGTTGACTTGTTTGGTGGCGTTGAGGATTTGCGTGCGGGTGTTTTGCGTACTCCGCGCTCGCCGGAGGAGTCTTTTTCTGAGGATCCGCTACGTATGATGCGTGCGGCTCGTTTTGCTGCGCGTTTTAATCTTGAGGTTGCCCCGGAGGTTTTCGAGGCGATGCGTGAGATGGCTGGCCGTATTGAGATTATTTCGGCTGAGCGTGTGCGTGATGAGCTGGTGAAGCTGATTGAGGCGGATTATCCGCGGGTTGGTTTGAACCTGCTGGTGGATACGGGTCTGGCGGATTATGTGTTGCCGGAGCTTCCTGCGTTGCGTATGGAGATGGATCCTGCGCATCACCATAAGGATGTGTATGCGCATTCGTTGAAGGTGATGGAGCAGGCGATGGAGAAGGAGACGGACGAGGACGGTCCGTGCCCGGCTCCTGATTTTATTCTGCGTTTTGCGGCGTTGATGCACGATATTGGTAAGCCGAAGACTCGTAAGTTTGAGAAGGACGGCTCTGTCTCGTTCCTGCACCATGAGGTGGTGGGCGCGAAGATGGTGAAGAAGCGTATGCGTGCGCTGCGTTTTGATAATGACACGATTAAGGCTGTGGCTCGTCTGGTGGAGCTGCATATGCGGTTTTATGGTTACCGTGAGTCGGGTTGGACTGATTCTGCGGTGCGCCGTTATGTGCGTGATGCGGGCGATCAGCTGGAGCGTCTGCATCGTGTGTCTCGTTCTGATGTGACGACTCGTAATCGTCGCTTGTCGCGCTCGCTGGCTGAGGCGTATGACGATTTGGAGCGTCGTATTGCTGAGTTGGCTGCTCAGGAGGAGCTGGATTCGATTCGTCCGGATCTGGATGGCGGTCAGATTATGCAGATTCTTGGTATTGCGCCGGGCCCGGTGGTGGGTGAGGCGTATAAGTTCTTGTTGAATGTGCGTCTGGATGAGGGTTCGCTTCCTGAGGAGGAGGCGAAGGCTCGTCTGGTGCAGTGGTGGGAGCAGCGTCGGGAGGCGTAGCTTCTGCGGTTTCTGGTACCGCATCGCATGGTTGAGGTCACGCGGTGCGGTACTGTTCTATCTGCTTTTTCTCGTGTATTGTTAAGAAATCTATGCGTGTTCCCCGCCCGGTGTGTTTCACGTGTAGGGCACTATGAATCTCCTGCTATGGAAATCCCATAGCCGTTTAGCCCAAAGGAGGGGTTTAATCATGCGTGCATATGAACTGATGGTTATCCTCAGCCCCGAGGTTGAGGACCGTGCGGTTGAGCCGTCGCTGTCCAAGTTCCTCGAGATCGTGACCAACGAGGGTGGTTCCATCGACAACGTCGATATCTGGGGCCGTCGTCGCCTGGCATACGAGATCCAGAAGAAGTCTGAGGGTATCTACGCAGTGGTGAACTTCACCGCTACCCCCGAGACCGCAGCTGAGCTCGATCGTGTTCTGAACCTGAACGAGTCCGTCATGCGTACCAAGATCATCCGCCCGGAGGATCAGAAGATCTCCAGCAAGTAGTTGTTTCTTGCCGGTCGGCTGACCCCCCCTAAAAATGTCAGGGGGTTGCGCTGTACTGGATTCAACATACTTGTAACTCTTATCGAGGAGGCATCAAATGGCAGGCGATACCGTTATTACCGTTATTGGTAATCTGACTGGCGATCCGGAGCTTCGTTACACCCCTGCGGGTGCGGCGGTTGCTAATTTCACGATCGCATCGACTCCGCGTACTTTTAACCGCCAGACGAACCAGTGGGAGGATGGGGAGACCCTGTTCCTGCGTGCGTCGGTGTGGCGTGGTTACGCTGAGAATGTTGCAGAGACCCTGAAGAAGGGTACTCAGGTTATCGCGCAGGGCCGTCTGAAGTCTCGCTCGTACGAGACCAAGGAAGGCGAGCGTCGTACTTCGTTTGAGCTTGAGGTCGAGGAGATCGGCCCGACTCTGCGTTTTGCTACTGCTCAGGTGACTCGCGCACAGCGTTCTGCCGGAGGTAATAACTTCGGTGGCGGTGCGCAGGGTGGCTTTGGCGGTGGCGCTGGGTATAACGCTGCTGCTCAGGGCGGTTTCTCCGCTCCTAAGCAGAACAATTTTGCTGCTGCTCAGGGTAATGGTTACTCTGGCCAGTCTGGCTACTCCGCTCCGGCTGCTCCGGCGGCCCCCGCAGCTCCTGCTGCTGATCCGTGGAGTTCTCAGTCTGGTGGTAACTATGACTGGGTAGCGGCGCCGACGACGAACCTCCGTTCTAAGCCGGTTTCGTTTTCCGAATAGTAATTTATCAATCCATCCCGCGGTTATCCGCCGCGGGCTCCCAACTCTAAGGAGCACCACGATGGCTAAGGCTGAAATCCGTAAGCCCAAACCCAAGCAGAACCCCCTCAAGGCTGCTGACGTCACCGTTATCGACTACAAGGACGTCGCACTTCTGCGCAAGTTCATCTCCGACCGCGGCAAGATCCGCGCTCGCCGCGTGACTGGCGTGACCGTTCAGGAGCAGCGCAAGATCGCTCAGGCTATTAAGAACGCCCGCGAAGTTGCACTGCTGCCCTACTCCGGCGCTGGCCGCTAAAGAGAAGGAGAGACAGTAACATGGCTAAGATCATTCTGACTCAGGAAGTTTCCGGCCTCGGTGCAGCTGGCGATGTTGTCACCGTTAAGGACGGTTACGCACGTAACTACCTGCTGCCCCGCGGCTTCGCCGTGACCTGGACCCAGGGTGGCGAGAAGCAGGTTGAGTCCATCCGCGCCGCTCGTGCGGCTCGTGCTAAGGCTTCTCTGGAAGAGGCTCAGGCAATTGCTGCGGCTCTGGCTGCTAAGCCGGTTGTCGTTGCACACAAGGCTGGCGCTGACGGCCGCCTGTTCGGTACCGTCAAGGCTGAGGCTATTGCTGAGGCTATTGAGGCTGCTGGCATTGGCTCCGTTGACAAGCGCACCATCCACCTGGGTTCCGCTATCAAGCGCACCGGTGAGTACAAGGTGACTGTCCGCCTGCACGCTGACGTTGTTGCTAACGTTGTCCTGGACGTCGTTGCTGCTGCGTAAGTAGATTTTTAGATATTTGACGCTGGTGCTTTGATGCTGCGGCGTTGAGTGTCGGACGGGGTGTCCCTCTTCGTGAGGGGCACCCCGTTTGTTGTATTCGCTCCTGTACATGTTTCACGTGAAACATTGTTTTTGGAGGCTGAGAATATGTGTTGTGCTACAGAAGGATTGGTGGTTAGAGCGGGTGCGACTGCGAAGTACGCCAATTGACCCCGTAGACTGGTAGACATGGCTCGATCTTTTTCACGTTTGTCTTCTAGCGCTCAGCTTCTGTCCACAGGTGTGGTGTTGGAGTGCGTCAATTTGCTGCTGTGCGCTCTAGCGGTTATCCCATTTGCGGACGCTAATGTCGCTACTGCTCTTTTGCTTCTTTTGCTGGTGGTTGGCGGCCTTGCATCCAGTGTTGCGCTGGTGTGCGCGCTGGTGGGTCTGGTGAAGTTCCGTCAGTACCGCGTGGCTAATATTTGCTTGGCGGTTATTTCTGTAGTGGCTAACCCGTTGGTGCTGCTGGGTCTGTATATGGCGGCTTATTAGCCCGGTTTAGAGTCCGCAAACTGCACAATATCAAAGCTCTCAGGGTTCTGTTGGTTTTCTCCCAGCTTGTTTCCAGCGAAATTCAATCCTCCCATAAGGTTGGGGGTGTTTACTATAAGTGTTGGTTCGAGAGGACTGCGATGTGAATGTGTGTGTTTCGTGTAGCGGGGTCGCCCGCTAGCGAAAGAAGGATGGCAAGGCAAAAGCGCCTTGCCTTTCTTCTTTTAAAGCGACTTGTAGTTTCCGCGTGAAATCCGGGGTGCCGCACCCTGATTTTGAAGAAAAATCTATTCCCAGCTTTCTTACAGCTTTAACCTACAGGGAATAAAGGTTTACGTGTAATACTTTATATAGATGGTTCGAGAGGACCATCAGAAAGTTGGACTTTCCTTGCGGAAGTGGCTCTGATTTTCGTATGTATGTGTGTGTGATGAGACTGGGGTTGGATCGAGAGGTCCAGCTCCAGTCTCTGTTTAATCTCTAGGGTGTGCAGCAAGGGTGGCTGTAGTGGTGTTGCGGCATGCTGTAATAAAGGGCAACCCACTTCTATATAACGTCATATTTCCTTTCTTGGGGTGGCGGGTCTAGAATTAGGGAAGATAAATTTTGCATATTAAATACAAGTATTGAGGAGTTGTCTTCCGTGTCTAAGACCCCTTCCGTTCCCGGTACCGACCGCCCCGCCGACAAGGCGGCAGGTCACTGGCTGCTGGCTCAGCTGGGCAAGAAGGTTCTGCGCCCCGGCGGCCGCGAGACCACCAACTGGCTGCTGGCTCGTGCCCTGGGTGGCGATATTGACGTCGTGGAGTTTGCGCCGGGCCTGGGTATTACCGCCCTGGAGATTGTGAAGCGTTCCCCCCAAGAGCTACACCGGTGTGGGATCTTGACCCCAAGGCTGCTGAAATCGTGACCGAGCGTATTGGCGCATCGACTAAGCCGAACTACCGTGTAGTGAACGCTAGCGCTCAGGAGACCGGCCTGCCTTCAGAAAGCTACGACGCCGTGGTGGGCGAGGCGATGCTGACTATGCAGACCGATAAGCACAAGCTGGAGATTATGCGTGAGGCGGCTCGTCTGCTGCGTCCGGGTGGCTACTACGCTATTCACGAGATGTCGCTGGTTCCCGATTATCTGCGCCCCGAGCTGAAGGAAGAGATTCAGAAGGATTTGGCGCGCACTATCCGTGTGAACGCCCGCCCGCTGACTGTTGCCGAGTGGACTGCGCTGGCGGAAGAGGCTGGCTTTGAGGTGCTGGATGTGTACCAGACCGATATGGCTCTGCTGGAGCCGAAGCGTCTGCTGGCTGATGAGGGTCCCGCTGGCGTTGCGAAGATTGCGTTCAATCTGGCGCGTAAGCCGCAGATTCGTGAGCGTGTGCTGGGTATGCGCGGTGTGTTCCGCCGCCACGCGGACCACATTGGCGCTATCGGTCTGATTCTGCGTAAGAAGTAAGACAGAATCACACCGCAAAGCTTATACAACGAAACGGAGCCCCAGTATTCCCCTCTATCCGAGGGAATACTGGGGCTCCGTTTTACACTGAGGTGTATGAGCCGCGGTGTATGAGCCGCAGAATCGGCTCAGTCACGTGTGCGCCTGCCGGAGTTTGTTATGAGCCGTATTCTTTTCTCTCCTGAAAGCTTCAATATGGGTGAAACCACGCGCTGTATTGAGATAGCGCGTGTGGCTCGGGAGCGAGGTCATACGGTCTTGTTCCACGTGTATTCCCCTAAGTATTTGGGGCTACTGGAAAGCGCCGGGCTTCCTGTGCATCTTCGTGAGCCAATCATGAGCGATGCTGAGGCGGAGCAGATTATGGCGTTGGATCAGGGCAGGGGAGTGCGGCATCCTTTCACGACCGATATGGTGCGTCGGCGGGTCGCCGCTGAGCTTGAGGCTATTCGTGACTTTAGAGCGGATGCTGTGGTGATTGGTTCTAATCTGACGATGCTACTGTCTGCGCGTATTGCGGGTGTCCCTATTTTCTATGCGCGCCCGTACGCTTACTCGTCGACGTATTTTTCGAAGAAACCTGTAGGCGGCGAGCTTGCGGCACCGGGGTGGTTGCGTGCGGTAGCGCGGGTGTTGTCGTATAAGCCGGCTTCTTTTATTCGTGTGGCACGTGAGCATGGGCTGAGGCTTCCTCGCCGTACTGTGGATATGCTCAGCGCCGATGTGAATCTTATCTGTTCTCTGTTTACGCAGCTGCGCGGGGATTCTTTGCTGGATCCTGATGTTGGTGTGGGTCCTATTTATTACCGTGCGCCCGGTGAACTGCCGCAGATTGTTCGCGAGCCCAGGGAGTGGCCCCTGATTTACGTGGGAATGGGCTCTTCCGGCTCCGCAGATATTTTGGCGCAGGTGCTTCGCCAGCTCTCAGCCGCTCCGGTGGATGTGCTGGTCGGCGGCGGGGTGCAGCTCTCGGATACCAGTATGCTGGGCAGTAACATCCATTTCGCAGGGACTGTTCCAGCGCATCTGCTCGCCGGTCATATTGATGCCTCGATGACCCACGGCGGTGAAGGGACGGTACAGACGGCGTGCCTGGCGGGTGTGCCGTTTGCCGGTATTGCGATGCAGGCGGAGCAGAGCTGGAATATTGAGGAGTGCGTGCGCTACGGGAACGCCCTGCGCTTTACGAAGAATGATGTGCGCCGCGGCAATATGCGCGATATTCTGGACCGTCTGCTCAGCGATGAGGGTCTGCGCGCTAGGGCACGGCAGCTGGGTGAGGTAATGCGCACTATGGATGGTGCGGGGCTCGCCGTTGAGAAGATTGAGGATTATCTGCGCGCTCCCCGTTAGGCGTGTATGGGTTTCGCGTGTGCCTTCGTGAGAAACTAGCATAGGAGTTCTGCAGAAATTGTTTCTGGAACGTCGTAGATATCGGATTGAAACGCGAGGATAAGCATGTCTGAAACTGCCATTGATTATGGTTCCCGCACTATGCCTCATGATGATGTGGCTGAGCAGTCGGTGCTCGGTGGCATGCTGCTGTCGAAGGACGCTATTGCGGACGTGGTTGAGAGCCTGCGTGCCTCTGATTTCTATAAGCCGGCGCACGAGACGATTTATGAGGCGATTCTTTCTCTTTATGGTCACGGTAGCCCTGCGGATGCGATTACGGTTGCTGATGAGCTGAAGAAGCGCGGCGAGCTGACTCGTGTGGGTGGCGCGTCCTATATTCATACGCTGATTGCGTCGGTTCCGACTGCTGCTAACGCTCAGTATTACGCTGAGATTGTTAAGGAGCACGCGATTATGCGCCGCCTGATTGAGGCGGGTACGAAGATTGCTCAGCTGGGTTACGCCAATGAGACTGAGGTCGATACTTTGGTGGATCAGGCGCAGGCTGAGATTTATGCGGTGACTGATGGTAACGCGAAGGAAGATTATGTGTCTTTCTCTGAGGCGTTGGAGGAGACCATCAATGAGATTGATGCGAACTCGAACCGCCCCGATGGTGTGTACGGTGTGCCGACTGACTTTATTGAGTTTGATGAGCTGACCGGTGGTCTGCACGGTGGCCAGATGATTGTTATTGCGGCTCGTCCGGGTGTGGGTAAGTCGACTCTGGCTCTTGATATTGCTCGTTCTGCGGCTATTCATCATCAGATGACGACTGTGTTTTTCTCGCTGGAGATGAGTCGTACTGAGTTGGCGATGCGTATTCTCTCTGCGGAGGGCAAGATTTCGATGGGTCGGCTGAAGAAGGGTGACCTGGATACTGAGGGCTGGACGAACCTGGCGACTCTGCAGGGGCGTATTGATTCTGCTCCTCTCTTTATTGATGATTCACCGAATATGACTCTGATGGAGATTCGTGCGAAGTGCCGCCGCCTCAAGCAGCGTAATGATTTGAAGCTTGTGGTGCTGGACTACCTGCAGCTGATGAGCTCGGGTAAGAAGGTTGAGTCGCGTCAGCAGGAGGTTTCGGAGTTCTCTCGTAGCCTGAAGCTGTTGGCTAAGGAGCTGGATGTTCCGGTGATTGCGCTGTCTCAGTTGAACCGTGGTTCGGAGCAGCGTACTGATAAGCGTCCGATGGTTTCGGATCTGCGTGAGTCGGGTTCTATTGAGCAGGATGCGGATATGGTGATTCTGTTGCATCGTGAGGATATGTATAACCCGGATAGTGAACGTGTGGGTGAGGCGGACATGATTATTGCGAAGCACCGTGGTGGTCCGACTCGTACTATCCCGTTGGCGTTTAGCGGTAAGTACTCGCGCTTCAACAATATGGCGAATGAGGCGCCTCCCCAGTACTAACCCCGTACTCAACTAATTCAGTACTAAGCGTTTCAGCACTCTGTAGCTGTACCCCTCTTCTTCTGTTCCTTGCCGAACGGAAGGGGAGGGGCTTTTTGTATCTATAGATATGGGTGCCTAGGGGCGGCACAAGAGGGGGAGAGAAGGAATAGGGGCTGCAGAGGGGGGGCTCTAGAGGGCATTCTGTGAGGGTTTGAGTGGTTTCTTCTGCGTTTATAAGGTTTTTTGGAAGTTTTTTGAAGATTTTTTAGCACCTATAAAACACACTGACTAGGCAGTTTAGTGTTTGTGAGGGTGTTTGAGACCCTTTCAAGACCCCACTTGTGGTCTACTTCACCCTATTTCGGGTTGCAGACCCATTTCGGCATCTGTATAGTTGTATGAGTCGCCGCGGCGAGGAGGAAAAAACGAAGAGTTTTCTTCGGTGTTTCTCCTAGTCAGAAGCGGTTTGACTGGCTTTCAATTGTATAGTGTTTTGGTTTCTTGCTTAGAAGAATCTCAGGTTGCCTGTTGGTGATGGTGGAGGAGTTTAGGAAAGAAACATTGTGGTGTGAATCACGGAAAACGGATTTGCATGGCAAACGAAACGCTGGTATAGTTGATTGAGTTGCCGCGGGAACGCGGTGATAACGAAATAACATGAATGACCGTTCAACGGTAAGACTTCTCGAAAGAGTAAGTTGAGGTGTTGAATCGGTGTGTTGCTTGAGAACTCAATAGTGTGCTTTGTTCAATAAAATCACCGAATGGTGATGGAAACTGAAACTAATACCAAATATTTATTTATATTTGATAATCATCAAATGGTTTCAAATTTAGTCAGCTTGAGTCACGCACCCCCGTGTGTGATTCGCTGTTTGAGATCAGATTATCAAGCTTTTCTATTTTTTCAACGGAGAGTTTGATTCTGGCTCAGGACGAACGCTGGCGGCGTGCTTAACACATGCAAGTCGAACGATGAAGCCTAGCTTGCTAGGTGGATTAGTGGCGAACGGGTGAGTAATACGTGAGTAACCTACCTTTAACTCTGGGATAAGCCTGGGAAACTGGGTCTAATACCGGATACGACCAATCTCCGCATGGGGTGTTGGTGGAAAGCGTTATGTAGTGGTTATAGATGGGCTCACGGCCTATCAGCTTGTTGGTGAGGTAATGGCTCACCAAGGCGACGACGGGTAGCCGGCCTGAGAGGGTGACCGGCCACACTGGGACTGAGACACGGCCCAGACTCCTACGGGAGGCAGCAGTGGGGAATATTGCACAATGGGCGCAAGCCTGATGCAGCGACGCCGCGTGAGGGATGACGGCCTTCGGGTTGTAAACCTCTGTTAGCAGGGAAGAAGAGAGATTGACGGTACCTGCAGAGAAAGCGCCGGCTAACTACGTGCCAGCAGCCGCGGTAATACGTAGGGCGCGAGCGTTGTCCGGAATTATTGGGCGTAAAGAGCTTGTAGGCGGTTTGTCGCGTCTGCTGTGAAAGGCCGGGGCTTAACCCCGTGTATTGCAGTGGGTACGGGCAGACTAGAGTGCAGTAGGGGAGACTGGAACTCCTGGTGTAGCGGTGGAATGCGCAGATATCAGGAAGAACACCGATGGCGAAGGCAGGTCTCTGGGCTGTAACTGACGCTGAGAAGCGAAAGCATGGGGAGCGAACAGGATTAGATACCCTGGTAGTCCATGCCGTAAACGTTGGGCACTAGGTGTGGGGGACATTCCACGTTTTCCGCGCCGTAGCTAACGCATTAAGTGCCCCGCCTGGGGAGTACGGCCGCAAGGCTAAAACTCAAAGAAATTGACGGGGGCCCGCACAAGCGGCGGAGCATGCGGATTAATTCGATGCAACGCGAAGAACCTTACCAAGGCTTGACATATACTGGACCGCATCAGAGATGGTGTTTCCCTTCGGGGCTGGTATACAGGTGGTGCATGGTTGTCGTCAGCTCGTGTCGTGAGATGTTGGGTTAAGTCCCGCAACGAGCGCAACCCTCGTTCTATGTTGCCAGCACGTTATGGTGGGGACTCATAGGAGACTGCCGGGGTCAACTCGGAGGAAGGTGGGGATGACGTCAAATCATCATGCCCCTTATGTCTTGGGCTTCACGCATGCTACAATGGCCGGTACAGAGGGTTGCGATACTGTGAGGTGGAGCTAATCCCTAAAAGCCGGTCTCAGTTCGGATTGGGGTCTGCAACTCGACCCCATGAAGTCGGAGTCGCTAGTAATCGCAGATCAGCAACGCTGCGGTGAATACGTTCCCGGGCCTTGTACACACCGCCCGTCAAGTCACGAAAGTTGGTAACACCCAAAGCCGGTGGCCTAACCTTTTGGAGGGAGCCGTCTAAGGTGGGATTGGCGATTGGGACTAAGTCGTAACAAGGTAGCCGTACCGGAAGGTGCGGCTGGATCACCTCCTTTCTAAGGAGCACATTTAGTTGGCCATGCTGTCCGCGAGTGTCGGATGGGTGGTTTTGCTCATGGGTGGAATGTTGGTTTTGGGTTGGATGAGGCGCATTGTTGGGTTTTGGGGTAACACGCGTGTGTTGTTCCTTTGTTTGCCTGGCATGGTGATGATGCAGATGTTTTTGTTTGTGTTGTTGTTGTGTTGTGGGTTGTTGTTTGAGAACTATATAGTGGACGCGAGCATCTTCTGGAATTTGCGTTGAATCAATGCTTTGGTGTTGGTTTGATTGTTGATTTTAGATTCTTATTTTTCTTGATTGTGTGTAAGTTATTAAGGGCACACGGTGGATGCCTTGGCATTAAGAGCCGATGAAGGACGTGTGAATCTGCGATAAGCCTCGGGGAGCCGATAACTGGGCTGTGATCCGAGGATTTCCGAATGGGGAAACCTGGCTCATCTTCATGGTGAGTTACCGCCAGCTGAATGTATAGGCTGGTTGGGGGGAACGCGGGGAAGTGAAACATCTCAGTACCCGCAGGAAGAGAAAATAAAGTAATGATTCTGTGAGTAGTGGCGAGCGAAAGCGGAAGAGACTAAACCTGTGGTGTGTGATAGCGGTTAGGCGTTGCATCATGGGGGTTGTGGGAGTCACAGTGGTAGTTCTAACTGGCTGCCGGCATGATGTTCAGGATGGTAGGTGAACGACTTGGAATGGTCGGCCGTAGAGGGTGAGAGTCCCGTAATCGAAATTGTTCTGTCCGTGGTGTGGCCACCCGAGTAGCACGGGGCTCGTGGAATCTCGTGTGAATCTGCCAGGACCACCTGGTAAGTCTAAATACTTCTTAATGACCGATAGTGAATCAGTACCGTGAGGGAATGGTGAAAAGTACCCCGGGAGGGGAGTGAAATAGTACCTGAAACCGTGTGCTTACAAGCCGTTGGAGCCTTTTGGGGTGACAGCGTGCCTTTTGAAGAATGAGCCTGCGAGTTAGTGTTATGTCGCGAGGTTAACCCGTGTGGGGTATCCGTAGCGAAAGCGAGTCTGAATAGGGCGTTTGAGTGGCATGACCTAGACCCGAAGCGGAGTGATCTATCCATGGCCAGGTTGAAGCGACGGTAAGACGTCGTGGAGGACCGAACCCACTTCAGTTGAAAATGGAGGGGATGAGCTGTGGATAGGGGTGAAAGGCCAATCAAACTCTGTGATAGCTGGTTCTCCCCGAAATGCATTTAGGTGCAGCGTTACGTGTTTCTTGCCGGAGGTAGAGCTACTGGATGGCCGATGGGCCTTCACGGGTTACTGACGTCAGCTAAACTCCGAATGCCGGTAAGTGAGAGCGTAGCAGTGAGACAGTGGGGGATAAGCTTCATTGTCGAGAGGGAAACAGCCCAGACCACCAACTAAGGCCCCTAAGCGTGTGCTAAGTGGGAAAGGATGTGGAGTTGCTTAGACAACCAGGAGGTTGGCTTAGAAGCAGCCATCCTTGAAAGAGTGCGTAACAGCTCACTGGTCAAGTGATTCTGCGCCGATAATGTAGCGGGGCTCAAGTACACCGCCGAAGTTGTGGCAATGACCCTTTTTGGGGTTGTTGGGTAGGGGAGCGTCGTGTAGCCGGTGAAGCTGCGGTGTAAACCAGTGGTGGAGGCTATGCGAGTGAGAATGCAGGCATGAGTAGCGAAAGATGAGTGAGAAACTCATCCGCCGGATGATCAAGGGTTCCAGGGTCAAGTTAATCTGCCCTGGGTTAGTCGGGGCCTAAGGCGAGGCCGACAGGCGTAGTCGATGGATAACGGGTTGATATTCCCGTACCGGTGAAAAACCGCCCATACTGATATTGTGATGCTAACCATGCGAAGCATGATGTGCAGGCTTTTGTTTGTGTGTTGTGTGGGTTGTGGGACCCGATCTTTGGAGGTAAACGTATTAACAGGTGTGACGCAGGAAGGTAGCCAAGCCACGCGATGGTTGTCGTGGTCTAAGCGTGTAGGGTTGTCGGTTGTTAAATGCGCCGGCTGTGTGCCTGAGACGTGATGGGACCCCGTTTTTGGGGGATTTGGTGATCCTATGCTGCCGAGAAAAGCATCGGCGTGAGGTTTTAGCCGCCCGTACCCTAAACCGACACAGGTGATCAGGTAGAGAATACTAAGGCGATCGAGAGAATCATGGTTAAGGAACTCGGCAAAATGCCCCCGTAACTTCGGGAGAAGGGGGACCTTGAGCGTGATGGGCACTTGCTGCCTGGAGCGTGTATGGGTCGCAGAGACCAGGGGGAAGCGACTGTTTATCAAAAACACAGGTCCGTGCGAAGTCGTAAGACGATGTATACGGACTGACTCCTGCCCGGTGCTGGAAGGTTAAGAGGATTGGTTAGCCCTTTTGGGCGAAGCTGAGAATTTAAGCCCCAGTAAACGGCGGTGGTAACTATAACCATCCTAAGGTAGCGAAATTCCTTGTCGGGTAAGTTCCGACCTGCACGAATGGAGTAACGACTTCCCTACTGTCTCAACCATGAACTCGGCGAAATTGCAGTACGAGTAAAGATGCTCGTTTCGCGCAGCAGGACGGAAAGACCCCGTGACCTTTACTATAGTTTGGTATTGGTGTTTGGTTTGGCTTGTGTAGGATAGGTGGGAGACTGTGAAGCATGGACGCTAGTTTGTGTGGAGTCGTTGTTGAAATACCACTCTGGTCAATCTGGATGTCTAACTTCGGGCCATGATCTGGTTCAGGGACAGTGCCTGATGGGTAGTTTAACTGGGGCGGTTGCCTCCTAAAGTGTAACGGAGGCGCCCAAAGGTTCCCTCAGCCTGGTTGGCAATCAGGTGTTGAGTGTAAGTGCACAAGGGAGCTTGACTGTGAGACTGGCAGGTCGAGCAGGGACGAAAGTCGGGACTAGTGATCCGGCGGTACGTTGTGGAACGGCCGTCGCTCAACGGATAAAAGGTACCTCGGGGATAACAGGCTGATCTTGCCCAAGAGTCCATATCGACGGCATGGTTTGGCACCTCGATGTCGGCTCGTCGCATCCTGGGGCTGGAGTCGGTCCCAAGGGTTGGGCTGTTCGCCCATTAAAGCGGTACGCGAGCTGGGTTCAGAACGTCGTGAGACAGTTCGGTCCCTATCCGCTGCGCGCGTTGGAAATTTGAGAAAGGCTGTCCTTAGTACGAGAGGACCGGGACGGACGAACCTCTGGTATGTCAGTTGTACCGCCAGGTGCATGGCTGATTGGCTACGTTCGGGAGGGATAACCGCTGAAAGCATCTAAGCGGGAAGCCTGTTTCGAGATGAGATTTCCTGGCACTTTTGGTGTGTGAGGCTCCTTATAGATGATGAGGTTGATAGGCCGGGTATGGAAGCGGGGACTGAAGACTCGTGGAGTTGACTGGTACTAATAGGCCGAAGGCTTACTTTTCAAGAGAGTTGTTTGTTGTTTGCGTTCACTGTATGGTTTTTGGATAACAATCCAATAGGCAATAAAAAGAGCCCGCTTACGCGGGCTCTTTTGCTTTAACAGCTAAAGCTAGAAAGGGGGCAGACCCATACGGGTCTGCCCCTTTTTTTGTACCCTCAGACCCTTATCTATGGCTCTGTCTACAAGGAAGAATGCTCTTCACAGACACACTGGGATAGAGTAGAACCATGCACTACCCCATGTTTTCCCACGCACCAGAGCCAGTCGATCAGCAGCGCCAACACAACGGTGAAGAACGAACGGTAGCACTCTACGTAGAGAGCACACTGGAGCCTCACGAAACCTGGGCGGCACTGACCGAATACATTCACCTCTGGTGGCCCAGGCAGCTCCTACAGAGCGAGGAAAGCCATATCGACCTCTCCACCGAGCTACTGCTCGAAGAGACTGCAGACGGGGATATCATTCCTGTCGCACGCACTATCCAATGCGAGAACGAAGACGTCCTCACCATCGCACCCTACCCGGGTACACGCCTGGGGCGGCTCATGGGCGTAGCTGAAGAATCAGAAGAAAGCCTGAGCTTCATCCTGGATGCTCTAGCCCCGGAGACTGCAGAAGGACCGTTATCCCTGCTTGAAATCAGTAGCGGTACCTACACGGGTCGTGAGGACGAGGAGCTGGGCATCTACGAGGAACAGGAAGAAGCAGCTGCCCTCCTTATGGGTGCCTACAGCCGCTTTATCGGAGCTGAACTCCAGAAGGAAGAACTATAGGGGCCTTCGGATAAAAGAGGTTCTCAACCCCTGTAGAGTTGTATGTCATGAGCACACAGGACCAGAACACCCCGCAGCAGAAGGACGCACGCCCCATCTGGGCGCGGCGGTGCGCTAAAGCCACTGCAGAAGCGGTGCAACCTCAGCATTACACCAGGGCCGACATGCTGAAACAGAGCAATATCTGGTTCCGTAAACAGGGTGTTCCCCTCATTATCCCTGCGCGTCAACGTGCTCTAGAGGCTTTCCCACGCTCCGTGCCGTGGATTCTGTGGGCTGGCATCATGCACATCTGCTATATCTTCTTGCGCGACATTCTCCTCCTCGTAGTAGAGGATGTGAAGGGTTCCCTACCGAACTACATCAAAGCTCTCACAAGCGATAGCGCCCTCAGTAACGAAGTACTCCCAGTGCTCGTACTCGGTGGGATTTTCCTCGTCATGCCGATCATCTCCGGTGTGTTCATTACTCTTGCCCACGTGCTGATGGTCCGCACCCCGCGGTGGGTTCAAATCACCACGGGTATTCTTACCGTACTTTTTGCCGGCATACTCTTCACCACCGGTGTCTTTGCATCCAGCACCCTCGATGGCCTCGACTTCGTCTACGACGGTTCCCAAGTCTTCCCGCTCATCGTTGTGGGCATCTACCTTGCCATCTTCCTTGGTATAGACACCATCCTAGGGTGGTCCTTCAAGCACGCCATCCACCAGCTCGCCTCCCTGCCGCCCATGATTGCGAAAGTACTACCCGTACTCATGGTCTCCGTACTCTTTATCTTCGTGAACGCAGACCTCTGGAAGCTCGCCAACGGACTCAGCTTCCCGCGCACCTGGGCGGTTCTGGGCCTCATGGGACTACTCGCCGTGTTCGTGGTCGTCACAACCTCCCTGGAACGCACAGCGCGCCTGCTGGGGCGCTCCAGAGGTGACGACATCGCACGCTTTAGCGACAACGACTACGAGCATGCCGCAGCCCTCGAAGGCGGGATCTGGAACACCGCCCAAGACTGGGTTGAAGAGAAGAAAATCCTCGAACACCGACCTCTCAAAATCGCGCCCTGGAGCAACCTCATCATCATCCCCATGATCGGGCAGATTATTCAGGCGACCTTCTTCATGCTGCTTGTCTTCGGATTCTTCATGGGCTTCTCGTCCATCGCCATTAGCGACACCACCATCGAATCCTGGATGAGCATCAAACCTGAACACCTCAAAATCCTCGGCGTAGACACCAACATCAACGCCGTCGTCATTAAGGTGTCCATGATCGTTGCCGTGTTCTCCGGGCTCAGCTTCGTTGCAACCACCAGTAGCGACGAAAAATACGCCCGAAGCTTCCTCAAGCCCATGATTGAGCGGATCAAGCACATCCTGATCATTCGCGATATCTACCTGGGCCTACTCACCATGCCCAAAAACGAAGTGCTCATACCCCTCGAAGAGGAGAAGAGCACTGAAAAAGAGACTGACAAAGCATAAAGAGGCAAGTCAGGGGGATAAAAGCTAGTGAGTCGACAGGTTCATCGTCAGCAGGTTGAACACCAGGTACGCCATCAGAAGAGCAGTCGCACCATCCAAAACACGCCACGCTGAAGGGCGTGCAAAGAGCGGACGCAACAGGCGCGAACCATAGCCCAGCATCAAAAACCAGATTAAGCTACCGCAGCAGCACCCCAGGTAGTACCACCAACGGCCAGGATCGCCCTGGGCATTCGCCAGCGAACCCAAAAGAATAGTCGTATCTAACCACGCCAGCGGATTCAAATACGTCACCGCCGCCGTGGTCAGCAGAGCCGCCTTCAACGATTGAGAATCACCCTCCGCATCATCAACCACAATCGAGTGCGGAGTAAACACGCGGCGGCCAGCCTCAAAACCAAACCACGCCAAAAACGCCGCACCCACATAACGGAACACCTCAATAAACCACGGCGCCGCATCCAACAGGGCACCCAGACCCACAACGCCCAAACCAATCATCAGAGCATCCGACAGAATGCAGAAAATAATAATCGGGGTAATGTGCCGACCCAAAATACCCTGACGCAGCACAAAAGTTCCCTGGGCGCCAATAGCCGCTACCAAAGAAATCGTGGTGGTAGCACCCAGAAACAGCAGGGAGAGGGATGCGGACATCGTGAAACTTTCTATGTTGATCAAATGGGGTATGAACCCGCGTACGCAGTGGCGGGTAGCGGCTCTCTTACTACCAGCTTGCCAGGCAAAGGCCTGTGACGCAGGGATAAAGCCTGCGTTAGCTGAAGTGTGAAGTGCCAGAGACGAGAATACGGGAAAAAAGACCCTAAATCTATCTAAATATTTTCACACTGCGTAAGATATTCTTATGACACGTTTCAGTACCGACCAGCTCACCACCTTCGCCACCGTCATTGAATACGGCACCTTCGACGCGGCAGCAGATATTCTGCGAGTGAGCCCCTCCGCCATCTCCCAGCGCATCAAAGCCATGGAACAGATTGCCGGAAAGGTCCTGCTACGCCGAAGCAACCCCGTCACCCCCACCGACGCCGGACAAAGTGTGCTGCGCATCGCCCGACAAAGCGAATTCCTGCAGCAAGAAATGGAACGCGAACTCATGGGTGCCGGCGGCTTCCAGAGCGTCTCCGTTGCCGTCAACGCTGACTCGCTCGCCACCTGGTTCATCGATGCGGTAGGAACCCTCAGCCGCGAAGACAGCATCTTCTGCGACCTGCGACGAGAAGGCGAATTTCACTCCTCCGCCATGCTCCGATCCGGAGAAGTCATGGCAGTCATCACCTCCAAACCCGAAAAAATCCCCGGCTGCTCCGTCGAAACCCTCGGCGTGGCACGCTACTGGTGCGTTGCCACCCCTGACTACGTACAGCGGTACCTGCCCGGCTGGCCCAAGACCATGAGCCACGAAGAGCTCAATCATGCCCCCGTTGTCGAATACGACCGTAAAGATTTTGTGCAGGATATAGCACGAGCCCTCATCGAAAAAGAGGTAGGTCTGGAGGCTGAAGAAACCTTCATCCAAAGCCCCACCATCTACATTCCCTCATCTCCGGACTATGCGCGAGCCGTCAGTTCAGGTATTGCCTGGGGTCTCATTCCTGAGGCCCAATGCGCCGAAGAGCTCGAAAGCGGGCACCTCGTGAAGCTCGCCGCAACTCCGGTAGAATTCCCCCTCTACTGGCAGCGCTGGAATATCAACTCGCCCGTTATGGAGACCGTAACCCGCCGCGTCCACGAAGCGGCGCGAGGCGACCTGATCTACTAGAAGAGGATGACTTTGGTGAGCTTTATGGAACGTCACCAGGTGGCCCTCTACCTTGGCTCCATGATCGTGGGAGTTGCCTGCGCGGGTTTGAACGGGTGGAGCCACGCTTCTGAACAGCTCGTGCCTTATGCACTTGGCGCGCTACTGTGGACCAACTTCACTCTCATGCCTCTGGCTGGCATGAATGTTGGTCAGCATAAGATGCTTGTGCGCACGGTCGTGCTGGCGGCTACCCTTGGAACCCCGATTCTAGTTGCGCCTCTGGTCTCCCTCTTTATCCCTGAGGGAGGCCCCGTTGCTCTAGCTACAGTGATTGTTTTGCTGGCTCCATGCGTGGATTACGTGGTGGTTTTTACGTGTATTGCCGGAGGGGAATATTGAGGTTTGCTAGTGGTAACACCCTACCTGCTAGGCGCCCAGCTTATATTTATTCCTGTTTGGACTAGTATATATGCTTATATAGGAATAATAGATATGAGGGTGGTGGGAGAAATTTTCCCCCTCCCCGCTGAAAGCTACCTCAGCCTCACACCGCTCATCGCACCTCTAGTAGCCGCCTACCTCGCGCAACGCTGGTCAACCCGCTCACCGCAGCGCCAACAAACCTACGAACGCCTACGTAGTATGAGCGATACCGCGATGATTCCCCTCATGTGCCTACTCCTTGCCCTCATGTGCTCCGCCTACACCCCGGCGGTACTGAACGAAACGCAGCTCATTCCCCGACTCGCCGGGCTCTACCTTACCTACGCCATCCTCGCAGGAGTCGCCGCATGGCTCCTTAGCAGAGTGATGAGCCGACCGGAACGTATCGCCGTAACCTTCAGCGCCGTCACCCGCAACGCCCTCATCATCTACCCCGTCGTAGCGCTCTGCGCACAACGCCTGGCACACAGCGGGAACCCCGAAGCAAAGCTCATGAGCGCTACCGTACTCACCCAAACCCTCACCGAACTGCTCATCATGGTCGCCATGACCGCGATCTTCCGGACAGCGCTTCAGAACAGAAAAAGCGCCGCAGAGGCTCCCTAACCCCTAGCTCCAAACATAGAGAGGCGGCCGCCCCACACGGGACGGCCGCCTCTCTATAAGCTCTAACGCCTAAGTCATAACGCCTAAACTCTAGCGCCAGCGAGTCATCATCAGCATGCTCACCATCATGGCGCCCACACCAACACTCACATTCCACATACCCAAATCAGGAATCGGGAACAGGCCCTGCGTAATGTAGAAAACAATAATCCACAGAATGCCCACCGCTAACAGCGAGAACATAATCACGCGGTACCACAACGGAGTCTGCTCCTTCAGCTGCGTGCCGCTCTCCATCTCACGAGCAATCTCACGCAGACGCAGCTCGCTCGCATCCTCCACCTCAGACTTAGCAGACTTCTGAGACTTCTTCTTGGACGATGCCTTAGCCGAGTTGGTCGACATACTTCCTCCGCTTATTGTTGTATGGGTAACCTAAAAATTATGTTCACACCTATCTTTGCAGACTTACGGGATGATTTCACCTTCTCCGTGCGTTGAAAGATAAGGAACGCCACCCGGCGCCCAAGAACATACACAACCCAAAGGACAAAGGAGAACGCATGAGCCAAGGAACGGCACCCACCGCAGAGCGCCGCCCCCGCACCGTGCTGCACTGGATTATCCAGATTACAGGCGAACTCCTTATCACCGTCGGCCTCCTGCTATTGCTCTTCGTCGCATGGCAGCTCTGGTGGACCAACATCGACGCCGACCGCACCCAATCCCAAGCCGTCAGCACCCTCGTTCAGGAATTCGACTCCAACCCCGCCGAACCCCTCCCCGACTGGGACCCCAACACCCCTCCCGCAGGTCTGAGCGAACCCGGCCACGGTGAAGTCTTCGGCGTCGTCTACATCCCCAAGTTCGGATCCGACTACCAGCGCCCCGCCACCCAGGGCACCAGCTCCGACGTGCTCGACTCCCTCGGACTCGGCCACTACGAAGGAAGCGCCATGCCCGGACAGGTCGGCAACTTCTCCCTCGCAGGCCACCGCCAAACCCGCGGTAAAGTCCTCAACGATATCGACCTGCTCACCGAAGGCGACCACATCTACGTGCGCACCAAAGACGGCTACTACACCTACACCGTCTACAGCCACGAAATCGTGCAGCCCGACCAGGTAGAAGTCATCGAACCCGTCCCCGGACAGCCCGGCGTAGCACCCACCGAGCGCCTCCTGACGCTCACCACCTGCCACCCGCGCTACGGCGACACCGAACGATACATTGTCCACGCCCGCCTCGAATCCTGGCGGCCCGCCGCAGCCGGAGCACCCGCAGAGATTGCCGCCTCCGTAGCAGGATCCTAAATCAGAGAGGAAAAGCAAGATGTACGCATGGATTTTCCGCCACCTCCCCGGCCCCCTGTGGGTTCGCATCATCATCGCCATCGCGCTGATACTCGCCGTAGTCTACCTGCTCATGGAATTCGTCTTCCCCCACTTCGCAGAGTACGGCCCCTTCAACCTGAACGTCACCATCAACCATTAGCGCTAAGGACGTGCCATGACCCGCATCCTTGTCATCGACAACTACGACAGCTTCGTCTTCACCCTCGTCGGCTACATCCAGCAGCTCGGTGCTGAAACCACCGTCATCCGTAACGATGAATACGACCTCGAAACCGTCATCAAGCTCGCCGAAGAACACGACGGCGTGCTCGTCTCCCCGGGCCCCGGCGCCCCCGCAGAAGCAGGCGTCATCATCGACACCATCCGCTGGGCAGCCGAAGCGAAGAAGCCTCTACTGGGCGTATGCCTCGGCCACCAGGCCATCGCGGAGGCATTCGGCGGCACCGTTACCCACGCCCCTGAACTCATGCACGGCAAGACCTCCCGCCTCGTGCACGATGATGTCTCCGTGTTCAAGGACGTGCCCTGCCCCTTCACCGCGACCCGCTACCACTCCCTGGCAGTCGTACCCGACACCATGCCCGAGGTCCTGGAAACCACCTCCACCACCGACAACGGCATCATTATGGGTCTGCGCCACCGCGAAGCCCCCATGCACGGCGTGCAGTTCCACCCCGAATCGGTCCTGACCGAAAGCGGATACCTCATGCTCGGCAACTGGCTCGAAGAAACCGGCCTGCAGGGAGCCGCAGAACGCGCTAAGAGCCTCTCACCCCTCATGGCTTAGTAAACTTTAGCTTGGGCCGCCATCAATGGCTTATATCGCCTCCAGAAGCCCCGTAGCAGGTATGCTACAGGGAAACTGGAGGCGATAGCTATATCTGGACCCCTAGCTACGAGCAAGCCCAGATACACAAAAAAGGGGCGACGCCCCACACCCAATGGTGTAGAGCGCCGCCCCTTTTTGCTAGCCGCTAGAACCCCTTAGCGGGCGTTAGCGTTTGCGTTGTTCGCATTGGTATTCGCGTTAGTACCCTGAATCGTACGGGTACCCGCAGTAGCGGACGCAGCCGGTGCCGGAGTAGCCGTAGCGGTAGAACGCTGCTGGTTACCAGTAGTAGCGTTCTGGTTACCGGTCGACGCCGCAGGCTGAGTAGCCTGCTGGTTAGCCGCGGTAGAACGTTGCTGGTTACCAGTAGTAGCGTTCTGGTTACCGGTTGCTGCCGCAGGCTGAGTAGCCGCAGTAGTCGGAGCGGTCGTCTGAGTCGGAGTAGCAGCCACACGGATCGTCACAGTGCTGTTCTGAGCCACCAGAGTACCCGCCGCAGAGCTCTGCGAAAGCACAGTGCCCGCAGGACGCTCGTTAGTCTGAACAGTCTCGATGTTGGTGTTCAGCAGAACATCCTGAGCGGTCAGAGCAGCAATCGCCTGATCCTTAGTCAGACCCACCAGCGAGGGGACCTTCACCTTACCGGAAGACAGGACAATGTTCACGGTGCTACCAGCCTCAACGGTCTGAGCGCCCTTATCGTCGGTCGAGCCCTTCTCCGGGGACAGCTCCACAACCATACCCGCAGGAACGGAAGCGCTCTCCACGGTGGATACGCGACCATCTACCAGACCCAGGTCCTTCAGAGCGTTACGGACATACGCCTCACTCTGACCCTGCAGGTTATCCGGCAGCTTGACCTTCTCCGGACCGCTCGAAACGGTCACAGTCACGGTCGAACCCTTGTTAACCTTCGAACCAACACCAGGCTCAACGCTAATCACGTCGCCCTTCTTGATGTTGTCAGAGTAAGCCGTACGGTAATCCAGCACGAAGCCCAGGTTACGCAGCTGGTTATCGGCATCATCGCGGGAAACATTCACCACAGCCGGAACCGAAACCTGCGGAACCTCATTGAGCTTGTTCTGATAGTACAGAACCGAGCCGACACTGAAAACCAGCAGAGCAGCAATCAAAGTGCCCAAGAGGAAGCGAACCCACGCACGCTTACGCGGTGAAGACTCATCGTACTCCGCGTACTCCTCAACGTCGTACAGCTCCTCATCGTCTTCATACTCGAAGAAACCGTTAAGGCCGCCGTCCTCCACCGAGGCCTCAGTAATCGAGGTGGTGTACGGGGCGTAATCCTCACCCAGAGAAGCGGTAGTCGCCGAAGGCACAAACGCAGTAGTCATCGCTGCATCCTGAACCACGGTCTCTTCACCCGGGCGAACAACCGACACCAGAGCCTGAGCGAACTCAGCCGCGCTCTGATAACGCTCATCCGGGTTCTTCGCCAGACCCTTCAGAATCACAGCATCCAGACCAGCAGGAACCTCAAGCGGGGTGAACTTGCTCGGAGGCTCAGGAATGTCAGAGAGGTGCTTAGCCGCCAGATCAACATTCGACTCAGCATCGAACGGAGAACGACCAGCAATCATCTCGTAAATCACGCAAGCAGCAGAGTACAGATCGCTACGGGCGTCAACATCCTTGCCGCTCACCTGCTCAGGGGACATGTAGCGTGCGCTACCCATCACCACATTAGCCTTGGTCAGCGCCTCGCCAGCTTCCTCAATGGCACGGGAGATACCGAAATCCATGACCTTAATCTGGCCCGGCTGACCCTTAGCGATATCCTCACTGGTACGGTCCAGCACCATAATATTCGCCGGCTTAATATCGCGGTGAATAATGCCCATCGAATGGCTGTACTGCAAAGCACCCAGCAGCTGCTCGGAATAACCCAAAGCATCACGGACCGGCAGGTGGCCGCCACGGGACAGAATGGAACGCAGAGTATGACCCTCCACGTACTCCATCACGATATAAGGAATAGCGGTGCCCTCTTCCGAAGAATCAGACTCCTTGCCATCCTGCGAGGGGTTATACGAACCGGTGTCATAGACAGCAACAATCGCAGGATTGTTCAGAGACGCCACAGCCTCCGCCTCACGCTTAAAGCGTGCGCGGAACGTATCGTCCTGGGCCTGCTCCGGGCGCAGAATCTTAAGCGCAACCTTGCGGCCGAGGCGAGTATCCTCAGCAGCATAAACGGTTGCCATCGCACCGGTACCGATTACCTCGAGTACCTTGTAACGGTTATCAACCGTGTCGGGAACCGACAGGTCCATAAGTTCTCCTGGATTACTAAGACTAAAACTAAATCAAAATGTAGGGGCTAACGCGCCGACGCGGAAGCGGAAGCAGAAGCCGACGCAGACGGTGCAGCAGAAGCGCTCGCACTCGAACCCCTACCCGAACTGGAAGAGGCCACATACATGTCTACATTACTACCAACCGTGACCTTGGTGCCAGATGAGGGGGTAGTACGAAGCACCGTACCGGGGGCCGCCGTGTCCGAATTCTCATAATGCAGAGAAACGTTCACACCCAGAGCAGCAACAGCCTTCGACGCCTCATCAACGTTCTTACCCTCAAGGTTCGACGGCAAAGTTACTGACTTCGGACCGGTCGAATAGCGAACAGTCACGCTATTACCCTGCTCCAAAGTACCCGTCGGAGAAACCGAAATCACCGTGTTCTCCGGCTGAGTCGACTCAACACCCTCAGTCTTGGGGGATAAGCCAAGGTTCTTCAGCTCGTTCACCGCATCCTGCAGCTCGCGACCCTCATAGTTAATCGCGTTGACGGTCACCTTCTGCTTAGCGGCACGGGCAGAAGCAGACTCAGCCGGCTCCACCGTCGAAACGGTACCCGTGTTCGTCGGAGCAACAGACGAAGAAGCGCTCGGAGCCGGATCAGACGAATCGCCACCATTATTAGAGGAAAGGACCGTCCAAATACCGCCGGCAATCAGCACGATTGCCAGAAGCAGAGCAACCCACATCCACACGTTCGAGCCACGCTTCGCTGCAGGAGCAGGAGTAGCCTTCACGCGACCCGATACAGGACGCATCGTCTGTTCACTCGTGCGAGGAATCGGCGCCGTCGTCGGCTCCGGCGAGAAACGACCACCAGAACCGAAACGCGGAGTAGCAGAAGCACTAATCGGCTCAGCCGCAACATCCATAGCGGTCATCGCGACAGTAGCGTCGTCAGCGTTCTCCTCAGCCAAGAACTGAGCCAAAGAAGGAACAGCCTTCACCGCAGCTTTCAGGTCGCGGCGACGAATCGCATCCACCGCAGACGCCAGAGCGGTCGCATCCTTAGGACGCTGAGCCGGGTCCTTAGCCAGCAGGCACATAATCAGCGCACGAGCAGGAGCCGGAATAGTCTCCGGAAGCGGCGGCGGCGGATCATTCACCTGAGCCAACGCAATCGCAATCTGCGACTCACCCGTAAACGGACGACGACCCACCAGGCACTCATAACCAATAATGCCCAACGAGTACATATCCGAAGATGCGGTAGCAGCCTGACCGGTTGCCTGCTCCGGCGCCAAATACTGGGCGGTGCCCATCACCTGGCCGGTAGCCGTCAACGGCACCTGATTAGCCAGACGAGCAATACCGAAATCAGTCACCTTCACGCGATCATCCGGGGTGATGATAAGGTTACCCGGCTTCACGTCACGGTGCACCAGACCCTGCGAATGAGCCGCAGCCAACGCGCGAGCGGTCTGAGCAATGAAGTTCAGAATACGGTCCGGCGGCAGGGTAGTCTCATGCTCGATGATGCTCGAAAGCGGATTACCCGGCACCAGTTCCATGACCAGGTACGCGGAGTTGTCCTCCTCACCGTAGTCGAAAACATTCGCTACGCCGGGGTGGTTCAACAGCGCCGTATTACGGGCCTCAGCGCGGAAACGCTCCAAGAAGCCCGGGTCACCGGTGTACTCCTCCTTGAGGATCTTGACCGCAACGATGCGTCCAAGCACCTTGTCGCGAGCTTTCCACACCTCGCCCATACCGCCAATCGCGATACGTTCGGTTAGGGTGTAGCGCCCGCCCAAAGTGATATCAGCCGCAGGCCTCACTTGTTCAACACCGCCTCAAAGAGTTGCTTACTAGTACTGGTTGCCAACTGGGCACCGGTCGCCACATCAATATCCTCATAAACCACAGCAATCGCAATCTGAGGATCATCAGCCGGCGCGAAACCGGTAAACCAAGAATTATTCAAACCTGCCGTGGTCTCCGCGGTACCGGTCTTACCCGCCACCTTCACACCGGAGACACCAGCATTACGTGCAATACCATTATCAACCGCATTCACCATCCACTGCTTCACCTGGTTGGCAATTTCAGGGCTAGTGGACGTACGCAGCTTCTCAGGAGAGAACTCCTGCAAAGTGCTCAGGTTGCTGGTCTTCACCGAACGAATCAGGTTCGGCTTCATCTGCACGCCGCCATTTGCAATCGCTGCAGAAGTCATCGCCACCTGCAGCGGAGTGGTCTTCACGTCGTACTGACCAATCGCCGACTGGGCCAGCTGGCTCTGCGTCAGATTCGACGGGAAAGACGACTTAGAAACCGTCAAAGGAATCTTCAAATCCTGGCCGTAACCAAAATTCTCAGCGGTCTTCGCGATACGCTCCTGACCCAAATCCATCGCAATCTGCGCAAACGGCGTATTACAGGACTGAGCCAAAGCCCACTCAATCGTCGCCTGAGTGCGGGTCGAACACTGACCGCCCGTATAGTTCGGCAGGCTGATGTTCGTGCCCGGCAGCGGCAACTGCGCGGGGTTCGCAATGACCGAAGATGCGTTGTACTTGCCGGACTCCAGCGCCGCCACCGCATCAATAATCTTGAAGGTCGAACCCGGCGAATAGGTGTTACCCGCAATCGCACGGTTAAACAAGGGGCTGTCCTCATCCGAAGTCAGCGCCTGGTAATTCGCCAACACCGAAGAGCTCGTATGAGACGACAAAAGATTCGGATCATAGGACGGCGAAGAAGCCATCGCCAGAATCTCACCAGTCTTCGGGTTCAACGCCACCACAGCACCCTTACGGCCCTGCAACGCGTTGTAGGCAATATCCTGAAGCTTCGAATTGATCGTCAGCTCCACGCTGGCGCCCTGTGCGGAAGAACCGCTAAACAGCTGCGCCACACGGTCGTAGAACTGGCTATCGCTCGTACCTGCAAGCTCCTTATCCATAGCAGCTTCCAAACCGGTCGCGCCATAAATCGTGGAGAAGTAACCCGTCAGAGCCGCATACTTGAGCGGGTGGTTATACACACGCTGGTAGTTGTACTCATCATCGGACTTCACCGACGAAGCAATCTCCGTACCGTCAACCACAATCGAACCACGTGCCGAACCGTAATTGTCGTAGAGCGCTCGAGAATTCCACTGATTATTCATCAGCGTCTTCGAATCGAAGAACTGAATATAGCTGAGGGTACCCATCAGCAGGACAAACACGCACGCGGCAGACATCCACATGCGGCGAATAGCCCTATCCATTCTTCTCACCTCCAGAATCCTTAGCCGTAATGCGCGCCAGAACGCTAGTAGCACCCTCCGGCTCGTAGCTAGTGTCCGCATGGTCAATACCCTGCGGAGCATCATAACCAGCCACCAGGTGAGGTGCGCGGGCACTATGAGAAATAGACAACCACAGCGCCACAATAATCCAGTTAGCCACCAACGAGGAGCCACCGGCAGACATGAAAGGAGTCGTCAGACCAGTCAGCGGAATCAAACGAGTCACGCCGCCAATCACCACGAACAGCTGCAGAACCATGACCGTAGACAGGCCGGCAGCCAATAGCTTGCCGAAACCATCACGAGTACCCAATGCCGCACGGTAACCGCGCGAAACCAGAAGCATGAACATCATCAGGATGGCACCCAGACCCACCAGGCCCAGCTCCTCACCCAACGAGGAAATAATCATGTCCGAATTAGCGTACGGGACGAGGTTCGCGCGGCCCTGGCCCCAACCGCGGCCAAAAAGACCGCCGTAAGCCAGACCGAAAACGCCCTGCAGAATCTGACCCGAACCACCAGGAGACGCCTGGTACACCTCCGGTTCAAAAGCATGCACCCACGCATAAATACGGGCGTGCACGTGCGAGACATAGTGGTACGCGAAATAGCCACCCACAGCCATACCGATACCCGCAACCACCAGCCACGAAATACGACCGGTCGACAGGTACAGCATCGCCATGAACAGACCAAAGAACATAATTGCCGAACCAAGGTCCTTCTGGAACACCAGAACACCCAGGCTCACAATCCACGCCAAAAACACCGGCGCCAAATCACGCAGACGCGGCAGATTGATAGGGCCGATGCGGCGGCCAGCCACCAGAATCAAGTCACGGTGCGTCGCCAAATAGCCGGCGAAGAAATCGCCAAAGTAATCTTCGCGACCTCACCCGGCTGGAACGTTCGGTTACCGATATGAATCCAAATACGAGCACCATTGAGCTCCATACCCAGACCCGGAACCAGCGGCATGATGAGCAGAATCATCGACAGCACCAGGGAGGTGTACGTGACCTTACGCAGCAGGCGGTAATCCCTGAGCACGAACACGATAATCGCGCACAGCACCATCGACACGCCGGTCCACATCAGCTGACCATCACCCACCGGAGCCGCAATCTGCGGATCCAGGCGATAAATCATGGTCAAACCAATGCCGTTCAGAGCCACCACCAGCGGCAGAATAAACGGATCAGCATAACGCGCACGGAACTGCATGACCAGGTGAATAAGAAGAGCACCGGCACCCAGCACCACCGTGCACGGCAGCCACTGGCTCTTCGACGTATCAAAAGCATGCTCCGGATCAATCAGGTACATGCCGAACGAGCTGATACCTACCGCCAAAACCAGCAGGAAAAGCTCCGTGAAACGGCGTGCACGAGGCGCATCCGACTCACGACGGAACGAGAACTTAGCCATTGTTCTCACCGCCCTCTGCCGCAGGCGCGGAGGAAACCGTAGCCAGCTCAGGAGCCGGGGACGCCGAATCAGAGCCCGGTGCCCCAGAGCTTGGAGCCTCACTGGGCGCCTCAGAGCTCGGGGAAGCAGAAGCCGAGGCAGACGCGGAAGCAGACGCAGCGGCCTGCTCAGCCTTCTCACGAGACTGATCTGCCTGAGTCTTCAAACGAGACACAATCTGGTGCGCATCATCCAGATCCTTCGCCGTAATCGCATTACGCAACAAAGAACGAGTATGATCGCTCAGCTCACTCGTAGGAATATCGGTATTCTCCACCACGTGAGAAAGACGAATCGGACCCAACGCATGCGGAATACCGTTGTACACCGCAACCGTGCCGTCACTCTCACCCACATAGTAGCTACGCTCCACATAGCGCAGACCGGTCCACGCAGCCAGCGTCACAATAGCCGCAACCAGCAGAGTAATGAACAGGCGAATCGACCACGACCGCGGGCGCGAACGCTCAACAGTATCCTCAGCGATCAGCTCCTCCAGCTCAGCCGGCAAGGTCGCCTCATCAGACTCAACCTTCAAAGGCACACGCTGAGCCACCGTCGCACGATGCTCCAGGGTACGCGAAGTCACCGCCGGAATCATGCCGGTCTCAGTAGCCACCGAAGCGGCACCAACCAGCTGATGCGGGCGGGAACCCAACTCACTACGCAAAATCGCAGCATTCGTAAGAGCCGCATCCACGGCGTTATCGTACGTACCGATATGGTGACGCACCGCCCCAGAACCACTGTGCAACAGGGTTCCAGAGAAGTCACGAGCACGACGGAAACGGCGCAACGACCGACGATGAGGCTCCTCAGAGTCCTCATCATGGTGCGCACCCAAAATAGCCTCAGCAGCCTCAGCCGTGGCAGCAACCTCGGGAAGCTTCTGAGTATTCGTGCTGACCTCCTGCTCCGCCACAATCGAATCAGGCAGAGCAGACTCAGGCAGGCTCGAAGGACCCACCGGCTCATCCACCGGCAGAACCTCACGGTCAATCACCTGCAGGGACACAACCGTCACGTTATCCGGAGCGCCACGCTCCAAAGTCATCGCAATCAGAGTGTCAGCAATCTCAGATAGGTCATCGGTAGAACGCATCACCTGCTCAATCTCCGATAGGGACACCACAGCATCCAACCGTCAGAAGAGAGCACCCAGCGCTCGCCGGGAACAGCGTCCAGAGTCTTCAACTCCAGCTCAGGGGACGCGTCAACGTCACCCAGAACGCGCATAATCACGTTCTTATGCGGGTGGTTCTCCGCCTCCTGCGGAGTAATACGACCCTCATTGAGCAGACGCTGCACAAACGTATGGTCAGTAGAAATCTGCTCAAACTCACCATCAGCACCCGGGCGCAGACGATACGCACGCGAGTCACCAATATGAGCCAGCTCAATACAATCGCCATCAATCAGCAGGGCAGTACAGGTCGTACCCATACCCGCCAGCTGCGGGTCATTCGCCGCCAGCTCATTAATAATCAGGTTCGCACTCTGAATCTCATCAGCCAGATAAACGCCGCCAGTACCATCCTCAAAATCAGGGTGATCAAGCGGAGTCAGATTCAGAACCGTCGTAGCCGACGCAACATCGCCGCCTACGTGGCCGCCCATACCGTCAGCAACGACAGCAAGGAAACGACCACCGTAGCCGGAGTCATCATTCTTCGAGCGTTTCAGACCCGTATCAGAGCGGGCCTCAAAACGAAAAGCAATCTTCATACACTAGCCCCTCAACTGCATGGTGGTACCGCCAACGCGGAAATCATCACCGGGCTCAATCGGGGTCGCACGAGTCAGACGCTCGCCATTGACGAACGTACCATTAGTAGAATTCAAATCCTCAAGGAACCAACGGGAACCCTGAGGGAACAGGCGCGCATGGCGACCCGAGGCGTAATCATCCTGCAGGGACACCTCAATGTCATTAGCGCGGCCAATAGTAATCGGGTGGTCCCCCAACTGCATCATCGCGCCGGCCTGCGCCCCCGCAGTAATCACAAGCTGCGAAGGGCGAGTCGGCGGAGGCGCAATATGGGTAGCCTCCGGAACCGCATCAACCGGTGCCGCACGATAGTTCTTACCCAAACCAAGGTCACGGCGAGCCGCCGAAACCACCAGGAAAACAAAGAACCAGATCAGAGCCAGAAAAGCGTAACGAAGGATAGTAACGGTCAATTCAGACGCCATTAACGGACACCTCCGGTCGAACTATGGAAGATGATGCGGGTATTACCCATGCGAAGCAGCGAACCGTTCGCCAGCACCACCGGCGCACGCAGAGGCGCACCATTAATCAACGTGCCGTTGGTAGAACCCATATCGGTGGCGACTACCGCACCACCCTGCATCGAAAGCTGCAGGTGACGGCGAGAAACGCCCTTATCGTCCAGACGAAGATCAGCATCAGAACCGCGGCCCAGCACAAACGGCAGGTGGTTCACCGGGTGCATGCGCCCCTCAATCTCCAAGAAGAAACGGGGAGCCGCCGCAGGGGGCGCTACAGGCATGTTCAGGCGAGCCGCAGGAGCCTGCTGAGGTGCAGGGCTGGGTGCAGGCTGAGCCGGCTGGGCAGCCGGCTTCGTAATGCGGGTCGGCAAAGAAGACTCACGCGGCGGACGCACCGGCGCGTAGTTAGTAGCACCGCGCAGAGACGGGGACGCCGGAGCCTCCGGCACAGAGAACGGCTCGAAAGTCGCAACAACCTCAAACTCGCCCTCAGAGAGAGAATCAAGAACGTTGAACGTCACGCGAACCGCGCCAATGAGGGTGTAACCCTGCGCGCGGGCGTGCGAAATCGCCAAATCGCACAGCTCAACAGCGAACGGGTTACCCCACTCGCGCACGCGCGGGAAATCGACCGGCGCAAAACGGAGAGTATAGACATTAGGAGCCATAGTGCGACCACTGCCGTCCACGTAGGACTCGTCATCCATCATGATGCGGACGCGGTTAGCGACATCCGCCTTCGCAAAGGTGCCGAAGCCCTTGGAAAGGCCGACAGTGCGGCCGATGCCTTGCTCCAGCTTGCCCAGCTTGTCGAAAAACTTCATGCCGCCTCCTTCTCAACGACCATTCCGAGCAACAGACCGCGCAAACGGTCTTTATCCGAAAGGCTCAGTTTAACGAGCGTGTCTGTGCGTTAGCTGTGTGTCCTGTGAATGAACACACCCGGTTCTATTTTAGGTGATGCACTCGCCATCGCTCTGGAACCCCGTCATTTAGCGGGGAATTGGTTATGGATATGAAAAAATCCCCGGTTCTTTCGAACCGGGGATCGTTGGTGCGCGAGGGGGGAGTTGAACCCCCACGCCCTCACGGGCACACGGACCTGAACCGTGCGCGTCTGCCTATTCCGCCACTCGCGCATGTGTCTTACGGTGTATCACCGCAGGCAACACATAAACTATACGGACTGTATGCGGTGCTGTCCAATTGAGAGAGTGTGACCTTCGTTACTTAGAGGTGGTGGAGGGTTCAGAAAGAGCCTCCGAGGCGCTATTGGGCACTCCATCGGACGCAGCTGCAGAACCCTGCTCCCGCGCCATACGCTCCTGTTCAGCACGCTCCCGGTCAATACGCTCCAAACGCGCACGCAACAACCACGTCACCGGACCCACATACGGCAGGCACAGCACCAGCAGAAGCCACTTCAGCTTCTGTACCTCCGAAAAATGCGGGTTCCGATGAATCGTCACCAAGCACAATAGCGCCAACGCAATACCTGCCAGAAATACAACCGTGACCACCAGCTCCAGTACGGCACGCCAATCCATAAGCCCTCCTAATATCCTTCCTAAGCATACAGACCCGGAGGAATCCACAAGCCCTCAGGGTAGTTCAAGGAGGTGTTCAGAGCCTACCCCGATGGGCAGCCCCATACGCCCCTCAAGCACGCAAAAGGGCCCGCCCCGCAACACAGCAGGACGGACCCTCCACAAAGCCTTACACAGAAACCTGCGTGTAGCTCACAAACTAGCGGCTAATCTTCTTAGCCTTCTTCGCAGCACGACGCTCAGCAGCCTTCGCATCATACTCAGCCCAGAACTCACGGGTAGTCACCGCATCAGTACCATCCCACGCCGCAAGATTCTTCAACTCAGGCATATCCGAAGCCTTGAAAATCGGCTCCAAACCAGCCTTACGCTGAGCCTCATAGTTCTTCAACACCGCAACAACCTGCGGAGTCATCAACAGAACCGCCGTCAAGTTCACAATCACCATGCCGGCATTCAACATATCCGCAGTAGTCCACACCAGATCCAGCGAAGAAATCGCACCGAAGAACACGAATACCAGAACCAGTGCACGGAAAATATTCATCGGCAGCTTACGCTCAGTCACGAAACGCATATTCGACTCGCCGTAGTAGTAGTTACCAATCACAGTCGAGAACGCAAACATGAAAATCGCGATAGTCAGGAAGTGAACCGCCCAATCGCCCAGCTGCATAGCCAGCGCCGACTGAGTCAGCGACGCACCACGCGAACGATCACCATAAGTCGGGTTCGACAGCAGAACAATAAACGCAGTCACAGTACACGCCATCATCGTGTCAAAGTAAACACCCAAAGTCTGCACGTAACCCTGCTTAGCCGGGTGAGAAATAGTAGCGGTCGCACCAGCGTTCGGAGCAGTACCCATACCCGCCTCATTAGTCAGCAGGCCACGCTTCATACCCCAAATCACGGCACCCATGGTACCGCCGGTCACAAACTCCTTAATGCCAAAAGCGCCCTGGAAAATCATCAGCAGCATATTCGGAACCTCGGTAATGTTCAGCAGAACAACCAGCAGACCCAACAGCAGATACAGTACCGCCATAATCGGCACCAGCCACTCAGTCACCGAAGAAATCGCGCGAATACCACCGAAAATAATAGCCGCAGTCAGCGCCACCATAATCAGACCAATAGTGATGCGGAAGCCCATCGAGTTAGTACCCGAAACATCAATGCTGAACGAGTTCGCCGCAGCATCCACCACAGCATTCGTCTGAACCGCCACAAATACAAACGCATAAGTGACCACAATGAACGCCACGAAGATGTAACCCATCCACGGAGCATTCAGGCCGCGCTTCATGTAGTACGCCGGACCACCAATATAGGAATCCTTACCGCGCTCCTTATACAGCTGACCCAGAAGGGACTCCGCAAAAGCAGAAGCCGCACCAACAGCAGCAATAACCCACATCCAGAACACAGCACCCGGGCCACCCATAGCAATAGCCAAAGCAACACCCGCAACAGTACCGGTACCCACACGAGAAGCCGCCGAAACAGTAAACGCACGGAACGAAGAAATGCTCTTCTTACCGTCAGCCTCACGAGCAACCGGGTCACCCAGGACACGGACCATTTCCTTAATGGAACGCCACTGCACACCGCGAGTACGGATCGTAATGTACAGACCAGCCGCAATCAGAGCGTAGTAGAGGAAATTACTCCACATCCAGTTCTGCACGGCATCCACGGAGGAAGTCAGTTCCGCAGTCTGCGTATTAATGTCCCCGATGATATTCAGAAGAAAATCCACTCGGCACTCCAATCTTGAAAGCAAAAGCCCGCACGCTCAAACCCGAAAGACGGACAGCGTGGGGGCTACATTGCTGGGTGGCGCGGACTCAAAGCCGCGTAACGGAGGCACATACGCTCCGTATGATTAGTCACCTCATTGTGTCGGGTACGCCCCCCGCTCGGCAACTTAAATAAGGGGCCCAAGTCAAAATGTAACGAATACTTAATATATGGGCAGAGTAAATATAGACTCCGTGGAGGTGTTGACGGCACCGGCAGGGCGGGCACAAAAAGCCCGGCACAAGGTACAAAACCTCGCACCGGGCTTAGCGGAGAAGCGGGGGTATCAGTCGGGCTACGAACGCTCAGGCTTCACAAACGGGAACGACAACACCCCACGAATCTGCGTCTGAGCCAACAGCATCACCAAACGGTCCACACCCAGACCCAAACCACCCGTCGGCGGCATACCCGTCTCCAAGGCGTAAAGGAAATCCTCATCCACCTCCATCGCCTCCAGATCACCCGAAGCCGCCTTCAACGACTGCTCCGTCAGACGCTCACGCTGCACCAGCGGGTCCGCCAGCTCAGAATAAGCACAGCCCATCTCCATGCCGTTAATCACCAAATCCCAACGCTCCGCCAAACCCGGAACACTACGATGCGGCGCCGCAAGCGGACTCGTCTCCGCAGGGAAATCCGTATAGAACGTCGGCTCCACCGTATGCGCCTCAACCAGCTCACCATACAACTCCTCAACGATGGCACCCGGACCCATACCCTCATGAACACGCACACCGTACTGCTGCGCCAAAGCCAGCAGCTCCTCAAAATCCGTCTGCACATCCACGCGGCGACCCAGCGCCTCCGACAGAGCATCACACACCGACACCACACGCCACGGACCCGACACATCAGATACCGTGCGCTCGCTCGAAGCCCTACGACCCAGCGGCAACGACACCGAACCAAACACCGCCTGAGCGGCATCCTTAATCAGACGCTCCGTCAACTCGCGCATCTGCACATAATCCGCATACGGACGATACGCCTCAAGCACCGTAAACTCCGGATTATGGGTCGCATCAGCGCCCTCATTGCGGAAATCACGACCCAGCTCATACACCGGACCGCTACCGCCCACCACCAGACGCTTCAAATACAGCTCCGGCGCAATACGCAGCGTCAAATCCTCGCCATAGGCATTGATATACGTGCGGAACGGGCGCGCGCTCGCGCCACCGTGCACCGTATGCAGAATCGGGGTCTCCACCTCAAGGAAACCCTCCGCATCCAGCCGGGCACGCAATGCCTTAATGACCGCGGTACGCAGACGCAGATTCTGCATCTGATCCGGATGCACCAACAGGTCCGTGGAACGGCGACGCAGACGCGCCTCCGGGTCAGTAAAGGAGTCGAAGGGGATGGGGTGCAGGCTCTTCGACGCCATGTGCCAGGAGGTGGCAATCAGCGATTGGGTACCGTTACGGCTCGCCCCGTAGGTGCCCCGCACGGTGATGATGTCACCGGTATCCAGGTTGCGGGAGGCGAGGCTCAGCGGGCGCTCGCCCACCAGGCTGCGCTCCATGACGACCTGCAGGGTTTCACCCCCTTCAATCAGAGTTGCAAAGAGGACTCCACCATGGTTGCGAAGCGCGCGAATACGCCCCGAAACCATGAATTCCGAATTTGGAATATTTTCAGAAGAGAATATACGCAGGGCATCCTTCACGCCCAGTACAGGAGCACTGGTACTGCCCAAAGAACCACCCAGCGGATACGGCTCCATGCCCGCCGCACGCAGCGCCTCCAGATGGCGCAGACGGTGCTGAGTCTGATCGCTACGCGACACCTCAGGAAGCTCTTCCATAGTAGCGAGCTGCATCTGGTGAAGAGCCTCCAGCTCATCTGCAGAAAGAACCTGCTCCTGATTCTGCAAACGGCGCGCCGACAGATTCGGCAAAAAGCCCTCCGCCATACCCGCCGCAACCACAACATTCACCATCGCCAACGTCGGCTCCGTCGCCAAAAAGCGAGGAACCCACAGCGGAGCAAACTTCAGGTTGAAACGATACAGACGGCGCAACTGCAGAAAACGATCCAGCACACCCAAAGAGCGGGAAGCGAAACGGTTCCATGCCGAAGCGCCCACCTGATCGGCAGCCTCAAAAATATGGCCAAACATCGCGAAATTCAGCGACACCCGACGTACACCCAGCGACGCCGCCTGCTCCATCAGTGACGCCACCATAAACTCCACCACACCATTAGGTGCCTCAGGGGAGCGGCGCATAACATCCAGCGACAGGCCGGTCGGACCCCACGGGACGAACGACAGCAGAGCCACCATCTGATCAGCCTCATCATGAGCCGACACCAGAACAGACGAAGAATCCGCCGGATCATTCACACGATTCAGCGCCATCGAGAAGCCGCGCTCCACACGCCCATGACGCCACGCCGAAATATTCTCCGCAACCTGCTGACGCTGCTGCTCATCCAACTCCGCAAAGCGACGCATCTGCGCCGTGTACCCGCCGCGACGCACACGCTGAACCGCCTGACGCACCGGTAGCATCGACGTGTCATTGAGCGTGAAACGGTCCGCCTCAAGGACCGCCTCCTCACCCATCTGAATAATCGACAGACCCGCACGGTTATAGGCGCGCGCACCCGCCTCACTCACGCTCAGCGCCGCAGGAACCCAACCGTAACTACGCGCCTGCAACATCCACTGCTCAATCGCGGCATCCCACGAATCCGGGTCACCCACCGGGTCGCTCGACGCCAAACACACCGAACCCACCGAACGGTACGTAATCGCCGCCCTCTGATCCGGAGAGAAAATCACCTGCTTATCGCGACGCGTCGCAAAATATGAGAGCGAATCATTGGCACCGTACTGCTGCAGCAGGGCGCGGATCTTCAGCTCCTTCTCGCCGGTCCACGCATCCGGGGCACGATAACCGCGAGCCAACAGATACAGCGCCGCAACCAGCGAGGCACCGTAACCAAAAGACGCCAAGAAAGCCACCACATCAGCAGACCACACGCCAGGATGCGTACGCTCAATACCCATGCCGTGCATGAGTAGCTCCCACGGGGTGATGAAACGCAGCGGCTCCCACACACCAATACGGCAGAGGTACCAGAGCACCAGGGTAGTCAGCAGAATACCGCCAGCCGCCGTAGCAGCCGCCCCCGCCCACGAGAGGCGACCAATGCGCGCCGGGAACGCTGAACGAATCGAGAAAAGGAACGGCACCAGCACACACGCAAACACGATGGAGAGAGTATCGACCGTCGAGGAGAAAATACGGTCCTTCGGCATAATCCCCGCGGGGAACGCCAGCGTGAAAGCGCTATGGGTCGCAATCAGTGCGCCCAGCACCTGGAAAACGATGGCTGCAATGAGGGCAGCGCGCTTGCGCACAATCAGTCCGGAAACCAGCACAATCATCGTAATGGCGCTGGGCAGAGTATGCGTGGAGGGAATATTCAGCAGGTCAGCGGTGACTTCCCACCAGGTGAAGCCGCGACCGCGCCGCAGAGGAGAGATAACCCACGCAAACGTGGTCAGAAGCGCGGCAAAAGAATACACCCCGATAACCACGCGTGCTGATATCTCTGCATACCTTGAGGGAGGCGCAGGCGCCTGTCTTGCTCGTGCTGTACGGCGACGTGAGGTAGTGCGGTGAGACATCATTATCAGCGAGGAATCGGGGTGTAGAGAAGGTATTGGACCTAAAGAATCTGGCTAGGCTTCAGCCTTCGGGTCACGGTAGGTGCCCTCGAAGACGTCGGGGATGCCGTTGTCGTCAGCGTCCACGCTTTCCTTCTCAGCCAGGGCACGGTAGTGCTTGTTACGGCGAGACAGGATAGCCGCGCCCACAATGGCAGCCAGAACAGAGCCAACGAGAATCGCAATCTTTGCGTCTTCGGTGTGCGGAGAGCCGTGCGGGAAGGACAGCTCAGCGACCAGCAGGGACACGGTGAAGCCGATACCGCCGGTTGCAGCCAGACCGATCACGTCAATCCATGCGATGTCCGGATCGAGGTTAGCGTTCTTGAAGCGGGTCACGAGCCAGGTGGTGCCGAAAATACCGATGGTTTTACCGGCAACCAGTGCGACCATAATGCCGACCGCCACCGAGTCGGTGAGGGCGCGTCCGAGGCCTTCAAAACCGCCCACAGCCACACCCGCGCTGAAGAATGCGAAAATCGGCACGCAGATGCCGGTAGAGAGGGGACGGAATCGGTGCTCCAGCACCTCTGCAAGACCGTGTTCAGCCTGTGCCGCCTCAGAGCGAGCGGACATCTTCACGGGCACCAGGAAGCCGAGAACCACACCGGAAATGGTCGCGTGAATACCGGACTCGAGGAAGAGCGCCCAGGTGATAATACCCAGGGGCAGAAGTAGCAGCCAGGCAGCCAGCGGCTTCAGGTGCAGCATGGTCTCACCGCGGTAGGCAATGAACGCAAAAAGAGCGAGGGGAATGAGCGCGAAGAGCAGGTACTCGCCGTGGAAGTTATTGGTGTAGAAGATCGCGATAATGCAGATCGCAATCAGGTCATCGACCACTGCCAGGGTCAGCAGGAAGACACGCATCGCCGAGGGGAGGAAAGTACCCACGGCGGCGAGAACAGACACCGCGAACGCAATATCGGTTGCGGTGGGGATCGCCCAGCCGTGCAGAGCGGTGGGGCTGGTGAAGTTCAGCGCCGTGTAGATAATCGCGGGCACTGCCACGCCACCGAAGGCGGCCGCAATCGGCACAATAGCGGTGGAGGGCGACTTGAGGTCACCAATCACGAATTCCTTCTTCAGCTCCAGGCCGGTGAGGAAGAAGAAAACGACGAGCAGACCGTCTGCTGCCCAGGTTCCGATGCTCATCTGCAGGTGGTTGAAGCCGGGGATGACCGGACCAACAACGGTGTCTCGCAGACCAAAGTAGAAGGTGGATGCGGGGGTGTTGGCGAGTACTACTGCCAGCACCGTCGCAATCAGAAGTACGGTACCGCCGACTGATTCTGCACGCAGAATGTCGGCTACGCGGCGTGAGTTGCTATATGAGCCGCGGCTGAGGGTATCTGGGTTGGTGTGAGTCATTCTCTCCTCTTTCTGCCGCGATATTATGCGGCATCTAAGGCTTTTAAGTTTACTCTGCACTGTATGAGTATTCGAGTACCGGCTGGCGGCTTTTAGCTCCTGGACGGTGCACCGCGGTGTGCTTTTATGGCGTATATGCATAAACGTTCCGCCCTCGCCGCGTGGTGCGGTGAGGGCGGAACGTTTTAGTATTTCTGCAGGTATTCTGCGTGGTCGACTAGTGTCTAGCCGCCTGAACGCAAGATTAGGAACCAGCGATTGCGGGTGCGCCGGACTCCTGACCGTGGTCGTGTGCCAGCTCGCGTGCAACGTAGTTCTCCAGGTCGAAGAGGTTGCCGTTTGCGCGCTTCACGATGGTCACCAGGGTCTCCATGGTTGCAACTTCCTCAACCTGTTCCTTCAGGAACCAGAGGATGAACTGCTCGCCCAGTGCGTAGTTCTCAGCGCGTGCTGCGGAGAACAGGGCCTCGATCTGACCGGTGACAGCCTTCTCCTGTGCCAGGGACATGTCAACGATTTCCTGAACGTTCTCGAAGTCGTTCTTGACAGCGGGAACAGCGGGGATCTCGACCTTGTGGCCGCGGTCCAGCTTGTACTGAACCATCATGAGTGCGTGCTCGCGCTCTTCGAGGGACTGCTGGTAGAAGAACTTAGCCAGCTGGGGAAGGTCCTCACCGTCGAGCCAGATAGCCATGGACAGGTACTGGTGGGATGCAGCGAACTCGTGGCCGATCTGCTCGTTCAGAAGGTCGTAGAAAGACTTAGACATATGGTTTCTCCTTATCTGGTGGTTGCTTTTGGGTGCCGGGATGGCGCGGTGCAACCTGTTGATATTTATCGTAAGGGGTGGGGTGCGCCATGTACAGAGAGAAAAGGCTAATCGGTGAATCAGATAAGGTACCCCTGACATATTGTCACCACAACCCTTAGTGTGGATAGCCTGAATATTTTCTTTGGATTGTGTGGTATTGGGTGTGTTTCCTTGAGATTTCGCGGTTTAACAGGGATAGACAGCGGGTTTAAAAACCACAACCCCTACAGCTCAAGGTAAACATAGAGACACCATGTTGGGTGCCTGCGCACGGGGCTAGAGGGCGCAAAAAAATCTTAAAAATCTCTCGAAAATGCGGCGAAACTGATGTGGTCAGAACCCCGATGCGCCCCCAACCACCTCCGTAAAGGTTGTTCTGCGCGCGCCTTTAAAGAGATAAGGCACGTTCCCAATGGGAATGTGCCTTATCTCTGGTTCTCTCAACTCTCATCCCTCTGTGGGGTGGAGGAGGTTAGTGTGCGGGGTAGTCCCCACGCTGCAGTGCATCAATCGAGATGATGTTTGAGGGGGTGTTGCCGAGGACTGCCTCGCCGATTTCTGCGAGATGCTCAACCTGTTCGGTAGTCAGGTGGTCGAAAATTTGGCGGCGTACTTCGCTTACGTGGCCAGGTGCGACCTCCTGCACCTTCTGCTCGCCTGCGGGGAGCAGGTGGCAGATGCTGACTCGGCGGTCTTCTGCACTGAGGGAACGGCGGACGTAGCCGTCCTTCTCCAGGCGTGCCACAACGCGGGAGAGGCGTGCCGGGAGGGTATTGGTAGTAATTGCCAGCTCGGTCATGGTGAGGGAATGATCCTTGGACTCGGAGAGCATCGCGAGCACCATGTATTCGACAAAACTAATGCCAGCTTCGCTCTGCAACTGGTTTTCCAGTTTGCGGGTGAGACTGAAGATGATGGAGCTGATAAAGAGCCACCCTTCTCGCTCTTGCGGAGAGAGCCACTGGATGGATTCGCTGTGTGCGGTATTGTCAGACCGCTGCGCAGACGTGGTTGGTGTGGACACGGGATTGATTCCTCTTTTATCGGATATGGAGCTCTCTTATCAAAGAGAGAAGTGGCGTGTTGGCACCCATTGTAGCGAAAGGTCTGACTAGGTGACTCAAAATTGGTACGGTCAAGTAATGCTTGACACTTTGGTGCTAATTTTTTGAGGGGCGCCAGGGGTATCTTTTTGCACGCAGTGACTGCAAATACCCGGGGTAAGCAAGTGAAATACGACATATTCAAAAAGATTTCCGGTACAAGTATAGACAAGACCGTACCAAGAAGCACTTCCGTGCATAATGCTAACTTCCGCGGAATATCAAGGTTTTTAGGGGGTTGAGTGAAAATTCTAGGGAGTGTAAAGAGCTTGCCAAGGGTGAAAAATAACGAAACGATAACAAAATTTTTAAAAAAATCTTGGTTTTGGCTTTGCAACCGTAATGAAACCGTGTACACTAATTACATAACGGGGTCGAAGGAAGCCTCCGAGGCGAGACCGGAAGCTCGCTTCGATAGGTTCGACTCTCTATTTATCGGTGATTGTCGTCGGTGTACGAGTAACTCGTATTTCTACCGACGGATGTGCGGTGCGGGTGCAGTTCGTGGTTGGGCTGCATTCCGTACCGTATCTTTTTAACTCAAATTTCTATCAACTCACTCTAAGAGCATCCAATGGTCGGGTGCTCTTTTTCTTTGCCTTCATATCGGCGCCGCAAGAGCGCTGTACGAGCCGGGGCAGAGTCGGGGGAGGAAGCGTAAACACCTGTGCTGTGTATCTGCCCTGTGTAGCTGTGGGGTGTAGCTGCACGGTGTGGTTTGTGTTGTGTGGTGGTGCCGTGTGTCCGCGGTATTGTTGCGCCGTATCGCGTCAGAAGTGTTATCCACAGGGGTTATCCACAGTGTGGAGAACTTACACGCATGTGATTTGGCAGAGCAGAATCGAGGTCCTCCCCAGGTTTAATTTAAGAGTGCTACAGAAAAATTCTTGTAATTACAGGCTTTCACGACCATTAAAACCGAGGGTAAGTTCTTAAACAGAAGACCTTTTTATCTTTAAATCCGCGGAACCCGAAAATTTCCACAGCTGTGGATAACCCTGTGCACTTAATCCACCGCCTCCGGCGTAAGGAGGCGCGTAAGATCGCTCGGCGGCTCTGTTGGCACTCAATATTTTGGCTAGTAGAAGGAAAAACGCCCCGGATGAGGGCGAAAATTCTGCAGTTTATCCCCCGCGCATCCCCAAAATAGGATGTTATCCACAGCAGTTATCCACAGTGTGGAGAACTTACAGTACTGTTATTCACATGAGTGCATACCCCGGTATTTCGCGGCAGAAAGGGGTGTAAGCCTTAAATAGCCTGTTGATACACACGGTTTTCCACAGCTGTGGGGAAAAGTCTCCGCCTAAAATCCACAGGCTCGAGCGAGGTCTTACATAAATGTGACGCTCCCCAACTCATGAAAAGTAAAGTAAACGCTACGCTGGTAATCTTTAATACAAGCCAAGTTTTCTAATGAAAGGCATCATCATGGCTGAAAAGTACACCCTCCCCGAGCTCCCCTACGACTACGCGGCGCTCGAGCCCCACATCTCCGCAAAGATCATGGAGCTGCACCACGACAAGCACCACGCAGCATACGTTGCAGGCGCTAACGCAGCTCTCGAGCAGCTCGAAGAGGCACGCGAGAACGGTGCATACGGCAACGTCTCCAAGCTCTCCAAGGACCTGGCATTCAACTTGGGTGGCCACACCAACCACTCCATCTTCTGGAACAACCTGTCCCCCGAGGGTGGCGACAAGCCCACCGGCGAGCTGGCAGCAGCAATCGACGAGTTCTTCGGCTCCTTCGACAAGTTCCGCGAGCACTTCACCAACGTTGCACTGACCATTCAGGGCTCCGGCTGGGCAATCCTCGCATGGGACACCGTTGGCAAGCGCCTCATCATCGAGCAGCTATACGATCAGCAGGGCAACATCTCCGTTGCACTGATCCCTGTTCTGCAGCTGGATATGTGGGAGCACGCATTCTACCTGGACTACCAGAACGTCAAGGGCGAGTACGTCAAGGCATTCTGGAACATTGTGAACTGGGCTGACGTTCAGGCTCGCTTCGAGCGCGCAGTGTCCCAGACCAAGGGCCTGGTCCTCTAATCTAGATTTTCGTCAGCGCGGTGAAGTGGCCGCGGTGAGGTAACTGAAACGGGTGCCCGGCGCCTCCATATTCGGAGGTGCCGGGCACTCGTTTGTTGTATTCAGATGTTGCTCCGGGGGTGGAACCCTAGAGCGCCAGCGTGCGGTCAATGCGGATGCGGCGGCAGAAATCCTCATCATGGCTCACCACGATAAGCGCACCGGTGTAGGCTTCGAGCGCCTGCACCAGCCAATCCACCGAAGAAATATCGAGGTTATTCGTCGGCTCATCCAGCATGAGTAGCTGCGGCACCGGATCTGCCAGAAGCACCTGCGCCACCGCTGCGCGGAAACGCTCACCGCCGGAGAGCTCACCGGTCTTATGGTGCACGCTCTCACGGCGGAAAAGCAGGCGCGCCAACTGGTCACGCAGATGCTGTTCACTCACGCCCGGGTTAGCACGCTGCACGCACTGCAGAAGAGTGAGCTCCGGGTCGAGGGTGATGCGCTGAGGAATATACGCCCCCTCGATGGAGTACTCGACGCGGTAGGCGGGCTGCACGGGGGAGCGGTACTCCGGGTCGCCGGCGTGGGCAATTGCCTCAAGGAGGGTGGTCTTGCCGCTACCGTTTGCGCCGGTGATGCGCAGGTGCTCGGGGCCGCTGAGAATCAGGTGCTCGGGGCGCTCCGCCGGGGTTCCCTGCTGGTTCTCGCTATCAGCCTCGGCGGGTGAAATATGCAGAGAATCAACCTTGGTGGGTTGCCGAACGGTAAATGTTTCACGTGAAACTGGGTGGCTATCAACCCTGCTCAGCTCCAGCACCTTGCGTCCTGCGGGTAGGGGCTGCTGGCTCAGTTCGGCATAGATTTTCTCCTGCACGCGCACCTCGTCTTGAGCGCTCTGGTACTCCTCCTGAGCCTGCTCCTGCTTGCCGACACGCAGAACTCGAAGCTTCGCCGCCGCCTGCCGTGAGGCGTCCTTCGCGAGGGCAAGAATCGTATCCGGCTGGTCGTCCTTCCACACCTGCGCCATGTTCTTCGAAATAATCTCTTGCGCATGCACCCACTCACGGTGCGCAGAACGTACCCGGTTTTTCGCCTCGGTTACCCGACGCTGAGCTGCCTGCTGTTCGGTGTCCAGCGCCTGGCGGTAGGTGCTGTAGTTACCCTCGAAGAGGCGCAGATGAGCCACCCCCTGCCGGTTGGCGTGAAGCTCGGCAATCACATTCACGCGCTCCAGCAGATCGCGGTCGTGGCTAATAATGAGCGCCGGGCAGGGCAGCGCATCCAGCGCCGTGAAGAGCTGAGCCTTCGCCGCGGAATCCAGGTTATTGGTCGGCTCATCCAGCAGGATGAACTCGGGGTCAGAAATCATCAGCGAGGCAAGTGCGGCGATGACCGCCTCGCCACCGGAGAAGCTGCGCATACTGCGAGCAAAGAGCGCGCGAACCGCCTCCGGACTATCGCGATCAACTAGGGTCGCCGGGGTGAAACCGTAGGTCGCAAGAGCCGCCAGGGTGCGCTCCTCAACGTCCCAGTTATCGCCAATAGTGTCGTAGAGTTCGGGGGAGTATTCGCCGGATTCCACTGCCTGTAGTGCCCGCAGAATCTCGGAGATTCCGCAGAGCTCGGCTAGGGTCTGCTCCCGATCCAGACCCAAATCCTGAGGTAGATACGCCATGCGTTCCGGTGCTGCCAAAGAACCGGAATCCGGGGTCAAATCGCCCAGAATCAACCTCATGAGGGTTGTTTTTCCGCAACCATTGTCGCCAATGAGCCCGGTCAGAGGTGCCGAAAACACCGCCGACAGGTCGATGAAGAGCGCGGGCTCGCTCGGGTGCGCGTACGAAATATGGTCGAGTGTAATGTGACGTGACATGGGCTGAGTTCCTTCGAGTAGGTGCTCGGGTCCCTCAACCGCCGGCGCAAAAGTACTGCGGAGATTATGAGAAGGAGGTCGCCTTCAAAGGGCGCAAAAAACCCGAGCGTAACGGTGGGTGTACCTGTGCCCGGGTGTGCGCGCTGATTGGAACACGCAGAAAATGTATCCGTAGAGTTGCTGCGTGAGCGCGCGAAAAAACTGTTAGATCCGGGCTTATGCTCGGTGGGTCATTTCTTTGATGCCTCCTAGATTCCGAATACCGCCCCGGTCATGCCTTGGGTGGCTTCGGTCAAACGATACGTTCAGTCCCTTAGGCTACCCCCACGGTGGGGTAGCGCGGATAGAGAGCTGAGGATTCCAGCATAGGAACTATATGGGCGGCGGGTCAAGCACCCTCCCATGTAGGAGAAGATTCAGCGTGCTGATTCCCCGAATGGTTCCTTCCCGAGAGTTTTTGTTGAAAGGTTGAGTGTGCGGTCAATGCGGATGCGGCGACAGAAATCCTCATCGTGGCTCACCACGATGAGCGCACCGGTGTATGCTTCGAGCGCCTGCACCAGCCAATCCACCGAGGAAATATCGAGGTTATTCGTCGGCTCATCCAGCATGAGTAGTTGCGGCACCGGATCTGCCAGAAGCACCTGCGCCACCGCGGCACGGAAGCGCTCACCTCCGGATAAATCCCCAATGCGCTGATATACGCTTTCGCGACGGAAAAGCAACCGCGCCAGCTGGTCACGCAGATGCTGTTCGCTCGCACCCGGATTCGCCCTCTGTACGGTTTCAAGGAGGGTGAGCTCCGGGTCGAGGATGATGCGCTGCGGCAGGTATGCGGTGTTGTCCAGGCGGTAGAGCACATGGTATGCAGGCGGCACTGGGGAACGGTAGTCAGGGTCATTCGCGTGCGCTATCGCGTTGAGAAGCACAGTCTTGCCACTGCCGTTTGCTCCCGTGATGTGTAGGTGTTCGGGTCCGGTCAGGATAAGAACCTCGGGAAAATCTTGGCTTTGAAGCAGATAATCAACTTTATATGGTTGTGTTTCACGTGAAACGGTGTTTTGGGTGTATGCATTCTTAAGGTCTGCGCTCTGCGGTATAGATGCGCAAGAGTCGTTCTTCACCCGATGTAATTCCAGTACTTTCCGCCCCAATGGGAGCGCATCCTGAACAAGTTCCAGATAGATACGCTCCTGCACGCGCAGGTTCTCTTGGGCTTCTCCAACTGCTGCACGCGCATCCGCCACCATGCTTTCGTGGGCTGTGTGAAGTTTCCCGGCAGAGTGCTCTGAACTGTTCTTATCCAGGCCCATAGCCATGCCAGGTTTCCGCTTTGACCGCTCAAATTCGCGACCTCGGCGAGTGTTGCGATCGAGCTTAATCTGGTTCTCGGCACGCTCACGCACAGCCTTACGCGCCTCATTCTTCGCCTCGGTCACGTGACGCTGAGCTGCCTGCTGTTCGGTGTCCAGTGCCTGCCGGTAGGTGCTGTAGTTACCCTCAAAGAGGCGCAGATGAGCCAGCCCCTGACGGTCGGCGTGAAGCTCGGCAATCACGTGCACGCGCTCCAGTAGGTCGCGGTCGTGGCTAATGATGAGCGCTGGGCAGGGCAGCGCCTCCAGTGTCGTGAAGAGCTGGGCTTTCGCCGCGGAGTCCAGGTTGTTCGTCGGCTCGTCGAGCAGAATGAACTCGGGGTTTGAATATAGAAGCGCGGTGAGTGCGGCTGTGACCGTCTGACCACCTGAAAAGGTGCTAAGAGGACGCATCAGAAGGTTGCGACGGGCCTGTGTATCGGTCGTAGTGAGGGCAGGACCAAAACCATGTTCGGCAAGGGCTGCGAGGGTACGTTCTTCAATATCCCAGGCGTCGCCTATGGTGTCGTAAAGGCAGGGGGAATAGTCGCCCGATTCCAGTGCATCAAGCGCCTGCAGTATTTTTGTAATTCCAAAAATATCAGCAAGATGCTGATGCCCACTCAACCCTAAATCTTGCGGTAGGTACGCTATGCGCGGTGGGGTGCTGATTATCCCTTGACTAGGGTTTATGTCGCCAAGAATAAGTCTGAAGAGGGTAGTTTTTCCGGCGCCGTTATCGCCGATAAGCCCGGTGAGTGGCGCAGAAAATACCGCGGAAAGGTCGGTGAAAAGCGGGGGCTCACCCGGATGTGCGTACGAAATATGGTCGAGTGTAATGTGACGTGACATGGGCCGAGTTCCTTCGAGTAGGTGCTCGGATTCCTGCCAGCGCACATGAAGGCGTGAAGGCATGAAAAAACCCGAGCGTAACGGTGGATGTACCTGTGCCCGGGTGCGTGCGCACTGATTGGAGCACGTAGGAAACGTGTCCGTAGAGCTGCTACGTGAGCGCGCGAAAAATTCTTCTGAGTCCGGGCTTATGCTCGGTGGGTCATTTCTTTGATGCCTCCTAGATTCCGAAGGGCACCCCGGTCGTGCCTTGGGTGGCTTCGGTCAAACATTGCGTTCAGCCTCTTAGGTTGCCCCACGGTGGGGCAACACGGATAAAGAGCTGAGGTCTCCAGTATAGGAAGCGCACGGGTGCTGAGTCAAGCACCCCCACGCAAAACCCGCCGACAAGGGGCGATGCAACCGGTGATGTAATCCCAGAAGACACAAAAGGAGGGGCGACACCACTCGGTGCCGCCCCTCCTTTTAGGCATTAAATCTGCGCGCGTACAACGCGCGAAACGCTATTACGCCTCGTGGCGCTCACGGTACATGCCCAGCGGGCCCGCATCCGCGTACGCTTGAGCGTCGTTGTAACGGTACAGGCGCGGCGGGCGGTGGCGGGTGCCCTCCACGCGGCGGCCGGTGTCAATAATCGACTTCGACGCCGCAATCTGGCGGCGGAAGTTCGCCGGATCCAGGGTGCGACCCAGAATCGCCTCGTACACCTCACGCAGCTGCGCCAGGGTGAACTCCTCACCCAAGAAAGAGTGCGCAATACGCGAGTACTCGACCTTGTTCTGCAGGCGGTAGAGTGCGTACTCAATGATTTCGTTGTGGTCGAAGGCAAGCTCGGGCAGCTCATCCACCGGGAACCAGCGGATGTTCTCGTGCACGCGGGTGTTTGCGACCTCGGTGGCGGGAATCGAAGCCCAGTACACCACGGAAACCACGCGCTCGTGATCAGCGCCGGGCGCCGGGTCGGGTTCACCCACAACGCGGGCGGCACGCGCCTCGGGAGTGCGCAGGACATCACCGAATGCGTAGAGCTGCTCCAGATAGCCGGGCTGGAGGTTGGTGGCGCGCTTCAGGGTCGAAGCGGCAGCCTCTTCCAGAGAAAGGTTTGGGTTGAGTGGACCGCCAGGAAGCGCCCACTGACCCTTATAGGGCTCGCGGAGGCGGCGAACCAGCGGCAGCCACAGGGTCGGGTGGGTTTCGTTGTCCTTGGGGCGCAGTGCCAGAATAACGGTCGAGACGGCGAGGGATACAGAGGTGTGGTCCACGTCGTTGTGCTCTTCGACGGCGACTGCGCCGGGAAGAGGCTGAGATGCGATGCTCATTCAGGCCTCCTGTGCGAATGGGTATCGATAGGTGTGCATACTCTACCCATTTTAAGGGGTTAATAGGGTAAAAATGCACGCAAGGCACCCGCTGAGTCGAAAACCGGTACCATCCGCGTCGTGTCAAGGGGAAAAGTTCAGGTACCGGACACACCAAAGCGCCCCTCCTGCCTGTCCAATAGAACAGGCAGAAGGGGCGCCCAGAGTCTAACTATGCAATTCTAGGGTGCATGTCGGGGGTGCAGACTAGTCGATCTGTAGCTCGCCCATAGCGTCCCAGCCGTCGCCCTCAACCAGGCGAGAAACAATCTTCGGGGTTGCAGTCAGCAGCGGACGCATGTCCTTCATAGCCTGCTGGAAGTGGTCAGAGTTCACGTGCGGGCCAGCTGCGTCGTCGTTGAAAGCCTCGAGCAGAACGAACTCATTCGGGTCCTCAACGCTGCGGGACCACTCGAAGAACTTGTTGCCTTCCTCGGCGCGGGTTGCCTCGGTGAAAGCGCGGGTCTTCTCAATCCACTGGTCGGCGTATTCGGGCTTGACGGGGAACTTTACAGCAATGAAAATCATCGGAACTCCTTGATTGAAGAGTAGATACGTACCCTTCCAGTTTAAGCCCCGGGTGCTCGGTGGCGCTGAAGAATAGGG